>Ga0302326_10000200_pt1 | contig 176470 bp, 132 predicted proteins | sample Palsa_T0_3_FD_202264 | JGI IMG/M metagenome (GOLD analysis project Ga0302326, IMG submission 202264) | Peat permafrost microbial communities from Stordalen Mire near Abisko, Sweden - Palsa_T0_3 | ecosystem: Environmental > Terrestrial > Soil > Palsa > Peat permafrost | place: Sweden: Abisko...
CGAAGGATCTCCAGCGCCACCGAGTCCGGGGTATAGGGTTCCTGGAATACCCCGCTCACCTCTTTCACCGCAACCGCCAATCCATCCCGAATCGGCAGGATCGTGGCTCTCTCTTCGATCACCCGGACGTTGTCACCCCGAGCGTAGCCGTTCGATCACCCGGACGTTGTCATCCTGAGCGTAGCCGTTCGATCACCCGGACGTTGTCATCCTGAGCGGAGCCGTTCTTCAGGCGCAGCGAAGGATCTCCAGCGCCCACCGAGTCCGGGGTATAGGGTTCCCGGAATACCCCGCTCACCTCTTCACCGCAACCGCCAACCGGTCGCGAATCGGCAGGATCGTGGCTCTCTCTTCGATCACCCGGAGCGTTGTCACCCCGAGCGTAGCTCTTCGATCACCCGGAGCGTTGTCACCCCGAGCGGAGCCGTTCGATCACCCGGACGTTGTCATCCTGAGCGGAGCCGTTCTTCAGGCGCAGCGAAGGATCTCCAGCGCCACCGAGTCCGGGGTATAGGGTTCCTGGAATACCCCGCTCACCTCTTTCACCGCAACCGCCAATCCATCCCGAATCGGCAGGATCGTGGCTCTCTCTTCGATCACCCGGAGCGTTGTCACCCCGAGCGTAGCCGTTCGATCACCCGGACGTTGTCATCCTGAGCGGAGCCGTTCTTCAGGCGCAGCGAAGGATCTCCAGCGCCACCGAGTCCGGGGTATAGGGTTCCTGGAATACCCCGCTCACCTCTTCACCGCAACCGCCAATCCATCCCGAATCGGCAGGATCGTCGTATAAAACTCCTTCGCATCACAAAGCTTGCGATTGAATTCGAGAATCGCCTTGGTAGAAGAGTCAGTTGGATTCTTCTCCACCACGCGTCCGCTCCACAGCACGTTGTCGGTGATAAACAATCCGCCCTTGCGCAGCCGCGGACCAACCAGCCGCAGCACGCGCGGGTAATCTTCTTTGTCCACATCGTTGAAGATGATGTCGAATTCCTGCTTTTGCTCGGAAAGAAATTCCAGCGCGTCGCCCGTATGCAGCGTAATTTGCCTGGCCACACCCGCTCGCTCGAAGTAACTTCGAGCCCGCGCCGCATTCTGACGGTCGCCATCGGTGTAGATGACGCGTCCCTGCTCGCCCACGGCTTGCGCCCACCAGATGGTCGAGTAGCCAATAGCCGAGCCCAATTCAAAAACCGTGCGCGCCCGGATCATGATCGCCAACTGCTGCAGCACCCGCGCCACCGCAGGTCCCACGATGGGGATGTCGTGCTCGGCGGCATAGTCTTCCATTTCGGCCAGCACCGCGTCCCGCTTCGGCAGCATGGAGTAGAGATAATCGTCGACCGGCCCGGCCGTCGTGCAGTTGTAATGCCGCCAGCTGGGGCGAGGATCTTTCTTTGGGTTCTGCTTCCTGGGTTCTGTCACGCGATGTCCTTTTCGAACCTCTCAAACCATGAGAAGAAATTGTTGATTTTTGATTGTTGATTGAAAACCCTTCGTGCCGATGTTTTTGGTTTTTAATCAATCAACAATCAACAATTTATTCAACGGTAACGCCCGGCGTCATCTCAAACACCTCCGCGCCGGGCACCAGCTTCCGCAGCTCACCAGGCAGCCCCGTCAGCACCGGAAAAGTTCCAAAGTGCATCGGGATCACAATCTTAGGCTTCAGCAGACTGCAGGCATACGCGGCCTCGCGCGTCCCCATGGTGTAGTGATCGCCGATGGGCAGCATCACGATTTCAGGCGCATACAGGTCGCGAATGATCGCCATATCGCCGAAAACGTTGGTGTCGCCCGCGTGATAAATCTTCACCCCGTTCGAGAACTCAACCACATACCCGCAAGCCTCGCCACCATAAACGGTCTCGTCCCCATCCTGTATGCCGCAGGAGTGATCGGCGTGCACCATGGTGACTTTGATGTCCGCAACGGTTTGCGTTCCACCTTTGTTCATCTCGGCAAGATTTCTTGCGCCCTTCTTTCCCAGCCAGCGCGTAAGCTCCGGAATGCCGACGACCACCGGATTGTGCTGTTTGCAGACTTCCACCGCGTCGCCGATGTGATCGCCGTGGCCGTGCGTGCACAGCAGCACATCGACGTGCTTCACAGTCTTCTCCGCTTCAGGGCACATGGGATTGCCCATGATCCAGGGATCGATGATGATAATTTTGCCGCCCGGAGTTTCGATGCGAAACGTCGCATGCCCAAGCCAGGTGAGTTTGACGCCTTTCAGATTCATGATTGCCTCGTTCTCAGTCAATTTTCGGAGATCATCCCGAAGGTCCCGCGTTTTCTCCAGCGGGCCGAGGGCTCTCCCTGCCCACAGACCGTGCGCGCGGGAGATCCTTCGCTCCGCCTGAAGAACGGCTACGCTCAGGATGACATCCGACTCAGAGACTTCTTAAATCGCGACGCCTTCCCTGCTCCCGCCAGCTAGTTTAATATGAAACGCCATGACCAACCTTCAGGTGCTGATTTCGCGGGATGACATTGCCACGCGGGTTGCAGAGCTAGGAGCGGAAATCACGCGCGACTTTGCCGGCCAGTCCGTGAATCTGGTGGGCGTGCTGAAAGGCGCGGCAATTTTTCTTTCGGACCTGGCGCGGCGCGTCGATCTGGACGCGACCTTCGACTTTATCGGCGTCTCCAGCTATGGCAACCGGCCCAGTCCCCCGCAGGAACTCAAGCATGGATGGGACTCGACCGGCGAAGTGAAGCTCACCAAAGATGTCGAGCAATCCATCAAAGACAAGAACATCATTCTGGTGGAAGACATTCTCGACACCGGCCTGACCATGACCTACTTAAAGAAAATGCTGATGGCCCGCCAGCCCCGCGCGCTCAAAGTTGCAGCCCTGCTCGATAAGCCTTCGCGCCGCAAGCTTCCCCTCGAAGGAGACTACGTCGGGTTCAAGATTCCCGATGAATTTGTCGTAGGCTACGGTCTCGACTATGCCGAGAAGTATCGCAACCTGGCCGACATCTGCATCGTGCCCCGACAGTAGGGCCCACGCTGCTGGGGGCGAAAGTTGGGGCGAAAGCAGTTACTCTTACGCCAACAGCCAATCTAACCCCTTTAGACGCAGGGGCAACGTTTTGAAAAGATGCACCAGAAAAGTTGCAAATGCCGAAAACCGGCTGCGCTTGCCACCACTTACAGACCTCAAGCCCTGTGCAATAAATTCATTCTAACTCTATGAAAACAAGACACATAAATACCGTAGTTAAATCGATTTAACTTGCCCGTAGAGCGCGCCCGATGCTTTTCCATCCCCCAGGTCGGGTCGGTCACGAATTTTGCGCCAGCGGGCCGCTAAATTGATTTGCGGGGCATTCCATGGCGCGAGCTCATCGCGAAAAATCGTCGGGTCGGCTTTACTTTCCGTTCACCAGTTCGCGCTCCCAAGGCGGCGTCATCCCGAGCGTAGCCGCTCTTCAGGCGGAGGGAGGGATCTCCCTACGCGCGAGTCATGGGCGGGAGATCCCTAGACCCCCGGCTGAAGCCGGGGTCTACCAAAAGCGCGGGCCGTCGGGATGACGCCGGTAGGAGTTGAGATTCAACTGAGGCGCTCCAAGAAATAGCCCTCAGCAGCGCCCGGAAATGCGGCTGCTATGATACGAAACATGGAGTCAGTGATATCGAAACCGACATCGTTTCCAGCCGAGTCGTTGCTGCTCGACGTGGCCGACGTCCTGGCGACGTCTCTCGATCTCGATACCACGCTGCGACGCGTCGCCGAAGTCGTGCGCAAGGTCATCGACTACGAGATTTTTGCCATCCTGCTGCTGCATGAAAAAAGCCAAGAGCTGCGGATGCGCTTTGAAATCGGATATCCCCCCGGCATTGCCGAGCGCAGGATCAAGGTGGGCCAGGGCGTGAGCGGGCTGGCTGTCCAGTTGCGTCAGGCAGTCCTGATCAACGATGTAACCAAGAGTCCCAGCTACATCGAAGCCATCCCCAACGTTCGCTCCGAGCTGGCGATTCCGCTCATCACCAAGAATCGCGTGATCGGCGTCATCGACATTGAGGCGCGCGAGCCCGGCTACTTCACCGAAGAGCATCGCCGGGTGCTCACGCTGGTGGCGTCGCGCATGGCGGCCGGCATTGAGAACGCGCAGCTTTATACGCGGACCACCAAGCAAGCCCGCATCCTGCTGCTGCTCAACGAAATTGCGCGCGAGCTGACGTCAATTCTGAACCTTGACGAACTGCTGGGACGAATCGCGGAATTGATTCGCAAGCTGATCGACTACCAGATGTTCAGCATCCTGCTGCTCGATTCGGCGGGCGAGAAGCTGCAGCATCGATTTTCGCTGCGCTTCCGCGAGAATATTCACCTCAAGCATGAAATCCCGCTGGGACGCGGGCTGGTGGGCGCCGCGGCAGAAAGCAAGCAGGCGGTGCTGGTGCCGGATGTCACCAAAGATCCACGCTACATCCAGGCCAATCCGGAGACGCGATCGGAGTTGGCCGTTCCTCTCATCTACAAGAACAAAGTGATTGGAGTGCTCGACCTGGAGCACACGCGGCGCGGATTTTTTACCGAAGAACATCAGCGCACTATGACCACGCTGGCGGCGCAGATTGCCATTGCCATTGAAAATGCGCGGCTGTACGAAGAAATCGAGCGGCAGGAACGCCGCCTGGAGCGCGATCTGTCGCTGGCGCGCGAATTGCAAATGCAGCTGCTGCCGCAGTCCAACCCTAAGCTGGAGCATCTCGATGTGGCGGCCAAGTTCGTGCCCGCGCGCGCCATCGGCGGCGATCTGTACGATTTCATTCCCTACTCGATGCGCCGGCTTGGCATCGCCATTGGCGACGTGAGCGGCAAAGGAGCGCCCGCGGCCATCTATGCGGCGCTGGCCAGCGGCATCCTCCGTTCGCATGCGCCCATCGAACCGTCGCCGGCAGAGATGCTTTCGGCGGTGAACCTGTCGCTGGCTGAGCGGCGGGTTGAAGGTCAGTTTGTTTCCATCATTTACGCCGTGTGGGATGACGCGCATCGTACCCTGACCGTGGCCAACTCTGGACTTCCGCGGCCGCTTTATGTGCGCGGGGAAAAAATCGAGCCCATCGATGTCATCGGGTTGCCGCTTGGCTTGTTCGATGAAGCCGACTATGACGAATTCGAGTTCAAGATGAAGCCGGGAGAAATGTTCGTATTCTTCAGCGACGGAATTCTCGACGCACGCAACCGCAAAGGAGATATGTTCGGGCGCTGGCGGGTTGATAAGGTCATTGCAGAATGCCCTTCGCGCTCAGCCGCCGACGTTGTGGATGCACTGTTCAAGGCTGTGGCCGAACATGCGGCGGGCGTGGAAACTTTCGACGATCAGACGGTGGTCGCCATCCGCGTGCGCGGGACTCATCACAGCGGGACTCACGCGACTCATCCTAAAAAGAAATGACTTGGGGCAAAGACAAGCTTGCCGGAAGGCCTCCGGGATTTATTTATCAGGAGGCGAAGTATGGAATTTTGCGCCGCCGCCGCGAGTTCACGCTGCATTGCGAAGCCATTGACGTGGCAGCATTGGCGAAGAAATATGGGACGCCGCTCTATGTGTATTCGTGGGCGACAATTCGCGCGCGTTACCAGGCCTTTGAACAGGCATTCCGCGATGTGAAGCATTCGATCTGTTACTCGGTCAAAGCAAATTCGAATTTAAGTATTTTGCGTTTGCTGGCGGAGCGAGGATGCGGGTTCGATGTGGTTTCCGGCGGCGAATTGGAACGCGTGATCGCGGTGGATCGAAAGGCTGCGAAGAAAGTTGTGTTTTCGGGCGTGGGCAAGACTCGCGACGAACTCTCTGCTGCGATTAAAGCGGGCATTCTGCTGTTCAATGTGGAAAGCGAATCGGAGCTTTGGGCGCTGGCTGAGTGTGCGGGACAGAAGCGCACGACGGCGCGCATCGCGCTGCGGGTGAATCCCGACGTTGCGGCAGAAACTCATCCCTACATTTCAACCGGGCTTCATAAACACAAGTTCGGCGTGCCCATCGGTGAGGCGCGTTCGCTTTATGCCCAGGCTTCGAGCGCGCGCTATCTCGAGGTTCGCGGCGTGAGCGTGCATATCGGTTCGCAGATCACCGACATTGCGCCCTTCGGCGAAGCGATGACGCGCGTGGCGGAACTGGTGCGCGAACTGCGCGCCGATGGCCACAGCATCGACTACGTGGATGCCGGAGGCGGGCTGGGGATTTCGTATGACAAGTCCGACGACAGCGACTTTGCCGGTCGGGTCGAAGAATATGCGCGCACGGTCGCGACGCCTCTCAAAGACCTTGGCGTGACCTTGCTGCTCGAGCCCGGCCGCTCGATTGTTGGGCCCGCCGGCGCGTTGCTGACCAGCGTGGTGTACAAGAAAACGAACAACGGCAAGCGGTTTCTGCTGGTGGATGCGGCGATGAACGATCTGATCCGGCCCGCGCTTTATGGAGCGAATCACGAGATTGTCCCGGCGAAAGTGCAGATGGGTTCCGCCGTGAAAACCGAAGTCGCCGATATAGTGGGCCCGGTGTGCGAAACCGGAGACTTTTTTGCGCGCGACCGCGAACTGCCCGCGGTGGAAGAAGGCGACTTGCTGGCGATTCTGGATGCGGGCGCTTATGGAATGGCGCTGGCTTCAAATTACAATACGCGTCCGCGTCCGGCAGAAGTGCTGGTTGCTGGCAAGAAGGCGAAGGTTATTCGGCGGCGGGAGAAGATTGCGGATCTGCTGCGCGGGGAGATGTGAGTAGTGCGTCGAAAATGGCGATCGTTATGTTGCGCCTCGATCCTGTGTAAGTTTTGGTGTTTGACGAAGAAGTCAAGGGCTTTCACCACAGAGGGCACAGAGGAGCACAGAGGAAACCAAACAGAAATCCTCAAGCCTGGGCCGGCTTCTTCCTCGAACGATTTTTCTGACTAGAGCGCTTACCAAAATCGGGGTTGCTGGAATTGCGAAGGCGCTGAATGTCTGAAGAGCGCTGGGAGTCATGCGGCAGGAATCTTATCACTTGTGCGGCGAGGACCCGGTTTGCATCTTTCGCTCACCTCTTCCGCTTACACCGGGCGTTCGCCCCACTTCAGTTTGGTGCGCAGCACTTGAAAGAAATTGTTGCCTGTGCGGAATAGTTGTACTTCGTGCTCGGAACGGCGGCAGCAGACGCGATCGCCATCGAGCAAGTCCTGGCCGCGCTGCCCATCCAGGCTGAGATAGGCCTGCTCCTCGGAACTGCGCACCAGCAGTTCGATTTCAGACGAATCCGGAACCACCAGCGGGCGATGGGTCAGCGAATGCGGCGAAACCGGAGTGATCACCAAGGCCCGGACCCCGGGCGTGACCACGGGGCCACCTGCGGACAAAGAGTAGGCGGTTGAACCGGTAGGCGTGGCGATGATCACACCATCGGCGCGATAGCTGGTGACGAACACCTTATCGATAAACAGTTCGTAGGTGTTCAGACGAGTCAGAGCGGTCTTGCTGACCACGGCATCGTTGAACACCAGATAAGTGCCGTGAGATTTGCCGTCGCGCAGCAATTCGCAGCGCATGAGCGAGCGGCGCTCCACGGTGGCTTTGCCCTCGGCAATCGCATCCAGCATGGGATAGAGCGCTTCCGGCGGAACTTCGGTGAGGAAGCCGAGCGCGCCCAGATTCACGCCGAGTAGGGGAACGTCGATCTCGGCGGTAACTCTCGCGGCCGCTAACAGGGTCCCGTCGCCGCCGAGAACCACGACCAGGGCAAGAGGATAGGAGGCCATCTGCTGGCGGGGCACAACCTGTGTCATTCCCTCAGGACCGGAAGTATATTTGGCGGACTCCTGATCGATGATCACCTTATAGCCGTGTTGGACGAGCCAGTCGAGCAGTCCGACCAGGATTTCGCCGACTTCCGGACGGTTGGGCCGGGAAATAATGGCTGCGATTTTCTGGGGAGACGATTGCAGGCTGCCCATGGCGAAAAGGTGATTGTACAGAAGTCTGAACCGTAGGGGTTAGGGGCTAGAGATCAGGGGTTAGAAGTGGGCGAATAGGAGGAACTCGCGGTTGCCTTCGGCGCCTCGGATGGGCGAATCGATGGCGTCGGTTGTGATCGCTCCGAGGCCGGCGATGGCTTTGCGGACTTTTTCTACTGCCGCTCGTTGGGCTTGTTCATCGCGCACTATGCCGCCCTTTCTTACGAGCTCTCGTCCGCATTCGAACTGGGGTTTTACTAAAATTACAGCGCTGCGGCCGGTTGTGGGTTCCGGGAACGCGGCGCGGATTACCGCGGGCAGGACTAGAGTGGCGGAGATGAACGATACGTCCATGGCTATGAAATCGGCGGCTATGAAATCGGCGGGCTCGCCCAGAGCTTCGCGTGCGAGATAGCGGGCGTTGGTTTTTTCCAGCAGGCGCACGCGAGGGTGGTTGCGCAGCTTGAAATCCATCTGGCCGTAGCCGGTGTCGATGGCGATTACGCGGGCGGCTCCGTGCTGCAGCAGGCAATCGGTGAAACCGCCCGTGGATGCGCCGATGTCGAGGCAGACTTTTCCTTCTACCGAGATCTGCCAATGTTCCAGTGCGCGCTCTAGCTTTAGACCGCCGCGGCTTACGTATTTGAGATCTTCGCCGAGCAGGCGAAGGGTGGCTACCGATTCCACTTGTGCTCCGGCTTTTTCGACCTTCTGATCGTTGACCAGAACTTTGCCGGCAAGAATTAGAGCTTGCGCGCGCTCGCGTGAGGCGGCGAGGCCGCGATCTACCAGAAGTTTGTCGAGTCGAGTCTTCATGACAGCTCCTAGCTTCTAGCTCCTAGCTACTAGCTATCACCAAAGGCTCGAAGCCGTCTTGCTCTCGAAATAGTTTGACTCACGAGGCCACGAAAGTGCCAGCACTTGCTCTAGTGCAAAGTGTAGAAGTTTCTGTTTACAGAATACTTAGGAGATTACTTTGCGCCTTTTGCACAGGATTTTCCACCGAGGTGTTGAAAACTTCGGCTGAAGAAATGCGGTTCGTACAACAAGAAAGCCGTCCGGCGAGGCGGCAGTGGTGCAGGGTTATGGTTTACAACCCTGAACCACAGAGGACACTGAGGCGCACCGAGGAAAAATCCAAACCGGACCACCACTGGAGTGGCGGCTTATTTTTTTTAAGCTTTATTATCCCGCTACTTCTTCGAGCAGTTTCTGATCGATATCGAAGTTGGCGTGCACGTTCTGCACGTCGTCGTGCTCTTCGAGGGCTTCCATCAGGCGGATCATGGTGCCGGCAGCCTGGCCTTCCAGCTTGATGTAGTTCTGCGGAATGAAGGAGACGCTTGAAGAAGCCGGTTCAATGCCAGCTTTTTTCACGGCTTCGAGCACAGCCTCATAGGCGGAGGGTTCGGTCAAAATCTCCCAGTTCTCGCCATCATCCTGCAGGTCTTCGCCGCCGGTCTCGAGGATAATGTTCATCAGGTCGTCTTCTTTGGCTGCGCCCTTGGGAATGATGATGTCACCCTTCTTGTGGAACAAATAGGAGACGGCACCGGCAGCGGCCATGTTGCCGCCGTTTTTGCTGAAGGCGTGGCGAATTTCGCTGACGGTCCGGTTGCGATTGTCGGTGTTGATGTCGAGCATAACAGCGACGCCACCGGGGCCATAGCCTTCGAGGGTGAACTCCTCGTAGACTGCGCCGGGAAGTTCGCCGGTACCGCGCTGGATGGCCCGCTTGATGTTGTCGGCGGGCATGTTCTCGGCCTTGGCAGCCACGATGGCGCCGCGCAGGCGCGGGTTGGTGTCAGGATCGCCGCCGCCGTTTTTGGCGGCGATGCCGATTTCCTTGATGAGGCGGGTGAAGATTTTGCCGCGCTTGGCGTCGAGCGCGCCCTTCTTGTGCTTGATTGTGGCCCACTTGGAATGGCCGGACATGGTTCGACCTCGTATCTATAGAACTGGTAAAGAACTGCGATTGGCGCTGGATTCGCCTTCAGAAGAGATCACAGGATTGCCTCAATGCGCATGCCTCGATCAGCATACAGGCGAACAGGCATTATAGCACGGCCTTCCCCCCTGAACCCGACCAAAGTGGGTTGACTGTGTAGCGCGCACGCCCTAACATCGCAAACGATGACGGTAGCGCAACGTTTCTTGATTTGCAAGACTCCGATTAGGAGAGCCTGATTAGCAGGGCCTGATTAGCGGGGCCTGATCGGCAAGAGCGAAAGAATGACGGGCAAGACGATCGGACATTACCGCATCCAGGAACAGATTGGCGGCGGCGCGATGGGGAATGTGTTCCGCGCGCGCGACGAACGGTTGGACCGCGACGTCGCCATTAAGCTGATCAAGCCGGCTGCCAGCGAGAATCGGGACCATCTGCGGCGCTTTGAACTGGAGGCGCGAGCGGCGGCGGCCCTGAGCCATCCCAATATTCTTGCGGTTTACGAATTCGGTTTTGACAACGGCACGCCTTACATCGTGTCGGAACTGCTGAAGGGCCAGGACTTGCGCGCCGTTCTGGGACGCGGTCCGCTGGCGCTCGCCGATGCCATCGGCTACGCCCGGCAGATCGTTTCCGGACTGATTGCGGCCCACGACCACCACATTGTGCATCGCGACCTGAAGCCGGAAAACGTCTTCCTTACCAACGACGGCTACATCAAGATTCTCGATTTCGGAGTGGCGAAACACCAGCCCCCGATGGTCGAAGAGCGTCCCGGCGAGCAACTGACCACGGTCACTAAGCAGGGCACGATCATAGGCACGTACGCCTATATGTCTCCGGAGCAATTGCGGGGCAACGAAGTGGACCACCGCAGCGATCTTTTCAGCTTCGGGGCGGTGTTCTATGAAATGTTGAGCGGACGCCGCGCGTTTCGTGGGGAAACCGCCGTCGACACCATTACCGCGGTATTAAAGGAAGAACCTCCGATCGCGGATCTGGATCAGGCGGCCATTCCGGCGGGATATCAGGGCATCGTTAAACATTGCCTGGAAAAAACGACGGAGAAACGCTTTCAGTCGGCTCGCGATTTGGATTTTGCGCTGCAAACGTTTTCCCCATCAGGGCCGGGGAAGCCACGTCCCGAAGGAAAATCTTCGTCGGCCAAGCTTTTCCCGTGGGCGGCCGCTGCAGTGATGGCGGCGGCTGTGGTGATCCTAGGCGTTGCGCTTTGGCTGATGCCGGTCCAGGACTCTGTTCAGTACAAACGGCTGACGTTTGAAGCAGGTACGATTTACACGGCGCGTTTTGCACCCGACGGTCAAAGCATCGTCTACGGCGCGGCGTGGAATGGCAAGCCGGTGCAGTTGTTCATGACGGTGGGAGGTTCGCTGCTTCCGCAGGCGCTGCAATTCAGCGACGCCAACCTGCTGGCGATTTCGCGCGATAACGAGCTCGCCCTGGTTCTGCATGGAATGCACACCGCACAGCTGGAAACCGTGAACGGCACGCTGGCGCGGGCGCCGTTAGCGGGAACCTCGCCGCATGAAGTGCTTTCCGACGTGCGCTGGGCAGACTGGGATGCCGAGGGCAAACTGGCGGCGGTACATTCGGTGGAAGGGGTCAGCCGTCTGGAATATCCGCTGGGCACGGTGCTGAATCAGAGCAGCGGATGGATCAGCCACATTCGGTTTTCTCCGCAAGGGGACGCGATTGCATTCCTGAATCATCCTGCGCTTTGGGACAATCGGGGAACGGTTTGCGTGATCGATCTGCGCGGTCAGGTTCAGACTCTGACGGTAGAGTGGGAATCGGAAAGCGGACTGGCGTGGTCTCCGAACGGCAAAGAGATTTGGTTCACGGCTTCGGACAAGGGAACAAATTTGAGCCTGCGTGCAGTCAGCCGCAATGGGAAGCTGCGCACGCTGCTGGATTTGCCGGTAGCGATCACGCTGCAGGACATCGCTGCCGACGGACGGGTGCTGGTTTCTTTGAATTCCAAGCGTATGTCCCTGGCATACACAACGCTGGGCGGTTCGCTGGATTCGGATCTTTCCTGGCATGACTGGAATCCGGCGCGCGATATTTCGAGCGACGGTTCTTTTGTGCTGTTTGAAGACTCGAGCGAAGCGGCCGGTCCCAACTATGCGGTTGTGATTCGCAAGACCGACGGCTCGCCGCCGGAAACGCTGGGAGAAGGCAGCCCCGCCGCATTATCGCCGGATGGAAAGTGGGTGTTATCCACCTTCAACAGCAAAGCGGCCGAGATCTCCGTGCTGCCGGTGGGAGCGGGGCAGGCGCGTTCGATCCCAGTCAGCGGATTGGATCATGTTCACAACGGATGGGGGCGCTATTTGCCCGATGGCCAGCGAGTGGTGGTGAATGGAGACATTGGAGGCCAATCCGCGAGTTGCTATGTGATTGATCTTGCCAGCGGAAAGGCTCGATCGGTTACGCCGGTGGGGACAATTTGCGGCCCGGTTTCGCCTGACGGGCGCTTTCTGATCGGAGTTGTCACCGGAAAATCGATAACCATCTATCCCATTGATGGGGGCAAGGCGCGCAGCCTGCCCAGACCGCAAAGCAACTTTGTCGCGGTGCAGTGGTCGAGTGATGGCGCGTTTCTGTATGGGTTTCATCCGGGCGAGTTTCCCAGCCGCATTTTGAAGTTTGAGATCGCAACCGAGAAAGAAACCGTGGTGCAGGAACTCAAGCCGAACGCGCCCGCCGGAGTGGTGACTGTTTCTCCGGTGGTGGTGAGTCGGGATGGAAAGAGATTCGCCTACAGCTACAATCAGACGCTTTCGTCGCTGTTTCTGGTTTCCGGGTTGCGGTAGGAGCTTTGGTCCTCAGTCCAACGGCCCTGGGAAGTCGATGGGAACGTAGTGGAAGAAAATCGAGGTTGAGGTTTGCCCGTGGGCGAGTGGGGCGCGGTAGTGGGGTAGTTTGGTGCCGCGATAGGCGAGTCCGTCTCCGATGGCCTGGTAGACCGTGGTGGTGCCGGAGGGCGTGTCGAGCAAGATCGGCCAGGGGGTTGCCAGCGCTGGTTCGGGAGAAAAATCCAGACAGAGGGTGATGCTGAACTCGCACTGGGCGCGATCGGTGTGCTTCTTGAGTTCGGCTCCGCTCAGGTATGAGGCGACATATACGTACGATGGCTTAAGGGCCTGGCCGGCAACCGTGCTCAGCACTGGCGCGATCTGCTGGTGAAAAAAACGCGCCACTGGTTCGTTGTAGGCGACATAGCGCCGCGGGCTCTGGCGGTCCCCGAGTTTGATCTTGCCGGTGCGGATCAGATGGCGGTAGTAGCGCCGCAAGGCTGCAACGTGAAATGGGTGAATCAGGTCAGAGAGCGGCGCGTAATCTTTCTGGCGGAATTTGGAGGCGGCGCGGGCAAGCGCTTCCTCGCGCTGCGTGCGCCGCTCGCCTTCCCGTCGTTCTGAAATCAGAATACCAGCGGCCGCCAGGAGAGCTCTCTCGTTCGCGGGAAGCGAGGAGACTGGCTCGTTCGGACGCAAGCCTTGCAGGATTCTGTCGAGATGGGGCCCGAGCCAGAATGGAAGCAGCGATCCGCTGGCCGAATCGCGCGTCTTCGAATCGCAAACCCAGGCGATCGTTCCTTGCAGGGCAAATGTCGAGAGCAGGTCGCGATTGGCCTTCAGTTCGTGCGGCAGGTCCTGCGCCGGGCGCAGTTCACAGTCCGGATTGAGATAGAGAGCATCTTGCTGGCCTTGTACCTGGTTGGGCACCTGCGGCGAAACTCGGAAGCGTTGCGGAAGCAGGTGCATGGGCAATTCGTCGAGCAGGCAATAGAAAAGATGGGGAGGAAATGCCGCGGCGCTGGTCTGCCGCGACACTCCTCCCTTAGACACTCGTCCCATGGACACTTCCGCCATGGACACTTCTGCCATGAGGGTTGTGATCCACTCCATCCACGCCGAATTGGTTAGCGACGCAGCCATCCGTTCAGGGTAAAGCGACTGTCGGCGAACTGCCCGGAAGCGCAATTCACCGCCGTTACTTCATGCATCAGTTGGCAGGGGAAGAAGACGATCTGGTTCTGCCGGGGAACGATCGTCTGGTAGCTGCCTTCACTTACGTAGCGGCCATTTTCCAGCCGCGCGTCGTGAATGCGCAACTCCCCACCCTCAAACGCCCGCGGCTCGCGATGGAAAAAGTACACGAACGTCAGGGTACGCAAAGCGACCTTTGCGCTGCCATTGTCGCTGTGGAAGTGGAAGTAGTCGCCGTCATTGCTGGCGGTGATTTGCACTTCCAGGGACGCGATGGGGAATGGCTCCATGCCAAGCTTCTCCAGCACCTGGGGCAAGACCGACTGAATCCGCTCCCGGATGATTTCCTGGTAAGGGCCAGGCTCCATCAGCACATGCGAGCGGCGTTGCCGATAGTTGACCACGCCATGGTCGGCATGGGGAGACACCACTTCGCTGGCTTTGAAGTCAGGCTCATGGTCGAGCGTGTAGCGAATCAGTTCGTCGAGCTCCGGCGGAGCCAGGAATTCGTCGAGGATCACGCTCTGTGCGGGCAGGCTTTGCGGCCGGTCGGCAACCGCGACGCTGGTTCCGGCAATCTCCGTCGAAGTAAACGCTCCCACGGTAGACTCCTTTTTCGGGGCGCGTGCTCCCGGACCTCCCGGCTCGGGCGCGCCCGGTGCCGGATCGCCGGGACTCCCCATTGGCTCGGGCTTCGGCTCGGGTTTTGGTTCGCGCTTTGGTGCGCGCACTCCCGGACCTCCCGGCTCGGGCGCACCCGGTGATTGCGGATCGCTCGGGTCTCCGAGAGTCTCGACCGGCCGTCCTGCCGTCGAGCCCATGGAAGGCAACGAGGTGTCCGCAAGAATGTGCTCAACGATGCTGCCGCCCAACACCGCGAACGCGCGTTGCGCCACGGTTTCGCCAACCGCGGACGCTACCACCGCTTTCACGGCATCTTGTGTTTGACGGCTTGCGCCCTTGGGGGCGCGGGCATGCTGCAGCACGGTGGATAACAGCGCACGCTCCGGTGCGCTGAGAATCCGCTCATCCTGCATCAATGTTTCGGAAAAGGAATCAAGGATCTGCTTCGGTGTCATGGAAGACACGCCTCCCAGCGTGTGCCTGAGAAACAAATCAGGATTTGGGTTAACCGCACGAATGGGGAAGCACCACGACCATACACCCGGAGCCGGTTGATCGCCAAGAGAAAATTAAATGAATAGAGATTATCGCGAGACGAGTGCGCCGACCATCGACTGGAAGATTTTCAGGCCGTCGGTGCAACCGAGTTCCGGCTCCGCCGAGCGTTCCGGGTGCGGCATCATGCCGACCACGTTGCCGGCGGGGCTGCAGATTCCCGCGATGTTGTCGAGCGAGCCGTTGGGATTGGCGTTGCCGGCGATCTCGCCCGAGGGCGAACAGTAGCGAAACACGATTCTGTTTTCGCGCTGCAGTTGATCGAAAGTCTCGGGATCGCAGAAGTAGTTCCCTTCCATGTGTCCGATGGGGATGGTCAGAACTTCTCCCTGGTGGCATGCGCTGGTGAAGGGAGTGTGGGCGTTTTCCACGCGGACCTGCACGGGCTTGCAGACATATTTGAGGCCCACATTGCGCATGAGGGCGCCGGGCAACAAGCCGGATTCGCAGAGAATCTGGAATCCGTTGCAGATGCCAAGCACCAGTCCGCCGCCGGAGGCAAACTTGCGCACTGACTCCATGACGGGCGAGAACCGGGCGATGGCGCCGGTGCGGAGATAGTCGCCGTAGGCAAAGCCGCCGGGGACAATGATGGCGTCGCAGTTCTCGAGGTCATGCGACTCGTGCCAGAGGAACGTGACTGGCTGATGGAGAACCTGTTCAATCGTCCAGAAGGCATCGTGATCGCAGTTGGAACCGGGGAAGATGATGACGCCGAATTTCATGAAGACCTCGGTTTTCGCCGTGATTGATGAGAGTTTCGCTAAGTTTAACATGGCTTCGGCCGCGGGTTGACGGGGAGTAGTGTCCTAATTTTGACTTCGACAGTCATACGCAGTCAAAAAGCAGGTTCCTCACCGCGCCTTCGGCCCGGTTCAGAATGACAAACTAGGACACTTACCTGACGGGGTATCCCGATGCTATTGGGGTAAATGCTTTATCTTGACAGGGGAAGATAATGGCGGTATCTTCCCTCCCATAAGTTGGAACGTGCTCGAGGATACGGATTGGGTGCCCTGCCGACAGCCTAATCCGCCCATCTTCCCCTACCAGGTCTGGACGTCGGCTGCGGACTAGAAGTTCCCAGAGGTGTAGTGCGCCATGTCGACGCTTCGTCTTTCTCTTACCCGTTTGTGGATCGGCGTCTTTGTGATTGCGGCGGCGGCCACGGCCTCGTTTGCCGGGCCGATTTCAGGTGGGCCCACCTTCGGCGGGGGCATCGGATTTCAGCCGGTGTCGGCGGATGAGCTCAAGATGACGAGCGAGCCCAAGGCTCCGGGCGCGCCGGCGATCATCCTGTTCCGCGAAGTGGACCGCGACGACCGCGGCCTGACCGCTCACGAGGATGTCTATTTCCGGATCAAGATTCTTAGCGAAGAAGGCCGCAAGTATGCGGATGTCGAGGTCCCTTTCTGGCCGGGCCAGAACGACATCGTGAATGTTCATGCCCGCACCATCCGGCCGGATGGGAAGATCGCCGAATTCGGCGGCAAAGCTTACAACAAGGAGATTGTGAAGGCTCGCGGCGTGAAATACGTGGCCAAGACTTTCACGCTGCCCGATGTGCAGATCGGAAGCATTCTTGAGTACTACTACACGTCCGATCTGAAAGAGTATTACGTGTTTGACTCGCACTGGATTCTGAGCCACGAATTGTTTACCAAGAGCGCAAAATTCAGTCTTAAGCCATACGGCCAGGAATTCAGCATACGCTGGACCTGGAACCAACTGCCTGCCGGCACCGCCAAGCCCGTTCAGGGCCCGGACAAGGTCATTCGCCTGGAAGCGAGCAATATCGCGGCGTTCCAGACCGAAGACTACATGCCGCCGGAGAATGAATTGAAGTGTCGCGTCGACTTCATCTACAGCCTGGATGCGTTCGAGAAGGAGCCGGCCAAGTACTGGGCGAAGTTCGACAAGAGGTTCTACGGGTTGCTTAACAGCTACGTAGGCAAGCAAAACGCCATGGTGCAGGCGGTAAACGAGATCACCGCTCCCAGTGACACGCCGGAAGTCAAGCTGCGAAAGCTCTACAGCCGGGTGCAGCAGATTCGCAACACTAGTTATGAGCAGGACAAAACAGAACAGGAAGAGAAACGATCGAAAGAAAAGCTCTCCTCAAATGTCGAGGCTGTGTGGAAAAAGCAATACGGGGAGAAGTGGGAGATCAACTGGCTGTTCCTTGCTCTGGCGCGTGCCGCCGGTTTTGAGGCCGACGGAATGTGGGTTTCCGACCGCCTGAATTACTTCTTCTCGCCAGGGACTATGGACAGCCGGCGTCTCGACGAGAACGTTGTGGTCGTAAAACTCAATGACAAAGATGTTTTCTTCGACCCCGGCTCAGCCTTCACTCCGTTCGGCATGCTGCCCTGGAGTGAGACCGGGGTGCAGGGACTGAAGCTCGACAAAGAGGGAGGATCGTGGCTTACAACTCCGCTTCCAGGCAGCGGCGATTCAGTGACCCAGCGCAAGGCGGATCTTCATCTCTCTGACGAGGGCGATCTGGAAGGAAAACTTACTGTTACTTACACCGGCCTGGAAGCCTCGCAACGGCGTCTGGAGGAACACCTGGCGGATGCCGCCGACCGCAAGAAATACCTTGAGGATGAAGTGAAAGGGTCCATCCCGGCAGCCTGCGAAGTGGAACTGACCAATAGTCCGGAATGGTCGAGTTCGGCTACGCCATTAGCCGCGGAATTTACTCTGAAAATTCCGGGCTGGGCGGCAGGAGCAGGGCGGCGGGTGCTGCTGACTGTGGGAGTGTTCGGCGCACCGGAGAAGCACCTGTTCGATCATGCCGAACGCGAGTACCCCATTTATTTCCAATTTCCTTTTCAGCGCGTCGACGATGTGAAGATCGAGTTGCCTGCGGGTTGGCAGATTTCAACTCCGCCTGCACCGCGGAGCGTGGACGCGAAAGCCATTGTCTACACCATGACGGCGAAAAACAGTAACGGAGCCTTGCAACTGAGCCGGACACTCGATGTGAAGGTTCTGCTGCTGCCGGTTGAGCACTACGCAAATTTGCGAAAAGTCTTTCAGTTGGTGAGGACAGGCGATGAACAACAGGTCATCCTGCTGCCGGGGGCGAGCGCGGCGGGTTCTTAATATGATCCAGCTTCGTGGTCATTTTCGCAGGCATGTTCGCATTTATGGGCTGGTGCTGATTTGTGCTCTGGCGGCCGCGTCTCGCGCCTATGCGGGCGATGCCCCGGGCTGGATGCATGCCGTCGCCAACGCCGAACTGCCTGCGCATGATGAGAAGACCGATGCCGTGCTGCTGTATTCCGAACAGAACGTCACGGTTCTATCCGCTGACAAGATCCGAACTCAGGTCCGCGTGGTCTACAAAATTCTTCGTCCCGGGGGCCGCGACTTTGGACGCGTGCGCGTTCCTTTCGGCCCCTCGGTCAAGATCAACAGCTTAAAGGCATGGTGCATCCCCGCGCAGGGCAAGGATTATGAGGTCAAGGAAAAGGATGCGGTGGAGACGGCTCTGTTGGAAGTCCAGGGAGGGGAACTGTACTCGGACGTGAAGGACAAGATACTGCAAATTCCCGCAGCCGATCCGGGGAACGTTATTGGCTACGAATACGAAATAGAAGAGCGCCCGCTGTTTCTGCAGGACTCCTGGGAGATTCAGTCGACGATTCCGGCCCGCGAGAGCCATTACTCTCTGCAGCTTCCTGCCGGGTGGGAGTACAAAGCGGCTTGGCTGAACTATCCCGAAGTCAGTCCGAAGGACCCCGGCAACAACCGCCGGGAATGGACGGTCACAGATGTGAAAGCGATTCGGCCGGAGACATCGATGCCGCCGCTCGGAGCGGTGAACGGACAAATGATTGTTTACTTCTTCGCTCCGGGCGGGGCCGGACGCTCTATGGCCACGTGGAACGAGATGGGGCAGTGGTATTCGACGATTACGAGCGGACGCCGGCAAGCCTCCCCAGAGATCGGCAAAGAAGTGCAGGTTCTCACCGCGAACGCCCACACGCCGCTGGAAAAGATGCAGGCGCTGGCGCAATTCATGCAGAGCCAGATTCGCTACGTCGCCATCCTGCTGGGCATGGGAGGTTTTCAGCCGCACTCGGCAGCGGAAGTTTTCCAGCATCGCTACGGAGACTGCAAGGACAAAGCCACCCTGCTTTCTTCCATGCTGCAGGAAATCGGCGTGAGCTCTTATTATGTCGTGATCAACCGTGAGCGGGATGCGGTGCGACCGGAAATGCCCGTGCACAATGGGTTCGATCATGTTGTGCTGGCCATTCAACTGCCGGCAGGGGTCGATAGTTCGACGCTGGTTGCCACCATCAAACATCCTAAGCTGGGGACGCTGCTGTTCTTCGACCCCACGAACATCATCACTCCGTTCGGAGAGATCGGCGGATACCTGCAGGCAAACTACGGACTGCTGGTGACTCCCGAGGGCGGGGAACTCATCCAATTGCCGCAGCAGCCCACGGCCAACAATGGCATAGAGCGCGTGGGAAAGCTGACGCTGGATTCTGCAGGCATGCTCAAGGGCGAAGTGAGTGAGACCCGGGTGGGAGACCGCGCGGCCTCGGAGCGGGAACGCCTGCGCAGCGTGAGCAAGAGCGAAGACAGGGTCAAGCCCATCGAAGACTTGCTGGCCGGCTCGCTATCCCTGTTTCATGTAACCCAGGCCAGCATCATCAATCTGGATCAGACCGATCAGACGTTCGGTTTCCACTACACCTTCGACGCCCAGAACTATGCCAAGAATGCCGGGGGGCTGCTGCTGGTGCGGCCGCGCGTGCTGGGGGTGAAGGCTCTGGGATTCCTGGAGACCAAGGAGCATCGAAAGTTCCCCATTGAGTTCGAAGGGCCAAGCCGCGATAGCGACACGTTCGACATCACCATTCCCGCGGGCTATGTTGCCGACGACGTGCCTCCGCCGGTGGACGCCGATTATGGATTCGCCAGCTACCACTCGAAGACGGAAATCAAAGGCAACCAGATTCACTACAGCCGGACATTTGAAGTGAAGGAGCTCAGCGTGCCGGTGGCGCGCGCCGAGGATTTGCGGAAGTTTTACCGCATCATCGCGGGCGACGAGCGGAATACTGTTGTGCTGAAGGCTGGTCAGCAGTAGGCGGTTGCTTGATTTCTTTCACCGGCGTTGTCATGAGCGTAGCCGTTTTTCAGGCGTGAAGGATCGCCAGGCCCACAGAGCGTGTGCAGGGAGATCCCTCGGCCCGCTGGTGAAAGCGCGGGCCTTCGGGATGACGCATGAGATATGGTTAGCGCTGGGCGTTCGTGGTGGAGTCTTGCGGGGGATAACCTTTGGCCTGCACGATGGCCCAGTGCCAGTCGGCGTCGGGAGCTAATTCCAGATTGAGGGGGGCGCTGAAAACGGTTCGCTCCCAGGGGGAAGCGGCTGCCCGCATGCGATAGATCATGGCCACGTCAGGCTTCTTCTCGGGACGGACTTCCTGAAACTGGCCGCCGCTCTCTGTCTTTCTGACGACCGTCAGGGCAATATCCACTTCGCTGAGATGCCAGTTGGTTCCGTTAAAGACGTTCACGGTGAGCGCGTCGCCTTCGATCACCGCCGGCCCGACTAACTTCGCCAGGTCGGTTGCGGGAAGGTCCATTTGTGCGAACTGGTTGGAGAGCAGAGACTTTGCATTTGCGGTAAAGGAAAGACTGCAGGTGGCATCCGGCGCGGAAATGTGGAATCCCTTTTCCTGGCCATTCATGATGTATTTCACGGGAGAGCCGGCGTTGCGGCGGGTTTCCGCCTGTTCCATCACCTTCGGAAGATTATCGTCGTCGATGACCTGCTGGGCGGGCTGCACAGTTTTCTTGCGCAAGTTGCGGGCTACGTCGCCGAGCGGGACATCATTGGGGTCATCCTGCGCGGTAGCGAGAACGGGCGCGTAAAGGGCAAGCAGAACCGGCAACAGCAGCCATCGTTTCTTGAGAAGAAGCGGCATAAAGCTTGGATCAGGACCTGTTATCGAAACCCTCGCATCGGAACCTCGCATCGCGAATGCAGTACGAGAAACTCCGGGCTCCCATGGATAACATCGGCGAGCCCAGTCGCCGGGTCGATAAGCCAATTGTATGAAGAGAAGACGCGGCCAGGACAGGCGGCGCGAACCTTAGTAACAGTTACTTCAGGGTGAGAGGAAATGGAAAGGAGCTAAGGGCGCGCGACGACGAAATGGAAGCGCAACGGGTGCGCGCGCCCAAGCTTTTCAAACTGTTCTACAGCAATCCCTTCGTGCGAAAACGTACGACCGGATCCACTACCGGCATTGCCTGCCGCTTGAAAATCCAGCGAGCCACCGCAAACCCGAGCGCCGCATAACAGAGATGCATCATTCGCATAAGACACCCCCCGACCAAGTTCGGCCTACCTCAGAGGGGAGGAACTACTGTTCAACTCTATCGGCACAATAGCAACGCATGGGGCCGCGAACAAGGCCCAAGAGTGCTATCGACGTGGCACGGAGGTAACCTGCCTTAGCCCTTTGGTCGTAGGCGCGGGTTGTAAGACGCGGTGGGGTCTGCGGATTTCTCGATGACTCCGCAGGCTCGTTTTGCGTTCAACGTCGCGAATTAATGCGCTGCTACTGGCTCCTCAGTTGCCCGGCCTGGCGGCGGCACTACGACGGTTGACAAGCTGCCTTCCGCGGTTAGCTTCTGGAATGCGGCCAGGTCCCGGCGCTGCAAGTCTTCCCACTTGGAAATCAGTTCGCCGCTCTGGCGTTTCAGTTTGTCGAACTCGCGCTGCTCGGATTCGGTGGGCGCGGCATCGGCGTTGCCTACCAGGCCGGCCAGGAACGCGAGCTTTGCATCCAGTTGTGGAGGATAGGCAAGCGAATCTTCGTTCGCGGAAATATCCAGATTGACGAGGTCGTCGCGAACCGCGACCAGCTTCTTTTCCAGATCGTCGGCGGATGCTGCAATATTTTTGGCGCTGGCGTTTTCGGGCAAACGGCGCTTCAGGCCAGTCAATTGCGCGCGCACATCCTGAATCTGGTTGACGGTGTCGTAGACGCGGCTGAGTTCGTCGCGGGTCTCGATCAGCATATTGAACTGCGCTTCCAGATCAGCCTGGGGAATGTTCACCCGCGGATCGAGCTTCAAATCGAACGCCGCGGTTTGGCTTTGGCCTGCTGCGGTGAGCCGCACCTGATAATGCGCCGGAACCGCAACCGGACCGTGCTCCCCGCTGTTATAGGACCACAAGTAATAGCCGGACACGCGGCGGGCATCTTCGTAGCGCAGGTCCCAGATAAATCGATTTAGCCCGGCTTCCGGCTTGATCTGCTTTTCGGGCTTCTTGTCGTCGGGGTCCAGGGGAGCGTCGAGAGGATTGGTTTCCACGCTGGAATATTTGCGAATCACTTTGCCGGACGCGTCGAGGATTTCAATCTTGACCTCAGCCTCCGCCTTGGGTGCATCTTTGAGCCAGTAGTCGATCACGGCTCCTCCCGGAGGATTCTGTCCCACGCGCTTCGAAGGAGTGCCTGCGCCGCCGGGTCCCCCCTGAATGCGCCACGCGGTCGCGGGCGTGTACAGGAACGCATCTTTCTGGGCGATGTCGTCGGTGTATTGCCGCAAGGGAGTGATGTCGTCGAGAATCCAGAACGCGCGTCCGTGCGTGGCCACAACGAGGTCGTTATCTTTAATCACGAGATCGTGAACTGGCGTGGTCGGTAAGTTTAACTTGAACGGACGCCAGTTGGCTCCGTCGTTGAAAGAAACGTAGACGCCATCTTCGGTTCCGGCATAGAGCAAGCCGCGCTTCTTGGGATCTTCGCGGACCACGCGCACAAACGATGTGTCGGGAATTCCCTTCCCCAGTTTCGTCCAGGTCTTTCCGTAATCCGCGGTTTTGTAGATATAAGGATGCAGATCGTCGAACTGATGCCGGTCGGCGGCCACGTAGGCGGTTCCGGCATCGAACGGCGAGGGATCGATCTGGCTGATGCGGCTCCACTCCGGCATGTCTTTGGGGGTGACGTTGGTCCAGGTCTTGCCTTCATCTCTCGTGAGTTGGATCAGACCATCGTCGGTGCCCACCCACAGCAGGCCTTTGGTGATGGGCGATTCCGCCAGGGCGAAGATGGTGTCGTAAAATTCGGTACCCGTACCGTCGAGTGTGATGTCGCCGCCCGAAGCCTTTTGCTTGCTCTTGTCGTTGCGGGTTAAGTCTGGGCTGATGGCCTGCCAGTGCACGCCGGCGTCGGTGGTCTTAAACAGCACTTCCGCTCCGTGATAGAGGGTGTTGGGGTCATGCGGAGAAATCATCAGCGGCGCTGTCCATTGAAAGCGATGCTCAAGATTTTCCGCTCCACGACCGTCGGAGAGCTCGAGTATTTCATCGATGACCTTGACCTGCCCGATGTGCCGGTCATAGCGCGTGATGTTGCCCTGGTAATCGCCGGCGTAGACAATCTCGTGATCGCGCGGATCGGGTGCAATGTAACCGGCTTCGCCGCCGCCCACTCCGTACCAGTCGCTCGCGCCGATCGATCCATCGTCGCTGCGGCTGGCGATGGAGACGCTCCCGGAATCCTGTTGTGAGCCGTAGACGCGGTAGGGCGTGCCGTTGTCGGTGGTGACGTGATAAAACTGCGCCGTCGGCTGATTGTCCTGCGTGGTCCAATTCTTGCCGCCGTCGAGCGTGACCGTGACTCCGCCGTCGTTCGAGGCGATCATGCGTCGCGTATTCGTGGGATCGATCCACAAGCCGTGATTGTCTCCGTGCGGGACGGGAACCTTGTTAAACAGATGTCCGCCGTCGGTGGACTTGTAAGTCTCCACGTCCATGATGTAGAGGACATTTTCGTCGCGCGGATCGGCAATGATATGCATGTAGTACCACGGACGCTGCCACAAGCTGTGGCTGGGGTTGACCAACTGCCACGATTCCCCGCCGTCATCGGAGCGATATAAGCCGCCATCGGGATTGTGCGCTTCAATGAGCGCATAGACGCGATCGGAATTCGCCGCTACCGCGACGCCGATTTTTCCATACGGCCCTTTCGGCAGTCCGTGTTCTTCCAGGCGCTTCCAGGTTGTGCCGCCATCGGTCGAGCGATAAATCCCGCTGCCCGGGCCTCCGCTGGCAAGGCTCCAGGAAGTGCGCCGCGCCTGCCACAGTGCTGCGAACAGAATATTGGGATTATGAGGGTCGAACGCCACATCAATGCCGCCTGTGTTTTCGTCTTTGTAGAGGACTCGTTCCCATGTTTTGCCGCCGTCTGTGGTGCGGAAGATGCCACGCTCGGAATTGGGGCCGAAGGGATGTCCGAGAGCCGCCACGAACGCAATGTCAGGATTCGACGGGTTGATGATGACTTTGCCGATCGCCCGCGAATCGCGCAGGCCGGTGTTCTTCCAGGTCTTGCCGCCGTCGAGAGATTTGTAGACGCCGTCTCCGTGTGAGATGTTGCCGCGAATGCAGGCTTCTCCGGTTCCCACATAGAGCACGTTGGGATTGGATGCCGCGACCGCGATGCTGCCAATCGCCGAAGTTCCTTCTTTGTCGAACACTGGCGACCAGGTCATGGCGCCGTCGGTCGACTTCCACACGCCGCCGCCTTCGGCTCCGAAATAATAGGTGGTGGGATCGCCAGGAATTCCCGCCGCGGTCAGCGAGCGGCCGCCGCGAAACGGCCCAATCAGCCGGTACTTCATGCCCTTGAAGACCTTGTCTTCGGGCTTGGTGTCTTCAGTTTCGCTTGTACCCGGCGCTGGAACAGACACCTGCACATTCTGCGTAGGCTGCGCGGGCTTGGGAGACTTCCGCTCAGCCTGGGTTTGCGACAGCGCTGCCGTGGCGGGCATGGTTATGCAGAATAATGCCAGGAAGAACGCTATGGAAATGACTGCGGCAATCCGACGAACAAAAAGCAACGCACTACTGCGAAAGCTGTCTAAGCCCATGGTCAGGTTTTCTCCGGGGACGTCGTAAACAATCCCCTATGGTAATCCTGATAGAGCGGGCTGCAAAGCGGTGTGAAGTCTAAAGCGGTCACTTCTTCAACAGCTCTTTTTTCGCGGCTTCCAGTTCTTTCTTTTTCGCGTCATCCACCTTTGGATAGGCGAGATCCAGCGATTCCAGCGTTTCAACAACGGCGGCTGAAACCACCAGCCGCGTGAACCATTTGTTGTCGGCCGGAACCACATACCAGGGCGCAAGCGGAGTCGCCGTGTTGCGAATCATGCCTTCGTACGCAGCCTGATAATCTTCCCAAAAGGCGCGCTCGCGAATGTCGCTGGCGGAAAATTTCCAGTTCTTCGCCGGTTCGTCCAACCGCTCCAGGAAACGGCGCTTCTGCTCTTTCTTCGAAACGTTCAAGAAGAACTTCCGGATAACCGTCCCGCTGCGCGCCATGTGCTGCTCGAAACAGCGGATGTCTTCATACCGTCGCTCCCAGATTTTTTTGCCAACGAGCGAGGGCGGTGTTTTCTGGCTCTTCAGAATCTCCGGGTGCACGCGCACCACCAAGACCTCTTCATAATAAGAGCGGTTGAAGATGCCGACGTGGCCGCGCTCCGGCAGACAGAGAGTGGTACGCCACAAGAAATCATGCTGCAACTCCACGTCTGAAGGAGCCTTGAAGGAATACACCTGGCAGCCTTGCGGATTCACTCCCGACATCACATGCTTAATGATGCCGTCTTTTCCGGCCGCATCCATCGCCTGAAAAATCAGTAGCACCGACCAGCGGTCCTGGGCATACAACTTGTCCTGCAATTCGGCCATCCTTGCAATGCCTTGTTGCAGAGCCTCGGCGGCGTTCTCCTTCGACTTCCAGTGGGAAGTATCGGCGGGGTCGAAATTCTTCAGGCGGAAATGTTTTCCGCTGTCGATACGAAACTGGTTTGCGATTTTTTCTGTTTTCATTGCTTCGATCCTACTGCCTTTGAGATGGGCTCACGGAAGCCAAGGGGCCGGATTCAGAGTTTACATCCGCATGAAATCGGGGATCAACATCTTGAGATGCCGTTTGAGTGTTTAACAATGAATGAGTTGTTGGCTTACACCGAAACTGGTTTCTCGGCCACGCAGGGCAGCTTGGCCTGCTGCCAGGCATCGAATCCGCCCACAACATTGATCACGTTCTTGAACCCCGCACGCTGCAATAGACTGCTCGCGATCATGCTGCGATAGCCGCCCTTGCAGTGCACGGCGATGGGTGCATTTTGGTCAAGTTCTGGCGGAGAGACTTTGAAATTGTCGAGCGGCCACCAGGTTGCGTCTTCGATATGCGCCGCTTCCCACTCCGGCGCGCGGCGCACGTCGAGCACTTGCAGGCCTCCCGCTCTTAGGTTGGCATTGAGTTGTTCGACGTCAATCTGCGCGATCGTGGCCAGCGGAAGCCCTGCTTGTTTCCATCCTTCCACACCTCCCGCCAGATAGCCGTCGAGCGCTTCAATTCCCACGCGCGCCAGCCGCAGGCGCGCTTCTTCCATCTGCTCACCGGACTCGGCGATCAGGACGGGATGCGCCTGCAGTCCCAGCACCGCTCCGGCCCACGAGGCAAACTGCCCCGACAGCGCAATGCTGACCGAACCCGGCACGTGTCCCGCGGCAAAGGCTTCGACCGCGCGCACATCCAGCGCGACGGCCCCGTCGTTCATCATTTTCTGCAACTCGGCGGGCGTAATCGGCCGCAATTGGGGCAGGTCCGACAATGCCACCGCGCCCGAGCGATTGATTTCCGCATCCTGCTGGAAATATTCGGGCCGCGCCGGAAGATTGCTGGTCAGTTGGGAAACGAATTCGTCTCTGCTCTTGATCTGCAACGCATAATTGGTCAGCCGCTCGGTACCGATCGTGGACGAACGCTCGGCGCGCATATTCTTTCCGCACAACGATCCGGCTCCGTGCGCCGGGTACACAAGCACACCGTCGGGAAGGGATAGGAGTTTGTGGTGGAGACTGTCATAGAGCAGACCGGCGAGCTGTGCGGGCGTGTGCCGCGGAGAAAGATCGGGACGTCCCACGTCGCCGATAAAAAGCGTGTCGCCGGTCAACACCGCGCAGGGCTGCGATGATTTTTCTTCATCGGTGACCACCAGGCAGATGCTCTCTGCTGTATGTCCGGGCGTTTCCAGCACACGAATTGAAGCCTTGCCGAACTTCAACTCATATCCGTCGCTGACGGCCATATGCGGAAACTTCGCTCCGGCCTGGGCGCCAATGTAGATGGTCGCGCCTGTGCGCTCGGCGAGTTCGCGATGGCCTGAAATGAAGTCGGCGTGGAGATGCGTTTCGAAAATGTGGCGGATGGCGACTCCGTGCTCCGCCGCGGCCTTCAAGTACAGCTCGACGTCGCGCTGCGGATCAACCACCACCGCTTCGCCTTCCGAAGCCAGCAGGTACGAGGCATGCGCCAGACAACCCAAGTAAAACTGCTCGAAATACATTGGTTTCCATCCCCCAATCACTGCGTATTCTCTGCCTATTATATGGGGCAGTCAGGCTCTCTGAGCCGGCAACGTAAGGTCTTTGAACACTAACGAAAATAATCCCACCGAAGCGGCTGCCGGGAAAGATTCACGGCCGGTGGATCTGGGCGTGCACGGCTGCGTCGAATTTTGAGTAATACTTCTTCACGTCGCTGGTTCCGTACTTCTTGCGGAATTTCTCGATCACCGACTTCACCTGCGCTTCGCCGGTAATCGGAACGGCGGTGACGTCCGCATCCGTGCCCCGCACTTCAATCCGCATGGAGGGATTCTTGAGCACGTTCCGATACCACTGCGTGTCTGAGCCTGTTACCGGCAACAGGTACAGCTTGCCGTCATCCCAGGCAAACCAGATGGGCAGTGAGATGGTGCGTCCTGATTTTCTTCCGGTCACAGAAATCGTGATCTCCTGAGCGCGGGAGAGATTGTCTTCCAGGGAATCGTTGCTCTTTGGCAGTGGCGCCTCCTGCGAACATTATGAGTCGAACATGATGAATTTTGGCGAGATGAATCCGGCGCGAAACTCATGCCGATGATTCGTTCCTGGATTGCAACGCCTGACGAATGATTTTAATTGCCTGTTCGCGTTCGGCGCCCGCGAGTTCCAGCCGCGGAGGCCTGACGCGTGCCGATCCCATCCCGGTCTGGGCTTGCACCAGTTTGATGAGTTGCACGAACTTGGGAACCGTATCCATGCGAAGCAACGGCAGGAACCAGCGATAGATCTCGAAGGCCTTTTCGGCCTGGCCTTGAATTCCGTAGTTGAACAAGTCGACCGATTCGCGCGGTAGTGCGTTCGCCAATCCCGCGACCCAGCCAGTCGCGCCCACGCCGATGGCTTCGAGCACCGCATCATCCACTCCGACAGAGATCTCGATTCGTCCGCCAACCAAGGCTCGAATCGCAGAGACGCGGCGAACGTCCGTGCTGGATTCCTTTACCGCCTTGAAGTTCTCAAACTCGCCAGCGAGTTCCTGAATATGTTCGGGAAGAAAGTCGGTTCCGTAGGCTACGGGATTATTGTAGAGCATGCATGGCAGCGAGGTCGCTCGAAACACCGCGGCGATGTGCGCCTTCATCTCGCGCCAGTCGCCGAGATAGACATAGGGCGGCAAGACCATCAATCCGGAACAGCCCTCGCCAGCCGCGGCTTTCGCCACCGATACTGCTTCGGCAGTGCTGAGAGAAGAGACAGACGCGACCAGCGTTCCGTGTCCGTTGACCGCGTCGCGCAGAGTGCGAAGGATCGCTGTTTTTTCTTCGAACGAAAGCGTTGCGCCTTCACCCAGCGAGCCCAAGGCGACGACTCCCGTGCAGCCGCTGTCGAGCAGCCAACGACAGTGCTTTGCCAGGAATCCGTGATCAATCGACAGATTCTCATTGAACGGAGTGGTGATGGCGGGGGTGACGCCTTTCCAGTTCATCGCGGATCTCCTGTCGCGGATGGGATTGCGTGGGCGCTCGCATCGGGCGTTGAACGCGGGCGGGAAGGCCAATAGGGTTCGACTCGGATTTCGGGCTGGGAGCCGGTCACCTGATCCACGAGAATCCTCGCCGTCGCCAATGACGTTGTGATGCCCAACCCTTCATGGCCAGTAGCGAGATACCGCGATTTGCTACCCGCGACCGGACCGATGAGAGGCAGCTTGTCGGGGGTGGCGGCGCGAAATCCAGTCCAAACCCGTAGCGCCGACATCGCGCCGAGCGCTGGCATATAGTCCGCTGCGCGACGCTCCATTCGAGCGAGTATGTCGCGATCCACTTCGCTGTGTTCGGCGCCATACTGACGCGACGATCCGATCAAAATTTGCCCTGCGCGGCGGGGCTGTACGTTGAAGGCAACCGAGTCACCGGTGACCGAATGCGCGCTCTTCAGGTATCCGAGTTCGACCAGTTGATGGCGAAGAAATCCCGGATAATGGTCTGTGATGACCAGATGGCCCTTGCGCTTCCTGATGTCGATCCCCGGCGTGAGTTGGGCCGCGTTCGCGCCCGCGGCGTTCACCACGATGTCACCGGCCAGCTCTTCACCGTCGGTTAACTGAACGCGTCCTTCGAAGATTCCAGTCACAGCGGCGCCAAGCTTTAACTCGGCGCCGCGCCGCTGCGCACGCTCCACGAGAAATCGCGCGGCAGCTGGCGGATGAACCACCACATCGCCGGGAACCAGAAGACCGCCAACCAGACCGTCACGCAGGTTTGGCTCCGCTTCTTTCAATTGCGCGACATCCAGGATTTCCGCTGCGACTCCTCGTTCCCGGTAGTAGTCGCGCTTGCGCCGCACCTCGGCCATCTCTTCTTCATCAGCCGCAATCCAGATGGTTCCGGGCTCGTCGTATTCCACATCGTCGGGCAGTTGCAGGCGAAGATCTTTCCATAATCTCTGCGAATAACGAGTCAGCGCGAACTGGGCTTCGGAATCGTCCATAACGACGACGTGTCCCATGGCCGCTCCGGTAGCGCCGCTTCCGACCCCGTCGCGATCGACCACCGCAACGCGCAAGCCGCGCGCGGCAAACTCATCGGCGCAGGCTGCACCGACAATCCCGGCGCCTACGATCACAACGTCATAACCTTTGTTCCTCATGCTTGGCTCTTTATGGCTTACTTAAGCGCGAATCCCCATACACAATGGATCTTTTGGATCTAGGATCAACTCCGCCTCCGCATTCACGAAGGCTGCGCCGCGGATGCTGGGGTAGACTTTCCCGTCCCGCACTTTCACCGTGCCCTCAAACACGCTGCCCACAATGCTCTCCTGCCTCCAGGTTTGGCCTTCGCGGATTTTCCCATCGGCGTAAAGACAAGCCAACTTCGCACTCGTGCCCGTGCCGCAGGGAGAGCGATCATAGGCCTTGCCGGGGCAGAGAACAAAATTCTTGCTATCGACTCCGGGAAGTTGTGATGGGCCAAACAGTTCCACGTGATCGATTTCCTTGCCGTCGTCGCCAGTGATGCCGTTTTCTCGCAGCGCCGTGCGGATCGCCCAGGTGAATGCGGTCAGTTCATCGACATGGCTCAGCATGAGCTGCATGGAATGGTCGCGAACCAGAAAAAACCAGTTTCCTCCCCAAGCCACATCTCCGTAAACTTCGCCATAACCTGGCACAGTCACTTTCACGTTCGCTGCCTTGCGATAGCTGGCCACATTGTTCACGGTCACTTCGCCATTTTCATGCAGAATGGCCGACACGACCCCCACCGGCGTTTCAATTTTGTGTTCGCCCCGCGCAATCTGATTCAGATAAGCAAGGGTTGCAACCAAGCCGATGGTGCCGTGACCGCACATTCCGAGATAGCCAACATTATTAAAGTAGATCACACCGGCGGCGCAGGCGGGATCGACCGGCTGGCAGAGCAGTGCGCCCACCATCACGTCCGATCCTCTGGGCTCGTTGACCACGGCAGAGCGAAAGCTATCGTGCTGCCGGCGAAAGCGTTCGAGCCTGGACGCCAGCGGATCGCCTCCCAAGTCGGGTCCTCCGCCGATGACGACGCGAGTCGGCTCCCCCCCGGTGTGCGAGTCGATGACCCGAACCCTCTGGCATTCGCCGTTTCCTTTTGGATTCATCTGATTCCCTGATGTAGTGTCTTTGCAGGCATGGATTCAAACCGGTCTCAAGAAGAGTACAGTGACGTTTTGAAATGGGGAAGACTTGGGCGCACGTTTGCCCGCACTATAGCGCCCGGCCGTAAGAATCGCCAACCATCTTTAGGGACGTTGGGGAGAAGATAGTGGCAAAGCTTGAGCCAACTTCTGGACGCGAGCAGTCGCCGCCGGTCGCCGGAATCGGCCGCGTGCGCTGGACCATCTGCGCCATGCTGTTTGCCGCTACTTCGATCAACTACATGGACCGGCAGGTGCTGTCGCTGCTGAAGCCGACGTTGGAACACAGCATCGGCATGAGCGAGGTGGGCTATGCCTATGTGGTGGATGCGTTTCAGCTCGCTTACGCGTTGGGACTGATCGGAGCCGGATGGTTCGTCGATAAGGTCGGCACACGCATCGGCTACATGGTCATCATGGCAGTTTGGAGCCTGTCGGCGATGGGCCACGCGCTGGCCAACAGCGTGCTTGAGTTCGGCATTGCGCGCTTCTGCCTGGGCGCGGGCGAGTCCGGCAACTTTCCCGCCGCACTCAAAACTGTGGCCGAGTGGTTCCCTCAGCGCGAGCGCTCGCTGGCGACCGGCATTTTCAATTCTGGATCAAATCTGGGAGCGATCTTTGCTCCCATTCTCGTGCCGTGGGTCACGGTCCACTTTGGCTGGCATGCGGCCTTTCTGGCGACCGGCATTTTCAGTTCCGCATGGATTCTGCTCTGGTACAGCCAATATCGGACGCCCACGGATCATCCCACGCTCACCGAAGACGAGTTGCACCATATTTACGATGAGGCCGCGGAGAGCGTGGGGCACAAGGCGCCGTGGGCGCATCTGCTGCGCACTCGCCAGACGTGGGCCTTTGCTGCGGCAAAGTTCTGCATCGATCCCATTTGGTGGTTTTATCTTTTCTGGATGCCGTCGTTCTTCTCGAAGACATTCGGGCTGGACTTGTCGCACCTGGGCTTGCCGCTGGTTCTGGTCTACACCGCATCCGCTGTGGGCAGTATCGCTGGCGGCTGGCTTCCCGAGCCGTTTCGCCGCCTGGGATTCGCTGGTGCGAACCCCCGCCTGGCCGCGATGTTGGTGTGCGCGATTGCCGTGGTGCCGGTGTTCAGTATTGCGTTCGTTCACTCCGAGTGGGCGGCGGTCGCGCTGCTTGGCCTGGCCGCGGCCGCGCACCAGGGATTCTCCTGCAATCTTCTCACTGTTCCGTCCGATATTTTCCCGCAGCAGGCCGTAGGTTCGGTCGCTGGCATTGGCGGAATGGCGGGCGCACTCGGCGGAGTATTGTTTTCCACCTCCACTGGCTACATTCTGCAGTTCACCGGAAGCTATGCCAGCTTGTTCGCCATTGCCGCCAGCGTCTATCTGATTGCGCTCGGCCTGCTGGTGGCGCTGGCGCCGGGGTTGAAGCGAGTCGCGCCCGCAACCTTCCGCTAAGCGGAACGCGAACTATTTTTCACCCTCACGAAAGTGCAACACTCACCTCCCCGGCTCACGGATGTGCGCCCGGCTTGGCGTTCGCTAAAGTCTCCGGACGGCGTGCACGGACTTTGCTTGACTGTGTTGCTGCCGACGGCGCGGGTACCGGGCTTGCTGCCCGTTCTTCCGGCGTCGCGCCTTTTGGTGCAGCTGCCTCTTCTTTGGCGGGTTCGCTCGTCCGTAACATCTCCGGCTCGTCTGCGCTACAACTGTTCGTCATGCCTTTGGCTGCATGGCGCGGCGGGCAGGTAATTTCTTGTTCCCTTAAGGTTCGGGTGAGAACGACTCCCATCTTGCGTATGGTGGAAGGGGCGATGAGCAAAATGCCGAGAACGCACACGATCACAATCATGAGGAGAGGAATCAGCGCGAATTCCTCATGTCTGCCGCGGGCATTGCTCCTTCGGTGCGCTGCTGGTGTTTTTGCCGCCTTGATGGCCATAAAGTTTCCGCTCACTACTTATCAGTTGTGACACGGGGTGGATCAACGTTTCACGAAAAGTGAGACCACCGATTCCCCGGGCTGTGCGCCATGGGATGTTTGTGTTCGGGTTAACTTCCAGCCCCGTCATCACGTAAAGTGCAATCCGCGGCAAAAATAGCTCAGGTACAAAAGAATTTTTTTCGATACGGCGAGGTGAAGCGGACTCGAACAAAGCGTGGAGGGCCCCTGCGAGGCCCTCCACGCTTTGCCCAACCGCCGGATCGCTGATTGACGAGTCACTCACCGACCAAGCAACGACCGACGGTGGGCAAACTTGCCATCTCACTCACGTTGTCAAGTCTTCAGCGAAACCAGCTAATTGGTGATGCGGAAAACGACGCCGCATCCCCCGTAGCAGTCGGCATCGCCGCCGTACTCGGCCATGCCGTAAATGTTGCCGTTTGAATCGAAGAGCAGGTTGCTTTCCGGCGAAGCGCCGTCAGTGCTGTCGGTGAAGGAATAAAGGACGTTCTCGGTCCAAACATTTTCTCCGCTAGGTGTGAATTTGAAAACGTTGCCGCATCCGAGAATGTTGCCGAAAGCGCAGCCCGCGCTTAAATCGCCTCCATTGCCGGCGATGCCATAGATGTTTCCCGAAGAGTCAAAGGCAAGAGGGCTAGAGCCCAATGCGCCATCGGTCCCATCGCCGAACGCGTGCAGGATGGTCTGCGGCCAGAATCCCTCGGAACTGGCGGTGAGTTTGTAAATCACGCCGCAACCCGGCGGAATATTGTAGGTGCCGCCTCCCACACAAGAAGCGGCGCTCTCGTTGCCGCCGTAGAGAGTGGTGCCGTAGAGGTTGCCCGCCGCGTCGGGCGTGACACCGAACAGTGGAATTGCGCCGTCGGAACCGTCACGAAACTCATGCAGGGTGGTTAGATTCCACTGGTTGTTGGTTGTGGGCGCGAGCTTGAACACAGTTCCGCATCCGGCATACCCGTAGCAACTGACCGACAAGTCTCCCGCGTAATAGGTGGCGCCGTAAATGTTGCCGTCGGAATCGAGCGTCACATTCGCGTAAGGGGCGCTGCCGTCGGTTAGACCCTTGAAGGAATAAAGCGGTGTAAAGGTCCAGGAGCCGTCGGCGTTGCTTAGCTTGAAAACTACACCGAAGCCGTTGACGCCGTTGAAGGTTGCGGTCCCATACAGGTTGCCGCTGGCGTCCATGGCGAGTGCGGCAAAGGGAAGCGATCCGTCGCTGCCGCCGGTGAAGGTGTGAATGATGTTGAATTGCCAGCCGCTCGAAGTAGGGCTGAGTTCATAGACCACGCCGCAGCCGGGTACAAAGCCGGTGACGTGGCAGAACTTGTCGGTGGTGTTGCCGCCGTACCAGGTGGTGCCATAGAGGTTGCCGGCGGGATCCAGAATGACGCCTCCGGCGGGCACGCCTCCGTCGGCGCCTCCGGTGAAGGTGTGGAGCACGGTTTGCTGCCACGAACCGTTGGCGAGCGGCGTGAGTTTGAAGACCACGCCGCAACCGGGCACGCCGGTCGCTCCTTCGCAGCGGCTGTTATTGATGCCGCCACCAAGCGCGGTTCCATAAATATTGCCGGCGGAGTCGGCCACTATGTGAGTTCCGCCGATCGCACCGCCTGAACTTCCGGTGAAAGTGTAGAGAACTTGTTCCGAGTTTTGGGCTTGGGCGAAGGTGGTAAGGGTCCATGCACAGGCAAGGATCGCCAGACATGGAAGCAACGGTATAGAAGCTTTGCGTTTTTTGAACATATATCCTCCTGAAAGATAGCGGGGAGCAAAAGGGCAGCGTTCCGGATTGCTGCCCTGCACCCAAGATTTCACTCTTCCCTGCTACAGCAACCGCAGCTGGCTGAGATAACCGAGCCGTACTTTAATGATTGGAAGGTGCTTGCGCTCATGGAAATACTCCTTGCACGCAGATGACATACCAGGTGCCGTTCGGAGCGGCCGCTGCCAGATTAGGCAAAGCGAAGGTGGTGGTACCGTCACCGCCAAACGATGTGCCGAGTAGTGAGAACAGAGCTGTGTACGAGGAAATGTCGAGCAAACGCCCATCTGCGGGCAGATAGTTGGCGGCGTACACGTTGTTGGCGAGCAGGATGAGCTGGCCCATAGTGCAGGTGCTTCCGAAGTTTGGCGAGGCGAGGAGAGCGTAGGCATTCGTTCCAAAAATCCCCGTGGTTCCCGCCGGACCCTGCGGCCCTTGTGGACCCTGCGGTCCTTGCGGCCCCGTTGCACCTTGCGGTCCCTGCGGTCCGGGAGGGCCTTGCGTCCCGCCGGTGAAGGGCTGGCCGTTCAGGGTGATGGCGCCGTTCACGTTAAACGTGGCCGGGTTTACAGTGCTGCCAAAGGTTACCGTCGGTGCGGGAGAGCCACTGGGCGCTTCCACGTCCAGCGTGTACGCAGGCGAGGTGGTGCCGATGCCGACATTGACATTGGTGCCACCGTTCACGCCGGTGACTGCGCCGAGCACCAGCGCGTTGCTCTCGCTGACTTCGGCGTTGGCTCCGATCGCCGTGGCGTTGTTCAGAGTTCCGGTGGAAAACGCGGCTCCCGAGCCGATTGTCGTGTTGTTGAGACCAGTCCCCGCACTCCAGTCCAGGATTTGCCCGGAGAAGAAACCGAGCGCGGTGTAGAACGCACCGGTCGTGACCTCCTGCAAATTGTTGTTGCCGATACCCACGTTGGCATTGCCGGTGGAGTCGTTGGTCAAAGCGTCACCGATCGCGATGTTGTCGTTGGCCCCGCTGACGCTGGTGAGCGCGCTTGCTCCCACCGCGGTATTGCGCTGGCCGGTCACCGAGGTGTTGCCGGCGAAACCCAGAAAAGCGTTCGAGTTCGCATACGAACCCCAGTCGAACAGATTGCTGCCGATCAGGAAACTGCTGGCCGACACGGTACCGTCCACGGTGTCATTTCCGGTGATGGTCTGGTTGCCATTGATCGTTCCTCCGCCTCCGCTGCCGCCACCACTACCACCACCGCCACCACCGCCGCAGCCGACGATGATGTTGGGCGAGGCTCCCGTCAGGCTCTCAGCGACCGAACTATTAATACTTGGCGCGACCGCCGGCGCCGGGCTCTGCACGCATACATAGTTGGCGTTGCCCGATTGCAGACTGCTTCCGGCAGAGAAAACGAGGTCCAACTGCGGCGGATGCGCCGTGCCTGCATTTTCTTTACTGTCAAACCCAGCCTGGAACGCGCCATTGGCCACCAGCGCGATTCCGTTATTCGTCTCACTCCCGCTCAGCCAGGCCTGCACCGCCGGCGTGACGTTGATCAGGATGTACTGATTCTTGTCTCCAGCCGTGATCGCGACATTGGAGGCAATGGTTGAGCCCATGCTGGGAGCCAGTTCGCCGCTCACCGTGGCTTCTGACCACGGCCCACCGACATAGTTCACGTTGAAGCTGCCGGGCGTGGTGACCGAGTCGACGAACAGTTTTAGCGTGGCCTGGCTGACCACGGCTCCGGGCGGCACCGAGCCCAGATTGAACTGAATGAAAGTCATGTCGGTAGCTCCATCGACGCGCAGCACGGTATCGGCACCGTGATTGGCAGAAGAATTGTTGACACCGATATACGCGTCAGCGTTGGGCGTAATCTGAGCCTGAGCCGTGGCCGCGAACAGCAATAACAGCAGGACCAACACCGCAGAGAGCCTGAGTTTCAACGCCCCTTTGGGCGGCGCGGCAAATGAGCAAAGTCGTGGCATGATCTTATCCTCCTGCACTGGATCGCCTGAAACTGGCTCGCCAGTTGGCAGATTTCCCGTCACCCTGTAATGCGGAATTCAGGGCAAAAGTGGTCGCCAGCGCAGAGACTTTTTATTCGCTTGCGGCGGAAGTTGTTTCCGTGCCGGGCGACGCGAATCGTGGGTCGAGGCTAGCCTTGTCCAGCATTGAACTTGGCGCGATGCACGGGAACTGGAACGTACTGCGCCGGACGTGTTCTACTTCTTCCACACGCATGCTCATCCTGCCGCGGCTTTATCCCATTCTCGACGCTGGTTTCTTCCCGTCCACCGACGATTTGCTGTCCGCCGCGGGTGAACTCGTCGCTGGCGGTTGTCGTCTGCTGCAATACCGGAACAAGTCTGGGAACGCACGGGTCATGCTGGAACAGGCGCGGGCACTAAGGAAGCTTTTTGGCAATCGCGACCTCATCTCGCAAGGCCAAAATCCCAACTTCTCCCAAAAGCGGGGAGAAGTGGAGCGCCCACTGCAAAGTTCGGTTCGCCTGATTATGAATGACCGCGCCGACCTGTGCCTCGCCGCCGACTTCGACGGCGTACACGTTGGCCAGGAAGACTTGTCGCCCGAGTCGGTACGCAGAATCATTGGCCCCGATCGCTGGCTCGGTGTTTCTACGCACAATCCCGAGCAACTGCGCGAAGCCGATCTGACTCCAGCTGACTACCTTGCAATTGGTCCAGTGTTCGCGACGTCGAGCAAGCAGAATCCCGACCCGGTCGTAGGCCCCGAAGGCGTGCGCCGGGGCCGAACTTTGACTCGCAAGCCGCTGGCCGCCATCGGCGGCATCACCCGGGCAAATGCGGCGTCGGTCATCGAGGCCGGTGCGGATTCCGTAGCCGTAATTTCTGACTTGTTGCACGATCCGCGGAAATCAGCAGAGGAATTTTTCTGCATATTGCGGTAAAGTTCCGTGCAGCCTGCGACACGCAACGAAATGAAGAAGGAAGAAGTCAGAGTGCAGAAGTAAATCCGGGTATACTTCTGCATTCTGACTTCGGCCTTCTTACTTCGCCAGGAGGAATCTCTGAGTACACCGACACCGCCTGCCCTATCCACCGACTGGGACATCCACAGCCATCAGGATGCTGAACTGGTCAAAGGCCTGGGCCTGACCAGCGCCACCATGCTGGTGATGGGCTCGATGATCGGGTCCGGTATTTTCATAGTTTCCGCGGAGATTGGCCGCGAAGTTGGTTCGCCCGCGCTGCTGATCGGCGCCTGGGCCGTCGCCGGATTCATGACCATCGTCGCCGCGCTCAGCTACGGCGAACTCGCGGCCATGATGCCGCGCGCGGGCGGGCAGTACGTGTATCTGCGCGAGTCGCTGGGACCGCTGTGGGGATTTCTCTACGGCTGGACCTTTTTCCTGGTCATTCAGACTGGCACCATCGCCGCCGTGGGCGTGGCGTTCGGGAAATTTCTGGGAGTGTTCTTTCCGTCGATTTCGTCTTCAAATTGGGTGACCTTCAAGGTCCTAGGACACGTGTTCGACCTTCACTTCTGGAAAGTTCCGCCCATTCCCATCGGTCCCATGGTGCTGGGCAACATGGATGTCGGCATCAACACGCAAAATCTGGTCGCGATTCTGCTGGTCATCTTCTTGTCTATCGTCAACATCTTTGGCGTGAAGACTGGAGCCGCGATTCAGAACGTTTTCACCGCGGCCAAGGTCGCGGCCTTGCTGGGACTGGCGGGACTTGGCCTCGCCTTTGGGCGCAACGCGCAGGCCATCGCGGCGAACTTCAGCGGCAACTTCTGGCATAACGCCTCGCTTGGCGCGCAACACGCGGTGCAGGTGGGCGTGGGCGGACCAATTGTGATGGTCGGCACGCTGACCATTCTGGCCGTGGCGCAAGTCGGCTCGCTATTCTCGGCCGATGCATGGAACAGCGTCACGTTTACGGCAGGCGAAGTCAAGAATCCAAGCCGCAACCTGCCGCTATCGCTTGCGCTGGGCACGGGCGTGGTGATCGCGCTTTACATCGCGTGCAATTTTATTTATCTGGGAGCGTTGCCGCTCGCGGGAGATCCGCAGGGCGCGACCATTCTCGCCCGCGGCATTTCCCACGCCGCCGAAGAGCGCGTGGGCACAGCGGTGATGACACAGATGTTCGGCTCGGCCGGCGGCTTGCTCATGGCCGCGGCCATTATGATTTCCGCCTTCGGCTGCGCCAATGGACTGATTCTTTCCGGTGCGCGCGTTTACTATGCCATGGCCAAAGACCGCCTGTTCTTTCCCCAGGTCGCCCGGCTGCATCCTAACTACAAAACGCCGGCGATTTCGCTGATGGTGCAGATGGTCTGGACCTGCGTGCTCTGCATCTCAGGCAGCTACGGCCAGCTTCTGGACTACATCATCTTTGCCGTGCTGGTGTTCTACATTCTGACCATCGTGGGGCTGTTCGTGCTGCGCCGCACCCGCCCCGACGCGTCCCGACCGTACCGGGCATTCGGCTATCCCGTGCTGCCGATCATTTATATTGTGATGGCTTTGTTTATTGATGTCATACTATTGCGCTACAAACCGCAGTACACGTGGCCGGGCCTGATCGTGGTGCTGTTGGGCATTCCGGTTTACTATGCGTGGTCGCGCAGTGCGCGCGTGAACGCAGGCGGTTAACCGCTAAGGAGAAACCAAACGGATGGCGAATCTGCTGGCCACTAAGCCGCTGAACCTGCTGATGGAAGAAGCCCGTGAAACGGGCGAACACAGCCTGAAACGGACGCTAGGAGTGTTTCAGCTCACTGCGCTGGGCGTGGGCGCGATCATCGGCGCCGGCATCTTCGTCATGGTCGGGCTGGGGGCGCACTATGCCGGCCCCGGACTCTCATTGTCGTTCGTTTTGTCAGGGCTGGGATGCGCGTTTGCCGGCCTGTGTTACGCCGAATTCGCGGCCATGATTCCTCTGGCGGGCAGCGCTTACACCTACGCCTATGCCACGCTTGGCGAACTGCTGGCCTGGATCATCGGATGGGATCTGACGCTCGAATACGCCATGGGCGCGAGCACCGTTTCTTCCGGATGGTCGAATCACTTCATCGAACTGTTGAATATTTTTCATATCAAGATGCCGTTGTGGCTGGCCTACGATTATTGGACCGCGCTGAAGACCGCGGAGACGGTGGTGGCGAAGCAGCTTGTCCAGACCTCCGACCCGTCGCTGGTTCCGGGCTCGCAGGCGTTTCTGGATAAGGTCAGCTCGGTCATCGGCGCGCAGTCCCCTGACTTGTTGCAGCGGGCGCATGATCTTTTGGGCGCGCCGCATCTGTTTGGGATGGAAATCGGCTTCAATCTCCCGGCTTTCCTCATTGCCCTTGTGATCACGGCGATTCTGGTCATTGGCATCAAAGAGAGCGCCAGGTTTAACGCGACCATCGTCGTTATTAAGGTGGCGGTCGTGCTTTTCGTGATCGGGCTGGGTGCTCACTACATCAACCGCGCGAACTGGGGTACGGATTGGCACTCGTACGCGCCCAACGGCTTCGCTGGCATTGGAGCGGGCGCGGCTTACATATTCTTCGCCTACATTGGTTTCGATGCGGTCTCAACCACGGCGCAGGAAGCGAAAAATCCGCAGCGCGATTTGCCGATTGGCATGATTGCGTCGCTGGCCATCTGCACGGTCTTGTACATCGCTGTGGCCGGCGTTCTGACCGGAATGGTGCACTGGCAACAGATCAACATTGAGGCGCCGGTCGCGGTCGCGTTCCTGGATCGGGGCCTAACCACGGCGGCGAACATCATTACGCTGGGCGCTCTCGCCGGACTGACCAGCGTGATGCTGGTGATGCTGCTTGGGCAGACGAGGGTGCTCTACTCGATGGCCAATGACGGCCTATTGCCCAGGAAGTTTTTCGCCGCGATTCATCCCAAGTTCCGCACGCCCTGGAAGAATACGATTCTGGTGGGTCTGCTGGCGGCAGTCGTGGGCAGCGTCACGCCAATCGACCAGATCGCAAAGATGGTGAATATCGGGACGCTGCTTGCCTTTGTGATCGTGTCGGTTTCTGTGATCGTGTTGCGGCGCACCAATCCCAACCAGCCGCGGCCGTTCCGCACGCCATGGGTGCCGCTGATTCCAATTCTGGGCATCATCACCAATGGATACATGATGGCGAAACTGGGAATGTGGAACTGGATTCGCCTGGTGGTGTGGCTTGCCATCGGACTGGTGGTGTATTTCGCTTACGGCGTGAAGCACAGCCGGGTGCAGGCGCTGGCAGCGGGTAAACAACCGGAAGCCTGATCGCTATATCTGATTCTTCGGCCCTCCGCACAATACGGAGGGCCGTTTTGTTTTATAGTCGGTTCTGGGTGCGTTTGTCGGTGGCTAACGACTAACGACCAGCGACTAGCGACTGCTTATGAAGATTGTCACCGCGGCGGAAATGCGTGCCATCGACAAGGCCACCAGCGAACGCTTCGGTGTGCCTTCGCTCACGCTGATGGAGAATGCGGGCACGGCTGTGGCCGAGCACATTCTTGCCCAGTACAAGGCGGCAAAGAAGATCACCGTGGTTTGCGGTAAGGGTAACAACGGCGGCGACGGATTTGTCGCAGCCCGCCGGCTGCACGAGGCAGGCAAGCCGGTTCAACTCATTTTGCTGGCCGATCCGGGGGAATTGAAGGGGGATGCTGCGGCGATGTATGGCAAATCGCCATTTGCCGCCAGGGTCGCTCGATCCAGCGAAGATCTGAACCGGGCGTGGCATTCGCTGGAAGCGGATTTGTTTGTCGATGCGATTCTCGGTACAGGATTCAAGCCTCCGGTGAGCGGGTTGTATGCCGAAGCGATCGCGCTGATGAATGCGAGCGGCGCGCCGGTGGTCGCGGTGGATATTTCATCTGGCGCCGATGCCGACGCCATGACCTCGCAGCAGGGAATCATCGCGCGCGCGGATTCCGTGGTCACATTTACCGCTCCGCGTCCCGCGCATGTGTTCAGTTCGCTCACCAATGGTTCGACCGTGGTCACGCCGATTGGATCGCCGGACGAAGCCATGGTTTCGTCGCTGCGACTGAATGTCATCACCCCGCGCGATTTCTCCCCGGTGCTCGCGCCGCGCGTGGCCGATTCCAACAAGGGCCTTTACGGACACGTGCTCGTGATCGGCGGATCGCTCGGCAAAGCCGGTGCGGCGGCAATGGCGGGGATGTCCGCTTTGCGCGCGGGAGCGGGATTGTCAACCGTGGCCACGCCGAAGTCCGTGTTGCCGACGGTGGCGGGATTTCATGCGGAGCTGATGACCGAGCCGCTGGCGGAAACCGACGCGGGAACAATTTCGCTGGAGGCAGAGGAACGCTTAGATGTGCTGTCGAAGGGCAAGACCGTGCTTGCGGTCGGTCCCGGAATCACCCGTTTTACTGACACGTCGCGATTGGTCCGGCACATGGTATCAAAGAGCGAGCAGACCATTGTGCTGGATGCCGACGGACTGAACGCCTTTGAAGGCCGCACCGAAGAGTTGAAGGGCGAAGGCCGCCCGCTGGTGATCACTCCGCATCCCGGCGAAATGGCGCGGCTGGCGGGATGCACGACCGCCGAGGTGCAAAAAGACCGGCTGGGTGTGGCGCGGAAGTTCGCGCGCGAACATAATCTGATCGTTGTGCTCAAGGGATATCGCACGCTGGTGGTGCGTCCCGATGGCGATGCGTGGGTCAACCTGACCGGAAATCCCGGCATGGCGACCGGCGGCACCGGCGACATTCTAACTGGCATGACGGCGGGGCTGATCGCGCAGCATCCGAAAGATGTTTTCCACGCAGTGATAGCGGCAGTCCATCTGCATGGGCTTGCGGGAGATGTGGCGCGAGAGACGATGGGCGAGCACTCCCTGGTTGCGACAGATCTGCTCGCAGCGTTACCCGAGGCATTTCACCGCGCGCGGCAAGTGGCTCCGACAAAACAGTTCTCATGGCTGGGTTAACATGACTTGGTTAGTGCGGTCGGTTCGCAGGTAAGTGAACTGTTTTTCCTTCGGCTGCGGAACGGCGTGCGGCATCCAGAATTTCCGTGACCGTCAAGTTGGTTTCGAGTGACGACAGCGCGTCTTCGTTCGCGCCCTCTAAAACCACGGCCCGCAAGTACGACAGCGAATTGTTGTTGGGGGCAGGCAGTGGATTGGCCGCGAGCTGCTGTTCCTTTTGATCTTCGCCGCGGCGCACGCGCAGATCGTCGCGCTTCACGGTGATCGCGTATCCGGTAGAGCCGTAGACTTCCACGTCTTTACGGTCGAACGGCCAATTCCACGAGGCCTGAATGATCGCTTGTGCCTTAGGATAGGTGAGAACAATCGTAGCCTCATCGTCCACTCGCGAATAAATCTGCGGCTTCATTTGTTGCGTTACGGCCGTGACCGACTGCGGACGCTCTCCGTTCATCAGCCAGGTCATCAGGTCGGCGCCGTAGGAGCCAAAATCGAATAACGCCCCGGCGCCATTCAATTTGGGATCGGTAAGCCAGGCCAGAAACTCCGGCTGCACGCCAATTTCTTTGGGGCCGCGATGGCCATCATGCAACACAACTTTGCGGATCTCGCCGAGCGCGCCTGCGTGCACCAGATCGTAGGCCGCATGATTGCTCGCATACCAGGACGTTTCGTAATTGACCAGCACGTGAATTTTCGCCGAGTGCGCGGCGCGTTCCATGGCGAGCGCGTCCTCAAGGCTCACGGCGAGCGGTTTTTCCATCATCACGTGCACCCCGTGCCGCGCACAGATTTCGACTACGCGGCGGTGATCAAACGTGTTGGTGTAGACCAGCACCGCCTGCGGATGCGCCTGGGCCAGCATGTGTTCGAGATCGGTGAACAGCAGGGCATGGTCGAATCCGTACTTGGCCGCGGCGGCGGAAAGCAATTGCTGGTCGGGCTCGGCGATGCCGACGATTTCGATTTCCGGGCTGTGGCGATTCTGCTCCAGAAATCCGTGAACGTGGCCGTGCACAAGGCCAACAATGCCGACGCGGAGAAGAGTGTGGCCTTGCGCCTCGGAGTGCTGGGAGAAGAAAACCGCCGCTACGAGAACAAAGAGAAACCTGTGAAACATTTTGACCTCTCGATTCGGCTCACATAATACATCGGCGATCCGGCCGGAACTGCGCCTGGCGTTGGATGCAACGCCTCTTTCGTTGTCATCCGCTTTCGTTGTCGTCCCTGGGGCGCGCGTTCCCTGCGGGCTGGAGGAACTGCGCAACTCGCGGCCGCATCGACGACACCGGCAAGTTGCATAGATCCTGAGGCGGGCAAAGAACGCCCGCCTCAGGATGACAAGAGTTTTCCAAAGAACGCCCGCCTCAGGATGACAAGAGTTTTCTTTCTTTTCGAACGCTCTACGGTTGGGCGAGTCGATCAAACAGGCGCTGGTTATACTGGTGGCGTGAGCGAAATGGACATAGCAGGTTCGGTGCTTCGCGAGGTAACCACGCACGCTCCGGAGGAGACCATTTCCTTCGGGCGCACGCTGGCCGAGTTGCTTGCGCCTCCGAAGCTGGTGCTGCTGCGCGGCGATCTGGGCGCGGGCAAGACCACGCTGGTCAAAGGAATTGCCGCGGCATTCGACGCGGCCGCGGAAGAAGACGTAACCAGCCCTACGTTCACCCTGGTGCACGAATATCGCGGGCCGCGGGCCAAGCTGTTCCACATCGACCTGTATCGCATCGACACGCAGCGGGAACTGGATACGCTGGCGCTCGACGATCTGCGCTCGGATAACAGCATCCTGCTGATCGAGTGGGGAGAAAAATTTCCGAGATTGGTGCGCGAGCGCGACGTGGAGATTGCGCTGGAGCGAACGGGAGAAACCGAGCGCAGAATCGTAGTGTCTGCGTAGGCGACTCCCAGACGTTGCCTGACCGCTTCCGATCAAATGGCTGAGGGCGGCTGCGCTTCGGCGAGCCATGACGGAGCTTAGCGTTGGGCGGAAGTGGAAGTAAGGCTTGTGGCTCGCGGGCAGAAGACGGGCGCGTTCCATTCGCGGACCATGGAGAACAGGATGGCGGCGGCGAAGAAAGCGAGGGCTAGGCGGCGGGACATTGCACCTATGATCCCACGTTGGACTCACGTTCTGTGGATCCCACGTCTCGCAAAGACGGCGAGGCGTGGGGCATCCCTGTGGCGGTGGCGGAGTAGCTGCGGCCCGATACTTCTGGGCCGCTGGACAGCCGCCCTCGGCTGTCTCCACATGAACCACTACAGTCCCAACGTGAAGCACTAACATTCCCACATGAACCTACATGACGCCGCTTAGACGTTTCATGCACCGCTAGAAGCCCATGATGTTGTAGCCGCAGTCTACGTAGATTACTTCGCCGGTGATGCCGCTGCTGGCATCGGAGGCTAGAAAGACTCCGGTTGAGCCGACTTCGGCGACTTCTACGTGGCGGCCTAGTGGGGCGCGCTCTTCATGTCCCTTCATCATGTCGCTGAAACCGGCTATGCCGCGAGCGGCTAGCGTCTTGATGGGACCGGCGGAGATGGCGTTGACCCGAATCTTCTTTTTGCCCAGTTCATAGGCCAGATAACGCACGCTGCATTCCAGTCCGGCTTTGGCTACGGCCATCACGTTGTATCGGGGCACGACCTTTTCTGAGGCGTAGTAGGTCATGGTGAGGATGGAGCCGCCGTCTTCCATCAGCGGAGCGGCGGCGCGGGCTACGGCGATCAGCGAGTAGACGCTGACATCGAGCGCCACGCGAAAACCTTCGCGGCTGGTGTTGACGAAGTCTCCCTTGAGTTCGTCGGCGGGGGCGTAGGCGACGGAATGTACGAGCGCGTGCAGCTTGCCGTGACGTTCTTTCAACGTGGCGAACAAGCGGGCGATTTCGTCGTCTTTGCCGACGTCGCACATGTAGGCTTCGGCGCCGGGCAGCGACAGGATGAGGTCTTTGGCTTCTTGTTCGAGGCGCTCGTTCTGATAGGTGATGGCCAGCTTCATGCCGGCGGCGTGCAGTCCGAGGGCGATGGACCAGGCGATGGAGCGCTTGTTGGCGACTCCGAAGACGACGGCGGTGCGGCCTTGGAGGTCAGCGGACATGGGGGGCTCTCCTTGTGCGAAGGGGAAAGAATATCAGCAGCGGGCGGAATTTTCGATTGACGATTTTCGATTGCAAACCGAATTCAAAATCAATCGGAAATCGTCGATCGGAAATCGTCAATCGGAAATCAAGTCATTCCGCGGCTACTTCTTCGCCTGAGACCTTTGCTCCAAAGGGCAGACTGGCGGCTACGAACGACAGGCCGTAGGCGCAGGCGATGATGGCGAATCCGGCTACCAGGCTGACGTTGTGGGCGACGGCGCCTACGCAGAGGGCTAGCACGAGCTGCAGCGAGGTGCCGAGCAGGTTGAAGGCGTTCTGGACGCGTCCCATCAGGTGCTTAGGAACCATCTCCATCAGGCTGGAATTCATGGCGACGCCGCCGACGCCGCGGGCCGAGCCCATGACGAAATAGACGGAAATTCCCAGGAAAAGAAACCGCGAAATGGGAGCGGTCGCCATACACACCGACAATAGCGCCATGGAGAAGGCGATGGCGCGGCGTCCGAGCAGCGCGATGAGTTGCGGCGTGTACAGCACGCTGATGAACGCGCCGGTCCCCCAGCCCGCGCTGAGCCAGCCGTAGCCGACGGCTCCGGAGTGAAAGATGCGGTCGCTGAGCGAGGGAGTGAGGATGCCGCCGACCATCATGGCCCCTAGAAATAGAGCCCAGCTCAGGCCCAGGAACACGACGGAGCGGCGGTCGCGGAGAAAGTGTGCGGCCTCGCGCAGGTCTCCCCAGAAGCGCTGCAACTGGCTTTCGGCGGCGCGAAGATCGGATCGGAGTTCTTCCGGGTGCACGACCACGTGACGTCCGCGGCGCACTGCGAAATAGCATAGGAACGAAACCAGATACGTGGAAACGTCGATCAGCAGCACTCCGCCGAGCCCGATGTGGTTGTACATGAAGCCGACGACTGCGCCGGCCATCAGCCAGCCGCCCTGCACTCCTGCCATTAAGAACGTATTCGACTGCACGAACTGGCCCTCAGGGGTAAGCTCCTGGATGAGCGCGGTGACGGTGGGCCAGAACATCCAGAAGCCGGTGGCGACCAGCGTGTTCATTACGTAGAGCTGCCAGACTTGTACGCGATGCTGGAAGGCGAGTACGGCGACCGTCAGGATAATCACACCGCGCAGCGAATCGAGCCACATGACCAGGCGCCGGCGGTCCTCGCGGTCGATAATGACGCCGGAGAAGGGAAGCAGCAGCATGGCGGGAATGGTCTGCAGCACGACGAACATTCCCAGCGCCATTTCGTTGTGCGTGGCCTGCAGCGTGTACCAGGAGACGGCGGCCGAATTCATCCCGCTGCCAAACATGGAGATCATGTTGGCGGCGAAGACGAATTGCAGCGGGCGGCGGCCGAGGATTTCACGCATGCGTCTACTTTAGCCTGAATCCACCACGGAGACACGGAGGCACGGAGAAGGGAATTGTTGATTGTTGATTCTTGATTGTTGAATGAAAAGCTCCTAGCTCCTAGCTTCGCTTTCTTCAATCAACAATCAACAATCAAAAATCAACAATTGTTTTTTTGTGGCTCCGGCCCTTGCGTGCGCCGTGGTTCGGCGCTAGGATTCGCGTGCTGCTGGAAAATCGGGAAATCTCTCTTTTCGTATGCCGGAGGCAGGCTTATGAAACGCTGGAACGGGTCGGTGTGGATGGTGCTGTTTGGGGTGATGGTAGTTAGCTCGCAGGCGGCTGCCCAGACGGATCACATTGTGATCGCGGCGGGAACCGAGGAAGACCACGCCTTGCAGGCGATTTCGAACGAGCCGGACGCGCAGAAGAAGCTGGCCATGTATCAGGACTTCGTGCAGAAGTTTGCGGCGAATCCGCAAGCGGTGGCGTACGGGGACTGGCAGATTTCGCAGACCTTTCAGGCGAACGGCGATCTGCCCAAGGCGCTCGACTTCGGCGACAAGGCGCTGGCCAACTCGCCGCGCAATCTCGACATTCTGGTTTCTCAGACCAACATCGCCATGCAGGCCAAAAACAATGTCAAGGCGATCGGGTATGCGGCCAAGGGCGGCGAGATTTGCCACTCGCTGGACAAGCAGGCTAAGCCGGAAGGCATGAGCGACGGCGATTTTGCAAGCAAGGTTGCCGACGAGAAGTCCGGCGCGCAGCAGAGTTGCGACTTCTTTGAGATCTCGGCGCTGAACATTATTTCAGCGGAGAACGATCCCAAGGCACGCATGACGGAGATCGAGAGTTTTTCGGCGGCTTTCCCGGATTCGAAATATCAGGACACGGTCTCGAACCTGGCGATGGATGCGCTGAGCCAACTGAAAGACAACGCGCGCCTGGTGGCGTACGGGGAAAAGGTGTTGGCGGCGAATCCCAATTCGTTGCCTGCGCTGTTGTTGCTGGCCGGCTACTATGCAGACGACAAACAGCCGGGCAGCGCGGCCAAGGCCGTCAGCTACGCGCAGAAGGCGATTGACGTGGCCAAGGCCGATGCTCCGGATGCCGACAAGACGCGCAAACTATCGGCGGGCGCGGCGCACAACACGATCGGGTGGATTGATCTGAACCAGGGGAAGACTGCCGCTGCCATCCCAGAACTCAAGGCCGCTTCGGCATTGGTGAAAGGACAGGATTCGCAGCAATATGCCCGCGCTCTCTATGGCCTGGGTTATGCCTACGGAAAACTAAGCAAACTAACGGAAGCGCGCGCGGTGCTGAGCGAGTGCGTGACCATCGCCGGTCCGTATCAGAGCTTGGCGCAGGATCTTCTGGCGAAGGTGAACGCCGCGCGGGCGAAAGGGAACTGACGCGTATGAGTCGAGTCGGCAGCTATTCTTGTTTTTTCCTGGTCTGTCTGCTCGCGATGGCGCACGCTTCTTTGGCGAATGCGGACGACGCAAGATTGCGCTCGCCCTGGGACCTGCATCCGGTGAGCCTGACCGACGTGGCCTATGGCTGTCCAGCCGCTGCCCAACTGCCGCACGACTTCGCGACCGACTCGTACTACAGCGATAGTCATCACTCCGTGATCGATCCTGTGCGAAAGAAGAAGTATGAAGACTCGGTGGCCGGGATCGACGGGTTTTCGCGGGATGTGGTCAAGGCGGCAGATGCTTACCAGACGACCGGAAGCCGGGCCGCGGCACAATGCGTCTCCGCCCTGCTCGAAAGCGCGGCCAAGCAGAAGGCCATGACGGGCGACATGGATGGTCATCAGGCAGCCTACGTGCGGAAGTGGAACCTGGCGGCGTGGGCGATCGCGTATCTGAAGATTCGCGGAAGCGGGGTTGTGCCCGAGGAGTCGAGCAAGACCATCGCCGCGTGGATGAAGAAGCTGGCGGAAGCGAGCAAGGGATACGTCGAGGAGAAGCGCAGTCACGGAGCGGGCAGTGACGCCTACAACAATCATCTCTACTGGACCGCGCTTGCCGTGGGCGCGGCAGCGATCGTCAACAACGATCGCGGATTGTTTCGATGGAGCACGGACGCCTACAAACAGGGCGTGCACGACATACGAGAAGACGGCACTCTGCCGCTGGAGATGGATCGCGGCCAGATGGCCTTGCATTATCATCTGTACGCGCTGGCTCCGCTGATGTTGATTGCGGAGTTGGGCGAGACCAATGGCGAAGACCTGTATGCGGAGCGCGATTTCGCGATCAAACGCCTGGTCGCGCGTTGCGTTGAGGGTCTGGAAGATCCGAAGTATTTTCAGCAGCGAACCGGAGTGCCGCAAGTGACCACGCCGGAAATCCAGGCGTGGGAAATCAGCTGGGCGCAGCCATATACGCGGCGCTTCCCGGATGCGCACATCTCAGGCTTACTGGCAAAGGCTTCTCATTTGAACTACACCACGCTGGGAGGGTTGCCGCCACCGTGAGGGTTCGGTGCGCGGCTGCGGCTCACGACAAAGCAGGTTCTTCACCGCCGCTTCGCGCCGGTTCGGAATGACATCGTTGTAGTTTACTTCGTTGCAGGCTACTTCGTTGTGGTCTACTTCGGCGGATTGACTAGATCTTCAGATAGCAGTTCGGCCTTCCAGGCCAGGACGCGAGCGCGTTCCAGGTCGCCGGCATCGCGGGCTGCGCGGGATTGATCGGAGAACTGCTGAATCTGCGTGACCGTATCCTGCTCGTTCGGCGCGAGCTGGCGTCCTGCGATTCTCTTCAGATTGGCGTCCGTCAATCCCAGCAGTTGATTGACGACGTTACGTTTTTGGGTGGCTTCATCACCGGCCGGTCCGCCTCCCAGTTGCACGGTGGGTTCCGCAGTTCCTCCTTGGCGCACGATGACTTTTGAGGGCGGACAGTTCTTCGGGTCCGTAGCGGGTGCTGATTTCGGCCCGTCCGACGCCGGTGCGGGGCTCGATGAATTCGCAGGCGAGACAGCTGGCGTGCAGTCGGACGCCGGTGGCTTCTTGTGATGGATCTTCTTGGGCGGCGGCTTGGTCGGCTCCTGTGGGCTAGAACTCTGGCTTGCGGCCGGAGCTTGCGCTCCGGGGCTGGCCGGTTGCTGGGGAGCGCTGGTCGATTGAGGGGAAGTCCACAGCTTCACGCTGGCCGGGGTTACCGGCGCCATGCCTGCAATGCCCGACAGCAGCAAGAAGATGGCGGCCAGAGTCATAGAGGTGAGTTCCGAATGGTGAGATCGAGACAGTCTGACTTGCTTTTATTCTACGGGAAAGTGGGGGCTGCAGCAGCGGAAAATGGTGCATGGCCGGTGGGTGCAGCAAAGCAGGTTCCTCACCGCCGCTTCGCGCCGGTTCGGAATGACACCACTTCCAGATTGGACTCTGGCTTTCGGAGCGCGCTTTGAATTTAGCGGGGCGCGTTGGCTGGTTGCGAGGCTGGTTGTAGGGCGGCTGCTGTCTCTTGGCCGGCGGCGGGAATCTGAAAGCGGAAAACCGTTCCGTGTCCATTGGCGGATTCGAAGTCTACTGAGCCGTAGTGCCATTGCAGAATCTGGTAAGTCTGGGCCAGACCGATGCCGCTGCCGTCTTTTTTCGTGGTGAAATACAACTCGAAAATTTTGTCGTGCACTTCGGGTGGAATGCCGGTGCCCTGATCGCGCACTTCGGCGACGACTAGATTGTTTTCACGCCCGGCTGAGATGGTGAGCATGCCTCCCTGTGGCATCGCCTGCACGCCGTTGAGGACCACGTTCAAGAGGGCCTGTTTCATCAAGTCGATATCGACCTTCACGGCGAGCGGCTGTTCCGGCAAGTTGTGTTCGATGGTTACTCCGTGCACTTCGGCGTCGGGAGCGGCCAACTGGGCTACGTCTTCGAGCAAGCTGCGCAGATCGACCTCCTCGAGATGAAGATCGCGGGGGCGGGTGAAATCGACCAGGGTCTGCACCACGCGATCGAGGCGGTGGATTTCGCTGTCAATGATGTCGATGTGGCGGCGGGTTTCGGGCTCCTGCTTGGACAGCTTGTTTTGCAGCAGTTGCAGGTGAAGCACGATCGCGTTAATGGGGTTCTTGACCTCGTGGGCGACACCGCGGGTGAGGCGGCCGGCGGCGGAAAGGCGGCGTGACATTTCGATCTCGTCGCCGATGCGGCGCACCGATTCGGTGTCGCGCATCACCACCAGCGCTCCAATCTGCGAAGCCTTTTCCTGGATGAAGTCGAGCGAAACCTGGATGCGCTGGCCGCCGGGCGCTTCGAACTCGCGCAGCGAAAGCGAGCGGCGGCGCTCGAAGGCGTCGAGCATGGCCGTGCCCAGAAGCGCCTTCCGATTGAACACTTCGTCTACGGTGCGGCCCAGCAATTCCGACCGGGGCCGTCCGAGAAAAGCCTCGACGGGAGCGCTCACCAGCACGACCCGGGAATCGCGCGAAAACAGCATGAGCCCGTCCTGCAGCTTGGACATAAGCTGATCGACATTGTCTTTGAGGGCGCTGAAGATCTCCTTGCTGTCGCGAATCTGCCGGCCCAGGCTGGCAATCTTCAGGCTGACCATCCCGTATTCGTCATGTTGCGATTCTTTGCCGGAGAGCGCATCGGCGTCGCCGGCGCTGACGCTATCGAGATTGCGGCTGATTTGCTTGAGCGGTCCCAGAGCCAGGTTGGCAATGCCGGCCGCAAGGAACAGCGAGAAAAAAATCGAGGCGATCGAAACGTAGAGCGCCTTTTCCATTCGGTCATGCACGTCCTTCTTGATAAAGGCCGTGTCGACCCCGATGCGGATCGTGCCGAAGGGCGCTCCGTTCAATTCCAGGGGATAGGGGACGTCATAGACCACGGCGGAGCTGAAGATGAGCCGAATCTGCTCGCGGAAACGGGCACCGCGGAGTGTGCGGAAGTTGGGACGTGGAGGAATGATTTTGCCGACCAGCGTGGGATTGGTGTGGAGCAGAGCCTTGTTGTCCTCATCGACGATGGCGACGTCGTAGATGAAGCGCCAGTCGCCGGTCTCAGACTGCAGCAGATTGTTCAGGTCTACGTCGGTTTGCAGGAATTCCACGAGCGCGCGGCGCACCGCGGCGGGATTATTGGTGTTGACTTTGGTGCTGCTGAAATCGGGAACGATGTTGGCGGCGGCGTATTCCAGCTGATGCGTCAGGCTGTCGGCGGTGTCGCAGTCGTTGGCGATGCGCAAGCGCAAAAATTGAGAAATATACAGATAGGAGAAGGCAGTGACCATCGTCGTCACCATTAGGGCGACGACCAGTACGATGATGGTCTTGCGTCGGAACATAATCTGAATAGCGTCGGAACTGCGAAAGAAGTCTTAGTCGGCTGGGGCATCCACCTTAGGCGGGGCTCCGTCCGCAGCGGCTGCGCTGCCGTACTCCTTCAACTTATTGTGCAGCGTCTTCAGGCTGATGCCGAGGATCTCCGCAGCTCGGGTCTTGTTATTGCTGGTGGCCTCGAGCGTTTTCAGGATCAGCATTTTCTCCGCCTCTTCGACGGTTGTTCCCACGCCCAGACGGACTGCGTCGGGATCGTTGGCGCTGGCGCGCAGGGGAGCCTGGCCAAATCCGGGCGGCAGGTGCTTGGTCTCGACGACGCCGCCGTCACAGACGATCACCGCGCGTTCGAGGGTGTTGCGCAATTCACGCACGTTTCCCGGCCAGGAATGGTTGTGGAACTGGTTGAGCACGGCCTCGCTGACCGCGGTGACTTTGCGGGAATGCTTGTCGCTCATCTCCGCCAGCAGCAACTGCACCAGGCCAGGAAGGTCTTCTTTATGATCGCGCAGCGGGGGCATGTGAATGTTGAACACATTGAGACGGTAATAGAGGTCGCTGCGCAATTCGCCCTTGGCGACCGCCTCGTCAGGAACTTTGTTGGTGGCGGCGAGTACGCGTACATCCACCGAAGTCTCAACCTTGCTTCCCAGACGCCGCAGCTTATGGTCCTCGAGGACGCGCAGCAGCTTGGCCTGGGTCCCGACTGGCATCTCGCCAATTTCATCCAGCAGCAGGGTTCCGCCTTCGGCCAGCTCGAAGCAGCCGGTGCGGCGCTCCATCGCTCCGGTGAACGAGCCTTTTTCATGGCCAAAGATTTCGCTTTCGATCAAAGTCTCGGGGATTGCAGCGCAGTTGATGGCGACAAATGTCCGATCCTTGCGCGGACTGAGATCATGAATGGTGCGCGCCACCAGTTCTTTCCCTGTGCCGCTGGCTCCGGTGATCAGCACCGATGCGGTGCTGGGTGCAACCATTTCGATCAGGCGGAAGATTTCCTGCATTTTCTTGGAACTGCCGCTCAGCCGCCCCAGTGATCCGGTGTCGCGCAGTCTTCGCCGTGTGGCTTCCAGTTCCGCGCGCGTGCCCAGCAAGGCGGTGGCGTTGCCCAGGATGGCGCGCAGCCGGTTGGTGTCGATGGGCTTGGTGATGTAATCATAGGCGCCCCTGCGCATGGCATCGACGGCGCTGTCGATCGTACCCTGAGCCGTGACCAGGATGACTGCCATGGCTTGGGTGTGCTCGGCCAGACGTTCCAGCAGTTCGATGCCACCCATGCGCGGCATCTTGAGGTCCGTGATCACGATCGCAGGCGACCAGGTCTGCGCCTTGTCGAGCCCCTCGACTCCGTCGCGGGCGGTTTCTACGCGAAAGCCCCAGGAGGTCACCAATTCAGCGAGTCCGGAGCGCTCGTTTTCCTCGTCTTCGACAATCAGCACTTTTTCGTGGCTCATCGGTTTATGCTTGCTTAGTCCTGGTCCCGATTCTGGCGAACTTTCGGCAATTTGCGACCTCCGGGATGCCCCACGTCTCGCGCCTTTGCGAGACGTGGCAACAACGATACGCGGCCTGATTTGGGCGCGGCAAGGTCCGGTTAGGCGGCATGGCATCCTAGTTAGAAAGTTTCATTTTGAGACAGGCTTCATTTTGGGTTGCCTCGATTGCCAATATCTTTGGTCCGCTCTTCCGCTTTAAGCTTCAATACGATACACTCTTTTGTTCCCAAAGGGGTCTCGTTTCCTAATTGATCTTGTGAGGAATTTCCACGAGAGTCGGTTTGTATTGACATCCGGCGAACAATTACATATTGGAGGATTGTATGACAAGTAGCAGGACAGCACGCGCCCGGCTGGCCATGGCTGGCGTGTCCGCAGTTGTCGCATTGCTGTTAATTCCAGGTTCTTTGTTTGCGCAGAGCGATACCACACCAAAATGGGATCTGTTTGCCGGATATCAGTTCCTGCATCCCGGCGCCACGGTGCCAATGGGCGACCCGAACAACCCGACTGCGTTCAACGTTCCCGATATGACCAAGGGAATCGGTGGGGCATTGACTTACAACGTCGATCATTACTGGGGCGCGGAGGTTGATCTCGGGTACAACCGGGGACAAGGCAATTCGGAGGGCACGGTTTCGTTTGGTCCGCGTTTCATGTGGCGCACCGACGAAGGAAATTACTTCGTGCATACGTTGCTCAGCTATAACGATCTCGACGTGGCGGGGCTCGGCCGCAACAATGGAATCGGCGCAATCCTGGGCGGCGGATGGGACATGCCCATCACCAAGGGGTTTGCCTGGCGCGTGTTTCAAGCGGACTACGTATGGGGACGGCACAACTATGCCGACCTGGTGTCGGCGGAATTTCCCAGCCTGCGGCGCATGTCAGCAGAAGGCGCGCGGCTGCGCACCGGCCTGGTCTTCAGTTGGGGCGCCGAGGAGGTTGTGGCCCCGGCCGCTTCCTGTTCCGTGCAGCCTACGGAAGTGCTGGTGGGCGAACCCATCACAGCAACTGTGTCGGCCAGCAACTTCAATCCCAAGCACACCGTTACGTATGAGTGGAGCGGCAACGGGGGGCAGGTCAGCGGCAAGGAAACGACGGCCACCATCGACACCACCAATGCAGCCCCGGGCAGCTACACTGTCACGGCGCATGTGACCGATCCCAAGTTGAAGAAAAACAATGAAGCCAGCTGCACCGCGAGCTTCACGGTGAAGCCGCTTCCGCCGAAGAATCCGCCGACTATGCAGGTTTCCGCCAGCCCGACGGATCTGGTTCAGGGCGGAACAGTTAATCTTTCGGCCACGTGCACCAGCCCCGATGGCGTGCCGGTTTCGGTGGCTAACTGGACTTCCACCGCGGGCTCGGTTTCCGGAAGCGGAACTTCGGCCTCGGTCAGCACCGCCGGGTTGCCTGCGGGCTCGGTCACGGTTACTGCCAATTGCACGGACTCGCGTGGCTTGACCGCTCAGGCCAGCACGCAGTTCACGGTAGAGATTCCGCCACCGCCTCCGCCGGTCGTCGACAAGGCGCTGGAGGCTCGACTGGCGCTGCATAGCGTCTATTTCCCGACGGCTCTGCCGCCGGCCAGCGATCCCAACAAAGGGTTGGTCGAAAGCCAGCAGAAAATCCTGGTGGAACTTGCGACTGACTTCAAGAAATACCTGGAAGCCAAGCCGGATGCACACCTGGTGCTCGAAGGCCACGCCGATCTTCGCGGTTCCGTGGAGTACAATCAGAAGCTTTCGGAACGGCGTGTGGCTCGCGTGAAGAGCTTCCTGGTAGAGCAGGGCGTGCCTGCGGCCGATATCGAGACCAAGGCTTTTGGCAAGGAGCGGAACCTGACCTTGGAGGAAGTGAAGCAGTCCATCCAGCAGCGGACCGACTTGACCATGGAAGAAGTCAAGCGTGCCCTGGCCAGAATCCTTACCATCAAGCTGGCCAGCAACCGCCGGGTTGACGTCACCCTCAACACCGGCGCCGGACAAACCGAAACTTCAGTCCGGCATTTCCCGTTCAACGCCGCTGACGCACTGACGCTGATCGGCGGACGGGAAGGCGAAATGAAGAAGCCTGTGAAACCGGTGAAACCCGCGCCCAAGAAAAAGTGATGACGAAATAGCGGTGCGAAATTGAGCAGAGCTTGCGCGGAGGGCGGCAACGTCCTCCGCGTTTTTTTCGTTGATCGGATCAGTCGGCCGACGACGCGTTATAAGGTCGATACCCCTGCCGGAACAGGTGGGCGTGCTGCACCACAGTGCTATCGTCAGAGTCGCCGGCACAATGCGAGACTGGCTGGTACTCGCTAACACTCCTGCAAATGTGCCGCTATCACAGACTGTGGGGCTTTTGTGCCGTCCCGGCGCTGGGCGTGGTTCTGCTCAGTCTAGCGGGATGTTCCAGTCCAACCGGCGTGCCCAGCGGGGAAAGCGGCAGTCGATCTCGGGCCAGTCAATCTGGTGCCAGTCAATCCGGCGACAATCAATCCAGCGCAAACCAGTCCAGCGGTAATCAATCCAGCGGCAATCAGCCAAGCGGCAATCAGTCGGTGCAGCAGGGGCCGCCGTTTCCTGATCAAGGTTCCGTCAGCATTGAATCCGCTGCACACCGCCGCCAGCTGCCAAGCGATGAGTCGGTTGCTCAGGAACAAACGCAGGGCTTGCCGGCGGGCACACTATTGACCGTGCGCCTGAAAGATTCCGTGCCAACCGCTGCGGCCAACGGTTCGTTCGAGGCCCTGGTGGATGAGCCGGCGATGGTGCAGGGCGAAGCCAGAATCCCCCGCGGCACGCTGGTCGAAGGCCGCATCGAGTCCGTGCGCACCTCCGATATAACGCCGGATCGCGGCGTGGTTCAGCTCACTCTGGAATCTCTCCGGCTGGAAGGAATCGATATTCCTATCAAGACCGCCAGCCTCTTCGGCCGGCAAACCACCATGAGACAAGCCTCTACTTCGGCGGTACTTCTGGAAAAGGGACGTCGGCTGACGTTTCGCCTGACCGTGCCGGTTTCTTTGCCTGCCCAACCCACCCGCGCGGGCCGTTAGTTAGCGTCTGCTACTTGACCTGGCGGGCATTCCTGGAAAGTTTTCCACAGAAATATTCCCGTTTTAGTGACATCTGCACTTTAGCTTCATTCCTCCGGCTGTCTATAGTGAGCCGGGATGAGGACGGTTTAGCAAGATATTCCAGTCCCATTTCGGGAAAAACCAAGGTATGCGGAGAGGTCACGGCGGGTTCCTTTCGGGATTCGTTCCGTGCAGAGTAGGTCTATGAGTGCTGCCGTAGCGACGAACTGGATTTCGCAAGAGCCGGAACCGAGTTTCTCTTCTCTCTTTGGGAATGCTCCTGTGGGTCTGGCGCAATGTGAGCCCAGCGGTGCGGTTATGGCGATGAATCCGGTTTTGGAACAGATGCTGGGAGGGCGGTCGAAAGGCGCGTCGGCAGTGCTCCTGGCCGATCTCGTCGTGGGCGCATTTGATAGTGCCATAGATGGCGCGGACCGCGCGCAAACCCAGCGGCTGCTGGGCGAACTGATCGAGGGCAAGCGCCAACACTTGCAGGTCGATTGCAAAACGGCAGACAGAAATCCCGGCTTTTTGCGCTGGACGATCTGGAGGATTTCCGGGACAAAAAGCATCGGGTCGCTGATGGTGATGGTGGAAGAGAGTAGCGCGCCGCAGGCCGTCGCCGAGCACCCGCCCAGCGAGCGACTGGAAATGGTGGGAAGGCTGGCGGGCGGAGTGGCGCACGATTTCAACAACCTGCTCACCGGCATCCTGCTCTATTGCGATCTTCTGGCGGCCAGTCTCGATCCGGGGCATTGTGCGCGCAAGTATACCGAAGAGATCCGAAGTGCAGGGCTCCAGACCACCAGCTTAGTGCGGCAGTTGCTCACCCTCGCGCGGCCTGCCAACGTTCAGCCGCGCCTGGTTTTGTTCAACGATATCGCCGAAAGCATGCGCAACCTGCTGGTCCGGCTGATCGGGGAAAACATTCAAATTGATTTTGATCTCGACTCTGAGGCGGGCCTGGTCTGCATGGATGTCACGCAGGCGCAGCAGGTACTGCTGAACCTGGTGCTCAACGCCCGCGACGCCATGCCGAACGGCGGCCGGATCAAGATCGAAACCCGGAATTGCAAACTCGAAGCGACCACCGCCTCTGCCGCAGAATTTCTGCGGCCTTGTGTGCTGCTGGTGGTTGAAGACAACGGCTGCGGCATGGATGCAGCCACGCGCGAGCATGTGTTCGAGCCATTTTTCACGACTAAAGGCGCCAAGGGCACAGGTCTTGGTTTGGCCACGGTGCACGACATTGTGACCGGCAGCGGCGGGCTTATTTCGGTGCACAGCGAATTGGGACGCGGCACCCGTATCAGCCTGCTGCTGCCGGTGGTGCGGGAAGATGCCGAGTCACGCAGCCAGAGTCTACACAGCCAGGTTCAAAAAAACGAGGTTCAAAAGGACGAGGTTAAACCGGGCCAGGTTTTATCGAACGACGTTTTACCGAACGAGGTTCTTCCGAAACAGGTTCCCGCGAAGCAGATTCAGCCGAAGCTGATTCAACCTAAACAGGGTCAAGCCAAACAGGGTCAAGCCAAACAGGTTCAAGCCAAACAGGTTCAGAGTGCCTCTGGGTGAGCCCGTGATGGGCGAGCCCTTTGCTGTTCCACCCATTCCAGACGGGGAAGTACTTTATGAGACGAGGGAGTAAACGCCATGACGTCAGCAGTGTTGAGTCCGATATCAGCCCTACCGCAAATTGAGGCCGCCAACTTTCTGAATTTCCTGATCGTGGACGATGAGCGATCGATTCGCGATGCCTGCCGTGAGGTGGCGCAATCGCTGGGTTTCTCGGCGCAGACGGCCGACTCCGCCGAGCATGCCTACCGTATGCTTGAGACTCACAGCTTCGATGCCGTGATGCTCGATCTGCGGCTGCCGGGCGCCGGCGGCATCGACGCCCTCCGGCGCATCAAGGAGAGGCGGCCGGAGGCGGTCGTCATCGTGGTCACCGGTTACGGTACGGTACAGTCGGCGGTGCAGGCCATGAAGCATGGCGCCTATGACTACGTCACCAAGCCCTTCAGCGTGGATGAACTCAAGCTGCTCCTGGACCGGGTTGCCAGCCATCTGAAGTTGAAGTCGGAAAACCGGCTGCTGCGCGAGAAAGTGAAATCCAAGCAGGGGTTCGGTGGCATCGTCGGCCGCGCGCCGGAGATGGAAAAACTCTATCGCATCATTGCCAAGGCCGCCAACAGCGTGCATCCCGTGCTGATTCTGGGGGAGAGCGGAACCGGCAAGGAGATGGTGGCGCGGTCTATTCATTACTCCGGCCCGTTTCGTGACAAGCCGTTCATCCCGGTCGATTGCGGTTCGCTGGTGCCTACGCTGATTGAAAGCGAGCTGTTCGGTTACGTGAAGGGAGCATTCACCGGAGCGAACCATACCAAAGAAGGGCTGATGGCGATGGCCGAAGGCGGCACCGTGTTCCTGGATGAAGTGGGCGAGCTTCCCGTCGATCTGCAGGCCAAGATGCTACGCGCCATCCAGGAAAAGGAAATACGCCCCGTCGGCAGTACGCGTCGCGTGCCCATCAACGTGCGCATTCTGGCTGCGACCAATCGCGACCTGGAACAAGGTGTCATGCAAGGAGCCTTCCGGCGCGATTTGTACTTCCGGTTGAATGTGCTGAGCCTGCGTATTCCACCCCTGCGCGAACGGCGGCAGGATATACCGCTGTTGATCGGATATTTTCTGGAGCGCATGGCCCGGACCTCAGGGCAGGAAAAAGTCCTCAGCGACCAGGCCCTGAAGGCGATGCTGGCCTACGACTGGCCGGGAAACGTGCGCGAGCTGGAGAACTGCCTGGAGCGCAGCTTCGCCTTTACCAGCGGCCCGGCCATCCACATAACGGACTTGCCGCGGGAAGTGGGGAATGTGCCGCTGGCAGATCCCTCGAACGGCCATGGCAACGGAAATGGCTTTGGAAAAATCATTCCCATCGCCGAACTCGAACGGCTGACCATACTGAAGGCGATTACCGAACTCAACGGCGACAAGCTGCAGGCCGCACGGCTCTTGGGCATTGGCAAGACGACGCTCTACCGCAAGCTGAAGGATTATGCGTCGCAGGGTTACTAAGACCTTTAGAGTGGCGTGCCCCCACTCAAGCCAAAATCAGGCTTGAGTGGGCTACCCGCCTGCCCTGAGCAATGTCGAAGGAACGGTGGCGCTACGCCCAATCCCGAACTGGCCTTGCGCTCGGTGTTCCGCAACGGGAAACGAAAACCGCTTCCCCGGCCTCTAACTGTCTCATTTTCATTGACAGCAACTTGGTGGCAGACGTGCAATGAGAAGGCCATGATTCTACTCATCACCAGCTCGGCTCGCGGGGAAGATTGCTCGAGTGCCGTTCACGACGCCACTGGGCAGGAAACACAGTGGGTGCAGTCCATCGGGGAGGCCGCCACGCGGCTGCGCGAACAGACGTATTCCGCCGCCGTTATCGATCAGTTCTTGCTGGAGACCGACCCGGAAGAGAGCGACCAGATTGTGGAGCACCTGGGCACGGCATTTCCGGTCTATGTGAACTTTGCGGTTTCGGGTATGGACCGGCTGGTGCGCGATGTGCGTTCGGCGCTGCATCGCCGCCGGCGGGAGGAATCTGCGGCCCGCCGCGCCGTAACCGAGCAGATGCAGAGCGAAATGCGAGAGACTGTGACGGCCATGCTTCTGTCCTGCGAACTGGCAATGTCAGTCCCCGACGTTCCCGGCCCGGCCGCGGAAAAGATTCGCGTTATTGACAACCTGGCGCGCGAGCTCAGGCTCAGGTTGGAAGCGAACTGAAGCCGCCTCGGAACCGCTACTTCATTGCGCTTATGCCCGGCTCCAGCCACGAGAATAGGAATTCTGTGAGCCCAGGGAAGACGTAGGCGACAAGGCTCAGCAACGGGCCTGCCCCGAAGGCGGCCATCTTGATCCAGAAGTCCATGCCCAGTTCGCCTGGATTGGTGTTGGTGACGCGGCTTAGAGTCGCGTCGCGGTGCATTTCGGCGTAGACGAAGCTGATCATTGCTCCGACCGCGAGGAACATGAACGTCAGGGCCTGGTTCAAACCGGGACGAGGATCGAAGGGATAAACCGAAACCGAGAGCGTGACGGCCACGAAAAGAAACACAATGCCCATGGCCAGAGTCCGCAGGCGGCCGAGGATGTTCTGCGCGAAACCCAGGTAGGTGATGCAGACCAGTTCTTCGGCATTGCGAATGTGCGCGGGAACGTGATCGAGTTCGGCCTGCAGGTCGGAACTGGACTGGTCGGCGGGTTGCTTGGCGTCCACCTGGATGAGGGATTCGGTTTCCCCTCGCCAATTGGGGATCAGAAGGCGGGAGATGAGAGTGCCCGTGACTGAGGCGATCTGCTTCTGGAGCTCACTTAGAGTTTGGAAGTCCGCAAAGTTGTTGTCCGTGTAGCCTTTCGTGTATCTGATCGCGAAGGCCTGCAACTGTTTATGGATCTTGGCCACTTCCTCGCCGCAATCCTCGATGCTCGGCTCGTCTGCGATGTCGGTGCAGATCGTATTCTCGGCGAACTTTTCGAATGAAGCCTGCAGGTGGTTAAGAGTTTCGATTTGGCGCGAGAGCAGCTTGTAGCGCACATCGAGGACGTTGCCTCCCATCCTCCATACATTGCCCCAGGAAAAACCCTGAAGCGCCCGCATGGTCCGGCGAAGGGCGAGATTGTCGAGAAAGGTGAGAAGACGCTTGAGCTTGAGCCAGACTTGAAGAAACTGCCAGGCCTCGGCGAGCATCCAGCTCAGGCCAAGATCGAAAAGCAATGAGAAGAACAGAGCATAGCGATAGTTGCCGAGAGAGCGCAGCGGAGGTCCGAATCCGGCGGCGTAGCCGACCACTGCAAAGATTGCCCACAGCACCGCGGCGAGCAGGAGGGTGGGAGTTCGCAGTGAAAGGCCGACGCTCCAACGATTGGCCAGGAAGAAGCGAGCTAGCTCGTAACTGAGAAGTAGATCGCAAAGCGCAAAAAGGGCGATGTAGAGCACATCATTCCTCACCAGTTCGTCAAAATGCACCGCGCCAGTAGCAGCGTAGGCCACGACAGCGAATCCTACAAAAAGAATGGAGGCTCGCAATACGGTCGGGGAAATCATGGGGAAAGCGCATCTTTCCGCGCAGGCATTGGCTTCATGGCTAAACATGCGGAGAAGGTGCGAATCCTTCTCCTCTACCTGTTCCTTTTCTTCGTTTTTGAGTTTGAGATCGGATTCCGTCGGCAGTTGCGGGCGATCGGCGCCAAACAACGCGAGTCCGTGCAGCGAGTACCAAAACCAGAGATACATTCCAGCAAAAAGGATGAGGAACGGCAGCGGAGGGCAAACCCCGCTGGCGAGGTCCATGGAACGCCAGTAGGCGGGCAAGCGGTTTTCAAAAGTGAACGACAGTTGGAAGAGAACGGGCCCGACAGAAAACAGAAATACCAGAACCGCGAAGAACATAGCGGACCAGCGGAAGGATGGCGATTGCCGATTGAATTGGAAGTAGGAGGGCTTGTCGCCGGGGGAATCCACGGATTTTTGCAAACGCTGCGAGGCCTGATGATTGGCTGCGAGAGACAGGAACGCCAACACGAGCGCCAGAGCGAGGAATGCCCAGGTGCCCAGGACATGGAGAGGTGTGAGCGCGGCGGCACCGAACGCTCCGCATCCCCAGGCGGCGAGCACAGCGGAACAAGCGATCAGAGCGCTTCCGACGGTAATGAGCGCGGGATGCTGCCATGAATTCGCATTCGGTCCATCGCCAAACCATCCGTCGATCACGGCAAAGTGCGCGCGGAAGGCGGGCTTGGCGGTGAACGACGCCGCCCAGCACCAGTAGCCGTGCACCCCGGCAAACAGTAACAGCCCAAGCAGGAAAAGTTTCATCTGAACGGGCATGCGGAACCGAGGATCGGTGAGAGGGTCTTCGGGTTCCTTTGGCTCCTTTTTCGTGGCTTCTTGACTGGGGTCGTGGTTGGCCACTGGTTGTGCCGTCTGGCCAACTTTCCGGGGGAAGATCACCAAGGGATAGAAGTTGCCCCTGCCAAGAACGGAGACCCAGGTGGCGGGACGACGATAATATCGGCAGTTTTCCGGGAGCGGATCCCCAATGCATTTCTCGGCTATGGCCTTGGGCACAAACCAGAAGGGTACTTTGTAGTCCGGAATGTCGAACCCGGCGGAGAGATTGGGAGGGAGAAAGCATCTGTGCGCATTGTCGCTGGAACAGGGTTCGGAATCATCTGCCAGTGGCTCATAGTCCTTCAGGTGAAAGGTTTCCTGCAGCAGGAAGCGTGTGGCGATGTATGTGCCTTCGACCGTCTCTTCGCCGAAGATGCGATGGATGGGATTGACGCGCTGAAGTCCCCATTCCCGGCGATCCAAGGGATTGGGCCAGTCTCGCCAATCCCAGGGAATGAGCGGATAAGAACTTAGGGTGGTGATGCCGCTGGTGCCGCTATCGTGCAAAAACAGCGTGTCTGCGCCGCGAACGGCAATGCGGCCCTGCGGGTAGTAACGGCGGAAGAAGCGCGCCAGAAAAATCTGGTCAAGAACGTTCGTGCTGCGAATGATCAGGACCTCGGAATGATGGTCGTGGAGGACTGCGATGATGGCGAATAATTGCGCCTCCTGCGCGAGTGCGTCCTGGCTTTCTGCGTACATGCGGATGGTGTCGTGGGTCTCGCGAACGGGATCAGCCAGATCCGTGGGCAGAGTTCTCCCGGGATTGTCGGCGGAGGATTGCGAGTTCGTAGAGAACAGGGAGCGCGCCTGGTATGCGTTGCGCAGAGCGGAGATGTCGCGAGGGAAGAAGACGCGCACCGCACCCGGGCAGGTCTCTTCCTCACGATTTGCATTCGACGGATCGGAAGCCTTGTCACTGGTGGGCTCCGATTTTGGGGACTGTGTCACGCCGCCGAGTCCATATGCAGTCTCGTCTTCGGAGACCAGCGCGACCAGGCTCCTCTTCCCCCCCTCAGTTTCCAGGCCGGCGCGCGTCAGATATTGGCAGTAGTCGCTCAGAACGGCGTCGTCGTTTTCGACGAAACTGTGGAAGTGAATTCCCCAGTTCCAGAGGCGGGGATCCGAGTTGGGATATGGCTTGGGGCCCGGGCCGGTCAAGTTGCCGAAGGCTTCAACCGAGTCCTTGCTGGTGATGCTCCCACTATAAATGCGCAGCCGATGAAGGTTGTGCTCGTTCGGAAGTTCGGCGGGATAGTTCAGGAAATGTTGAACGTCGGAATCGGCAAGCAACTGGGCAAGCGAGGGCAGCGAGCCGGAGAACGTGGGGCCGAGGATCGCGACCGAGGACGAGTCGACGTCGGGGTTCAAAGTCTTGATCCAGGCAGCGGCGTTCTGAAACTGGCGGCGATGAATGCCGCGAGTAGCTTCCTCGCCAACTATGAAGACCACAAGTCCCTGCGCAAAGATCTGGCCGCTTTCGGCGATAGGGTTGTCGGGACCGGTGCGGTTGCTGCGCTTGCGGAACAGAAGGATGCCGGGTTGGTCCTCGCGATCGTCTTTGCGGTCGTCGCTGATGTCCTGGTCGGCCAGGGTGCTGAAAGACGGATCGCCGGTTTCCCAGGGCAGCCAGGAGGAGTCATAGTCGAAATCGGCATCCAGTGCGGCTTCCTGGACCGCTTCGATCTTGCGGTCGAAAAGAAGAGAAAGGTGAGAATGCACCGGGTCGGGGAGCGTGGCGATGACGAAGTGGAGAGTTTTCGCCTTGTCCCTCACCGACTGAGAAGGTTTTCTCGGGACGCCGGACGGAGCGGTTGTCTGGCCATCGTTTTCGTAACAGGAATCCGGAGCTGCGATTTCGGCGCTAGGGACGAGCAAGAAATTCTGGATGAGGCTCTCGGGATCGCTACAGATACGCTTCAGCGTGGCCGGACCTTTGGGCAGCGGCGGCGCGGACTTTGCCGGAGCGGTGCGAGCCCGAGTCCCGCCTTGAGGCCCGCGCGACTGCATCGACAGTCCAACGAATCCAGCGGCGAGAGTAAGCGCGGCCGCGGTCCCTATAGTGACGTCGCGTCTCAACAGACCTTCTCCTTGATATCCAGGAATAAGTCGGAAGTTAGAATGTTAAATTCGAGCTATGATACGACTTATCCAGACTTTGTCCAGCGAAGTTTCGAGCAGGCCGGTTGCCGGCATAGGTTGTGAGCCGCGGGCTCAACTGCAACAAGTTCAATAGAAATTAAGAGCTAGTCAGATGCGCTGTCTGACCCGCTTTTGCGAGGCGCATTGGTCCGTGGAACCGTTCGCTTCGCGTCAGGGGGCGGACGAATGCGTCCGCCCCACCGAAAGCAACCTGCCGAACAAAAATTCTCTCGGCCCTGAGGCCGGATTCGCACTAGAATGAGGGTCGTTAACTGAACATCGTTGACGCGGCCTCTCTTCCTGCGGACAGATCCTGCGAACGGGTCCTGCAAAGAGCGAGCCGAGGGGGTTCTGTGCACGTTCTGGTCACAGGCGACACTTTGTCGGGTTCGTGGTCCTACACGCGCGAACTGGTGACCGGCCTGGTCACGCGCGGTGTGCGCGTCACACTGGTCAGTTTTGGCGAGATTCCCCTTCCCGAGCAGACGGCGTGGATGGATCATCTCCACGGGCTTGATTATCATCCCACAGCGTTTCGCCTGGAGTGGATGCAGGAGGCGGAGTCGGACCTGCATGAGTCGTCCGCGTTTCTGGTTTCGCTGGTTCGCGAACTGCGCCCTGACGTTCTGCACTTCAACCAGTTCTGTTACGGCAACCTGGCCGTGGACGTGCCGCGTGTGGTGATGGCGCAGGGCGACGTCATCACGCGGGCGTATGCGCTCCATGATCGCTTGCCGCGGCCGGCGGCGTCGTTGGGTTGGTATCGGCAGACCGTGCTCGGCGGACTGGCGGGCGCCGATATCGTGGTAGCGCCTTCGCAGTGGATGCTCGATCGCATCTCCGCCTGTTACGCCCGGCCCAGCCGTGGAGAAGTCATCTATCCGGGGCGTAATCCGATTTTTTTCAATCCCTACATCAGCAAAGACGATTGCGTGCTCAGCGTCGGCCGCCTGGTGGATGCGGGCAAGCAGGTATTTCTGCTGACCCAGCAGGCGCATCCGCTGCCGGTGTGTATTGTGGGTGCGGAACAGACGGTAGCGACGCCGCGTATTCCGATCCGTGCCGACGTGAAGGTTGCCACGGAGCAGACTTCGGTAGCAATTCGCGGGGCGCAGACCGATGCGCAACTGCGCCTGCTCTACAGCAAGGCATCAATCTATGCGGCGACTTCGCGCTACGAACCTCTGGGCATGCCCGCACTGGACGCCGCTTTTTCCCGCTGCGCGATTGTGGCCAATGATATTCCCAGCTTCCGGGAAATGTGGGGCGAGGCCGCACTCTATTTCAATACCAACGACTCCGCCAGTCTTGCCGAGAAGATTCGCCGGCTCAACGAAGACCGCCCCTTGCGCCGAACCTATGCCGAACTGGCCTACAATCGCGCTCGCGAGCGCTTCACCACCAAGCGCATGATCGACGGATATCTCGAGCTGTATCGAGGTCTCATCGCAGTCGGATCCGCGGCGGCGTAACAGAGGGCGCGGTAGGTAGTGCCTAACTTCAAGATGTCATTCCGAACCGGCGCGAAGCGCCGGTGAGGAACCTGCTGTTTGCGGGAGCCTCTACGACGCGCTCAAGCGGAGGCACGACAACTTAGGACACCACCGCGCGGTAGTCCGAGTGCGCGGTTTCCCGCCGACGTGATATGTTCTTAGGGCTTCCCCAGAAATCCAAAAACTTTGGAGGACTTGCTCATGGCGCAAGTGAAGATCACGGTTCGACCCAACGGCCCTTTTCGGGTCGAAGCCCCGGAAGGTTCCGTCGAGTTGGTCGACGTTAACGGCACTCCCTACGACCTGACCGGCAAGCCGGCATTTTCGTTGTGCCGCTGCGGAGGATCGGTCAACAAGCCGTTCTGCGACGGCACGCACAGCAAACTCGGCTTTATGGCAGCGGAACTGGCCGTGAAGAAAGCCGGGGGCGAGCCCCAGCCGTAAGCGAACCTCGGCGAGCGAACCGCGGTCCTGAGCAGCCAAGAGAAATCGCTCGGAGGTTTCCGGGTTGACGGTTAGTGGCCGCTCTTCAACTGTGCAGCCCGCGCGCGCGCATCCCGAGCCTGCTGTGTCATGCCCTTGGCCTGATAGGCATCGGCCAAGGCATTTTCGATGTCGGAATCGTCGCCGGTCTTCTCTTTCTCCTTCGAGTAGGAGGAAATCGCTTCGTCGTAGCGCTTCAGGTTCGCGTAGGCATTGCCCATCTCGAAGTAAAGTCCGGAAATCTCCGACGAGGAACTTGCCGCTTTCTGGAACTCATCTAAAGCGCCTTGATAATTCTGCTGATCCGAAAGCAGCAAGCCCATGCCATAGTGCGCGTAATCGTCGTCGGAGTGCAGGGCCTGCATCTGTTGCAGCGTTGCCTTAGCGTCGTCGAATTTCTTGTCACTCAAATAGGCCATGGCCAGATCGAACCGTGCCCGGGAATTCTGCGGATCGAGTTCCACTACGCGCTTGAATTCAGCCTCGGCGGGCGCGTATTGGTCGTGCTCGAAATAGGCCTGCCCCAGCGCGAAGTGTGCCTCCACGAGATTGGGGTTCTGCTTGACGATCAATTGCAGTTGCCCGAGGGAATCGCCTTTGCGGGCAAGCAAGTCGAACGTTTTTGTCATACGGAAAGGAGCGCCGCGCCACTGCCGCACGCCAAACCCGCAGGCGACCACGGCCAGGGCAACCACGCCGAGAACGGCCACGCGGCGCGTGGGAGCATCATGCTGCGGGGCCAGGCGCGCGATCAAAGCACCCAGAGCCAACCCGCTGACCAGCCCGCCGACGTGGCAGGCGTTATCGATGCCAGAAACTACCGCTCCGAAGAACAGATTGAAGCCGGCAAAAAACAGAAGGCTTCGCAACGTGCCGCGCAGCGCAACGCTCGGCAGCGAAAACTCGCCCAGAGAGAACGATGCAATGAGCGCGCCCGCAAGCCCAAAAATCGCCCCTGAGGCCCCCACGCTCAGTACCAGGGGATTCCAGGCGACGCTTGCCAACCCGCCGGCAATGCCGGTAATCAGATAAATTGCTCCGAAGGTCCAACGTCCGTAGAGCGATTCGCACAGCCGACCAAGGTCCCACAGGCACCACATATTGAAGGCGATGTGCATGATGCCGCCGTGCAGGAACATATAGGTGACCAGCCGCCACCAGTCGCCAGACAGCGTTTCCGGTCCAAAGTTGGCGCCGAAATGCTCCATCACCTTGCCGGGGAAATCGACGCCCGAGCTCGCCGCCACCATGGCGACAAACAGCGCAACGCAAACGCCAAAGATCACATGCGTGAGCGTGATGGTGGACTCGGTCCGCCGAGCCGCCCACGGCGCCGGCATCACGGTCTGCACTTCCGCGTCCTCGCCGCGTTGCGCGCGCTCGTGCTGCACGCACCACTGGCAGATCTTCTTCCAAGTCAAAGGTGGAAGCTGCCGCCCGCATCGAATACAGTTGGCCATGTTCTTCTAAGAGATTATCAGCAGCGATGGGCCTTTGGGGAACTCAGGACTCACAACTCGGGACTCGGCGTCTCGTAACTCGATCAGTGGATGGTCTTGGTCTTCCGCGACATGTAGTCCATCAGCAGATATTGGCCGAGGGTATATGGCGTGGTGAAATACGCTTTGCCGCGGCACATCTCGGTGACTTTCTGCACGAACTGCACTAATCCATAGTCGGAGGCCAGCATGAACGTGTTGATGAGCACGCCGGCGCGCTTGCATTTGGAAACTTCCTCCAGCGTCTGGCTCACCACCAGCGGATCGAGCCCGAAGGCGTTCTTGTAGATGCGTCCGTCTTCGAGCGTGAGCGCCGAAGGTTTGCCGTCGGTGATCATGACGATCTGCTTCATGTCTTTGCGTTGCCGCTGCAGAATGCGTTGCGCCATGCGCAGGCCTTCGCGCGTGTTCGTATAGTAAGGCCCGACTTTCACGCGCGCGAGCTGCGAGAGCGGGACTTCCTCCGCCGAGTCGTGAAACAGCACCAGTGACAGGGAATCCCCGGGATATTGCGTGCGGATCAGATGCGACAGAGCCATCGCTACTTTCTTCGCGGGCGTGAAGCGGTCTTCCCCGTACAAGATCATCGAGTGCGAACAATCGAGCATCAGCACGGTCGCGCACGACGACTGATACTCGCACTGATGCACCTGCAGATCGTGGTATTCGAGGTTGAGCGGCAGGCCGAGTCCTTCGCGTTGGATGGCACTCGAAAGCGTCGCGGTGATGTCGAGGTTCAGCGTGTCGCCAAACTCATAGGTCTTGGCCGAACCGCTGGTCTCGATGCCGGTGGCCAGGTCGCGCGTGTCGTGGCGGCCGAAGCTTGACTTGCCCAGCGATCCGAGCAAGTTGCGCAGCGATTTGAAGCCGAGAAAGTCGAGGCCCTTATCGGTGATTTCGAACTTTGCCTGCTGGACGTTATTACGATCGCCGGTCTGCCCGCCCACGCTCGACTGCCGCGACGGGTCGTGAGGCTGATCTTCATATGGACGATCGATGGATATATAGTCTTCCTGCTGCATGCGCTCGATCAGCTTTTCGATCAGCTCATCGAGCTGGCCCTCCATGTACATCTGCTCGATGCGCTCACGCAAGCTGTCGTCGAACATTTCGCCGTTGAGCAAGGCTTCTTCAATCGCCCGCCGTAGCGCTTCGAGCGTGTGCTCGCCGTCAGGCATTTCCCACCACATGGAATCCTGAAAGCCGCTCTGCAGCAGATAGTCGGAGAGCGCGCCGAGCAGGTCTTCCATGCTCATTTCGCCCGCTGGGTCGGGCACGTATTTGGAGTAGCGGATGCGTTTCATGAGAGCTGCTAGCCTCTAGCTGTTAGCTTCTAGCCAATCAAGTTCGCCTAGCTAAAAGCTAGAGGCTAGGAGCTAGCAGCTTTTTAGCTTTCAATTAAACTGCCTTTTCGGCCGGTACGGCTTTTCCGTCGGATCGAACGGCTTCTCCCGCACCGGTTCCGGCTTCTTCTCTCCCGCCTTGAACACGCGCTCTTCGTTGCGGCCGATGCGCTTGTGCGCGTGCAGGCCTTCCAGCACGAATTCCGCGGCGGATACCTGCCGCTCAGCGGCGTCCTTCTGCGAAACGCCCAGAGGGGTGAGCTTGTCGAGCAGTCCCTGAATGCGTTTCAGATTGTCGAGCGCTTCTTCCGCAGCGACCGCATCCGAGAGCTGAATCTCCCCGCCCAGGTCGAACCACTGCACGATCTGCTGCACGTTCGCGCCGGTGTAGTATTCGTCGTAAGTCTTGGCGAGGGCTGCGCGAATCAGTTCCCGGCCTACGTGGTCGGCGCCCTTCATCTCCCCTTCATATTCCAGTTCCAGTTTGCCGGTGATTGCGGGTAGCGCGGCGTAGACGTCGCTGATGCGCGGCACGACCAGCTTTTCCTGATTGTGGATGGCGCGGCGCTCGGCGTTCGAGATCACGTTTTCCATCGCCGAAATCGGCAGCCGCTGGCTGACGCCGGAGCGCTTGTCGATTTTCTTGTCTTCGCGCGCGGCGAACGCGATGCGTTCGATCACTTCCTGCACGTAGTTGGGAAGATGCAGGCTGAACAGACTCTGGCTTTGGCCGTTACGTTCGGTCCACGCTTCCTGAGCTGTAATCGCAATGCCTTCTTCCACGGTCGCCGGATAGTGCGTGCGAATCTCCGATCCGATGCGGTCTTTGAGCGGCGTAATGATTTTACCGCGCGCCGTGTAATCCTCCGGGTTCGCGCTAAACACAATGGCAAGGTCGAGCGGCAGGCGGATGGGATAACCCTTAATCTGCACGTCGCCTTCCTGCATGATGTTGAACAACCCAACTTGAATTTTTCCGGCCAGGTCAGGAAGTTCGTTGATGGCGAAGATGCCGCGATTGGCGCGCGGAAGCAGGCCGTAGTGAACCGTCATCTCACTGGAGAGTTCGTGTCCGCCGCGCGCAGCTTTGATGGGATCGATGTCGCCGATCAGGTCGGCAATGGTCACGTCGGGCGTGGCCAGCTTTTCCACGTAGCGCTCGTCGGGCGTGAGATAGGCGATGGGCGCGGCGTCTCCCATCTTCTCGACTTCGTTACGGCAGCGGCGGCAGATGGGAGCGTAGGGATTGTCGTGAACTTCGCAGCCTGCCAGGTATGGCATCTGCGGATCCAGCAGGTTCGTCAACGCCCGCAGGATGCGGCTTTTGGCCTGCCCGCGCAGACCGAGCAGAATGAAATTATGGCGCGATAGAATCGCGTTGACGATCTGCGGCACCACCGTATCGTCATAGCCGACGATGCCGGGGAAGATGGGCGCGTCGTTCTGCTGGCGAAGGCGCACGATGAGGTTGTCGCGAAGCTCGTCTTTAACCCGGCGGGTGCGCAATCGTTCCTCGGTAAAGGCGCTGCGGCGCAGTTCGCCCAGGGTGCGCGGAAGACTCATGAAGGGATCCCCCAACAAACTTTCTCCGATTATACGCTGCGGGGCGAATGACGATTTCGCACTGACTCCGAGGAATCAGTCTCCGGGGGATCAGCGGGCGTGTCCGTTTCCGCCTGCCTTCTCGCGTCCACGGCTGACGCTGCGCAGGCGGGGAAGAATGTTCTCCAGGTAGGCGGCGACGGCCTGCATGCGGCGGGATTCGGAACGCATGGCGAGCAACTGCTGCTTGAAGTCGAGATCGAGCGGCAAAGAACCCGCCAGGTAGAACGACAAAGTATCCCGATGGGCGGCGGAAAGTTCTTGAACCGCGCCGGCGAGCGACAGAATTTCCAGATGAAGCTGAACCGCGCGCATTCTTTCGGCCTCGGTTGCGCCGTCCGGTTCATCGGGTACCAGCAGAACCTCGGCGCGCAGGAACGAGCGCTCCTGGTCGAGCGCGAGCACTTCAAAACGGTTGCGGCCTTCGGCGATCAGGTCGAGCCGGCCATCGGGATATTCTCTGGTGACGCTGACGATTTCGGCGGTGCAGCCGACGTCGGCAATGCCCTTGTCCAGGGCGCGGATCACGCCAAACACGTCGTCGTTGGCGCGGCACTCGGCAATCATTTCCTTGTAGCGCGGCTCAAAAATGTGCAGCGGCAGAGGAGTGCCCGGGAGCAGTACGACCTCCAGCGGGAATAAAGGAAGAAGCGGCATCGGCGGAAATCAGAAGATAAGAAGTCAGAATTCAGAAGTAAGAAGTCAGAAGTAAAAAATCAGAATGCTGAAGTTCCTGGCTTTCACTTCTGCCCTCTGCCTGCTTACTTCTGACTTCTATTTACTTCTGCAGCGTTGATTGTACGACACGGATTGTACGACACGTCGCTTGACTTGCCGCGTGGCGGAGCATTACAAACGCCAGCATGGAACTGCAAGGGAAAGTGGTGGTGATTACGGGCGCGTCGATGGGCATCGGCGAGGCGATTGCCAAAGCGTTTGCCGAAGCAGGCGCGAGCGTAGTGTTGCTGTCGCGCGACGCGGCGCGCGCCGAAGCCGCCCGCCTGCGCGTCGGGTCGGCCGAGCGCACGGTCGCTTTTCCCTGCGACGTCCGCAATGCCGAGGAAGTCGACCGCGTGGTCGCTCTTACACTGCATCATTTTCAGCGAATCGATGTTTGGATCAATAATGCCGGGCACGGCCTGCTGGATTCGGTCGCGCAGATGGAAATGGCGGCGTGCCGCGAATTGTTTGAGACCAATTTCTTTGGAGCGATCGCCTCAATGCAGGCTGTGATTCCCGTAATGCGGCAGCAAGGCGGGGGGACGATCATCAACATTTCGAGTGTGGCGGGGCATGTTCCGGTACCGTTTCTGGCCGCTTACTGCGCCAGCAAGTTTGCCCTGAATGCCATCGGCAAAGCCGCGCGAAATGAATTGCGCAGGGATCATATTCACGTGCTCACGGTTTGTCCCGGCTATGTGGCGACGTCGTTTGGAGCCAACGCGGCGCGAGGCACGGAGATGAAGGTGGTGCGCCCAAGCTCAGTGCGCGGCATCAGCGCCGAGCGCGTGGCCCGCGCCACCCTGCACGGATACCTGCAAAGGAAGCGGGAAGTGATTGTGCCCTGGACCATGCATCCCATGATCAAGCTGTATCAGTTGTTTCCGGGATTTGTGGAGTGGGCGATGGGGAGGATGGCGAAGTGATGCCATTTTCGATTGCCAATTTCCGATGGAAAGGCTGCGATCTGGCTTTTCAATCGAAAATCGAAAATCGCCAATCGAAAATCATAAGTTGAAGCGGTTAACAACCCTACCCCAACTCTGACAGCATCGCTTCCATTTCCGACTGGGCGTGCAGGTTGCCGGTGCGGCGGGCGGAGGCGATGCCATCCTGCAGCTTCTTCTTCGCGTCATCGGCTCGGTCCGCTTTCACCAGAGTTTGCGCCGCCATGAAATATCCGGCGGTGTAGTCGGGATGGTTTTCCAGCAGGATGGAAAACTCCGCCAGCGAGCGGTCAAAGTCGCCCTGCTTCGAGTACTCCATGGCGAGGCCGTAGCGGGCGAAAGCGTCTTTGGGATTCTCGGTGAGTATGTCGTTGAGTGCGGCGATTCGATCCATAGGAGCGGCTGCCAGCTGCCAGACCGAGATTACTACAAATTGCATTTGTCAGTCTGCGAGTCATTGCTGGCATGGCGCGGGTGGACTGTTACAATAACGCGTTCCTCAAAATTCATCCAAGAAGGATCAAGCATTGGCTTGCCCTTATTTCATGCCGACGGAGCGACTGGAGAACGGCTCATGGCCGCATCCCGCGCGGCTGCCGCTGGGCTGCGGATGGAGCGGGCACTGCACGGCCCCGGGCCATGAAGGTGAACTGCCGGCGCAGGATATTCTTGAAGCCTTCTGCAATCTTGGCTATGCCAGCGGCTGCCTGTGGACGCCTTTGGAGCGGGCCTGGGATGCGGTGCGGTTCTCGGTCGCGGCGCCGGCGGGCGGAGAGAAGCGATCCACGCGGGTTTTGCGCTTAGTTTACGTTTGCGAGCGCGGGCATCTTCCCGTGGAAAGCGGAGAGTTGCAGTTCGATTTGCAGAGCGCGACCTGGCGCGTGCAGCACGAAGATTCACGGCTGCAAAAAATGGCGGAGTGCTTTGCGGAATCGTATTTGAGAAAGGCGAAGTTTGAGATCAGTTCTTAGTTTTCAGTTCCCGGTTCTCAGTTTTCGGCGCCGTGGCGTGCCTGCTGAGAACTGACACCTGAGGACTTGCAAAGGAGCCCCGGATTCATGTCTGATCACGCGCTTGTTCCCCGGCCAGTTTGCGATTCGCAGTCGGAGATGGCGGAAATCGTGTTGCCCAACGATGCGAATCCGCTGGCCGCACTGCTCGGCGGACGGTTGATGCACTGGATCGATCTGGCCGGGGCCATGGCGGCGCATCGGCACTCGCGCAACTATGTGGTCACGGCGTCGGTGGATCACATTGACTTTCTGGTTCCGGTGCGCGTTGGCGATCTGGCCATCCTGCGATCGTCGGTAAATCGCGTATTCAGCACTTCCATGGAAGTTGGCGTGAAAGTGTTCGTGGAGAATTACATCTCGGACACGGCGAAGCATGTGGCATCGGCGTATCTGACGTTTGTGGCCGTCGATAAACAGGGGAATCGGCTGAGAGTCGCTCCCGTGATTCCCGAGACTGACGAGCAGCGCCGCCGCTATGACGATGCCGGACGCCGCCGCGAGATTCGCCGGGCAGAACTGGCAAGACGCAACCAGGCGCGTTAAGACTCCGCGCACGCACTCAATCCTGTTTCTATCCGCCCGCTCTTCTCGCTTCGAAATGGTACGCTAGCCGTGCGAAATTGAAGGGAAGATTCCACGGGTGAGAAAGAAATCGGTCCGCTCGACATCAGTCCGTCTGGCATCGGTCCGCAATCAGAAGACGGCTGCGCACAGCGCCGAACGAGCCCCAGGCCTGCGATTCAGCCTGCCTGCGGCGAGGCCGGCAATTCTTCTATGTGTCGCTTTGATCTGCGCGACCTTCGCCTTGTACTGGCCGGTGATCGCCCATCCGTTTAGCAATTATGACGACGACGTTTACGTTACGGCGAACGCGCACGTTAAGAGCGGCCTGAACCAACGGTCGCTGGCCTGGGCTTTGACCTCGACGGAGCAATCGAACTGGCATCCGCTGACGTGGACCTCCCACGAATTAGATTGCCAGATTTACGGGTTGCGTCCTGCGGGACATCACTTCACGAATCTGGCGTTGCATGGCATCAATGTCTTGCTGCTGTTCCTCATTCTTTGCCTTGTAACGCAGGCCATGGGACGAAGCTTTCTGGTTGCGCTGTTGTTCGCGATCCATCCCTTAAATGTGGAATCGGTTGCCTGGGTGGCCGAACGCAAGAATGTATTGAGCACACTGTTTTTTCTGCTGGCAATTGGGGCGTACTGTCTTTATGCGCAGAAGCCGGGGATCAGGCGGTACTTGCCGGTCCTCGTGATGTTCATGCTTGGTCTGGCTTCCAAGCCGATGGTGATTACGCTGCCCTGTGTGCTTCTGCTGCTTGACTACTGGCCGCTGCAACGTGTGCTCGGAATTACGCCCCAGTCGACTTCGTTTTTGGTTCCGCAACGGTCTTGGCGTAAGTTAGTTCTGGAGAAGGTTCCGCTATTTCTGCTCTCGGCAGGAAGCGCGCTGGTGACCATCTTCGCGCAAAAGTCTGGCGGCGCCATCAACACGCTGGAACATGTTCCATTTGGGGCGCGGACCGAGAATGCGGTCTTCGCCTATCTGGAGTATTTTCTGAAGGTGTTGTGGCCGTCGTCATTGGCGGTTCACTACCCTCATCCGGGCTACGGCATTGCACTTTGGAAGATCCTGGCGGCAGCGGTGTTTCTGACTGGGGTCAGCGTGTTGGTTTGGCGGACGTCTTCCCGCCGGCCTTACCTATTGGTTGGCTGGTGCTGGTTTGTGGGGACGTTGGTTCCAGTCATCGGCCTCATCCAGGTGGGGAATCAAGCCATTGCCGACCGCTACATGTATGTTCCGATTGTCGGGTTGCTGGTGATGCTGGTTTGGGGAGCCTCGGACCTGCTCAGCGGCAAAGTGGGCTTGAGGGATCGAGTGGCTATCGCAGCAATTCTGGTTGTGGCGCTTTTGTTCGTGACTCATCACCAGATTGGATTCTGGGCGAGCGACTACGATCTGTGGTCTCACGCACTCGAAGTGACGAAGGACAACTACGTAGCGGAAGACAATCTGGGTGAAGCGCTGGCCGGCGCCGGGCGCAATGACGAAGCTCTGGTTCACTTTTACGATGCGGAACGCATCTCTCCGAACGATATTGCCAGCCGTGTGAATGTAGCTGGGATTCTGCAGAGTCGCGGCGAAGTGCGGCAAGCGGTGGTCGAGTACTCCGCCGCCATCAGGATCGCCGCAGCCAATCCCAACCTTGCGGCCAACGCCAAGCCGCTGGCTACGGCCCTGGCCAATCTGGGAACGTTTTACAGCGTGAGCGGAAACTACGAGAAAGCGCGCGAGCATTATCGTCGAGCTCTGGAAATCAACCCGGCAGCGCTGGATGACCTGATTGCTAAGTTCTATAAGTTCGCCGCCACTCAGCCCGCGGGCAGGGGATACGTTTGGCTGGGAGAAATGTTGGAGCAGAGCGGCAGACTTGAAGAGGCCAAGAGCGCCTATGAACAGGCGTTGAAAGCGGACCCGACTCTGGCTGAAGTGCAAGCGGCTTTGGAGCGGCTGAATCATCGCGGCGCAGGGACGGCGAAGTAGAGCTTCGGGCCGCGCCGCCACGCCTGGGTCTCTGCCGAGTGGCCGGGCAGTTACGCCAGGGTCGCGTGAACAGCGAAAGCTTCGGCGACTTTGCGTAGCGGCTTATCTCTTGTCCACAGAAGCGTGGGCGCGTCGAGAAAAACGGACGCGAGCAGGTGTGCGTCCGTCAGGCCGATGCCAAGGCCGTAGAGCTGCCGGGCCTCGATCATGTGCCGCAGTTCGTTCCGATGAGCCACGCGTACTTGCGGCAGAGAGTCGAGCAGGTGGAGCGTGTCTGCGCGGTCATTCAGGTGTCCCAAAGCCAGTTCTGCGATGACGAATGGATGGATGACGATTTGCGCCTGATTCAGTGCTCTCTGGAGCTCAATGTCGCCTGAGCGGAGGTGATTGATCCAGATGGAGGTGTCGGCTAGGATCATCGCTGCTTAATCAACTTCAATTCGATCCGGGCGGCGGCGCGGGATAGTCTTCAGTCCGGAGATGGTGCCTCCGAGAGCTGCGAGGCGGCGGGCGCTCTCGCGCTCGATGAGAGCTTTGAGGGCTTCGCGGATCAAGGCCGTCTTCTCGGCCACGCCGGTGAACTCCTGGGCGGTGCGGATGAGATCGTCGTCGAGGGCGATGGTGGTTCGCATAGGCACCAATTATAGCTTCAAATGATGTCTAATATCATGCCTTATTCTAGGATGGAAGACCTTCGAAGCCAGTCGATACCCTGGAACTTGTGCCGTAATTTTTTTTTCGAGTTGTATAGATTATTGATTCAATTGTAGTTGCGTGTCGTAGATCGGCGTGAATCCTCCTAAAATCTTGAGCCGAAAGAACTTGCGGGCAAAATCTTGAAACGAAAAGAAGTTAGCGGAGAAAATTTCCGGCTCGCCTCTGAAAAGAGGCTCGGCATCTCGCGCACCATGCCCGGGAGAAGTGGGGCTCTCGGCGAATTGGGAACCGCGCTTGAGCATGTTCCAGTTTTGCTTTTTTGCGGTCCTCAAGTAAAGGTTGTTCGTCACAGGAAATTGATTTTGGCTGTGGAAAAAGGCGGCCGAGCAAGGCGCTTACTGGGCCTTCCCTCACGGCCTGAAGGCCAGGGTTCTTTCTTGGGTAGCGGCGCGACTGGAATCCGCGCCCTTTCAAAGCGTAGGCGAGGGGACCGACACTAATATGGCCCCGCTGGCCTATTGCTCCGTTGTTTCATTCAGTGGGCGTCTGCTCCGCATCCCCTGTGACCGACTTATACCAGTCAATTTTCCGAGTGAGATACATTACCGCGGCGACCGCCAGGAAACTGGCCATGGCTCCCACCAGCAGCGCATTGTCCTCAAGCCGCAAAAGCAGATAAATGAAGAGGTAGAGGATGCTGAACACCGCGAGTGCGCGCCAGCCCTGGGTTCGACTGGCGAAAATCCAATGCGCGTTGACGGAGAGCAGTAAAACGGTTGCGCCGCCAGCCGCCAAAAAAGCCCAATCAAACCCAATGCGTTCTGCAAGCGATAAGAGAAGCAGGTAAAAAATAAGCTGTGCCATGCCTACAAGGACGTATTGCGCGGAATGCACCCGCTTTCTTGCCGTTACTTCAAAAACAAAGTAGGAGAGAAACACCAATCCTACGAACAGCGGCACATATTTCAGGGAACGGCTGACGGACTGATAGGGGTCGGCCACTTCGATAAAGGAAACCCCCAGGGCGGAGCTGTCCAGGTTGCTCACGGCAAGGCTGGTGCCTTCGGCACGAACTCCGCGGGCGATGAAAGGAACCAGCCATTCACCGCTGAAGCCCTGCGGCGAAATGGTGCGCTTGGCCGGCAGGAATGTTCCGTCGAAACCCGGGCTCGGCCAATCGCCCTCCACGATCAGATGGGAGGTCTTGCCGTAGGGGAGCAAAGCAAGCCGCTGGGCACCGGAAAAGCGCAGAACTGAGGTCACGCGAAAGGCGGCGTTTGGTTGCGCGATGTCCCTGGCACTGACTCCCAGATAGGTGAGTGGCAACCGCTGGTCGCTGCTGGTATCGCCAATGTTGTCAGCCGGAGCAAATTTTGCGGTTTTGCCGTTGACGGTGAGAGTGCCATCTGCCAGCGCACCGTGGGCATTGCTGACCCCAACCACCAGGGCAGCGCGGGACCAGTCCAAGACTGCGTTTACCGGCGCGGCCGAGGGCGTTCCGGCGAGGTCGAAGGCAGCGTCAAACTGCAGGTCGGCCTGATAGACGGGTACCTTGAACAGTGAGCGCCGGCGCTGCTCGGTGCGCACCTTCACCGAGGCATCTCCCTGGATGGGGAAAACGATATATGTGCCCGTCGTGGTCGGGCCGCCCTTGTAAGTCGGCTCGACGGTGTAGGGGATTGTCAGGATCGGACCGAGAAAAGTCTGTTGGCCGCCGACGTGTCCGCTGATTTCCTGCACGACGTTGCCCGCCCGGTTGGTTCGCTCTTCGACGAGGCTGCTGACGAAGAGGGCGGGAATCGCCATGAGCAGTGCCAGAAAACTGACTACTATGAGCTTGACGCCCATGGATCGGGATCGGCTGCGAATCAGGGTGAGCAGGGATGAGGGAGAATCGGGAGCCACGGTTCCTCCTAGTCGAATATAAGAGCTACTGTAACATAAATAACTTTATAATGCAAAGTTAATGAGTCGATTGATTGGCGAGCACTGCGGCCCGATGCTTCCGGGCCGCGGGACAGCCGTGGGAAGGCCGGAACTCCAGGGACTCTCGACCGATCCAGCATTCGAGCGTCCCGGCGGCAATGAGTCTAATCCGCCGCTTGGCCCGACCCGACAAGCCGCGCCTGTATAATTGAGGAGGGTTTGGCCATCTTCTTATCTTGCAATTCCTATCTGGAGAGTGAATCTTTGGGCGCACATACACCGCATCAGCATGGACAGCCGCCGCAGGGGCCTCAGCCTTTGCCTGGAGTGGACGCAATTATTGCCGTTGGGTCGGGCAAGGGAGGCGTGGGGAAGACTACGCTGGCCGTGAATCTGGCCGTGGCGCTGGCGTCGATGGGGCACAAGGTTGGGCTGCTGGATGCCGACGTGTATGGGCCGAACGTGCCGCTGATGCTGGGGGTGAACGACCAGCCGCGGATGGTTGGGGAGAACCGCATTGAGCCTCTGCAGGCGTTTGGGCTGAAAGTGATCTCGGTGGGATTTCTGAATCCGGGCGACAAGCCGATTATCTGGCGCGGGCCTATGCTGCATCAGATTGTGCGGCAGTTTTTGGGGCTGGTGGAGTGGGGGCGACTGGATTACATGGTGATTGATTTGCCGCCGGGGACGGGCGACGTGGTTTTGTCGCTGGTGCAGACGGTGCCGCTGACGGGGGCGGTGGTGGTTTCGACTCCGTCGGACGTGTCGCTGCAGGATGCGCGCAAGGCGATTGAGATGTTCCGGCAGATGAAGGTGGATGTGGTGGGCGTGGTGGAGAACATGAGTTACTTTGTGTGTCCGCATTGCGAGCATGAGGTGGATATTTTTTCGCGTGGCGGGGCGGAGAAGATGGCGCAGCAGTTTGGGGTGCCGTTTTTGGGGAATATTGCGCTTGATGCGGAAGTGCGGAAGTCGGGGGATGGCGGAAAGCCGATCGTGCTCGAGGGCGAAAATTCGCCGCATGCGAAGTCGATTTTCGCGTTTGCGCGGAAGGTGCTGTCGCGCGTTGTGGAGATTCAGGCTAACGCTCCGGCTAGCGTGATTCAGATTCAGTAGCGAAAGCTTTAACCACAGAGGACACAGGGGTCACAGAGGAATTCCTCCGTGGAACTCTGTGTCCTCTGTGGTTTATTTGTTCTTGAATCTTGCCAGGCCAAAGATTGGTTCCGGGTCGCGACGTTTCAGAATTAACTTTGCCATCAGTTCGCCGATGGCGGGGCCGTGCTTGAAGCCGTGGCCGGAGCCTCCGCCGACAATCCAGACATTCTCGTTCTTCGGATGACGGTCAATGATGAAGTGGCTGTCGGGCGTCTGCTCGTATTGGCAGACGCGGGTCTCGACCAGCGGCGCGTCTTTCAGGGCAGGGAAGCGGAAGGCAACGTATTCGCGAATGTCGGCCAGAGTTTCCGGGTTGATGACGCGCTCGGCGTGGGTGGGATCGAACACGGGGCCGCGGGTGTCGTCGGCAATTTTGAATCCGCGGCGGGCATCGCCTGAGGGGCCGCCGGGGATGCCGTAACGAAAACGGCCGCGGTGGTCGGCCCAGACGGGCAGGTGGGAGTCGGTGAAACGATTATCTCCGGCGGGCAGCCCGAAGAAAAAGACATCCTGCTTGGTGGAGCTGATGAGATCGCCGATGGTGTCGGGGAAGAGCTGGCCGAGCCACGGGCCGCAGGCAAAGACATAGCTATGAGCTTTGAGCTGTGAGCCGTGAGCAAGCTTCGGACTACCGAAGGGGACGTTCTCCAGGCCGTCACGCAGAACCGCATCCTGATGGTATTTGCCGCCGGCGGCGATGAATGCATCGACCACCGCCGCGCAGCTGGCGCGGGCGTCGAGGTATCCACAGACGGGCTCGAAGATGCCCCACTCGATGCCCTCGAAGTTTATTTGCGGCCAGCGCTTTTTCATCTGCGGGGCGGAGAGTTCCTGATGCTTGATCTTGGCTGCGCGCAGCATCTCGACGGATCCGCGCTCGAAGGCGTCCTCGCGGCCAGCGGCCATCCAGAGCACGCCGGTGCGGTGCAGAAACTGGCGCTTCCATCGGCGTTCGTACTTCTCCCAAAGCTTCAGGGCGCGGGCGGCCATCGCTGTATAGGGCTGGTCAGGGCCGTAGGTGCCGCGCATGACGCGCGTCTCGCCGCCGGAGGATGCGCGCGAATTGCCTGGACCCCAGGCATCGAGCAGCGTCACACGCGCGCCGGCTTCCAGAAGATGCAGAGCGGTCCAGCCACCGAAGGAGCCGGCACCAATCACGGCGATGTGGGGTTTGGATTTCACGGAAGAGATCGTACTCGGCGGCATCTCTTTGCGGCCAGAGACTCTGCTATGCGTTGCCGCGGCTATTCTTCGAGTTCGCTTTCCTCCGGAGCATCTGTGGGACTGGAGAACTCAATGCGGTAGCCGTCGGGATCGGTAAGCCCTACAACCCATAAGCGGTTTCCTACAGATGGACGGCGCGTCTGAATTCCGTGCGATTTGAACTCGCGGTAAAGAGCCAGCGCGTCTTCGCACTGGAAACAGATATTGACTCCAATCCCCAGAGTTTTCTTGGGGCGGCGTTCCGGCAAAAACTCCTGAAGCATGATGGCGGCCTCGCCAAGCTCAAGCCAGCACCAACGAATTCTCCCGTCGGGTTTGTCTTCGGCACGGTCCGGAATCCACTGGCGCTTCATTTTGAATCCAAGCCCGTCAATATAGAACCGCAGCGAAGTTTCCATGTTGGTCACTCCGAAAAACGGCACTGCCTGCTTGACGTTAACGCTGGTAAGAGTTTTCATGGTCATGGCTCAGGTCACCGGAATTTCTGCTTATCGTAAGGCAAGCCGCCACTTTCGTGAAGTCGCTCTTTCGCTTGTGACCGAAAGTACTTCTGATCTTACCGGGCGCTTCTGTGCCTGTCTCTGCAGGGATCGCTACAAGCTTTCAGCCCTGCTTCAAAAGCTTACCTTCTAGTAGTGTCCTAATTTTGACTTCGATAGTCATACGCAGTCAAAAAGCAGGTTCCTCACCGCGCCTTCGGCCCGGTTCGGAATGACAAATCAGGACACTACCTGCCTTCTGCATCTAGAATAGTTAGGTAAAATAGAAGTGGAAGGCGGTTTTCCCCCCAAGCTCCCGCCGTTCGGAATAAGATAACTGACAGAACTTTTATGCCTGCTGATCCCAATATCGGGAATCGCGAACGCGAGATTTTAACTGCTATTGTCGAGACATTTATCTCGACGGGCGAGCCGGTGGGGTCGCGCACTTTGGCGCGATCGAATCGGGAAGGGTTGAGTCCTGCCTCGATTCGCAATGTGATGGCGGATTTGTCCGATTCGGGATTTCTGGAGCAGCCCCACGCTTCGGCGGGACGGATTCCGACGACCGAGGCGTATCGCTATTATGTGGAACAGATTTCGGGCACGGCGCGGCTGGCGCCGCAGGAAGAATCGATGATTTCCGATTCGCTGGCGGGGATCACCGACGTGCAGGAGTTCATGGAGAGGACGTCGCATGTGCTGTCGCTGATTTCACGCAATGTGGGGGTGACGGTGGCGACCAGCGGTCCGAAGAATGCGCTGGAGCACGTGTATTTTTCGCGGCTGGGCGAGCAGAAAGTGCTGGCGGTGCTGGTGACGAAATCGGGGCTGGTGCGCGACCGGGTGCTGCGGCTCGATTTGTCGCAGGCGGATTTGGATCTGGCGGGACGATACATCAACGAAAATTTCCGCGGCTGGACGATCGAATCCATGCGGGCGGAGTTGGCGCGGCGGCTCGAGAAGGAACGCAGCGAGTACGACCGGCTGATGAACTCGATTGAACAGCTTTACAAGCAGGGCGCGCTGGCGGGGGATCAGGGGTCGGACGTGGTGTTTGTGGAGGGCGCGGCGAACCTGGTGACGGGCGAACAGGATCGCGAGCGGCTGCAGGAAATGCTGAAGACTCTGGAAGAGAAAGAAAAAGTTGTGAAGCTGCTCGGCGCGTATCTGGATGTGAGGCAGGAAGCGGTGCGTGTGGTGATCGGGCTGGATCAGGAGTTGCCTTCGATGCAGAATTTTGTGCTGATCGGCGCTCCGGCGCACTCGGGAAATGAAATGATGGGATCGCTGGCGGTGATTGGACCGACGCGGATGGATTATCAGCACACGATCACGGCGGTGTCGTACATCGCGCGGCTGTTTGACAAGTTACTGAACGAATCGGAGTAAGCGATGCGTAGTTTTTTACACTCATAGGGCCGTGGAGCACGAGGTCCCTTCGCCTTCAGCTCAGGGCAGGCTCTTCGCTACGCTGAAGAACGCTTCGCTCAGGATGACAAATTTGTTTTATTAGCCAGGAACATAGGTGCAGGGCAGAGTTATGGGGAAAGTAAACGGACAATCGGAAGCGAAGAAGGGGAATCTGGATTTGGAGCATGAACTGCCTGCGGCTGAGGGTGGAGCCGGATCGGATTCAAGCCCAGATGCACCGGAGGCGACGTCCGGTGAAACTGCGACCGAAGTGCAAACGCTCAAGGCCGAGCGCGACTCGCTGCTCGACCGGCTGGCGCGGGCGCAGGCGGAATTTGAAAACGCGCGCCGCCGGGCCGCGAAGGAGCAGCAGGATTTCCGGGACTTTGCCACGGTGGATGCCATCAAACCTTTGCTGCCGGTGATCGACAGCTTCGAGCGGGCGCTGCACACAAAATCAGATGGCGCGGAGTTCCGCGCTGGAGTGGAGCTGATCTACAAGCAGTTGCAGGATGTGTTGGCGAAGCTGGGTGTAAAGGCCATTGCGGCCAAAGGCGAGCAATTCGATCCGCATGTGCATGAAGCGATTGAGATGGTCGAGACTGCGAATGCGGGCGACCACGAAGTGCTGGAAGAATGGCAACGCGGCTATAAATTCAAGGATCGTCTGCTGCGGCCGGCGATGGTGAAGGTCGCGAAGAATCCGGGGAAATAGCAAGAGCCAGGTTTCAAGGTTTCAGAGTGTCAAAGTTGCTGCGCGGGTTGTCGGGTTCTTTGTCTTTGAAACCTTGAAACTTTGAAACCTTCAGTAAGAAACGCGAGCCTGGAGATACGCAGGACAGGGCGCGACGGATTCATGCAAACGATTTTTCCGATTCTTCGCTACAACGACGCGCGCGGTGCGATTCGCTGGCTGTGCGAGGCATTCGGTTTCGTCGAGTTGTTTTCCGTTCCGGAGTATGGGCCGTATGTCCGGCATGCGCGACTCAAGTTGGGTGCGGGCTTGATCATGGTTGGGTCGGTTCGCCCGGTTGACGGTATCGCGAGCCCTCAGGTGCTGGGGTCGGCGACGCAAATGCTCGCGGTCTACGTTGAGGATCCCGATGCACACTTCGCCCGCGCCCAAGCTGCGGGTGCGAAGATATTGGCTCCGCCCAACGACACCGATTTTGGTTCGCGTGAGTATCACGTTGTGGATCTGGAAGGACATCCCTGGACGTTTGGCACGTTCCGCCCGCAGGTGGATTAGGATCACGGCCACGCGGCAGACGCTGCAATCGAGCCAGATCGAGTAAGATCAGCTCGATCAAGAAAAAGGGTGGCATTGACGACGAACGCAAAACGCGATTACTACGAAGTGCTGGGCGTCACGCGCACAGTCAGCGAAGTGGAGCTGAAGAGCGCGTATCGCAAGTTGGCGCTGCAGTTCCATCCGGACCGGAATCCGAATAATCCGGATGCGGAAGAAAGATTCAAGGAAGTCAGCGAGGCTTACGCGGTGCTGGCCGACACGGACAAGAGGTCCGTGTATGACCGCTATGGTCACGCCGGACTGGGCGGCGGGGGCGGGCAGGCGGGGATCGATCCGACTATCTTTCAGGATTTCAGCGACATTTTCGGAGAGTTCTTCGGCTTTGGGGACATCTTTGGAGGCGCTGGCGGAGGACGCCGCAGCCGCGTGCAACGCGGCGCCGATCTGCGCGAAGATCTGACGCTGGAGTTCGAGCAGGCGTATTTCGGAACCGAGTCTCGGGTGACGGTTCGCCGCCATGAGGCTTGCGAGGAATGCCGCGGGTCTGGAGCCGCTCCGGGTAAGGGACCGACTACCTGCCGCTCGTGCAATGGACGCGGGCAGGTGCGGTATCAGCAGGGATTCTTTTCGATTGCCCGGACTTGTCCGACTTGTCAGGGCGCGGGCAGCGTGATTACCGATCCGTGCGCGAAGTGCAAGGGTGAAGGGCGAATTCTGCGGCAGCGGTGGGTGGATGCCAAAGTTCCCGGGGGCGTGGAAGATGGAACGCGCATCCGCTTTGCGGGTGCGGGAGAAGTGGGACAGTTCGGTGGGCCGGCGGGCGATCTTTACGTGGTGTTGCACGTGAAGGAGCATCCTTTCTTCGCGCGTGAGGGCAACAACCTGTATTGCGTGGTTCCGGTTTCGGTGGCCCAGGCGGCACTGGGCGCGGAGATTCGCGTGCCCACCATGGACGGCGAGCATCAGCTGAAGATTCCCGAGGGCACACAGCCCGGCTCGACCTTCCGCATTCGCCATAAAGGCGTGCCGGTGCTCAACGGGCACGGGAAGGGCGATCTGTTTGTGGAAGTGCGAGTGCAGATTCCTGCGCGCTTGAACAAGCGGCAGAAAGAGCTGCTGCAGGAACTCGATGCGCTGGGGACCGTCGACAACCAGCCGTTGTTGCGGTCGCTATTGGGCAAAGTGAAGGACATGTTCGGATAGAGGGACGCGACCTCAGCGGCTGAAGCCGCGAGCTTTATTGGATGCCAAGTCGCAGCGCTGAAGTGCTGCGCCCATCGTAGATCCGTGACCACATGACTCGAAGACGATGGATCGCCGATGAAGCTAGCGGCAACCGCGCCGCCCTCATCGGTGAGCACGCGGATCATTTGGTGCGGGTGCTGCGCGCTCGCGTCGGTCAGGAATTCGATATTGCCGCCGGCGATGTGGTGCGTCGCGGCCGAATTGTGACCATCGCCGGCGACCGCGTGGAGTTTGAGCTGGGCGAGGAACTTCCGCCTGCCGTTGCTCCTGACCTTACGCTGCTGCTCTCGATTTTCAAATTCGATCGCATGGAGTGGGCAATCGAGAAGTGTGTGGAGCTGGGCGTTTCGCGGATTGTTCCTGTGATCGCGCGGCGTACGGATGCTCATCTGGCGACGGCGGCGGGGAAGCGTGTGGAGCGGTGGAGAAGGATTGCGCTGCAGGCTGCGGAACAGTCGCGGCGGGCGCTTCCTACGGAAATTGCCGATCCTATTGCGTTGCGCGAGGCTGCGAAACTTCCCGGCGCTTTGCGGATTGTGCTGTCGGAATCTGAGCAGCACGCGCGGCTTCGCGATGCTTTGGCGGCTGAGAGCCCTGGAGCGATTCTGCTGGCTGTGGGTCCCGAGGGCGGGTGGGCCGAGGACGAGTTGAAAATGTTTCAGGAGTCCGGTTGGACTTCTGTGTCCCTGGGGACAACTATTCTGCGGGCGGAGACTGCGGCGATCGCGGCGGTGGCCATCGCGGTTTCGGAGTTGAGTCAGTAAGCTCAGTCAAAAGCCCACCCTTCGACAAGCTCAGGGCAGGCTTTCTGGCTCAAAGAACGCGCCAGAAATGGGGCACCCGACATCATTTCCACTTTGCACAGTGTCCCCGGTGGTATTCTGGGCCGCGATGCTGGCTGCGAAGTCTACCTCCCGTATTGTTCTCTCTAATCCTGCTCCGTTTGTTCCTGATGATCGCCAAGGCGAAGCCATTGCGCATGTGCATGGGCCCATGCTGGTGATCGCGGGCGCGGGGACCGGCAAAACTTCGGTGCTGACGCATCGCATCGAGCGGCTGGTGGCCGACGGCCACGCCGAGCCCGAAGAAATTCTCGCCCTCACTTATACGAATAACGCCGCGGACGAGATGCGCGGGCGGGTGCGCTCGCTGCTGGGAGGAAAATCGGTTCATGCCCTGACCTTTCACGACTATTGTCTGGATCTGCTGAAACGCGCGGGCCGGGACTTTGGCGTGCTCGACGAAAAGGATCTTTGGATTTACCTGCGGCGGCGGCTGCGCGAGCTGCATCTGGAGCACTTCATCCGCGCCGCCAACGTGGGACAGTTTCTGAACGATTTGCTGGAATTCGTCGGCCGCTGTCATGACGAGTTGGTGACGCCCCAGCAGTATCAGCAATACCTGGAAAAACTGGAGCGGGGCGAGTTGCTTTTGCCTCGGGTCGCCAAGTCAAAGCACGAACTTGGAGATGCGGAGATTCTTGGCCGCTGCCGGGAAATCGCGCGCGTCTATTCGACGATGGAGCGCTGGCTGGCCGAGGAAAATCTGGGCACGTTCGGCCACATGATCACGCGGGCCTATTCGCTACTGCAGAACGACGAGAAGGTCCTTGCCGAGGCTCGTGCGCGTGCGCGCTTTATTCTGGCCGATGAATTTCAGGATGCCAACTTCGCGCAGATCAAAATTCTTAGTCTGCTGGCCGGTGAGGGCGGGAATGTTTTTGCGGTGGGCGATCCGGATCAGGCGATTTATCACTTTCGCGGCGCATCGAGCGCGGCGTTTGCGCTGTTCCGGCGGAGCTTTCCGAATGCGCGGCTGGTGGTGCTGGGAAAGAATCGACGGTCCACTACGCCGATTTTGCAGACGGCGTTTGCCTTGGTCAATGAGAATCCGCCGGTGTTCGGACGGAGTGCGGGAGCCGGGTTTACCTACAGCCGGGAGCCGCTGGAGTCGGCGCGGGAAGAAGAGGCGGCGAGAAATGGGACGCAGCTTCCCAGTCCGCCGGTTTCGGTGGTCGTATGTGGCCATCGGGACGTCGAGGGGCCTGAAGTCGTCAGCTTTATCCGCGATGCGCAGAAGAAGTCGAAGTGCAAGTGGTCGGACTTCGGAGTTCTGTATCGTCAGCACTTGCATCGCGACGATGTGGTCGAGCAGTTAGCAGAGGCTGAGATTCCGTTCGCGATCGAGAGCATGGATGTTTCCGACACGGCGGAAGCGCGCGACCTGTTTGCGTGCTTTAACGCGATTGTTGCGCCGGGCGACGATGTCAGCCTGTTTCGGGTGGCTGCGCTGCCGTGTTTCGACGTCGATCCAGAGCAGTTGCGGCAGACCATGCGGGCCCTGGCGCGCGAGAACCGCGAGGCCAAGGTTGTGCCATTGCAGGCGGCGCTCCACGGCGTTAAAGGCGGAGCGGAAGTGCTGGCGGCGGTGGAGAGCGCGCGGCAGGAGATTCGCCGCCGGGAATCGAAGGCACGCGCGGCGCTGGATGTGATCGTCCGGCAGTTTGCGCTGGATGCGAGTTCGCCAGCGCTGCAGGCCGCGTTGCGTTTTGTGGAAGCATGGGAAAAAAAGAAAGTGAACCGCTCGACCAGCCTGGAAGAGTTAGTCGATTACCTGGGCTATTTTCGCGAGGCGGGCGGCGTTATCCCGATGCAGGTGAACGAGAACGCGAATGCGGTGCGCCTGATGTCGGTGCACGGGGCCAAGGGGCTGGAGTTTCCGCACGTGCTGATTCTGCGGGCAAACTCGAATTCCTTCCCAGGTTCCTACAAAGAAACGCTGGTGGCGTTTCCCCGGGAGTTGCGCGATCCGGATTCGGTGACGGACGAAGCCGACAAGACGTTGCACGGCGAAGAGGAGCGGCGGCTGTTTTATGTGGCGATGACGCGGGCGCGGGATTCTTTGCACATCTATGCGAGAGAGGGAATGGGCAAAACCGACAAGACTCCAGCCGGCTATTTGCGCGATCTGATCAAGAATCCCGACATGACGCGCTGGCTCAGGACGAGTCTGGCCACTGGCGCGCAGAAGCCGCTTGATCTGGTAGCGGCAGCGTCGCCGATTCATCCCAATGAGTCGCGCACCACGTTGTGGCTGGAATTGCCGGTGCTCGAGGGATTGCATCGGCGATTGAGCGCGTCGGCCATCGATACGTACGAGCGCTGCGGGCTGCAGTTCAAGTTGGCGCGAGATTGGCGGCTTTCGGCGCAGCCTGCCGCGGCTATGCAGTTTGGCGCGGCCATGCACCGCGTGCTGAAAACCTATTTCGATTCGGTGCGCGCGGGACGCCCCAAGGACGACGAAGAGGTCATTGAACTCTTCCGGCAGGATCTGGCGGCGGCGAAGATTCCGGAAGCCTATCAGCATGAGCTTTACGAAAAGCAGGGGATCGCACAGCTGCGGGATTTTCTGGCGGCGGCGCGGAGCGCTCCGGCGGCTGAGATTTTGCAAACCGAAGACTCGTTCGACATTCAGATCGGCGAGACGGTTGTCTCCGGGCGGATCGATCGCATCGACCGGATGGCCGATGGCAGCGTGATGGTCGTCGATTACAAGACTGGGCGGGCGCGGGATCAGGAAGATGCCGATGAAAGCCTGCAGTTGTCGCTGTATGCAATCGCGGCTAAGGAAAAATGGGGATACGAAGTCTCTGGGCTGGCGTTTCACAACTTAGAGGGAAATGTTGCGGTGACGACCAGGCGCTCGGCGGAGGAATTGACGGAAACGCGGCGGCGCGTGCAGAAGGCGGCGGACTCGATTGCGGCCGGGGCCTTCGACGCGAAAACCGGCATCCATTGCAACTTCTGCGGCTACCGCAGCGTTTGCCCGGAGCGGGAGAAGCGTATTTCGCCGCGATTAGAAGTCGGGGACAAGGGAAGAACTCGGTAGGGATGGTTCCGACACTTCGACTTCGCTCAGTGCAGGCTCCGAACGAAATCGCTTCGCGATTCCGTTGTACGCTCCGCCTGACAAACCCTGAGCCCGACCAATCATCCAAAAACTGAGGGGACGCTTTTGGCGTCCCCTTGTCACTTTCAACTGCGAACCACTTAGTGTTTCTTCTTCTTTGCCTTTTTCTTGGTTGCCATTGTTTCTATTCTCCCTTCCATTGTTCATGGAAAATTTGCAGTGGTCTTCAACTGCAACTAGTTGATGTATAGAGTCATTGAAAAATGAAGTCAAGAAAAAAATGACAAATTGTTGGCGCAAGTCGCGATACCAAAGTCACACGAGCATCGTTCGCGGAGAACAAAATCACGAGCGAGGATCGTTTATGGAGAAAATGTGGCGGCGATTTGGGATGCATCACGGTGATTGACCCTGGTAAGAGAAGCGATGAGCGTGAGGATGCGAGCGCGTGCTGTCGATGTGTGCTGCGCCGGTACGGTGAAGGCGGCAGCGACCGAAAGTGTGATTCGCTCATCTATAATTGAAACGCGAAAATCTTCGCGGGAGCTTTATTCATGGCCTCTTTTGACGATGTTGTCATTCTTTCCGGCTGCCGCACTGCGGTAGGAAAATTTCAAGGCAGCCTTTCCGATTTCACAGCGCCGCAGTTGGGCGCGATCGCGGTGCGCGAGGCTGTGAAGCGCGCCGGCATCGATTCCGCGCGCGTCGATGAATGCATCATGGGCAACGTCTTGAGCGCGGGACTGGGACAAGCACCGGCGCGGCAGGCTGCAATCCTGGGCGGACTCTCGCCGGAGGCAGGTGCCATGACAATAAACAAAGTTTGCGGCTCGGGATTGAAAGCAGTGGCGCTGGCAGCGCAGGCGATTCAAACGGAAAACAGTTCGATCGTGGTCGCGGGCGGAATGGAATCGATGACGAATGCTCCGTATCTCTTGCCGCAAGCGCGGAAAGGATACCGGCTGGGCAATGCGCAGATCGTCGATTCGATGGTCTATGACGGATTGTGGGATCCGTACAACGACTACCACATGGGCATCACGGGCGAGAATGTCGCGGAGAAATATGGCATCACGCGGGAAGATCAGGATGAGTTCGCGGTGAATTCGCATCGCAAGGCAGTGAGTGCGATCAAGGAATGCCGGGTGAAGTCGCAGATTGTTCCCGTGGAGATTCCGGCGAAGAAAAAGGGGGCGGCGCCGACGATCTTCGACAAAGACGAATCTCCGCGGGAAGACACGACTATCGAGACCCTTCGCGCGCTGAAGCCGGCGTTCAAGAAGGATGGAACCGTGACGGCGGGGAATGCTCCCGGAGTCAACGACGGCGCGGCAGCGTTGGTGGTGACCAGCGCTACACGCGCGAAAGAACTCGGGGTGAAGCCGATGGTGCGGATTGTGGCGCAGGCCACGAGCGGCGTGGAACCCAAATGGGTGATGATGGCGCCGGTGGGCGCGGTTCGAACGATCTGGGAAAAGACGGGATGGAAGAACGAAGACGTGGATCTTTACGAACTGAATGAAGCGTTCTCAGTGCAGGCGCTGGGCGTGATGCGGGAACTGGGATTGAATCCCGACAAGGTGAATGTGAACGGCGGGGCGGTGGCGATTGGGCATCCGATTGGGGCGAGCGGAGCGCGAGTGCTGGTCACGCTGATTTATGAAATGATCCGGCGGGATGCGAAGCGAGGGATCGCGGCGCTGTGTTTGGGTGGAGGGAATGCGGTGGCGATGGCGGTGGAACGCTGATTCTGGTGAGATCTCATGGCTCGCAAAGGCGGACGGGTGCATCGTGCCCCGGGCCGTCACATTGCATAGGTCCTTCGCTACGCTCAGGATGACAGGAATTCGGCTTAGGTCGCTCCCGCTACTGGAAGCGTCACCGTGAACACTGCACCGCCGTCGGGAGCGTTGGCGGCTTCGATGGTGCCGTTGTGTTCGCGCATCACCGATTTGCAGATGCTCAATCCCAGTCCTGTGCCGCGGCCCGGACGTTTGGTGGTGTAGAAGGGATCGAAGATGTTGGGCAGGTTTTCCGCGGGGACGCCGGGTCCGTCGTCGTGAAACATGATCCAGACTGAATCTTTGCTGCGGCCTACGCGAATGCGCAGGGTTCCCCGGTCGCGGGTTTCGCGGATGGCCTGTTCGGCATTGACAATCACATTAAGAAACACCTGCATCAACTGATGGGGATCGCCCAGGGCGTAAGGCAGGCCGCTGTCTTTGAGGAAGTCGATGGTGATGTTGTTCTTGCGCAGGGAATAGGCGTGGAGGTTCAGGGTGCGCTCGATCAGTTCCACCAGATTGAGCTTGCTCTTGCCGGTCGCGGGGGTGCGGGCGAAGTAGGTGAGGTTCTGCACGATCTCAGCGGCGCGGCGGGCCTGTTGCTGCAACATGGCGAGATGCTTGCGTGAGGTTTCGCTGGTGGCAGTGTCCTGCAGAAGTTCGCTGACGCCGAGGATGCTGGTGAGGGGATTGTTGAGTTCGTGGGCGACCCCGCCGATCATGTTGCCCATGGCGGCCAGGCGCTCGCTTTGGACCACCTGCTGTTCCAGGTTGCGCTCAATGGTAATGTCGCGGACCGAGATGATGACAGCGCCGATGTTGCCGTCGGGGCCGGTCAAGGGACTGGCGGTGGCGCGCATGGTCCGCATGCTCCCGTCCCGGCGGCGGGTGGTATATTCCGCCGAGCCGAGTGCCAGTTCGCCGGCAGCGACCTGGCGATACAGGGTGATCAGATCGGAAGAATGGCCGTCGAGTTCCGCGATCTTTTTGCCCAGCATTTCGCTGGGGTCGCGATCCAGCAGATTGCGGGCGCGGCCGCTGACAAAGGTGTAGCGTTCCTCGAGATCGACCACGAGAATCAATTCGGGGAAACTTTCCAACAGACGCTTGCGGAATTCCTCCTGGTGCCCGAGTTGCTGCTGCATGTTGCGTTTCTCGGTGACGTCGACCAGCGTTCCCTGGTAGCGGATCATGTTGCCGGAAGAATCCCAGATGGCGCGCGAAGAATCGAGAAAGATGGCGGGCTGGCCATCTTTTTTGCGCAGCTTGATCTCACGGGTGCGCACGCCGCCGCGATCCTCCAGCACCCGCCCCAGGATGGGCGGACCGGGATCGAAGTTGAGGGCGGAAGGCTCAGCCTGGAGCAGTTCCTGTTTGTCGGCAAAACCCAGCAGGCTCACCAGCGCCGGATTTGCGTCGAGTAGTTTGCCTTCCGGCGTGCTGAAGTAGACGCCCTCCTGCAGGGTTTCGAACAATTCGGTGAAGCGAGTTTCTTTTTCGCGCTGCAGGGTGACGTCGCGCCCCAGGATGCTTGCACCCACGATCTCGTCGCCCTGGACGATGGCATTGATGGCGCATTCGAGGTAGAGCGGGCGGGAGCTGGTTTTCAGGCGGAGGCGTACGGTTCCCGACCAGTGCCGCTTGTCCAGAAAAAGTCCCAGGCCACGCTCGATTTCGGCGCGGGAGGGTTCGTCGATGATGTCGTAAAGCTTGGCTCCGACGAGCTCAGCGTAGGGCCGCCCGGTTAGGTCAACGACGCGCTTGTTGATGGTGCGGATGGCGCCATTGAGCGAGACCGCGCAGGCGGGATCGTCCAGAGAATCGATCAATTCCTTGAAATTGCGCTGCGAGCGCAGGATCACCTGGCTGAGCTGATCGAGTTGCTCTTCGGAAGGCGCCGCGCCGACGTGCTCTCGTAACTCACCCAGCAGATGCTTGAGCTCGCTGACCTCCTGACGCCGCCCGTAGGCGTAGAAGGCGAACAGAATCGAAAGTCCCAGCACTCCGATGGGAATGGCGCGCAGGGAAAAGGGAATGCTTTCCAGCCGTTCCCAGAGTAAAACGGCCAAGGCGGCGGCCAGGAAAATCATGAACCACAGCACCCAGCGCCACAGTTGCGATTCTTCACGATCGAAATCGGCCGGCGAAGAAGAGCGGCGTGCGGGGGGAACAGGGTCCGGGGTCATGGGGGAGTGCCTTTTGTACCTGAAGGCCATCCTATAGACAATTGGCAAGCGGGAACAACGGGATTATTCGGCCTTTTGGTTACTCTTGTTACACGCGGCGGGTTTTCCACAGGCCTGTGGTGACATCCGTCACAGCATTAGGAGGGCCCCTTTCTCTAATATCAGGGCCAGGACTGGCACGCCTTTGGTGCGCTCGTCTTGATGCTTTGGCACCTCGATGCTCTATAAGACTCTCAGCGCCGCGGTTTATGGGATTGACGCCAACATTATTCAGGTGGAAGTGGACTGCTCGGGCATCAAGTGCGATCAGGACCACTTTCACACGGTGGGGCTGCCGGACGCGGCGGTGCGCGAGAGCCGCGACCGGGTGCGGGCGGCCCTGAAAAACTGCGGGTACGACATTCCGCCCACGCACATCACCATTAACCTGGCGCCGGCTGACATCAAGAAAGAAGGCTCGGGATTTGATTTGCCCATGGCGTTGGGGATTGTGGGAGCCTATGGCGGCCTCACCAGGAAAGAGATCGATGATTGTCTTTTCGTCGGCGAGCTTTCACTCGATGGAAGCGTGCGCGGCGTGCGGGGCGCTTTGCCCATCGCGATTGAAGCGCGCGGGCGGAAGATTTCGCGCATGGTGGTGCCGGAAGCCAATGCCAAAGAGGCGGCGATGGTGGGCGGAGTGGATGTGTATCCGGTGCGTTCGCTGCTGGATGTGATTCACTTCGTGAATTCGGGCAACGGAATTGTTCCGATCAAGGCGGATAGCGATTCTTTACTGCGGGAATCGCAACAGTTCTTTGTGGACTTCAAGGACGTGCGCGGCCAGCAGACCGCCAAGCGGGCGATTGAGATTGCCTGTGCCGGCGGACATAACATTCTGATGATCGGTCCGCCGGGGTCGGGCAAGACGATGCTGGCCAAACGCATGCCTACGATCCTGCCTCCGTTTACGTTTGAGGAAGCGCTGGAGACGACCAAGATTCACAGCGTGGCGGGAGTGCTGGATTCGGGCACCGGGCTGGTGGGAACGCGGCCCTATCGCTCGCCGCATCACACAATTTCTGATGCCGGGCTGATCGGCGGCGGCGTGATTCCGAGGCCGGGGGAAGTTTCTCTGGCGCATAACGGGCTTTTGTTTCTGGATGAACTGCCGGAGTTTCCGCGGAATGTGTTGGAGGTTCTCCGGCAGCCGTTAGAAGACGGAACAGTTTCGATTGCCCGCGCTTCCATGTCGCTGACTTTTCCGGCGCGCTTTATGTTGGCGGCGGCGATGAATCCTTGCCCCTGCGGATTTCATAACGACCGCACGCGCGATTGCCAGTGCACTACGCCGATGATCCAGCGCTATATATCGAAAATCTCGGGGCCGCTGATGGACCGCATCGATATTCACATCGACGTGCCGGCAGTGAACTACAAGGAGATGCGATCGACGAACGAGCCAGAAGGGTCGGCAAAGATTCGCGAGCGCGTGGTGCGGGCGCGGCAGAAACAACTCGAGCGCTTCGCGTCATCCAAACAAAAACTCTATTGCAACGCGCAGATGCATTCCCGACACATTCGAACGTTCTGCGAACTCTCGGCGGATTGCGAACGCCTGATCGAGCGCGCTATGACCCAGCAGGGGCTCAGCGCGCGCGCGCATGACCGCATCCTGAAGGTCGCCCGCACCGTTGCAGACCTGGAAGATTCTGCCAACCTGGAACCGAAACACATTGCCGAGGCCATCCAGTATCGGAGTCTGGATCGGACGTATTGGACTTGAGGGCGGGCGTCAGGCGTCGGACCTCGGATGGCAGGCTGCTTACGGGGTGAACAAATACGCTGCGCCTTGCTGGGAAGTGTGGCCTGGTGCACCGACCAGCAACAGGTTTCCGCCGAAGGATAGGGACCAGCCCAACTCGTCGTCCTTGGCTCCATCGGATGCAACGAGCTTGGCGTTGAAGTGCGACGTGGTTTTCCAGCCGGTTGACGGTTTTGTGTACTGATAAGCGGCCCCTTGATCGGAGTTGGAACCGATCCTCGCGAAGGGCGAGCCCACAAAAATCTGATTGCCGTTGATCGTGACCGCATAGCCAAATTCATCCTGGGAGGCGCCGTCGGAGGCGGTTAAGGTTGCAGTCGACGGCATATCCTTCCAACCTTGTGCGGGTTCAACGAAGACGTAAGCCGCGCCCTGGTATTGATTGGATCCGACAGTAACGTAGGGGTCTCCGACCACCACGCCATTTCCGCTGACCCCGACGGAAAAGCTTGTGGTAGGTGCGGTGAGCTTGGCGGTTTGCGTGCCGTTGGCCCAGCCGCTCATCGGCTGAACGAATAAATATGCGATCTGCCGGCCGAGGGTCCCGACAACGACCGTGTTGGCGCTCATGGCAACCGTTTGGCCGAATCCGTCGTAGTCGAGTCCATCGGAGGCCGTGAGTCTTGCGGTTTGCATCATGTTCTTCCAGCCGGTGGCAGGCTTGACATACACATAGGCAGCGCCGGGTTCGCCGTTGCTGCCATCCGGCGAGCCGGCGACCACGGCGTTGCCGCTGATCGCCACCGAGTTTCCCAGCCCCTGGTTCGGGCCGGAGGCTGTGAGTTCCGCGGTCTGGGTCATGTTGGTCCATCCGCCAGTGGGTTTCACGAAGACGTAGGCCGCGCCACTATAGTCGTTGCTGTTGGGGGCTCCGGCGACGATGGCGTTGCCGCTGATGGCTACTGAGTAGCCGAGGTAGTTGTTAGCGGTTCCGTCGGAAGCGGTGAGCTTGGCGACTTGAGTCATGCTGGTCCAGCCAGACGCGGGCTTGGTGTAAACGTAGACTGCGCCCGGGGTGTGGGTAGAGCCCATGCCCACGGCCACAGTGTTGCCGTCACTGCTTATAGCTACCGACACCCCGACGAAGTCCAGGTGGGCGGCATCGGACGCGGTCAATTCGGCGAGTTGGGTGAATTCGGGACTCAAAGTTTCGGACGGCAGCTGGGCTGCGGACATGCCGACAATGGTCAAGCAGAGGGCAGACACGAAAAACACGCGAAAGAACTTCATGGCGAATCTCCTTGTGAACCAGACCAGACTCGAAGGACCTAGACTGCCAGGACTACAGGCAGAATATGGCGGGTCGTTACTGGGCGAATACGTAAGCCGCCCCCAAGTCACCATACGGCGCGCCACTGATCAAAAGGTCTCCCCCGAAGGCTACGGACAAACCAATTTCGCCCGGCACGGCATCGGAGGCGACGGTTTTTGAATTAAAGTGCGAAGTGGTTTTCCAGCCCGTTGAGGGCTGGGTGTACTGATAGATAGCGCCCGCAAAGGCGAAGTCATCGACACTGGTGGCGGGTGCGCCTGCGAAAATCTGATTGCCTTGGATCGCGACCGCCCAGCCCAACCAACCCTCATGGCCGTCCGCAGCGGTCAAGGTTGCGGTCGGGCTCATGTTCGTCCAACCGCTGGCGGGTTCAACGTATACGTAGACCGCACCCTCCGACGCGGAACCGCCAAGGTTCGGGTATCCGACCACGGCGGTGCTGCCGCTCACGGCAACCGAGCTACTGGAGGAACCTTCGGGCAATGAGAGCCGAGCGGTTTCAGTGCTGTTGGTCCACCCACTGCTTGGTTCGACGAAGAGGAAAGCGCGTCCGCCCTGCCCCCCCACGACGATGATGTTGCCGTCGATGGCCACGCATTCTCCGAAGCCGGACGTCCTGCTGAGGGAGGAAGTGAGCTTGGCAGTTTGTGTCATGTTGGTCCATCCGGTGGCCGGCTCAACGAACACGTATGCGGCATCGGTTGTGCCGCCCGCACCGACTACCACGGTATTCCCGCTTATGGCCACCGAGTCTCCCATGCTCTGGTAGGCATCGGAGCCGATGAGTTGGGCGGTTTCGTTCATGTCGGCCCAGCCACTGGCGGGTTTGACAAAGACGTAGGCCGCGCCCTGACCGTATGGGGCGCCGGCTACGATGGTGTTGCCGTCGCCGCTGATGGTGACCGAAATCCCGAGTTCGTCGGTGCCTCCGTTGGATCCAGTAAGTCTTGCGACCTGCGTCATGCTGGTCCAACCGGACGCGGGCTTTGTGAAAACGTACACTGCGCTTTGAGTACCGCCGGTGTGGTAGCCGCCAGTGCTGACCGCCACGGTGTTCCCATCACTGCTGACAGCCACGACCCTGCCGAAGTCGTCATCGAGGGTGCCGTCGGAGGGGGTTAGCGTGGCGAGTTGGGCGAATCCGTTGGGCGGACCTTGAACCGCGGACGGCAACTGGGCTGCGGATGTGGCGACGATGGTCGAACACAAGGCAGACAGGAAAAACAGGCGCGCGAAACTCATGGGGATGCTCCTGGCAAACAAGCTCGAAGACTTGAAAGCCAGAGCGATGCTAGAACCAGCTGCCAGCCCTTGTCTATCAGCGGATTGAGCTTTTTGTCAGCCGATTGATGCAGTCCCGTGGGCCTTACGATATTCGGTGAACGCAAAGTGGGAAAAGGCCGGTCAAGGCTGCAAGGGCAGTGTGGAGCGGATGGTTCTGTGATATAGGATCACGCGGGGCGATGCGCTGCACGGCTCGAGGGATGGGCCTGCCTTTGTGAGTACCTGGTGGGCGGCAGTTTTTCGGCCAAGAGTATGCAAGATTCTGCATCTTGACGGATGGATGTATATGAAATAATGTTATTAGCCAAACTAGCCGGAGTTCGGCTTCCGGGCATTTCCCCGTTTCTATTCATGGTTGTGCTAGATAGTGGGGCGGACGGGAAAACCTTGCATCATAATAATAGCTGTCAGATACATTCGCGCTCCAGCGGGGCGCCTGCAATGAACCTTCTTGGGCACTCTCAGTTTTCCAACTCGACGATTGACTGCAAGCACTCGCATTACCATGCTGGCGCTTTGTTGCAACGGCACTACCACGATAGCACTTGGGTAGTCCTTGCCTTTTCCGGATCGTTCTCACTCACTTTACGCTCCCGCGAAACGATATTGGCACCCAAAAGCTTGTTCTACCTTCCGGCCGGAGAGATGCACGAGAATGTGTTCGGCTCCGATGGAGCAGGAGTTTTCATCACGGCCGTCGATCCTAGTTGGATAGGCAATCGATTGGAAATCGTCAACGCCGACGCGGACCGCCCCAGAATCGCGCCTCCAGGCTACCTGCGTGGCCTGTCGCTCAAGATGTATGAGGAGTTCAAGAGTCCGGATGCGCTCTCTGACCTGATCGTGGAAGGCGCTTTTCTGGAATTGTTGGGCAGATGGTTTCGCGGAGGTTCCCGCCAGCCTAACGACGCCCCTGCATGGATGCGCCGGGTGAAGGCTTTCCTTCAGGATTCGTTTCGCGACACAGTTTCGCTGAACGAGGTCGCGCAGGTTGCGGGGGTTCATCCGTCGCACGTCGCCCGGGAATTTCAGCGCATCTATAGCATGACCGTGGGAGACTACATCCGCAAACTGCGCGTGGAATTCGTGGCGGAGCGGCTGATTCAGCCTCACAAAGACACCCCCTCGTTAACCGATCTGGCGCTGTGCGCCGGATTCAGCAGCCATGCCCACATGGCGGCGATGTTCAAGCGCGTCACAGGAATGACCCCCACCGAATATCGTAAGGCTCACGGAATTACATCAATCCGCTGACAAAAGCTCAATTCCCTGAAAGACAAGGGCTGGAAGCTAGGCTAGCATCGCCCAAGCTCGCAATGCGGCCGCTCGGGTTCAGTGGCCGGCATTTTCTGTTTCCGCAGTATTGAGCAGCTAGCGTGCATCAGTAGGCCGGCCGATCGGCGTTTGTGTGTTCACAACGGAGAATGGCATGAGACAAAGAATAGACGATGTCGAGGAAAACAATAAGACAAGTTTCCTACCGGATTCGCTGGGATGGGATGCGATGATCCGCGACGCCAAAAAGCGAATCGAGGACCTGAAATTCTCGATTGAGCTGTTTGAGAAGAAAAAGGCGGCGGGGGAGCCTTGGCCCGGACCGCCATCCGAGAACCAGGTGCAGCGCGGCAACACGCTGTTTAAGACACTGCCGCAGTTTCCTGCATCTCGACTTGAGGCGGCGAGGGAAACTCCTAAAGCTGAATCTCCGGGCGCCTCCTTTTCACGAGTTGTCGGCACGCCCGATCGCCGACTCCCCCGGATGCGCAGAATGTTTTCGTAGCCGCGTTCGCTCGCGAGGATCGCACAGAGGCCACCCATCGTTCTTGAGCCAGAGGAGACAATTCTATGAAGAACACACTACAGTTCGCGCCAAACTTTTCGCGCAGCATCCGCATGCTCGGGCTGGCGTTGGCCGCACTCAGCCTGGCGGTCTGCGCCCAGGCACAAACCCTGACCTACCTCGGTCAGTTTAATGGTGCGAACGGGGGAGATCCCTACGGACCGGTGGTTCAAGCGCCGGATGGAAACTTTTACGGCCAAGCCAGGGGCCCAGGTTCTGCCTATGGGGAGATCTTCCGAGCCACCCCCACCGGGCAAATCACCACACTTTACAGCTTCTGCTCGCAGCCGAACTGCGCCGATGGTAACAGCTCCACCCCGCCGATCCTCGGAAGTGACGGAAACCTCTACGGCGTTGCGCTTCACGGGAGTGGGGGTGGATATACGTATTCTGGAACGCTGTACCGGATGACGCTCGGGGGTGAAATCACCACGCTCTACACCTTCTGTCCGAGCGCAAATTGCACTTACGAAGAGATCCCCGACGGGATTATTCAGGCCAGCGACGGTAATTTCTACGGTACGACATACGTTGGGGGGGCGAACGAATCCGGCACGATCTTCGAGGTCAGTTCAGCCGGCGTGTTCACGCTGTTGCACACCTTTTGTTCGCTGGCGAATTGCGCCGATGGTTATGGTCCGCTTCTCCCGCCAATCCAGGGCAGCGACGGAAACTTTTATGGAACAGTCCAGAGCTACGCAGGGGGCGTGGTTTATAAATTGACTCCTTCCGGCGCCTATACGGTGATCCACACCTTCTGTCTTCCCTGTGCCGGGGGCGGAAATCCGGTCTTCTCCAAGCTGTCGCAGGATGCCGAAGGAAATTTGTTTGGCACGACCATATATGCCGCTGACTATTACAACAGTGGGACCGTGTTCGAGATCACTCCGACCAATAAATACACTGGCTTGTACTCTTTTGTGTTCGGTGGCGGAGTTGCTCCAGGCACAGGATTGACGCTGGCCAACGATGGCAATCTCTACGGCGTGGCGGTAAACGACGACTTCGACACCGGGGGCGGTTACGGAATCGCTTATGAGGTCACTCCAGCGGGCGAGTTTACGTCGCTCGCCAGTTTCTATAACGATCCGAACGGGCCGCTTGTTCAAGGCACCGACGGTAATTTCTACGCAACGACTCAATACAACACGGCATACCTCGACTCAGGGGATGGAACGGTGTTTAAGCTCTCGGCCGGCCTCAGCCCGCTGGTCAAAACTAATCCCACCATGGGCAAAGTCGGGCGGAGCGTCATCATCCTCGGCAACAATCTGACCGGGACGACCAGCGTCACGTTCAACGGTGTTGCAGCGGCATTCACGGTCGAGTCCGATACCTACATCAAGGCGACGGTTCCAACGGGAGCGACTACGGGCCTGGTTTCCGTTGTCACGCCGACGGGAACGCTCAACAGCAACCCGCAATTTGTCGTAACGAAATAGCCTGGGCAACATTCCGTGGGGCTGCCCTGAACGTGCGGCTCAGGAGGACATTTCAAATGCATGCCACTAAGTCTCGCTTCACTCTCGGCCTCGCACTCGCATGCGCGGCCCTCACGCTCAACTTGGCGGTAGGCGCCCAGGCCCAGACCGTGACCAACCTCGCCAACTTCAATTTCACTAACGGCTCTAGACCCTATGCCGGGGTGATCCAGGCGACGGACGGAAACTTTTACGGCACAACCAACGTCGGCGGCAGCGGCTACCTGGATGGGAATGTCTTCGAGGTGACCCCCAGCGGACAACTCAGATCCATCTACGATTTTTGTTCGCAGCCCAACTGTGTCGACGGTCGGTCACCCACGTCGGCCCCGATCCTTGGTAGCGATGGAAACCTGTACGGAGTGACGAGTGCAGGTGGCACAGGGTTTTATGGAACTTTTTACAAGATGACGCTGAGCGGCGAGATCACCACCCTCTACTCTTTTTGTGAGACCTTGTGCTTAGACGGTTACGGCCCGAACGGCATCATGCAGGCCAGCGACGGGAATTTCTACGGCACGGCAGGGTTCGGGGGAGCATTCAGTGAAGGCACGCTTTTCCAGTTAACCCCTGCCGGCCAATTTAAACTGCTGCACACCTTTTGTTCAGTTCCTCCGAATTGTGCAGATGGCTACCATCCCTTCTACCCACCCATCCAGGCCAGCGACGGGAATTTTTATGGGACAGCATTCGGTGGGGGAACCTCGGGCGAACCCTGGGGGGGAGGAGTCCTATACGAACTGACTTCCACGGGAACCTTCGAGGTGATCTACAACTTCTGCAGCTCTAACACCCGATATGGCTGCGAGCATGGCACGGGGCCGATGTCGATCGTGCAGGATGCCAAGGGGGATTTCTTTGGCACAACAGACTATGGCGGCAATAGCGACGCCGGCATCGTATTCGAGATTTCCGCCTCCACGAATCAACTCACCGTCCTGCATAGTTTCGACGTCACCGACGGAGAGTATCCCATCGCCAGAATAACTCTGGCCAATGACGGCAATCTCTACGGCGTAACGTTAGACGACGGCGGCGACGGTTCTGGACACCTCTTCGAGGTCACTCCAGCCGGCGTGTACACGCCGCTCTACACCTTCGGGTCTGGTAGCGCTGGCGACGACCCGTCCGCGCTTTTTCAAGGCACCGACGGCAACTTCTACGGAACCACTCTCTACGGCGGCCACAATGCCTATAGCAATGGCACGGTCTTCAAACTTTCGAACGGACTCGGCCCGCTGGTGGAAACCGTACCTGTGGCGGGCAAGGTCGGGACTAGCGTGATCGTGCTGGGCAACGGACTGACCGGATCGAGCAGCGTCACCTTCAACGGCGTCGAGGCTAAGTTTACGGTCGAGTCCGATACCTACATCAAAGCTACGGTCCCAACGGGCGCGGCTACCGGCACAGTCGCCGTCGTCACACCGACTGGCACGCTCAACAGCAACCCGCAGTTTGTGGTGACGAAGTAATTGTTACAAACGAATTCTTGCGCTGCTCATACACAGACGGTGACCGTTCTGGCCGACTTCAATCTGAGTAACGGCGGCGGTCCTTTGGCTTCGGTGGTGCAGTCGACGGACGGAAACTTCTATGGCACTACCAACATCGGCGGCAAAGACGAGGGCATATTGTTCCGAGTGGCGCCCGATGGAACACTTACCACGGTTTACAACTTCTGCTCCCAGCCTAAATGCCCCGACGGCGAAGGCCCTTTCGAGTCTCCCATATTGGGGAACGACGGATATCTTTACGGAGTGGTGCTGTCTGGTGGCAGCGACGCTGCTTACTCCACTGGCTCGGGTGTGATTTATAAGATGATTCCGGGCAACTACACCGTACTTTACACCTTCTGTGAAACAACGCCATGCGTTGACGGCGCGGCGCCGCTTGGAATTGTCCAGGGCGTCGACGGAAATCTTTATGGCACAACTGCCGTTGGCGGCGAGTTCAATGAGGGCACCTTCTTCCAGCTCACACCCGCCGGCAAGCTAACTGTACTCCACTCTTTTTGCGCGCTCACCGATTGCACAGACGGCGCGGGCTCTTCCGCGCCCATTCAGGCCAGAGATGGCAACTTCTACGGGACGGGCGGCGGTGGAACCTACGGACACGGCGTGGTGTACGAAATCACGCCCTCGGGCACCTACAATGTCATTTACAACTTCTGCTCCGCGGCGAACTGCACGGATGGCAGCCAGCCGAACGCCCTTGTGCAGGATGCGAGTGGAAATTTTTATGGCACCGCCACAGAGGGCGGGGGCGGCTACGGTACTGTGTTCAAAATTGATTCGGGCAACCATTTCTTCGTCCTGTACCGGTTCGACCAAACGGACGCCGCTCCTTTTGCAGCGTTGACCATTGCCAGCGACGGTAATCTGTATGGGACCTCACAAGGTCCGTATACCGGAGGAGCGGCCTATGAGATCACTCCGGAAGGCGTATTCACGCAGCTCTACGCATTTGCCGATTGCAACGTGCAGGGGTGCCACCCGGTTGGCTCGCTCATCCAAGGCACGAATGGCGCTTTCTACTCAACCGCGCAGAACGGCGGCAGTGGTGGCTATGGTACGGTCTTCAGTCTTGCGAACGGCCTCAGCCCGCTCGTGGAAACTGTGCCCGTTGCAGGCAAAGTCGGCCAGATCGTCATTGTCCTGGGCAACAATCTGATTGGAACTTCGAGCGTCACGTTCAACGGCGTTGCGGCGAAGTTCACGGTTGAGTCCGACACCTACATCAAAGCCACAGTTCCAGCCGCAGCGAGCACCGGTGTGGTCTCCGTTGTAACGCCGACTGGAACGCTGAGCAGCAACCCTGATTTTCGGGTCATAAAGTGAAAACAAGGAGGTCCGGCTCGGCGTTTCCCTCTGCCGCGCCTCCCATCACGCTGAGCCGCCATGATGAACTCGGAGAGTAAATTCGCGATGAAAGCGAAGCGCCCCTCGCAAAGTTTTCCGCAGAATATTTCGCACTGCGCAGTTGCCGCGCTCGCAACCGAGATTACGGCGACCGTTCCGTCAGGTGCGACCACAGGCGCGGTTTCGGGTGGCTACGTGCTATGGGACACTCAACAGCAACCCGCCATTCCAGATGACGAAGTAGTTTACTGTCAACCGGTGCGCCCTTAGGAGGACTCGTCGATGAAAGCTTCTAAATCCTGCTTCATTCTCGGCGTCGCGCTCGCCTGCGCCGCCCTCACCCTCAGCCTGGCGGTCTGCGCCCAGAGCCAGACTGTGACCTTCCTCTACCAGTTCACCGGGGAGCAGGCAATTGCCACTTCACTGATCCAGGGGACGGATGGAAACTTTTATGGCGCAGCCGGCGCCGGCGCTTTCGATGAGGGGCAGATCTTCCGCATGACGCCCTCGGGAGAACTGACTACGGTTTATAGCTTCTGCGCACGGACTAACTGCCCCGACGGGAACACTCCCGTTCCTTTGATGCTCGCGAGCGACGGGAACTTTTACGGAGAGACCTGGGGTGGTGGCGCCTATAACTTAGGAACCATTTTTAGAATGACCCTTGACGGAAAGATCACAACCCTCTACTCGTTCTGTTCCAGCTCCGGCTGCGGCAATGGCCTTTACACGCACGGAGTCATCCAGGCCAGCGACGGCAATTTCTATGGCTCTACACCACTCGGAGGCGTCGGTAATAACGGTATTCTCTTCCGGATCAGCTCGACTGGCGCGTTCAAGTTGCTGTACACCTTTTGTTCTCTTGCGATCTGCACCGACGGCAGTGGTCCTGGTTACCCGCCAATCGAGGCCAGCGACGGAAACTTTTACGGTGTAACGGCCTATGGCGGGATCAGTGACGGCGGCGTCTTTTACCGACTCACTCCCGAGGGCGCCTATAAGGTGCTCTACAACTTCTGTAACTATGACGTGTCCTGTGAGACCGGTAACCGCACCGGCTCGCGTCCGCAGGCGGTGGTGCAGGATACCAACGGAAATTTTCTTGGCACGACCTTGAATGGCGGCAACATAAACAACGACGGGACCATATTCGAAATCACACCTCCGAACCAATACCAAGTCCTGCACAGGTTTGACAGTAATAACGAATACCCCGCCTATGGACTGACTCTGGCCAACGACGGCAACTTTTACGGAGCGACCGAAGACAATGGGTACACCGGGGACGGAACCATCTTTGAGTTCACTCCAGAGAGCGTATACACCCCACTCTTCACCTTCGAGTGTTGTAACGAAGGCTACGACCCAGCCTATGGTCCGCTTTTCCAAGGGACCGACGGCAGCCTCTATGGAACTACCCTCTACAGCGCCGGCGCCTGCTGTTATGGCACGATCTTCTCGCTCTCGAACAATCTCAGCCCGCTAGTGGAAACCGCGCCTTTGGCCGGCAAAGTCGGCCAGAGCGTCCTCATCCTCGGGAACAATCTGACGGGATCGAGCAGCGTCACGTTCAATGGCGTGGCGGCTAAATTTACGGTCGAGTCTGATACCTACATCAAAGCGACGGTTCCCACGGGTGCGACTACCGGCACGGTTTCTGTGGTCACGCCCTCTGGAACGCTCAAGAGCAATCCGCAGTTTCTGGTGACGAAGTAGTTTTGTAGAACTCAATCTTGTGCTGCCTTGGTGGGCACCCTTGGAGGACATCTCGATGAAGGCTTCTGAATCTTTACTCGCCGTTGGACTTGCATTCGCCGCGATCGCAATTCTTGCCCAGATCGCCGCGGCCCAAGGCGCTACCGAGCAAGTCATTCACAATTTCAATCCCACACCGCACGGCACCTTCCCACCCAGCCGCTTAGTTGCAGACGCGTCGGGCAACCTCTACGGCACGGCAGGCGGAGGAGCCTATAACGCTGGAGTGCTGTATAAGATGGCGCAGAATTCCCCAGGCAAGTGGACGCAGACTGTCCTCTATACCTTCAGCGGCGGAACGAATGGATCCCAGCCCGGCACCCTCGTGATTGACTCAGCCGGAAATCTTTACGGATTCTCAACGCGTGGCGGCACTGGATCCTGCTACGGCGGGTGCGGAGCCGCCCTGAAGTTCTCGCCAAATGCACAGGGCGTGTGGTCCGAGACGATATTGTTCAGCTTCACGACCACGAACGGTATCAGCACCCCGACGGGTCTCATCGCGCTCGACCAGGCCGGTAATCTCTATGGCGTGACGCAGAGGGAGGGCTATCAGGAATCCGAATCGGTATTCCGACTCTCACCCTCAGGCGGAGGAAACTGGACAGAAACCGTGCTTTACAGCTTTGGGGGAACGGGCGGCGCCTACATTTTTGGCCTGATCGCGGATTCGTTGGGAAACGTTTATGGCACCACCGAAACCGGTGGCGTTGGCGCTTGCGAGTGCGGCACGGTCTTTCGGCTGTCGCCGTCACAAGGAGGAGGTTGGACGCACTCGATTCTGTATTCATTTCAGGGCGGCGCAGCCGATGGCTCCGAGCCGTTCAGCCTAACGCTAGACAGCGGCGGAAATCTATTCGGCACCACACTGCTCGGAGGCAATGGCGCCGCTTGCAGCGATGTCGCGGGCTGCGGTACGGTGTTCGAGTTGCGGCCCGGCTCCAATGGCCAATGGAGCGAAAGCCTCCTCTACAGCTTCGGGAACTCCCAGCTCTACGCTGTCGCTCCCTCCGTCCTCGTGATCGACAGCAACGACAACTTATACGGCACTACCTTCTACGGAGGGACGGGCTCGCGCTGCTATCAAGCGTGCGGAATGGTCTTCGAAGTGTCCTCCAACGGCAATGGCCAGTGGAACGAAATCACTCTCTACAACTTCCAGGGCGGAACCGATGGCTACAGTCCCAGTTTTGGATTGGTTCTTTCGGGCGGGGTTCTTTACGGCACGACCACTTTGGGGGGGACGACCGACATTAGTGGCACGATTTTCAGCCTGGCTCAACCGCATGGCAAGTGGCGGCTAAGTACTCTCTATAGCTTCCCGTTCACGGACGGCGACGCGCCCTATGCCGGCCTTATCGCCGACAGCAGTGGGAATCTGTACGGGACCTCAGATTACGGCGGAACCTACGACGAGGGCAGTATTTTCGAAATGAGTCCTCAAGCTGGCGGCGGCTGGAGCGAACAAGTGATCTACAGCTTCGACGTCGGAACCGCGAATGGAACTAGCGTGGGACCGTCAGCTTTGATCGTCGACTCCTCGGGAAATCTTTACGGCACTACTTGCTGCGGCGGAACAAACCATGCGGGCACCATCTTTGCGCTCTCGCCCTCCCCGTCCGGCGGCTGGGTTGCGTCCACTCTTTACACATTCACCGCAGGCAGCGATGGGCGGAATCCCTCTGCCTTGACCCTCGACCAATTAGGCAACCTCTACGGAACTACCTACATTGGCGGAACGAATAACAAAGGAAGTATCTTTGAGCTGAGTCCCGGGTCGAGTGGCCAATGGAAAAAAACTGTGCTTTACAGCTTTGCGGGTCCTTTGTCAGACGGAGAGCACCCAGCCGGTAGCCTGATCTTCGATACCGCCGGAAACCTGTATGGCACAAGCGCATCCGGGGGCAGCAGCGCAGATTGCCAGAACGGTTGCGGCACCTTGTTCGAGCTGTCTCCTTCGGGAACGGCCTGGAAGGAAACTGTGCTGTATTCGTTTCAGGGCTCCAGCACGGATGGCGACGACCCTACTGCAAGCTTGATCCTTGACACGGCGGGAAACCTCTACGGTACGACTTTCCAGGGTGGAATTAAGGCACAGTGTCTCTCGAACAGTGGCCCTCCGAGTTGCGGTGTGGTCTTCGAGCTTTCTCCCGCAGGCAACGGCAGCTGGACGGAAACTGTTCTGCACAAGTTCGCCAACTCGACGCAGGATGGCGGAAATCCGTCAGGCGGCCTGGTCTTCGACGCTGCCGGTGATCTCTATGGCACGACAGGCATCGGCGGCACGTATGGCAACGGGACCATCTTCAAGCTTGCGCCCTCCGGCAGCGGCTGGACCTACTCGGTTGCGTACAACTTCGGAAACAGCCCGGACGGCTCATATCCGGCCGGCAATCTTTTGCTGGACGCCTCCGGCACATTCTACGGAACGACAACCGGAGGAGGAAATGCGGTGAATCTCGACTCGAATGGCTACGGGACCGTCTTTGAGTTCACCCCGTGAGCACGGCGCTCACAATCCCTTGGCTTTGAGCATGGCATCGAGATCGTCGGTGTGGATTGCACGCGTCAATGCATCTTCGCGGCTGAGTTCATTCTGGATGACGAGTTGCGTCAGCGATTCTTCCAGGGTGAACGATCCTTGCTTGCGGGTGATGGTGATTTCCTGATGCAGGTGCTGGAGGGCGTTCTTGCGGATGTGCTGGCGGGCGCCATAGCCGACCATCAGCAATTCGGCGGCGGGAATGCGTCCGCCGCTTTTTCGCGGGATGAGGGTTTGCGTGAGCATGGCGGCGAGCGCCATGGCCATTTCGGCGCGCACGGTGTGCTGGCGCTCCTGAGGAAACGAATCCGCAATGCGGGAGACGGTTGAGGCCGCGTCGGTCGTGTGCAGCGTGGTAAAGACCAGATGGCCGGTTTCGGCGGCGGAAAGTGCGATGCGCGCCGTTTCCGGGTCGCGCATTTCGCCGACGACAATCACGTCGGGTGCCTGCCGCATTGCCGCACGTAAGGCAGTCGGGAAGTCCGGGGCATCGATGCCGATTTCTACCTGCTCGACCAGTCCGCGTTTGTGTTCATGTTCGTATTCGATGGGATCTTCAATGGTCACGATGTGGCGGGGGGTGCGCTGGTTGATCTCGTTGACCAGGGCGGCCAGCGTGGTAGTTTTTCCCGAGCCGGTGGCTCCGCCGATGATGACCAGTCCGCGCTGAATTCCGGCGAGAGCGCCGACTCCGGCGGGCAGGTGAAGTTCCGCCAGCGCCGGGATTCTTGAGGGCAGCGCGCGCACCGTGGCCGCAGCCCGGCCGCGCTCGCGATGCAGATTGATGCGGAACCGGCCCAAGCCCTCGACTCGATAGGAGGAATCGGCGATGCCGGACCGCCGATATTCCTCGCGGGCATGCGTGGCCATCGCGGGCAATATCGCGGCCTCGATTTCTTCGCCGGTGAGGGCGCGGTCGCCGATGGTCGAAAGCGTGCCTTCGACGCGAATCGCGGCTGGGGCTTTGGGCACGAGCAATAGGTCGCTGCCGTTTAAAGAAGCGAGTTGCGCCAGCCATTGCTTCAGTTCGGTGAGATCGGCGGTTTCGCCTGGAATGCTGCGGATGGAGGCTGATGGTTCTGTTGTGGCCATGATCTTCTTTCGATGTCCCAGCTTTCGATGCCGGCGAAATGAAACCTGCGGTCATAAGAACGGATTAAGAGATACTGTTTGCAGAATCAAGTATCTCTTGCGCGTAGCTCACCCGCGGCCGCGGAACTGAATGATTCTACGGCGGTCGCGCTTGGAGGGACGAGTGGGCGGCAGGATCTCGAATGCCCGCGCCGCTTTCCGCTCGGCTGCGGCTTTCAGGCGGGCTTCCTTGCTGGCCTCAGTTTCGCGGTAAAGCTTTTGCGCCTCTGCGGCCGGGCCGCGAACGGCGCTCAGGCCGAGAACTTCCACCTCGAAATCTCCGCCGTCGTTCGAGATGCGCAGCATGTCGCTGACCCGGACTTCACGCGAGGCTTTGGCGAGCTGGGCGTTGGACAGGATGCGTCCCAGATCGCAGGATTTCTTGGCGAGAGTGCGGGTCTTGAAGAAGCGAGCAGCCCAGAGCCAGGAGTCGATGCGGGTGCCGGTCATGAGGATATTCTCCAACAGAATGCCGCCGAACTGGGCTGGATTCGTGATTTCATCGCTCGCTCTGCCCTGACCTGGCGCCTGGGAGAAGTTGGATCTTTGCGGCGTTGTGGTTTGCGGGCTCGCCCTTTTTGGGACAAAAAGCTCGGCCTCAGTGAAAGTTAATGTGTTGAATATAAACTAGTTACGTCCATATTGGGCGGGTGCGGGCTGGAGTTCCAATCAGGGAATCGGATTCTGTCTGGATACAAATAAATACTTGACCGCCAGTTCCGTACCCGCTACAGTAGCAAAGTTCCAAGGACTTCGGGAAGCGCCCCGTTCGCCATCCAATGGTTGTAGCGGCTGGGGGCATCGCCCAGAAATCGAGCATCTTCCCCGTCCCGGCATGCATCTATTCAAGTGAGTTTTACGCGAATCCTTTACAACCTACTCGGAATCAGTGACTTAAGAACGGAATCAAGGGTTTCCGGTCACACTCCTGCGGCGAAGGAAGTTGCGCAAGGCCACAATCATAACAAGGAAGGAGAAAAAACACATGCGCTCTGATCGTGTGTTTGACGCTTTACAAACTCTGCGGAATCGTTATATGCTTTGTCAGCTTGCCTCCAAGGCCACGCGTAAGTTCCATCGGCCCAGTACCCGCATCCAGGAAACGATGAATGGTGTTCTGGACCGGATCGCGGACTCCGAGCGGCAAGCGGTTTTGTCGGAACCAGAGAATTTTGCTGAGGCACAACGGCGGGCTGCTTAACCCAGCCCCGCCTCTTGCCCCGCAGTATACGTCTTCCCTGCGTCTCCTTCCTTGGAAAATCTCCCGCTGACACTACTGAATAAGCTTTAGTGCACGGGTTCAGGTGAATCAATGACCATTGCTGAATTGAAAGAGAAGAACATTACCGAGCTGACCAAGATCGCAAGGACCTTGGATCTGCCCGGTGCGAGCGGTATGCGCAAGCAGGATCTCATCTTCAAAATCCTGCAGGCGCAGAGCGAAAAAGAAGGCCACATCTTTGCCGAGGGCGTGCTGGAAATTCTGCCCGACGGCTACGGCTTTCTGCGCTCACCCGATTACAACTACCTGCCGGGCCCCGACGACATCTACGTCTCCCCCAGCCAAATCCGCAAGTTTGACCTCAAGACCGGCGACACCATCAGCGGACAGGTGCGCCCGCCGCATGAAGGCGAAAAATATTTCGCGCTGGTCAAAATTGAAGCGGTCAACTTCGAGTCTCCGGACGAAGCGCGCAACAAGATTCTGTTCGACAACCTGACGCCGCTTTATCCGCAGGAGCGCATCAAGCTGGAGACCACGCGCGACAACGCCAGCGCCCGCGTCATGGATCTGCTCACGCCGCTGGGCAAGGGCCAGCGCGGATTGATCGTTTCTCCGCCGCGCGCCGGCAAGACCATGCTGCTGCAGAATGTGGCCAACTCGATTACGGCGAATCATCCCGAAGTCGTGCTGATGGTCTTGCTGATCGATGAACGCCCGGAAGAAGTTACCGATATGCAACGCTCGGTGAAGGGCGAAGTGATTTCTTCGACTTTTGATGAGCCCGCCGCCCGCCACGTCCAGGTCGCCGAGATGGTGATCGAGAAGGCGAAACGCCTGGTCGAGCACAAGCGCGATGTGGTGATCCTGCTGGATTCGATCACGCGTCTGGCCCGCGCTTACAACACGATCGTTCCGCCCTCGGGGAAGGTGCTCTCTGGCGGCGTCGATTCGAATGCTCTGCAGCGCCCCAAGCGTTTCTTTGGCTCCGCGCGAAACATTGAAGAAGGCGGTTCGCTGACCATCATCGCCACGGCGCTGATCGACACCGGTTCGCGCATGGACGACGTGATCTTTGAAGAATTCAAGGGCACGGGCAACAGTGAAATCATCCTGGAGCGCAAGCTGGTCGATAAGCGCGTGTTCCCGGCCATCGACATTCAGCGCTCGGGCACGCGCAAGGAAGAACTGCTGATTCCGAAAGAAGACCTGCAGCGCATCTGGGTTTTGCGCAAGGTGCTGAACCCGCTATCGCCGGTCGAAGCCATGGAATTGCTGATCGACAAGCTCAGCAAGACCAAGGGCAACAGCGAGTTTCTGGCCAACATGAGCGCGCTGTAAGAGAATCCCGGTTAGAGATTGCGGATGTGAATGGAAGAAAGGCACGGGCTATATCCCGTGCCTTTTTTTTGGCGTTAGCGGAGACGAGTGCAGCGCTTGCCCGTACAACCCCGCCCGTACAACCTCGGACTGCGCCCTATAATCTCACTAGAGGAGTGCCCATCGACTCTCTCTGCGAGGCTAACGTGCGATTCCGTCTTTTCGTTGGGATGTTCTTTTTTAGTCTTTTTTTAATTACGGCCCATGCGCAGACCCGGCCAACTCCTCCACAGAACCAGAATGGCCCTCCTATGGATGAAGATGAGGCGCGCGACCGTGTGGCAAAGGATGCGGAGAAGCAGGCCGCTAAAGCGCGCATGGCCGCGCTAAGGAGCGACACCGACAGGCTGCTCAAACTTTCCGTGGAGCTGAAGGCTTACGTGGACAAGTCGGATGAAAACGTGCTCTCGCTCGATGTGATCAAAAAGGCGGAGGAAATCGAAAAGCTGGCCAAGAGCGTGAAGGATAAGATGAAGGGGCCGAACTAAGCCGGGACTACGGAATGCAGAGGTCAGAAGTAAGAAGTCAGAATGCAGAAGTAAGAAGTCAGAATGCAGAAGTAAGAAGTCAGAATGCAGAAGTAAGAAGTCAGAAGTTAAGAGGTCGGAATGCAGAAGTAAAAGCGACGCGCGGCAAGGATTCGTATGCCGCTGGAGAAAAGTTCCGCAGGCAGGAGGCGCCCATGCAATGGCGAACTTCGCTCAACAGTGTTTGTTGTTTGCTCGTTCTCGGTCTTTTTTTCGGATTGACAGTGCGATCCATCGGGCTGATGCAGCGCATTCCGCCCACGGTCTCGCAGCCTCAGGGTACGGGAAGTGCGCCTGCCACTTCCCCGGACGACGTTCAGCAGCGGCAAGCCCGCGCTGCCAACCAGCAGCGCCTGGCGGAGATTCGCCGCGACACGGAGAAAATGTCGGAACTTACGCAAGAATTGCAGCAGTACCTGGAGAAGGCCGATCCGGGAGTGGTTTCCGTGGACGCGATTAAGAAGGCGGAGCAGATTGAAAAACTTGCGCACAGCGTCAAGTCAAAGATGAAGCAGTCGTTCTAGCAGAAGTAAGAATGCAGAAGTCAGAATGCAGAAGTAAGAATGCAGAAGTAAGAATGCAGAAGTAAGAATGCGGAAGGCAGAATGCAGAAGTAAGAAACCGCCATTCAGGATCTTCCCGATGGCGGTTCTTCATTCTTACTTCTTACTTCTTACTTCTTACTTCTGACTTCTGACTTCTTCTTCTCTCTAGCCGCCGGCCTTGATCCGCATACTGTAGAACGAGCGGTAGACGAACGTAAACGACACCACGAAGAACGCTACGGACAGTCCAATGGTCAGCGGAGTTGCTTCGCCTGCGTTGCGCAGCGTTTCCGCCAATTCCACCGCGAGCAATCCGAACAGGGTGGTGAACTTGATCACCGGGTTCAGGGCGACCGACGAAGTGTCCTTGAACGGGTCGCCGACGGTGTCGCCGATCACCGTGGCATCGTGCAGTGGAGTGCCTTTCTGTTTCATTTCGACTTCAACAATTTTCTTGGCGTTGTCCCACGCCGCGCCGGCATTCGCCATAAAAATCGCCTGATACAAGCCGAAGATGGCGATCGCGATGAGGTAACCCACAAAGAAGAACGGCTCCACGAACGCGAAGGCCAGCGTGCCGAAGAAGACCGCAATGAAGATGTTCAGCATGCCCTTCTGCGCATACTTCGTGCAGATTTCCACCACTTTCTTGCTGTCGGCGACCGAAGCCTTCGTCACGCCCTCAAGCTTGATGTTGGCCTTGATGAACTCGACCGCGCGATAGGCTCCGGTCGTGACTGCCTGCGTGGAAGCGCCGGTGAACCAGTAAATCATCGCTCCGCCGGTGATCAGGCCGAGGAAGAAAGGCGCGTGTAACAGGGAGAGCTTGTCCACGTTGGCCGTAAGCCCGTTTGTGAGCGCCATGATGATGGAGAAAATCATGGTAGTCGCGCCCACCACGGCGGTTCCGATCAGCACCGGTTTCGCCGTCGCCTTGAAGGTGTTTCCTGCGCCGTCATTGGCTTCGAGCAGATACTTGGCCCGCTCGAAGTTCACGTTGAGATTGAAGTCTTTCTTGATTTCCGCCTCGACGTTCGGCACCGACTCAATCAGCGAGAGTTCATACACCGACTGCGCGTTGTCGGTGACCGGCCCGTAGGAGTCGACTGCGATGGTGACCGGGCCCATGCCAAGGAATCCGAACGCGACCAGGCCGAAGGCAAAGACCGCCGGAGCCAGCATGATTTCTGCGCCCATTCCCATCGTCTTCAGTCCCATCGTGCTCATCTCGTAGGCGACGGCCATCAACGCCATCATCGCCAGGCCGAGATAGTATGCGGAGAAGTTGCCCGCGACGAAACCCGAGAGAATGCCGAGCGAGGCTCCGCCTTCTTGTGCCGAGACCACGACTTCTCTCACGTGGCGCGATTCGGTCGAGGTGAACACCTTCACCAGTTCGGGAATGAGCGCCCCGGCGAGCGTTCCGCACGAGATGATCACGGCCAGCTTCCACCATTGCGTGTCGTCGCGGCCGAGCGTGGGAATGATGAAGTAGGAAATCCCGAAGGTCATGGCGATCGAAACAATCGAAGTGATCCAGACCAGCGAGGTGAGAGGCGCTTCGAAGTTCATTTCATTCGCCGAGCCGTACTTGGCTTTGGCGATCGCTGCGTTCAGGAAGTAAGAGATCGCACTCGAAAGCAGCATCATGACGCGCATGACGAAGATCCAGACCAGGAGTTGCACCTGGATATTGGAGTCCTTCACGCCCAGCAGGATGAACGTGATCAGCGCGACGCCGGTCACGCCGTAGGTCTCGAATCCGTCGGCGGAGGGGCCGACCGAGTCGCCGGCGTTGTCGCCGGTACAGTCGGCGATCACGCCCGGGTTGCGCGCGTCGTCTTCTTTGATCTTGAACACGATCTTCATCAGATCGGAGCCGATGTCGGCGATCTTAGTGAAGATACCGCCGGCAATACGCAGCGCTGCCGCGCCCAGCGATTCGCCGATAGCGAATCCAATGAAGCAGGGCCCGGCGTAATCTCCGGGAATGAACAACAGGATGAAGAGCATGATCAGCAATTCGACCGAGATCAACATCATGCCGATCGACATGCCGGCTTCGAGGGGAATCTGATACACGGGATACGGCTTGCCCGGCAGCGACGCGAAGGCGGTTCGCGAATTGGCGAAGGTGTTTACGCGGATGCCGAACCACGCTACCCCATAGCTACCTGCGATGCCGACCAGGCTGAAAGCCAGAATGATCGCCACGCGCATGACTTCCATGTGCTGCAGCACGCCGAAATACAGCGTGATGATGACCGCGATGAAGATCCACAACAGAAGAATGAATTTGCCCTGGGTAACGAGATAGGTCTTGCAGGTCTCGTAAATCAGTTCCGAGATTTCGCGCATCGAGCGATGTACGGGCAAGTTCTTCAGGCGCATGTAGATGGCCAGGCCGAAGCCCAGTCCAAACACGCAGAACGCGATGCCGATGAGCAGCAGATTGTGGCCGTCGATCCGTTCACCAAGAAAGCGGACGGAATCAAGCCTGGGCAGCTTGAGTGAGGCTTCTCCGCCGGCCTCGGCGGGTGCGGCAAATGCTGAGACCGCGCCCAACGAAAGCAGCGCGGCAACACCTGCAAGTTTAGTAACTACTTTAGTAACCACGCGGCGGTTAAACAATGCGGCAGTGGCGAGCCAGGTTCGCATAAGAGTCCTCCAACAAATGAGAATGAATTCGATGTATGTAGTACCGGAAACGGCATCCCGGTTCTCGCGCGATTGTGCGCGAGACACTTGGGATTTTCCGAACACGCTTCCACTGCAAAACCTGAAGGAGCAATGAAGCTTGGCCGCGTCGGAATCCACGCCGGGTTCCAAAATAGTGGTCCGCCAACAAAAAGACCAGAGGAATAGAACTCCAGCCCGAGCGTCCCGGCGCAAAACGGGAATTTATAGCATGGCGGGCGGGTAGGGTTCAACCCCAAGATTGGTGGCGGGGCGGGAACCCACGCGAGGGGCGGTCGTCCGAAGGCCGGCGCCGCGGAAACGCGGACGCCGCCGAATGCATCGGCGGCGTGAACACACCAAGCTTTAATCGGCTCACCGCGAAGCTTCTTCCAACAGTCCGTTTTCCAGCTTTTCCTGGCATTCGATGCAGTGGCGGGTCCAGGGCACGGCATCGAGACGTTTGGGGTTGATCTCATTGCCGCAACTGACGCACTCGCCGAAGCTGCCTTCGCGGATGCGGGCCAGCGCCTTATCGACCATCTGCAGCAGTTGTCGCTCGTTGTTGCTCTGGCTGAAGAGAAACTCCTTGTTGTACGAACTCGCGGCGCGATCAGCGATGTCGGCGGCGGCGGTGTCTTCGTCGGCGAGTCGTCCGTCGGCTTGGGTGCGGTGTACGGTGCGGCGCAGTTCCTGCTGCCGCGTTTCCAGTTTTTTCTTGAATACTTCCAGCTTCTTCTTGTCCATAGGTCACTTCATTTGCTCGGTGGCTTCGGGCAACCTCCCGATGAAAAGTCTTCGGACGCCCCAGGGGGGCGTCCGCGGCCCTTAGGCCAAACAAAAATGATAAGCGCGAGAAATAAGATGCGTCAACCACTCGTCGCGGCGCAGAATTCTATGGTAATGCTGTCTGGTTGTATGTCACCGAGATCACTCAGACCGCGAAACTCCGGCTACCGTGGGAGGGGATCTTTCATACTGGCCACCGCGTACGCAACCACGGCCATGGTGGCGGCATCTTCGTGCAGTTCGGCGGGATCGATTTTGTCGAGGGTGTCGGCGGCCGTGTGGTGGTAATTGAAATAAGTACGGCCGTCCACCAGCAGGCCGAGCGCGGGCACTCCCGCGTCGGACATGGCGGAAATATCCGCTCCCGGCGGATACGGACTGGGCCGTGTCATGGTCGACCCGATGCTATCGAGCACGCCGAGCGCGGGTTGAAGCAGATCGATTGCCGCGGGCGTCATGCGGACATTAAAGCCCAGCGGATGCGTGGCCCCGGCGTCGCTTTCGATCGCGGCCACATGGCGGGAAAAGTCGGCGGAATGATCGCTGGTGTATTGGTGGCTGCCCGCGCCGCCCGACTCCTCGTCCATCCAGGCAATAATTCGCAGCGTGCGTTTCGGGCGCAGGTGCAGTTTCTGGAGGATTTCCGCGGCTTCCATCGCCTCGGCCACACCTGCGCCGTCATCGATCGCGCCCGTGCCCAGGTCCCAGGAATCAAGATGTCCGGAGACCACGACGAACTGTTCGGGGTGCTCGCTGCCCTTGAGATCGGCGATGACGTTGTAGCTGGTCGCGTCGGGAAATTTTTGGGGTGTCAGAATAAGCCGCATGCGGACTTTGCCCTGCGCGGCCAGGTGGGCGATCAGGTCGGCGTCTTCCGCGGTGACCGCGCCTGCGGGAATGCCTGCGGGTGCGCTGAAGCCGGTGTGGGGCAGTCGATAGTCGGCGCTGCCCACTGAGCGCACCAGAGCAGCGGCCGCACCCAGGTCGGCGGCGGCCTTGGGTCCGGCGCTGCGATAACGGACGGCTTCTCCGTAAGCGACGAACGCCTCGCCCGCAGTTGCTTTTTGCTTGTCGAAGATTTCGTTGAACAGAACAATCTTGCCGGCCACGCGATCACGGCCGAGGGCTTTGAGCTCGTCGAAGTCGTTGACGACGACCACTTCGGCGGTAAGGCCATCGGCGGGCGTTGCCGTGCTTCCCCCCAGCGCGGCGAGAACAACTTTCTGCATGGTGCCCGAAGCCTGTCCCGGATATTCGACCAGCTGAGCGGTTTCAGAGCCGCGCACCCAGTGCGGCACTTTCACTTCTTCGAGCTGTACGTCGAGTCCGAGCTTGCGTAATTCGGCGGCAACATATTCCACGGCGGCCGCAGCTTGCGGAGAGCCGCTGGGGCGCGCGCCAATGTTTTCGGTGAGGTGCGCGACCTGTTGGTAGGCGTAGTCGTCGGTCATGGCGGCGGTCTTGATCGCGGCTAGATCGTTCATCAGTTGCGGAGGGTAATTGTCCTGCTGCGCCTGCGATAGCTGAGGCACGGTGGCGGAGACGGGCGAAGCGGCCCTGGGCTGCTGGGCGTGGACAAAGGCAGTGGCGGATACCGCGACGAACCATAGAGCAGCTGCAATACGTTTCATGGGCTGGGTTGACATGGCTGCCAGTCAGTGTAACGGAAGCCTTCTGCAAACGAGAAGCTGGGGGAGAACCCCCGCTCGACGCCAAGTTGTCATATCTGACAACGTTCATGAGGCGTAACACCAAGTCCCTCCACTCCGCATCGCATTCCCTACGGGATGAGATGCTCCGGTCGGGATGGCAATTTCGTGGTATCCATAAAAAAAGGCCCCATTGCTGGGGCCAATCCAAGAAGCCACGAAGTGGTGGGCAATTTCAGGAAAGGCGTTGCAAGTCACCGTTCCTTGGAACGGAACGGTGGTTCAGGAAGTGACACGTGGAATTGAAGCGAGTGAAGGTCATTGCTTGAGTTTGCGGCCTCTTTGTTAGAAATGAAAGAAGCACTTGCCGCGCCAAAGGCGGGAAGGGGAGCAGAAAGTCTCTGCCGAGCCGCATAAATGGCGGTGCTTCAATGGCTTACGCGCTGGGCCACCGTCGCCCCTGTGGCCCAGTGGAAAACCTGTTGAAAACTCGAAGTGCATAACCCTGCATATTGATTGCACGGCTGTGCCGATCAATTTCTCAGATTGAGGGAAGCGTCCGCTCAACGAGCGCAGATCTCCCGAAAGTTCGTGGTTTGGCTTTTGACCGGATGGCAATGATGCTGGCAACGCAAAGAATGGCATTGCGAACAGCGTTGCGCTCGGCAGGCTGCGGAAATTCCATCCGCGGCAAGCGGCTTAGTTGTTTCCCGCGACCCGTGCAGTCGGACTGCGCGTTTCATCCCCGGGGGACCCCAACACATTGTATGTCGATCTCAGAAAAACGCAAGCGGGCAGCTCCCGTCGAGAAGATCGGGAAATGGCTGAGTCGGCCATACTGTCGGGAAGGGAATCAACGCGATCCTCGGTAGTGCATCGCGCTTCTGCTTGCATTAAACATTCGCGACTTCAGACGGTTCGACGGACTGCGGGTGCTCCATCCGTCCCGTTCCCGGTAAATATCCGTCTGGACAAACCCCACCTCGCAGATCGGGCGCATTGCGTTCCCTTTCCGCCTGGAGGATAATCGGACTGGTGCGCACCGGCCTCCGGGGACACTTGTAGTGTGAACCTGCCCAACTCCATTACGCTGATCCGAATTCTCTGCATTCCATTGCTGATGTGGATTCTTGCCAGCCCACGTTTCGACGGAGGCTTTCCGGGCGAGCGCGAATTGCTTGCCTCAGCGTTGTTCATCGCCGCCGCTATGACCGATGGCATTGACGGTTATCTGGCCCGCAGGCGCGATCAAGTGACGACCATCGGTATTCTGCTCGATCCGCTGGCCGATAAGCTTTTGATCGCCGCCGCGTTCGTCACGCTGGTGCAATTGAATCCCAGCCTGGTGCCTGCCTGGATCGCCGTGGTCGTGATTGGCCGCGAGTTTCTGGTCAGTGGTCTTCGATCGATTGCCGCATCGGAAGGCTTCACGATCGAGGCCAGCCATCTGGGAAAGTTCAAGATGGTGGTGCAGATTGTCGCAGTGGTGGCGGTGATCCTCGACCACCGCTGGAAGGAACTGCCGATTTACAGCCACTACATTTTCCCGATTCACTGGATTGCCACGGTGGCGATCTGGTTCATGGTGTTCGTGTCCGCATGGTCGGCGATTGATTATTTCGTGGCATTCTGGTCCAGAATTGACCAGCGCGTCGTGAAGCGCCGCCGCCGCGCCTTTATCCTCAGCCGGCGGAGAAAGCCCGCCCCCGCACAGGGCGACCGCGATGTCCCGGCTTCAACCTAGTTCGCAATCGAGTTCGACCGTCGTGGACTCGCGAAAATTATTTTTCGGCGAGTATTCGCAGGAGGAGCGATTCGTGCTGCTTCGACTGGCACATGACTCTATCCTCTCTGCGCTTGAACAGCGCGCGCTTTCGCTGGAACCGCCTTCGCCGCATCTCGCCCAACCCCGCGGCGGCTTCACCTCGCTCTACCTGCGCGGTGACCTGCGGGGCTGCGTGGGCTACGTTCTTCCTGCAAGTTCCGTCTATCGAACCGTAGCGGAAACGGCGCGGGCCGCGGCGTTCGAGGACACGCGTTTTTCCCCAGTGAAGATCGAGGAAGCGCGCGTCCTGGAGATTGAACTGAGCATTCTGTCGCCTCCGGAACCGATTGCGCCGGAAGCCTTAGAAATTGGACTTCATGGGCTGTTAATCAGCCTGGGCGGACGCCGCGGCCTGCTTTTGCCGCAAGTGGCGGTTGAGCATCATTGGGACCGCACCACCTTTCTCGAACAAACCTGCCGCAAAGCCGGCCTTCCGCCCGATGCGTGGAAAGTGGGTGCGAAGATTGAGGCGTTCCGTGCAGAAGTGTTCGGAGAGAAAGGTCATACAGCGTGACAAATCTCTTCACGCGGTGAAGATCTGCAGAGGGACCACTCTTGCGTAGTGGATGAAATCCCGATCAGTGGTAAAGATCTCCCAATCATGCCGAAGAGCGACTGAGCAGAGAAGCATGTCGACCGGGGAACTGGCAATCCCGACGCTCCGGCATGCATTGCTGATTCGCGCCGCCTCTTCATAGTCCACCGCATCAAGATCGACATTCGGAAAATCGCGCAAGTAGTCACGAATGCGCTGAAACAGGGAGTGTTCCCGAATGCCAGAAAGCAACTCCTGACGATTTGCGCCTAGCAGTCGTACTCGTTGCTCTTGAATCAATTTGGACAGAGCGTCGCTCACGCCGCGCTCGACGCGAGACAAGTCTCCTGTTCGCCTACGCAAAGCCAACGACCAGACGGGCGTGTCGACCAGGATCATCCTGTGCGCTTTCTGCGGCGTTCAGCCTTATAGTCATAGCTGGGATCGAAGTCAACCGTCCCAAAGGCTTCAAGGATTCTCATCTGACGGTGATGGCGGATATATTCTTCAAGCGCCCGAGTCACCGCTTCTTTCTTGGTCTTGTGATTGCCGGTCTTGCGGGCTTCTTCGATCAGCCGATCGTCGATCGCTAGATTTGTCGCCATGTGTAGAGTGTTACACGTTTCGATGTGTGGCGCAACGAAAGATTCACCAAAAGAGAACCGGGAACGGTTTCCCGTTCCCGGCTTCTGACTGCGCCAAACTTGCCTGGCGGAATTCTAGTTGACCTGATCCAGTTCCACACCGTCGCCCGCATGCACATCTTCCAGCGCAAACACGATCATGCCGGTGGCGGTGGTCGGAGTCACTCCGATGATGATGATCTCTCCGACTGCACGGCGCGGCAGGTCGCGCACATGAATGGTCGGACCGTTGTTCTTCTCGAACAATTCAGGGTCGAAGGAAGGTTCTTTCTTCTGGGTGTCTTCCGAGATCGCCGCGCGGAACGAGAGGGAATCGACCGGATCCTTGAGGTCGGCTTCATAGGAACGCACAGCCCGGAAGAAGTCGCCGACTTTCACTCCCTGATTCGCGCCTACGTTGATGTAAACCTTCTGGCCGGTTCCCAGCTCCGAGTCGAAGTCTTTCGCCATGACGATGCGTGCCGCAAGCTTATTGCTGGGGGGCAGGAAGCGGTCGAAGCGAATAGGATTGTGGAACTCGATGGTCTGCTTTTCGGCGAACGGGATCGCAGTGTCGCCGGGATTGATGGGATCGCAGGAATACTCGATCTGGGCAATCGCGGTTTTGCTGCGGGTATCGATGACCTTCACGCGCCCCACTTCCATGTAAGGCTGCCCGGTCTGCTTCAGGAGCTTCCGCTGCCCGGGAAACATTTCGTATTCGTTGATATCCCGCAAAGCGCGGATGATCTCAAACTCCGCTCCAGCGCTATAGCCAGCCCCGTGGAGGTAAACGATGTCGCCACGGTTGTACTTTGTGGTCGAGGGACTTTCCCATCCGCCGGAGACATAGTTGGCGTCTGGCAGGATCTGTTTGCTGATGAATCCGGCGCAGTACAGATCCGCATACGTAGGAGTGGGAATGCGTTCGGTCGGAAAGCTGGCTGTAGTCGGCGCTGTGCCTTGCGGCGAGTCCGGCATTCCGCCCTCGGTCGAGGTCCCTTCGACCGCATTCTGGGCCCAGGCGGCGGTCGCTAGCAATATAACTAACAATCCTATTTTCTTCATGTTACCTCCGGAAAAGACTCGCGGGCAGTCCCTTCCCAGTCATCTGCGGGAAAAGCAAGGCTTCAGCCGGAAGGTAACAAGCAGGTAAGGGTGGGTCAAGGTTACGAGGGTGATGGGGACCATGGAGCGGGCAATTTTTTCATGAGAATGTTAATACTTTGTTGCATAAACTGGAAAAGCCCTGTAATAATTCGCGGTTCATCCTCTTGATTGGCTCTTTCGTTTGTTGACTTTGAATTGCCTATCCAAACCATGAACTCGGCTGCCCCGAACGCGCCTCGCCATTTGCCCTTGCGCTTGCCGCGAGTCTGTGTGGCCGTCACCGGCTCCGATGCGGAGGAAATGATTCAGAAAGCGGAGGGGTTGGCCCGGGATAACTCCTTTGTGGAGTTTCGGTTAGATTACTTGTCCAAGCCGGCGTTGGCATTGCCGAAGGTCAAGCGCTTTGTCGAGTCACACGTTGGAATGGTGGTCATTGCCACCTGCCGCCGGGCCGCCAGCGGCGGCAAATTCCGGGGATCGATTGCCTCCCAGTTGGATATCCTGGCCAAGGCGGCCGCCTCCGGATGCCAGTTGCTGGACGTAGAGATGCAGACGGCCGTCAAGTGTAGGCCGGATGCCCTGCAGAAGCTGCGCAGCCGGGCCGGACTCATCCTCTCTTTCCACGACTTCCGCGGCACCAAAAAACTGGATGAAACGCTGGAAAAGATGCTGGCTTTTCCCGCCGACTTCTACAAAGTTGTCAGCACGGCAACCACGCTCTCTGACAATGTGGAGATGATCAAGTTCCTGGCGCGGGAAGGCGATCGGCATTCCGTCGTCAGCATGTGCATGGGAGAGCAGGGCATCATCAGCCGCGTTCTGGGAGTGCGCGCGGGCAGTGTGTTCACTTTTGCCGCGGCCAGCGCGGGCGAAGAAACTGCGCCCGGTCAGGTGACCGCACAGGAATTGCGCAATGTCTACCGCATCGACCAGATCGACGCCGCTACCCGGATCTACGGAGTCGTGGGCGATCCGATCGCGCATTCGCTTTCGCCGGCCGTCTTGAACGCTGCTTTCCGCAGGGAGAACGTGAATGCCGTATTTCTCGCTCTGCACGCCAAGACATTGAAAGATTTGCTCCATTGCGTGCGCGAGATTCCCATCCACGGCATCAGCGTGACCATGCCGTACAAAGAAGGGATTATTTCGCACCTGGACCGGACTGACCCGCAGACCGGCAAGATTGGAGCCTGCAATACCGTGGTTCGACTGCAGGACGGCAAGTTGTACGGATTTAACACCGATACGGCTGGAATCATACGTCCGCTGGAACGCCGTCTGAACACGCTGGAAGGCGCCCGCATCCTGGTAATCGGCGCCGGTGGTGCGGCCCGCGCCGCCGTATTTTCGCTAAAAGAGCGCGGGTCCGAGGTCTACATTCTCAACCGCAGCGCCGCTCCGGCCAAGAAACTGGCGCATCAGGCTCGCGCCCGCATCGCTAAGCGGGCAGGTCTGAAGAAACTGGCCTTTGATGTGATCATTAACGCCACGCCTATCGGCATGGGCAGCTCGCGCGAAACCCCGCTCCAGGAAAAAGAGATCAACGCCCGCTATGTCTTTGATATGGTGTACGATCCGCCAGAAACCAGGTTCCTGAAACTGGCCAAAGAGCGGGGCGCTCAGATCATTCCCGGCATTGAAATGTTCGTGCATCAAGCCGCCCGCCAGTTCGAGATTTGGACCGGCAAGCCAGCTCCCTGGGACGAAATGCTGCGGGTCGTACTCCTGGCCCAACAGGAAAGGGCGAACCGCGCCGCAGCAGCGAAATAGCAGGTAGAGTAGGGCAAATGGTTAAGAAAAAGCCGGAACTCGCCATGAAGGAATCTGCCGCGCCCAACTGTGATCGCCATGGGAATCACGATGCGGAAAGGCTAGCGGTCGACATCCGGGCTATCGCCAAGCGTGCTGCCGCCAAAATCAAGCGCCCGCACGTGGATCACAGCGAATACCCGTACGACGAGCATGGGCTTCCGAAATGATGCTGCAGCAAAACCGATTTTCTTCCCGGAATGCACGACTTAGCCCCTCGCCCTGATGAAAAAACGCCCGGAGATGCTTTTTGTAAATAAAACGTTGCATTTTCCTAGGTGCCCAAAGTAATATGCAACTGGGACGCGAGATTGTAAAGCGTTTCCAAGGGTTGTATCCCAGTGCCGCCCGGTTCCCTTACTTCCAAAAGTCGCTGTACAAGCTTTGGCGCATAAACTCGACGTGCGAGACGGCTTGGTTCGTCTCTATCCCGGTTCGGAGAGTTCAAAATGGCGTGGTACGCGTACTGCTTGACCGAGCATCAAACCCTCCCTAATGGAACCCGCACCCGGCGCCCTTTTTTGTTAGAGGGCGTGCAAGGCGTTAATAACGCTGCGGTTCTGAGCTATCCCAGTGGTGAATTCGCGGTGATTGTCAGCGAATACGACCACACAGCCGGCGAACTCGATCAAAAAGCCGCGATCGATCATGCAAGGGTTGTCAGCAACTGTTTCCGCAATTCCACCGTACTTCCCTTCAAATTCGGAACCATTTTCGACAGCGACGACGCTCTCCGCCAAGCGGTGCGCGTGAACCGCCGTGCCTTTGGCCTAAGTGTGGCCCGGCTGCGGGGCAAGTCGGAAATGCACATCAAACTGGTCGTGCGCGACGGCAGCCTGCGCGAAGCCATGATCGACGTCCAACTGCCTGATACGGTTGGCGGCGACTATCTTTCCAAGCTGCGGGTCAAAGCCTCCCGCGAGCGGGAGCGCCAGACCAAGGCGCGTGCGCTGTCGGTGCAGGTGCACAAGTTGTTCAATCCGCTGGAAGAAGAAGTCAGTTGCAAGAAAGTCGCTCCGGAAGGCATGCTCATCGATATCGCCCACCTGATCGACTCCAAGAGCGTGGAAAAATACCAGAACCGATACAGCGCTGCTACCAAGCAGTTGAAAAACTGCGAAGTGACCGTCAGCGGACCGTGGCCTCCCTACCACTTCCTGCCCGGCAAGCTTCGCACCGTGGCCAGCTAGTCCGGCAGTATCGAGAACGATCAACGAGAAAGATCAACGCCCACCGTTCTCAACGGTGGGCGTTACGTTTTGCGAGGGCAATAGAGTCAACCGTCAACCAGACATTCGGCGGAGGTGAAATTTGGGCCGTTTACTTGGGCTTCTAATCGTAGTGGTTATAACCACGGTCGCAGCCTGGATCACCGCCTTCGTGATGAGGCGGCGGATCAGGAAGGCTATCGGCTCCGAACCAACCGAAACCGAACTCACTTCCATCGCAACATGGATGAGGGTGACGGAGGAAGAAGAGCGCAAGCAGCAGCAAGGTCCGATCGGGCCATAGCCGGCGAACCAAGGAACTCGCGAACAGGAAGCCTCGCAAACGCGAAGCCCCGCTGCATGTTTTTCTCCTTAAGAAATTAGTCGCCGCTTTTCGAAGCCTTATAGCCGGCGGCCTTGGCCTCGGCTTCCGTCATAAATTTGCCTTGCTTGGTTTTGCCGTACCAGCGTCCGCCTTTGTGATAGACCTTGGTTTCGGTATTCACCCAGACTTTGCCGGCAGACTTGGCAGCGGCGATGTCGGCATCGGAAGCGTTTTTGGCGGGAGCCGGAGCTGATTTCTTGGTGGTTGCACCGGTTGCGGGCGCAGGTGCAGTTGCGGGAGTTGCGGCCTTGGTGGAGCCGGTTTGCGAACTGGTTTGGGACTGGGCCCAGTTCATGGAAACGCAGAAAGCCAGTAGCAGGCACGCGAGCGCAGACCACTTGGTTCGTGAGGCAATTCTGTTCACAGTGTTCTCCTGATTGAAAGTGCGAGGCCGAGTCAAACCCCCTCTTTAATCTGAGTTAGCCAAAGTTCGGTCCGCACGGTAACCCGATGACCCGTCGGACCCAAGCATTGCAACGCGCGGCAACATCATGCCTATGAAGAAGGGAATGGTCAAGCCGCAAAACCAGTGGGCCTCCGCTATGACGGAGGCCCATGAGATTTTAGCCGGACCCTATGCGTAGATTCCGCGCTGCCGAATCGTGTACGCCACGCGGTCAATGGCCAGCATGTAAGCCGCGATGCGATTGTTCACGTGATGGGTTTCGGCGTAACGGACCACATCTTCGAACGACGATTTCATGATGGTCTCAAGTTGCTCGTTGACCACCGACTCTTTCCAGAAATATCCCTGGCGGTCCTGCACCCATTCGAAGTAGGAAGTGGTCACGCCGCCGGCGTTGGCAAGAATGTCGGGAATGACGAAGACGCCTTTATCGCTGAGCACGTCGTCAGCCGCGGAGGTGGTGGGGCCGTTCGCGCCTTCGGCCAGGATGCGGCACTTGACGCGATCCACGTTGCGGGTGGTGATGACGTTCTCGGTAGCGGCGGGAATCAGGATTTCGCAATCGGCGACGATAAGATCGGCGGCCTCGCATTTTTCCGCACCGGGGAAGCCGTGCACGGTGCCGTTCTTCTGCCGGTACTGCACCAGCGCATCGATGTCGATGCCGTGCTGGTTGTGCAAGCCTCCGCCCACCTCGGCGATGCCGATCACTTTGTAGCCCGCCTCATGCATCAGTTGCGCGGCGTTGGAGCCGACATTGCCGAATCCCTGCACCACTACGCGTGCGCTCTTGATATCGATGCCCAGCTTCTTGCAGGCTTCGTCGCAGACGATCATCACGCCGCGGCCGGTGGCTTCGCGGCGGCCGCGCGATCCGCCAATGTTAATCGGTTTGCCGGTCACGACTGCGGTGACGGTCTGGCGCATGTGCATGGAATACGTATCCATCATCCACGCCATGACTTGTTCGTTAGTGTTGACGTCGGGCGCGGGAACGTCTTTTTCCGGACCGATGAACTCGATCAGTTCGGCGGTGTAGCGGCGCGTCATGCGCTCAATTTCGCCCATCGACATTTTGTGCGGATCGCAGATCACGCCGCCCTTGGCGCCGCCGAAGGGGATGTTGACCACGGCGCACTTCCAGGTCATCCAACTGGCCAGGGCGCGGACTTCGTCGAGCGTGACGTCGGGCGAATAGCGGATGCCGCCCTTGGCTGGACCGCGCGCGATCGAATGCTGCACGCGGAATCCGGTGAAGACTTCGAGATGGCCGTCATCCATCTGCACCGGGATGTGCACGGTGAGTTCGCGGTTGGGATAGCGCAGCACGCGCCACAGGCCTTCATCGAGGTTGAGCTTTTGCGCGGCCAGATCGAAGCGGGCGCGTTGCGATTCCCACGGATTCGATTCTTGATCCACGTGCGGTGCGGTCATGGTGGTCATAAGGTCTCCGGAATGAGTGCGGCCAGATTGCAGGTTCAGGACATCGTGGTCCTGGTTGTCCGTCGCCGAAGGCTTCCGGCCAAAAGGCGGGCAAACGTTCCGAGTATATGAGGGGCGAGGGTAGGGAAGCAAGCGAACGCCTGAGTAGTGGTGCAGTTTAAGAAAGATTTGTATCAGGGCACGCCTTCGAGGCGTGCCGTAAGAGCACGGTAGAGGATCGATCGGCTTCAGCCGCTGCGGCCACGCGGGCAAGGCACAGCGGCTAAAGCCTTTTCCCAGGCAGCCGTTTCATGGCATCGCTGAAGCGATGCCCTGATACGAATCCTCGGGCGCAAACTGCACCAGCACCCGCGGCCGCCCACGAATCACATCGAGATTTCTGTCCGCCGCGTCTCCTTCTGACCATCAAGGTGCGCCGTCAAACTGAGCCACTCCGCGAAAGCGGCTATACTAACCTTTCAACCACAGTGACGAGGTTCAGCAGTTTGTGCCATTGAACTCAGGGGACCAGACAATAGCCGTCCGGCAAGAGGCGTCGAGTGGTTACAAGTCTATTTTCAAGCGGTTCGTCATCCGCCTTTGTGCCTCGGTCACGATCGCTGTAGTTCTGCTTGTGGCCGTCGAGCTGATCTCCTATGTGCGCTACCGCCGAGCGGCGCAGGACGCGATGAAACCCGGTGTGGAGCTGGACCTGGTAGAAAACGAAGATCCGGACGTACGCGAATATCGGCGAGAGTTCAATCAGGCTAACCAGGTCACGTACCACCAATACGTGCTCTGGCGCCGGGCGCCCTACGACGGGCAGATGATTTCCATCAATCAAGACGGCGTGCGCCGCACGGTGCACACGCAATGTGACGACAATACCCTGACGGTCTGGATGTTTGGCGATTCCGTCATGTGGGGTCAAGGCACGCCGGACGAAGAAACCATCCCCTCGTTAGTGGCCCAGGACTACGAGAAGGCAGGCCATCCCGCCTGCATCGTGAACTACGGTGAAAAGGGATGGTCTAATTCTCAGGAACTGATCCAACTGATCGAACAGTTGAAGCACGCCGCCAAAAAGCCGGATGTCGTGCTCTTTTACGACGGAGGCACAGAGGCTTTTACCGCGTATCAAAGCGGCCAGCCCGACGTACACACCAATTTCAACTTGTTCGAGAACATTCTGAACAACTGGGGCAGCACCCAGACGCCAGGCTTCGCCTATCTCCGCCAGACCAACACTTATCGTCTGCTGCAACGGATCTCCGAAAAGGCTTCCCCATCCCCGCCTGCGGCGCAGACGAACGCGGCCACACTTTCTGCGGAAGTCATCGAGAACTACCTGCAGAACATGGACATCGTGCAGGTGTTGGCCAAGCGCTACGGCTTTCGTCCCATCTTTACTTGGTATCCGAATATGGCCGTCGGACATAAGGAGCTGACGCCTTTTGAGCAGCATCTGCTGCAGATGGAGTATCGGAAGTTTCCCAACGTCGGTCAGATGTATCAGGCGGTGTACGAACGGGCGCGAGAGATCAACCAGCCCGAGTTCTACAATCTCGAAGATGTGGTCGACGATCAAAAAACAACCCTCTATCGTGGCATTTCCCACATGGGACTGGAGGGCAATCAGATCGTGGCTGGCAAGCTCTTCGAGATTCTGCAACACCCCGATGCAACCGCTGCCAAGGAGCCGATTCACTGATGATTCCTCTGCGACAAACGAGAAGCTTAATTAGCGGATTTTTTCGATCGCTGCGAAACCACCCGCTGCGCCCCGCGCTTGAGTTGGGCGAACTGTCGCTCACCTACGAGCAGCTTTGGAACTACGCAGGCCGAATTACCGCATGTCTCAAGGAAACTCTCGACCCTGCGGAGAAGGTAGTGGCTGTACTGGCGGATCGAAGCGTGGGAGCTTACGGAGGAATTCTGGGCGTGCTCGGCAGCGGACGCGGCTACGTTCCGTTGAACCCCAAGTTTCCCGTGGACAGGACTCTGGTGATGCTGCGCGCCTCCGGATGCCAGACCGTTATTGTAGGAAAAGAGTGCGCGGACACGCTGGAATCGCTTTTTCCTGCTCTCGACAAGAGCCTGAAGCTGATTATCCCGGATGCAGGGTGGGAGCCCAAAGGTGATCCCGCGTCGAACCACCGTGTGTTTCCGGCAGCGCAACTCTCGAAGATTGCCGATCCATCTGATCCTGTTGTAAACGCGGAAGATACCGCGTACCTGTTGTTTACTTCCGGCAGCACCGGCGTGCCCAAAGGCGTGGCCGTAAACCAATCCAATGTTTGCGCCTACATGGAATATGCGGCGCGGCGCTTCGGCATTCATCAGGAAGATCGCTGTTCGCAGAACTTCGATCTGACCTTCGATCTCAGCGTTCACGATCTGTTCACCTGCTGGGACGGGGGAGCCACGCTTTGCCCCTACGCCGAACAAACCCTCACTCCGGCGACGCTTGTCGATGAGTTGCAACTGACGTGCTGGTTTTCCGTGCCTTCGGTCGCCATGTTCGCAGCCAAGGTGGGGTTGTTACAGCCGGGCGAATTTCCCACCCTGCGCTGGAGCCTGTTTTGTGGGGAAGCGCTGTCGGCGAGTCTGGCCGAAGCGTGGCAGCAGGCTGCGAGCAATTCCATTCTGGAGAATCTGTATGGCCCGACGGAAGCGACCATCGCCATCACCTACTACCGCTGGGATTCTGCAACCTCGCCGGCGGAATGCGTGCGCGGCCTGGTCCCGATCGGCTGGCCGTTTGACGGGCAACAGGTATGTGTGGTGAACGAAGACCTTAGCCCTGTGGCCACGGGAGAAAGCGGAGAGTTGTGCCTGGGCGGATCGCAGGTCACGCGCGGGTACCTAAACGATCCGGAGAAGACCGCCAAGAGCTTTGTCCGCCTGAAACATACCGGCGATCAGGTCTGGTATCGCACCGGAGACCTGGTCCGGCAGGATGAACGAGGCTGTTCGTTTTATCTGGGGCGGCGCGACTTCCAGGTCAAGATCAACGGGTATCGGGTGGAATTGCAGGAAATCGACCTGGCCCTGCGCCAATCGGCTAAAACTGAATTAGCGGTTGCGATTCCGTGGCCGCTCTCAGATGGCGCGGCTTCCGGCATTGTGGGGGTGCTATCGGGATCGGATCCTGCGCTCGACAAAGAGATATTGGCCGCCTGCGAGTCGCGCTTGCCGCGCTACATGGTGCCCAATCATCTTTACCACTTCCCGCAGATGCCGCTCAACGTGAACGGAAAGATCGATCGGGGCAAGATCACTGAAATGCTGGCGGCACTGAGTCGCTGACCCCATTGCGAATCTATTAGGCTGATCTAGTCCCGGCCGATCCCGTGTAGTGCATCGAAAATGGTGATGGTTAGGTTGCGCCTCGATCCGGCGTAAGTTTTGGTGTTCGACGAAGAAGCCAAGGGCTTTCACCACAGAGGATCACAGGGGAAAGTGACGATAAATAAACGCCGATCTGTTTGACGGACTACACTAGTCGCCTGTGCCCGACACACTCACGGTCTGCGGGCTGAGGGGTGCGTTGTCGCTGACGCTTAGCGTCCCTGTGGCAGTCCCCGTCGCCGTTGGAGTAAACGTGATGCTTACCTTGCAGGTCTTGCCCGCAGCCAGGGTGGCTCCGCAGGTGTTGGCGGAGATGGCAAAGGGCGCACTTACTGTAAACCCGGTAAAATCGAGCGTTTCCGCACCGGTATTCACGTTTTTGATCTTCACCGATTTGGCTTTGCTGGTGGTGCCAACTTTCTGGTCGGCGAAGGATAGCGAAGAGGGTGTGAAGGTTGGATCGAGGGCAACGCTATTGGATAGGCTGAAGACGGTACCGCACCCTCCCGTAGTGTTGTACGCGCAATCTGATCCGTAGACGGTGGTGTCATAGAATGTGCCGTCACTCAGCTGTATTGGCGATGCTGCCGGGAACGACCCATCCGAGCATCCTTTGTTGAAACAGAAACTCCACAGCGTGGTGAGTGTTCCACTCGACGTGATCTGGAAGAAAGTGCCGCAGCCTGCAAAGCACCCATCCGCCGATGCTGAGGGATGCTTCGGTGTTCCACCCTGGGTAGTCGTTCCGAAGAAGTTGCCGTCGGTGCCTTGAACCAGTCCGGCCTGGGGCAATGATCCGTCGGCACAGCCGCTCAACGCGCAGAAACTGTAGAGCGTGGTCAGCACTCCCCCTGAGGTTATCTGGAAGACCGTCCCGTTGCTGCCGTAGGCCCCGCCATAATAGGTTGTGCCGTAGAAGTCGCCGTTGGAGCCTTGGATTAGTCCTGCCTCAGGCCACATGCCGTCGGCGCAGTTGCTCAAGGAGCAGAAACTGTAAAGCGTGGTCAGCACTCCGGCGGTCGTAATCTCGAAGACCGTCCCGTCGCTGCTGTGGGCGCCGCCATAATGGGTGGTGCCGTAGAAATTTCCGTTGGAGGCCTTCACCAGCCCTCCTTCAGGCCACATGCCGTCGGTGCAGTTGCTCAAGGAGCAGAAACTGTAAAGCGTGGTCAGCGTTCCGCCGGGCGTGATTTGAAAGAAAGTGCCTCCGCCGTACGCTCCGCCCGCCCGAGTCGTGCCGTAGAAATCCCCATTGCTTCCCTGAACCAGTCCTGCCTCGGGCAATGATCCGTCGGTACAGTTGCTCAAAGCGCAGAAACTGTAGAGGGTGGTCAGCACTCCTGCGGTCGTTATCTGGAAGACTGTTCCGTTGCTGTCGTGGGCGCCGCCATTGTAGGTGGTGCCATAGAAATTTCCGTCGGAATCCTGGACCAGCGATCCGCCGGGCCCTGCACCGTCGGCGCAGTCGGCCAGTGCGCAGAAATTGTAGAGCGTGGTCAACACGCCGGTGGTTGTCATTTTGAAGACAGTGCCACAGCCACTCTCGGTGCAGTTGGAGTCACTATTCAAAGTCGTGCCGCCGGTCAGTGTCGTCCCGTAGAGATTGCCGTCCATGCCCAGCACCAATGCGCCGCTGGGAGATATGCCATTCGTACCGTTAAAATCAGCCACCGTTTCAAACGTCTGGGCGGGAGCGGCAATCACCGCCGCAACACAAAAAAACGCAACCAGACACGTCAGTCTCGTCCAACCCGCCACTTTCATAGTTTGTCCTTCACTCTTCGAATCGACTCGAATACTGCAACGCCAACGCTTTGGAATTCCGCTGCCGGGGCCATACTCTTCTTCATCGCTTACTCGTCGTCTAAATCCCCATTGGCAGTAAGTTCTTGCTTCGTTAATGGGCGGCTCACGATTGGCCGGAAGGGCATAGGGCTGGCACTAAAGAAATCGGACAAGTCATCCGCGTAGGCATCGGCGAAAGTTCCAGGACCCACGAGAGTTAAATTGAAGTTATTCTCTACAAATTTCAAGATTGAGCCAAAGTCATGCGTTTCATTGTCGACCATGGCCGGCGTATTGGGCGAAATCACCAGCAGTGGCACGCGAAAGCCATAGCAATAGATCTCACACCAGCCAGTTGTGTTCATTCCGGGTCCGACGTGGTCGTACCATCCGCCCCAGTCGTCCCAGGTGACCAGAATGGCCGAGTTCTGCCAATATTGAGATTCTCCGACCGCATCCACAATCGAGGAAATCCAGGCAGGTCCACATCCGGTGTTTCCGGAGCCGGGGTGATCCGAGCACGCGCTGGTTGGCGTCACCCAGGAAACGCTGGCCAGTTGTCCGCTTGAGATATCGGTCAGAATATTTGCAGAGGGTATGGTGTCATACGGGGATTTATACCAAGCCTGCAGAGCGGCAACCCCGTCCCATAGTCCGTGGCCCCGCACGGCATAGTATTTCCACGTCAGTCCAGACCCTACGAGCAGGTCCACAAGCGACGAGCGGGTAAAACATGCTGGAGTCGTTCCGATGGTCCCGGTAGGGGAGATGGTCTCAACAATGGCGTTCGGCGAGTTGCAATCGGTTCCGTCTCTGGGGTCGGCAGATACAAATAGATCGCTGGTGTCCTCGGGCGCAGAGGAACCAGAAACCAGAAACTGGTGTGAGGGAAGACTCGGCCCCTGATTGGTCTGAAACATGCGATTGGCAAATCCATATTCCTGGGCTAACTGGCAGTATGGTTCGATGGTGGTTGCGTCCACATAATCGTTCGAACCCGCGCCCCAATTGCCGCTCGCATCGTTCAGGTAAGCCTGGTGCGAGTGGCCGAAATCCCCAAAGGGGTCATTCAATGCCAAACTGGCTCCCTCGTTGGTTTGCACGTCCGCGCCAGAAATGCCGCAATCCGAAAACAAATTGTCAGGAGTGCGGTTTTCCTGAATTGCGATGATGATGTGCTGGAACTGCACCGGCAACTGGGCGCCAGCGGAAATTACTAATGCGACCACGCAAATCAGATATTTCATCAGTCTTTTACTCGCAGTCTCATTTTTGATTTTTCCTCATCGCCGCTACCCCGCGAATGTCGGGGACGTGCTACGAGCATCCCCCGACAGTCTGCAGCTTAGTTTTGCTCCGATTGACTGCCCTAAGCTGCTAACAAAACAGAGTTGTCTGGACGCCGATACATGTGAGCCGACCGGAACGAAGGTCGTCTAATTTATTTTTGTTTCACCGGGGGTGTACTGCGAGCCCTGACGGGCACTGGGGCAGAAAACTGAACCGTCCAATCGTACCGCAGGCCGGGCAAAAGTCAATGTCACTTTGTTGCCATTGCGCTGGATGCTGGCTTGAAATTGGGAAGTGAGCCGCGAACGAAGCACACGGCAAATCACTTTTTGAGGGGCTTGCCGAACCTCTCCGCAGTGGCGAACATGAGCCGGACCGTGTCCATATCCTTGGTCTGCACCTTGCTCGCGGGAACCTTGCACGCGGCGATCTTCTGCAGTTCCAGGAAAATTTCGATGAGCGCGAACGAATCGACCAGGCCGGAGGAAACCAAGGGCGTGTCCTCCGTGACCTCGCCCTTTCCCTTGGTTATTTTTTCCACGATGAAAGCGATCAACTGCTGCATCATCTCGCTGTTGACCGGCAACTGCCCGACGCTCATGCGATCCTTTCGCCAAAATCCGCAGAAACCATTTTTACATACGCCATGATTCCGTCATTTCTTGCTCGACTGTTTCGGGTGGGCGGACAAGAATAGCCAGCGCGAACCATTATTATTTTCTTCCCAGTTATGCTTCACGCCGTCTTCCCAAATGAACTGCACTTCAATATTACTGTCCACACACCCGGTGGCCACGTTGCCCGTTAGACCAGACGTCGCCTCGCCATCGGTACACAGAGTCTGCGTGGTCTGCAGCGTAGCGCACTGATTCTGCGACACCCAATAGTTGAACGTGTCATCGACCGTGTCCAGGTAATAGGTGACTCCCGAGTATAGGGTCGTGCCGTAGTTGCAAGGAGGAAGCTCGGTGTCGGCGGTACCGTGCCATTCCTGAACCGAAATGGGCGCCACTGCGTTGCCGGGGGCCTCGACCGGCGGCGGAGCAGCCTGCTGACCCTCCATTTGTCCCGAGGCGGGAGCGATGGCCGCGACCAGATCGGAGATTTCAACTCCGACCCGTTCCGACATCTGCGCTCCGGAAGAGAATCCGGTCACGAAAATCATGTTGGTATTCAAGTTGTACTGAGTGGTCAGGTTGCCAATGAGCTGGCGCAGAAAGCCGGCGTCGTCCGGGCAGGCTGTGGCCGGCGGGGAAGTGCACGAACCGCCCTCGCCTGCCGCGAAAGCGGCATCCATGAAATAGTTGTTCCAGTTCCATGCGCCCGTCTTCGAGTTGTACGTGGAGGCGGGTTGAACTTCGATAAACCCGTATTGGTTGGCATAGCTCTGCCAGTCCCAGTTGTAGGTGCTGGGATTTGCCGGAGGCGCTTCATACTGCGTTCCGTGGAGCATCACCACCAGCGGCGGATTCGTGGGCAGAACGCCGGGCACGAAAACCTGATAATAACGAGTGACTCCCCATAGATCGACCATCGTCTCGTTCAGGGTGGTTCCCGTATCGACCACTTCGCTCACTGCGCTCGACGTGCTGCTGGCATAGTCGGTGCTTCCCTTGTAGGTCGCGGTGATCGAATCGGTGCCACCAGCCAGGTTCGAACTGGTATAGCTGGCTACATTGCCGGAAAGCGATACCTGGCCGAGCTTTGTGCTGCCACTGTAGAACACCACATTGCCGGTAACCGTACCCGGAAACTGCGGGGTGACCGTGGCCGTCAGGGTGACCGACTGCCCAACATTCACGGGGTTTGCCGAGGAGACCACTCCGGTCGTCGTGCTGGCCGGATTCACGACCTGGGGCAATTTTGTTGAGGAGCTGCTTTTGTAGGTCGAGTCACCGGGGTAATCCGCAAAGATATTGTCGGTTCCTTCGGCCAGGGTGGAAATCGTAAGAGTCGCCTTGCCTCCGCTCAGCGTGCTGGTTCCCAGCGTCCTGGACCCTGAGGTGAACGTAACAATTTCTCCATTCGGGGGCTGAGGACTGACGACTGCCGTATAGGTCACCATTTGTCCATAGGAGGATGGGTTCGAAGAGGACGAATTCGTCGTTGTGGTCGCGGTCTTGGTCAGGGTCTGCGCCGCGTTCAAGCTGGAAGCTGCTAGCAAGATCATGAAAAAAATAGACTTATGGATTCTCATCTGATTCGGTTCTCCAAAACGGACACTCAGTCCAAGATCAAAGGGGGGTGAACTGGCCTGGACCCCGAGCGGGGCGCAAACTGACTTGTTTCATGGTACCGAAGGCGGAGCAAAAGTCAAGATCACTTTTGTTGTGCTAGTGGCTCAATTTGAAACCGCGCCTTGATGGTGATCCCGAAGCGCCCGCGTTTTTTCCAGCGGGAGGGATCTCCCGGCCCACAAAGCGTGTGCGCGGGATATCCTTCGCTCCGCCGGAAAAACGGCTCCGCTCAGGATGACTTCAGAGTCCGTTGGCTACTTCAACGGAGAACTTTTGCAGGAAATCGCGGGTAGCGGTGCAGTTTGATGGTCCAAGAGCTTGAAACCACGGAGGACACGAAGGTACACGGAGGAAAATCCAAACTGCGCCACTACCGTATCGCGACCTCGGTTGTTTCCGAGTGTGGCGAAGAGGTCAGTTCATATCCCAGATGGCGCATCAACGGTCCCCAGGCGGTTTCGATTCTCTCCGCCTGGGCCGCGGGCAGATCTTTCTGCCAGCCGCCGGCACTGGCGGAGCGCACAAAGGAAAGATCCTTCCGCGAACCTTGGGTCAGGCTGCAATCATCGGTCTCCGCCTGCTCGAGTTTTTTCATGCGGGAGACTGAACTGCGCTCTACCGCGGTAGCGATATGCTGCGGGCTGGCGGCAAATCCCAGGAAGTCTGCAACCTTGGTCAGTTCCCGCTGCGTATCCGCCAGCATATCCTCATAGCGCAGCAACAGGAAGCGAGGATCATTTTCCCGAGTGGCCAGCCAGGTCGCCACGTTTTCTCCCCACGACCCATGCGGGCAGGTTTTGCCCGCAAGAAACCGGGTGACGAATAACTCGATCGGGGAATCGTCGCCGATCTTGCGCAGCTTGCGATGGTAGTGGTATTGCGAGACGGTAACGTCGCGGGGATCGCGAACGATATAGATTACCCGCGGAAAGCGCGGATCAAAACAATCGTGACTCTTGATGATGCGCGGCCGGCTCATGCTCTCGAAATCCCGTTTCGAGGTTTTCGAAGGATCGGGAATCAGCCGGTGAATATTTGCGAAGGTGGCCGGTTGGTCCGGATATTTCAGGTTCGCCAGAAGAAATCTCGTCCAGGTGTTCCCCGATTTGGGGAATGAAACCAGAAAAACGTCATCCGGAAGGATAATCAAAGTTCGCCCCGGATGGTGCAGCCGGAATGCCTTTTTGATTAACGCAATCACGTGCTTCATGGTGGTTCCGCCCTGTCGAATTCACAAATAATGCAGCAATCCTGATCTTCCGGTCCGGCTATAGGAATTTTACCAGCAGGTATTTGGGGGCTACCATGCTCGTGTTCAAACTTAAGTTTCTTCACGGGGATGGCTCTGCCCGTCTGAGTCTGCCGCGGTGACACCAGGCTGCGGAGAAACTCTCGCGGCTGTGGGGAGCTAACCTCAGCGGCTAAAGCCACATTGATTCTGCGCGACTTATGGCACGACTGAAAGTCGTGCCCTGATACGAATCGTGCCCTGATACGGAGTTTTTCCGCGACCTGCTAAGAACTGCGGAACACGAGTTCTTCTTTCCCAGAGACGATGTGATCGACGGCTTCCACCCCCATCATCACGGAATGATCCATGTTGCCGATCTCGTAGCGCCAGGCTCCGAATCGCCCGCGCGAGTAGATTCCTTTTTCCAGTAATGCCGGCTGCAATGTGTCGAGCGCGGCGTCCCGGCCAAGCGTGGGAATGGGATACGAATATCCCACGAAGCGGTGATAGCGCGAAATTACACGCTCTCGATCTGCTTCGTCCAGCATTTTTGCCCGGATCAGCCCCGCCATCACTTTGTCCAGCATTTGTTCGGGATCGGGGGATTCGCCCACGCGAAATGAGATTTCACACATCAGCGAACTGTACTCTTCCACATTTCCGTTCGGGACGTTGAACGGCGAATAATGAGAAAAGTAGGTTGCCCGATAGCAGGGCATCTCCGAGTCGGTAAAGTAAATCCAGCACCTTCCAGTTTCGATCTTCTTCTTCAATCCGAAGCCGAGCACCAGCAGATTGTTGTGCTCCAGGCCTTGCGACGCATCGATCAGTCGCTGATCCGCGGGCCTGAACATGCGCACCATCAGGTCGAGGGGAGCAGTCGAGATTAAAACATCGTAGTGATCGCCAGTGCCGTCGGTGAAACCAACGCGTCGGTTTGTCAGATCAACTTCCGCCAGTTGCTTCTTCAGCCGGATTCTCTCGGGGAAGAAAGCGGCCATGCGGCGATAAATCTCGCCCGTGCCGCCATGCAGCGGAAAACGGAATTTGCTGTTCGGTCCCCAGCCCACATCGTCGCGCTCATAGAGAACGTTCTCCAGAAGCCGCTTGAAATCCACCACGGCGACCCGGTCCGCGATCCAGCCCTTGGACATCTTTTCCAGCGGCGTCGTCCAAACCTTGGAGTTGTAGGGAAACATGAAGGCTTCGGCGATGCCTTCCCCGAATATCTCCAGTACCCAGTCGCGGAAGTTGGCGGCGTTGCGGCCGTCTCCCTTCGCCGCGGCCTTAGCCGCTCCCAACAAGCAACTCACCTGCACGTCTTTCGGCAAGTAGCGCAGATTGCTCTGAAACGGATACGGAACCCAGGATTGGCCTTTCACAATCCAGCTTTCCCGAATCCGCTCATGTACTTCTTTGCCGAGAACTTTATCGACGAGCTGGTCGAAATAGGGATAGTGCGAAAAAATGACGTGGCCGCCTTCGTCCCAGACGAACCCGTGCTGATCGAGGTGAGAAGTGGAGTGTCCGCCAACGTCCTCCGACTTTTCGTACAGAACCCAGTTGTCGTAGCCCAATTCGTGCAGCCGGTAGGCCGCCCCGAGACCGGTCGGTCCAGCGCCGATAATCACGATTTTCTTGCTTGCCATAGAGTTTGTTGTAAGGGCGGAATCAGCATCTACGGGATTCGAACCGGCTGTTGCATGCCCGTGACTCTAAAACCAGCAGCCAATCCCACATTTCGCCATTTCCGTGAACACACGGCGGCCCGTATCCTGTGCATTGAGCATGAAGATTTCATAATTGAACTTTACCGGTATCCGGTCAAAAGGCCGCGGGTTTGGCAGGGTGAAGTAATTCTTCAGACTGTCATCCGCATACGAGTCGGCATAGAATCCCGGCCCAATCAGCCCGGTAGAGAAATTGGTTTCAATGAATCTGAGCAGACTGCCGGTATCGTGGTTTGCGTTTTCCACCAAACCGGCCGGAGTGTAGGCCGACACCACCAGCAGCGGCACGCGGAGGCCGTAGGTATATGATTTGCCCCAGCCGTTGGCCTGCCCGGTGCGATAGGGTGGCACGTGGTCGTACCAACCGCCCCAGTCGTCCCAAGTGATGAAAATCGCCGTGTCTTCCCAGTAGACCTCTCCGGTTCCCGGGCAAGGTCGATGGCTTCCAATGGCGTTGACGACCTCCGCCACCCAGGGCGGGCCTCTGCCGTCGTTCATCACGGGGTGGTCGGATTCTTTTCCGGTGGGTGTGATCCAGAGTACCTGCGCCAGCTTGCAATCGCGGATATCATCCAGTACCCGGTGGGAGCCGATGATAACGTTTTTCAGCCAGTCTGGCCCGGAACATGCCTTACCTCCGGCCTGCTCCTTGGCCTGGCACAGGTGGTCAATCGAGTTGGGCGCGGTCCATATCCCATGCGGAGTGTCGGCATAGTACTTCCAAGTCACCCTGGCATCGTTTAGTGTATCGGGCAAAGTGGGGTGCTCGAAACAGGGGTAGATCGGCGGATTCGTATCTTCACTTCCGTCTTCGTCGACCAGCGGAACCGTCACGTCCGGCGGGGAAGTACAGTCCTGAGGTTCTTTGTCTGGATTCTCCGCGACGAACAGCTTGCTATAGGTTGTGGGCGCCGATGTTCCCGCCAGGAAGAACTGATGGGCGGCATAGCTCGGTCCCCGGTTGGTCTGGAACATTCGATTGGCAAAGCCATAGCGCTTGGCAATCTCGAAATACGGTTCGACCTGGCCGGTGGAGTTGTCTACGTAACTATATTCCAGCAAGGGCGGTAGCACGCATCCCGGCCTGCCGATGTGGGCCAAAGGCTGGTTTTTATCCGCTCCATCCATCTTGCCGTGGTCCCACTGGTTGTTGAAGGAAAGAAGACTGTGTTCAGGATCCCAGCAGGTATCCCAGGGTACGGCAACCAGGGGAATTGTGGTTCCGTTCGAAATCAATCCGAAGTTTTGAATGTCGACTCCAGGTTCGAAGTTCGGGTTGCTTCCGAATACGTTGTCCACGGTGCGGTTTTCTTGCAGGATAATGATGACGTGCTTGAACTTGCGGGGCTGCTCAGCGGCTGAGCACATGCAGGCTGCCAGTGCAAACATCATTACCAGAGCCAGACGAAGCGTGTTCGTTCGGAATATCATCGAATCGGTTTTCTTCCTACACAGTCGTTCCGGCCCCGACTGAGGGTGCGAGCCTCCGCTCAAGAATGGCCGGTTGGAGCACGCCAATTTGGCAGCATTGATGGCGAATGCGGCCTCGGTTGTTGATCAAGACAGTCAGGCAAGTCGTTAGAATTGTGATCAATATTGCCATGATACTATACGCAGATGCGCAGGCTGTTTTGGCATCTTTTCGGTGCCAAGCTAGTGTTTATCTATCAGATTCTACGGGGCGCCATGGCCCTTGTGTTCGCCTTTTTCATCCTGGATTATGACGGTCCGTCGAACAAGTTCGCTTATGTGGCCTCCCGAGGAAACATAATCGAGCGCTGCTTCAGTCACTTTGGCCATGCTGCCAGCGCTTTCGTCTTTGCATTTGCGCTAGCCCACATGTTCGCAGGATATGGAGTGTTGCGAATACGGAACTGGGGGCGTCTGATGACCCTGCTGCTCTCTGGAGCGGAACTTCTCCTGTACTTTCCCGCTTTGAGGAGCGCGAATCAATTTGCCGTGCCTTTCGCAGTGGGGAATGCGGCTTGCTTTTTGTATCTGCTGCTGCCGGGAGTCCGGCGTGGCTTTCGCGCGGATTCAACCCTATCGAGCTGACCTGTAGTCGGTTCGATCTCTGGTTCTGGCCGTAATCCAGCATGCTAGACTAAGGATTCTGCAGGGGGGCTGATCGCGCTCCCGCCCCCGCCCCGATCCCAGCGCATCTCCCAGCGACTGGGGACCGGTTGAATCAAGAAGAAGGGAAAAAGCCGATCATGAGCACGGTATCATCCATCCCTGGGGAGCGAGCCACCAACCCCGCCCCCCCGGGCGATTCCGCGAACGGTGCTCTGCGACGGCGTTTTGTGCTCCTGGTCATTTCTCTGCTGTTGGTCACCGGCATTTTGTTGCGCGGGATCCGCAAAGGCGAATTCAGCGAAAACGTGGACGAAACCGTGCATGCCGCAACCGGCCTCTACGTGGATTCTTTCCTTCACGATCTGCCGCTGCGTAACCCCGTCGAATATACGTATCGTTATTACGCCCAGTATCCAAGCCTGGGCATCGTAATGTACCCTCCGGTGTTTTACGGCGTCGAGGGAGTCGCGTTCTACATTTTCGGAGCCTCCGTACTCACGGCGCGGCTCACCATTCTTTTCTTCGCACTGCTCGGACTCACCTTTTGGTTCAGGCTGGTGGATGAACTCGAGGACGAATATACCGCCGCGCTCTCCACCGTGCTCCTGGCCTTCTTGCCCTCGGTTCTCAACTATGAGAAGGTCGTGATGCTCGACGTCCCCCTGATGTCTCTGTGCATCACGGCCAGCTACTTCTGGATTGTCTATCTTCGCCGCGGCCTCTACCGGCACCTGTACTGGTTCGCCACCTTCCTGTGCCTCGCGTTCCTCACCAAACATCATGCGATATACCTGCTGCTGTGGTGCCCGCTGACTCTGGTCCTGCTGAGACGCTGGGATCGGATACTGAATTGGAGAGTGCTGGTGGTAGGGGCAGTGTCGGCCATTGTGGTGGCGCCGGCATACATTCTGCAGATTTTCATGAATGCGTCCCTGGCGCTCAACGTCAAAGGAACCGCGGACAACGCCGGCATGGGTTGGAGCTACTACTGGCTGAAGCTTCCCGAACTTCTGGGCTGGAGTACGCTGGTGTTTAGCATGGTGGGCATTGCGATTTATCTGTGGCGGGGCAAACGGGAAAACGCCCTGGTGATGCTCGCCTGGATCTTTTCCTGCTACGTCGTCTTCTCGTCGGTTCGCCACAAGGAGGCCCGTTACATTTTGTATTGGGTTCCCGCCTTCGCCTATTTTGCGGTCGCTCCCTTCACCCGGAGGCAAACCATCCCGCGGCTTCGCGTCTTAGGGGTCGCGGTGGTTTCAGTGGCGGTGATCTTCAGTACGGTGCGCGCCTGGGGCTACCATCGAGGGTACGTCTCAGGGTACGCGCCGTTGGCCCAGCAGTTGACCCAGCGGGAGGGCGGTTGCGTGCTGATCGATATGGACTTGCCGGGCAACTTCATCTTCTTCATGCGCGCTTACGATCCGGCACGCCGCTTCGTCGTGCTTCGCAAGGCCCTCTACGAAGTGCGCACGGTACGGGAATGGGGCGTTACCGAGTTTGCTCACAACCAGAACGATGTGGAGAAAATTCTAAGAGCGGACAGCGTTCGCTACGTGGTCGTCGAGAACAATCGGCCGCTTTATTTTTCGTCGCAGACCGCGCTGCGCCAGATTGTGCAAGACTCCAGCCAATACAAACTGATCGGCACCATCCCCATCGAGAGCAATCTGAATGGCTGGCAAGGCAGGACGCTCTCCCTCTATGAGTCCACCAGCCCGGTTGTACCGCCGCACGGAGTTCTCCACGTGAAGATGTCGAACCTGCCGCATGACATCGACATTCCCTTCGACCAACTCACCCGCAAGTAGCGGGAATCATCGCACGGGGCTGGCAACGGGGAACTGGCGGATGGTCAACCTTCGCTCTTTTGACCCTCGCTCTTTTGTCCAACGATCAGCAACGAACTTCCGAACGGCATCGACAATCGGGTCACGGTCATCTGCTCCAGCCGCGAAACCAGATACATCAGCTCGTTGACGGGTTTCATCGGGATCTCCGCCGGTTTTGGCGCGCGGCGAAATAACTGTTCCGTCCAATGAATCCCCATCTTGACCGGGCAGGTCCAATGATAAAGATAACGCTGCTCACGTATCTGGAATCCCGCCTGCCGCGCGACTTCACGAAATGTGGTTTTCGTATAGCGAATGAAGTGCTGGTTCATTACATCGTGATTGGTCCATAGCGCCATGAAAGCGGGCAGCGTCAGAATCAACGTGCCATCTGGCTCCAGAAGACTTACAGCGTGGCGCAGCGCGGCCACCGCATGCTCGATGTGCTCCAGCACATCCAGCATCAGAATCAGGGAATATTGTTTGCCGGGCTGGTAGTTCTCGTCGAACGGGCAGATAGCGATGCGGTTGCGATAAGGATTGCCGGGATTCACCAGCGCTTCGAAAGGCTCAACCCCTTCTACGTCGCCAAAACGAGAGAGCTCGGGGAAGAACAGCCCATCCCCGCATCCAATGTCGAGGATGGTTTTCCATCCCTGTTGGGGGCGGATACGGCGCAGCTCATCCACGATCAGACGGCTGCGCGCGCGCCACCACCAGTGCTTTTCAAACAGGTCTCGATATCGTTCGCCGTACTTTGGGTCCATCCTGGGTCCGATTCGCGATGCAAGAGCCGACGAAAGACGAAGGCTTTTCTCAGGGAATTTCGCGGGCCAGGGACTTCGAGCGATCCCATTCCTCGTTCGCGCCGGACTTTCTGCCTCTGCCGATGACTCTTCCGACGATGTAATGCGGCCGCGCCTTCGTTTCCTCGTAAATCCGCCCGATGTATTCACCAATCACGCCCAGAAAGAACAGATTCATTCCCGAGAGGAACGTGACCACCAGAATGGTGGCGGTGAAGCCCTGTGGCGAGTGCAGCCAGAATTTGGCGATGATCGAATAAATCGAGAACAGCCCAGACAGCCCGACGGCGATCATCCCCAAAATTGAAGCAGCCCGCAGCGGCACAATGGAGAAGGCAAAGATTCCGTCAAAGGCCAGCATGAGCAACTTGAACGGGCTGTATTTGGCCGTGCCCGCATGGCGCGCCGATCTCTCCACCGGAATCCCAATCTGGCGGAAGCCCACCCAGGTCCGCAGTCCTCGCAGATAGCGCTGATGTTCCGGCATGCGCCGCATTTCGTCGATGACCCTGCGCGACACCAGCCCGAAATCACCCGAGTCCAGGGGCAACTGAGTGGAGGAAAGCGCCGCCAGCAAGCGGTAAAACAGGAAGTAGCAGGCGCGCAAATACCAGGATTCCTTACGATTCACTCGCCTGACGTAGACCACGTCGTAACCTTGCTGATAAGCCTCCAGCAGCGTAGGCACGGCTTCCGGAGGATCCTGCAAATCCCCGTCCATCAAAACGGCGACGTCGCCGCTTACATGGTCCAGCGCCGCCGTGAGCGCGGTCTGATGTCCAAAGTTCCGCGATAGATCGACCACCACCAGCCGGTCGTCTTTCTCTGCCGCCTTTTCGAGCATCTCAAGCGTGCGGTCCGAACTGCCGTCGTTGGCCAGCACGATTTCGTGCGGGCCGCCCGGAAGGTTATCCAGCACCGCCATAGTCCGGCGCAACAGCTCGGGGACGACCGCTTCCTCGTTATAGACCGGAATGGCTAAAGATACGCGCGGGTGTGTCGGATTCACGCCCTGTGACCTCGGTCGCAGCGAGCGGCGCGACGTCTGAAGATCACCCACGGATTTCTATCTGAGGCAGGCGGAGGGACTTCCACGACCACGCTGTTTGTCGCGAGGATATCCATTCCCAAGCTCCAGGCAGGCCATATTTTAGCACGGCTACTTTTTCGCTATTGTTTCTGCGCCGGCCGGGAAGCGAGGTATTCCACGGCGATTCAGCTCTGTAACGGTGCTCGCCGGACTACTTAGCTGCCGTCTCTTCGGCAACGGCCCGGCGGAAATAGTCCAGTGACATGCGCAGCCCGGTCTCAAGGTCGATCTTCGGCTCCCATCCCAGTAATCGCCGGGCTTTGCCGATGTCAGGCCGGCGCTGCTTTGGGTCGTCCTGCGGCAAAGGCTCCTGCCGGATGCGGCTCTTCGACTCAGTGACCTTCAACACCACCTGTGCGCATTCGAGAATCGTGAACTCGTTGGGATTGCCGATGTTGACCGGCAAGTGCTCGTCGGATTTCGCCAGCCGCATGAATCCATCGATCTCGTCGTTCACATAGCAAAAGCTGCGCGTCTGGCTGCCATCGCCGTAAATGGTAAGGTCCTCGCCACACAAAGCCTGCTTCATGAAGTTAGGAACGACCCGGCCATCGTTCAGCTGCATGCGCGGCCCGTAGGTGTTGAAGATGCGCACGATGTGCGTATCGACCTGGTGATAGCGGTGATATGCCATGGTCACGGCCTCGGTGAAACGCTTCGCCTCGTCATAAACAGAGCGCGGCCCAATCGGATTCACATTGCCCCAATACGTCTCTTTCTGCGGGTGCTCCAGCGGATCGCCATAGCACTCGGAGGTCGACGACACCAGATACTTCGCCCCGTATTTCTTGGCCACGCCCAGGGCGTGAAACGTTCCGAACGATCCCACTTTGAGCGTGTGGATGCCATGCAAGGCATAGTCCACGGGGCTGGCCGGGCTGGCAAAGTGGAAAACGTAGTTCACCGGGCCGGGATCGAAGGGCTCACAAATATCTTTTTCGATGAATTCGAAACGCGGCTCGTTACGCAGATGATCGAGATTCGCCCGTCGCCCCGTGAGCAGGTTATCGACCGCGACGACGCTCCAGCCCTCGCCCAACAATGCGTCGCAAAGATGCGAGCCCAGAAACCCGGCGCCTCCGGTGACCACCGCGCGCTTGCCGCTCATATCGTCTTGCCGTTCTTCGCGGCCGCCGCGGGCACTCCGTCCGGATGCGCCGCGGCGCGCCCCACGCTGAAATAGGTGAATCCGTGTGCCGCCATGACTTCGGGATGATACAGGTTGCGGCCGTCGATGACGATGGGATATTTCAGTTTCCCGCGCAGGCGGTCGAGATCGAGGTTCGCGAACTCTTCCCACTCCGTCAGGATCAGCAGAGCATCGGCGTCGTCTGCCGCCTCGTACGCAGAGTCGGCGAAGCTGATGCTGTTTCCCAGAACTTCCCTTGCATGTTCCATTGCCGCCGGATCGTATGCCGTTATCTGGCTGCCTTCCTGCAACAGGGCCTTCACCAGAAACAGCGCCGGAGATTCGCGGATATCGTCGGTTCCGCCTTTGAAGGCCAGGCCCAGTACGGCCAGCTTCTTGCCCCGAATCGTCCACAGAGCGCTGCGCACTTTGCGCAGGAAACGCTGGCGCTGGTCGTCATTAATGCGCATGACCTCATCGAGCAGCCGGAATTCGTACCCGCACTCGCGCGCCACCGCACGAAATGCCATGACGTCCTTGGGAAAACAAGACCCGCCGTAGCCGATTCCGGGATTTAAGAAGCGCGGGCCGATGCGCGTGTCCGTTCCCACGCCGTGCACCACCTGGCTCACATCCGCCCCCACCGATTCGCAGACTGAGGCGACAGCGTTGATAAAGGAAATCTTCATCGCCAGAAACGCGTTGGAAGCATGTTTAATCAGTTCCGCACTCTTTGTGCTGGTGACGATGAGCGGCGGAGGAACCTGAGCGCGGTCGGGCCGGGGAATCGCTTCGCCACGCTGGTAGTAGCTGCCGTCCGTCAACGGAGCGTAGACCTCCCGCAGAACACTCGCCGCGCGTTCGCCTTCGCAGCCGACCAGGATGCGGTCGGGATATAGAAAATCAGTGACCGCCGTGCCTTCGCGCAGAAATTCCGGATTCGAGGCCACGTCGAACCATTCCGGGTCGGTGCCGTTGCGCAGCATGATCCGGCGGATCCAGTCGCTGGTGTACACCGGCACCGTGCTTTTCTCGACGATGACTTTGTAGCTCTCGATGCCGCCCGAAATCTCGCGGGCCACCGATTCTACAAACGACAAATCGGCCTCGCCGCTCTCGGTCGGAGGTGTTCCCACGGCCACGAAAATTGCTGCACTCTGGCGGACGGCTTCCCTTAAGTCGTCGGTGAAGGTCAGGCGATTGCCGCGATGGCGACTGAGCAATTCAGGCAGAAAATTCTCGTGAATCGGAACTTGCCCATTTCGCAAAGAAGCCAGTTTCCGATCGTCATTATCGACGACTATGACCTCATGCCCCAGGTCCGCCAGGCACGCACCCGCCACCAGACCCACATAGCCCGAACCTACGACTGCGATGCGCATACGATGTCGATCCTCTATCCGTGCGGTGTTGACCGGAACACCCATTCAGGGCACGCGCAATGAGCTTCCAGACTTTCACATTCTATTGCCAGGGGAGTCGCCCGTACAGCATCCAAGAGTTCGGCATCGATCTAAAGTTTCGGAGCAGAGAGGCGTTGGCGAGGCTTCATTGCGCCGCGCCGGTGCCCATCGGTAACTGAGTTGTTGCGGGGAAGCGTGTTATTCTGAATGGCCCTATGGCCACGATCCGCAATGCCCGCGTGCTGGTCACCGGCGCTGACGGTTTTATCGGATCTCACCTCACCGAACAGCTGGTTGCAGCCGGAGCGAGCGTCCGGGCCCTGAGCCTGTATAACTCGTTCAACGACTGGGGATGGCTCGAGCAAACGTCCTGCCTGAAGCAGATCGAAGTGGTGACCGGCGACGTTCGCGACGCCCACTTTTGCGACGAGCTGACAAGCGACATCGACATCGTGTTCCATCTCGCAGCCCTGATCCCGATTCCTTACTCGTACCGTGCCCCCGACAGTTTTGTGGATACCAATGTGAAGGGCACGTTGTATATGTGCCAGGCGGCGCGGCGCAACGGCGTGAAACGGTTCATTCAAACTTCCACCAGCGAAGTTTACGGCACAGCCCAATATGTACCCATCGATGAGAAACATCCGTTGCAGCCGCAGTCTCCGTATAGCGCCACCAAGATCGGTTCCGATTCAATCGCGCTGAGCTTTTATTACGCGTTCAACTCCCCTCTGGTTGTGGCCCGCCCGTTCAATACCTACGGACCGCGGCAATCGGCGCGCGCCGTGATTCCCAGCATCATCATTCAGCTGGCGGCGGGGAAAACCGAAATCTCGCTTGGCAACCTGACCGCCACGCGCGACTTCACCTTTGTCGAAGACACCTGCCGCGGCTTCATCGCCATCGCCGAAATGCAGGGCGGAGAAGGTGAGGTCTTCCACATCGGATCGAATAGCGAGATTGCCGTCGGCGATTTGTTCCAGCTCATCGCCGAGATCATGGGATCCAACGCGAAGATCGTCACCGACGAGTCCCGATTCCGTCCGGAAAAGAGCGAAGTGCAACGGCTGAATTGCGAGAATTCCAAGCTTCGGAACGCTTGCGGCTTTGCTCCGCAGATTCCGCTGCGCGAAGGTCTAGAGCGCACTGTTCGCTGGTTCAGCCAGCCGGACAATCTGCGCCGCTACAAGGGCAACCTCTACAATGTCTAAGCGCGCGGTGGTTCTGGCCGGGGGCAAGGGCAGCCGGCTTCGTCCCTACACCGTGGTGCTGCCCAAGCCGCTGATGCCGATCGGCGAGTATCCAATTCTGGAAGTGATTCTTCGCCAGCTTGCCGGACACGGCTTCGATCACGTAACGCTGGCGGTGAACTATCAGGCGGAGATTGTTCGCGCATTCTGCGGTGATGGTTCGCGGTGGGGCATCAAAGTGGATTACTCGCTGGAGACCATGCCGCTCAGCACGATTGCGCCCCTGTGCCTGATCAAAGATCTTCCCGAGAATTTTCTGCTGATGAATGGCGACGTGCTCACCGATCTTTCAACGCGCAAACTCTACGATGACCACGTCGGCCAGAAACGCCTGTTCACCATTGCTGCCTCCGAGCGCATGAACACAGTCGATTACGGCGTGCTGCACGCCAAAGAAAATCGGCTTACCGGATTTGAAGAAAAACCCACGCTGCAGTATCTGGTCAGCATGGGCGTCTACATGATGAATCGCTCGGTGCTTGATCGTGTGCCACCGGGACAGAAATATGGCTTCGACGACCTGATGCTCAGCATGCTGGCCGCGAACGAGCCCGTCTACGTGGAGCGCTATTCCGGCTACTGGCTCGATATTGGCCGCGTCGACGATTACATGCGCGCCATCGATGAGTTCGACCAGCGCCGCAAGCAACTCTTGCCAGATGAAAAATGAGATTCTGGTCACGGGGGCGTCCGGATTTCTGGGCCGCCATCTGATGGCGGCGTTGACTGCGCAGGGAATTGCCGCGCGCGGCCTTTCCAGCGCCGACGGGGACATTTCCCACTGCGCGCTTCCGATGGACGGCGTCAGCCACATTTTCCATTTGGCCGGAAAGAGCTTCGTTCCCGACAGCTGGCAGAATCCGCAAGCTTTCTATCAAACCAACGTGATGGGCACGGTGAATGTGCTGGAACACTGCCGTCAGCACCAGGCGGCAATGGTGTTGATCAGTTCTTATGTCTACGGGCAGCCCCAGCGATTGCCGATTTCGGAAGACCATCCCATCGCGGCGGCCAATCCCTACGCTCACACAAAAATCCTGGCCGAGCAGACTGCGCAATTTTACGAACAACGCTTCGCAGTTCCGCTGATCATCGTGCGTCCATTTAATATTTATGGGCCCGGACAGCAACCTCCGTTTCTGATTCCTTCCATCGTGCAGCAGGTGCTGGATCCCGCTGTCGAAGCCGTCCGCCTCATGGATTTGCGGCCAAAGCGCGATTATCTCTACGTCGATGACGCGGTTGCGTTTCTTCTCGCGTTGCTGCAGCCCGGAGTCCACGGCGTGTTTAACCTGGGCAGCGGGCATTCCAGCGGCGTGGCGGAAGTCGCGCAGCTGATCAAAGACGCGGCAGGAATTCAAAAGCCAGTCCTGAGCGCCGAACAGCAACGTCCGGGAGAAGTGATGGACGTTTACGCCGATACGGCGCGCGCCTCGGCTGAATTGGGCTGGCGGCCGCGAACTTCATTAGCGGACGGCATTGCTGCAGTCGTGGCGGCGGAGCGCGCCAGACGTGGCTGATCCCGTCAAAGTTCTCTACCTGATCGGGCAGTACCCGGCGATCAATCACAGCTATCTGCTTGCCGAGGTTCGGCATCTCCGGAATCTGGGTTTCGAGGTTCGCGTGGCGTCGGTGTCGGCTCCGGATCGGCCACTCGATCGGCTAAGCACGGTGGAACGGGAAGAAGCCGCGCGCACGTATTACATAAAATCGGTGCTGCCGCTCAAGATCGCAATCCTCTGCCTGAGTGAGTTTCTGCGGCATCCCATCCGTTGGCTCCCCGGATTGTTCTTCGCGCTCCGGTTAGCGGGCAGCCCTGCGCGAGCGGCCCATCACGTGGCCTATTTTGCAGAAGCGATTCTGGTGGGCCGCTACATGCGGGAACACGGGCTGGCGCACGTTCACGCCAGCTTCTCCGCCACCGTGGCCTTGATCGCCACGCGCGTGTTTCCCATCACCATGTCGTTTGGTGTGTACGGATTTGGCGAGTTGCACAATCCATCAGAGTCGCAGCTCGCCGAGCGCATCCAGGGATCGCTCTTCGTGCGTTCCATCAGCGCACATGGCCGCGGTCAACTCATGCTCGCCTGCGAGCGGACAGCCTGGCCCAAACTTCTTCATGTCCCGCTCGGCATCGATGCCAGTGAATTTCTTCCCGCAGAGAAGAAAACGCCCTCGCTTCCACCGCGTTTGCTATGTGTCGGAAGGCTCGCGCCGGAAAAAGGTCAATCGTTACTGTTGGAAGCGATTGCCTCGCTGGCGGCTGCGGGCCAGCCCGTGCACCTGTTGTTGATCGGCGACGGTCCCGATCGCAGATTTCTCGAGCATCGCGTCTCCGAACTAGGGATCGAGTCATCGGTGGAATTCGCCGGCTGGGTCGATCAGGCGCGGCTCATGGCCGAATACGCCCGCGCCGATCTTTTCGTCCTGCCCAGCCTGGCCGAAGGCATCCCCATGGTCTTGATGGAAGCCATGGCCATGCAAATTCCCTGCGTGGCTCCACGGATCACCGGCATCCCGGAACTCATCGAGCACGGCGTGGATGGAATGTTATTCACCGTGGCTGACGTGGAGGATCTTACCGCTCAAATCCGTCGTCTGCTCGATTCGCCAGACCTGCGGGCCAAGCTCGGCCAGCAGGCGCGAGCCCGGGTGGTCCGCGACTACGACATGGCTCGCAACACTCAGCGTTTTGCATCCGAGATCAAAACGCGATTGGACACCAAGACTCGGGCAAACTAAGAACGTGATAGCCCAGCCAAAAATGCTGGTGTCGACGGCGGAACTCCGTGAGAATGATGGACCAGACTCCCATCCCAATTCATGCGTTTTTAATGATTTGTTAACAATCTCGTCATGCACCAGACGATATACTTCGTCCTTTGCATCGCATTGCAGGCCGCATTGAAGGCTAACTTGCCATCATTCCGCGCAGGCGTCATCCTCATGCAAACCGGATTATCGGAGAAATCATTGCGAATTCTGGCTACGACATCGTTATCCCTTCTGCTGCTGGTTTGCGCGGCCTGTGGGGGATCCAGTTCATCGAGCACGGCATCCGGAGGGGCACTTACGGGGAATTGGCAAATCAATCTCCTCCAGGAATATCCCGGGAAACCGGCGCAGTATCCCGTCACTGGTTTTCTGGAGGAATCCGCTGGCTCCGCGTTGAGCGGCAGCCTCAACGTTTCCGTCCCCACCTCGGTAAATAACAGTACCTGTGAAGGCGAAGGGGTGGTATCGGGAACCGTTAACGGCCAGAGCGTGACGTTCTCCATCAATCAGGGCGGTGCCGTTCTGAACTTCGAGGGCGCGATCGCCAGCGGCACAATGTCCGGCTCTTATCAGGAAAGTGGAGCTTGCTTTGGCAAAGAACCGGCAACCGGCACCTGGACGGCTACCATGATTCCCGCGTTGAACGGAAGTTTCACGGGGAATTTGGTGGATTCGAGGTACATGTCCGATTTGGAGTATCCGAACCCGCCCAATCCAGTTCCGGTTTCAGGAACCCTCACCCAGGGTTCGAACGCGGGTAGCAGCCAGGCCAGCGTGAGCGGCACGATTAATGCCGTGGGATACCCCTGCTTTACGACGGCTTCGTTAGTGGGCACGATTAGCGGACAGAATCTGCTCCTTCAGATCTACGGGGACACGGGTGAGCAGATTGGTACCATGGGAACTTCTACCGATCCAATCACGGCCGCAAGCTCTTCCGGAGGGATTTCGTTGACCGGAGACGAAAACTCGCTCCAAGTCCTCTTCGTTTCTACGGCGTTGGGCACGAGTGGACCGTGCCCTGCAATCAGCGGAAATTTGACCTACGACAATGCGGCCGTGCAACTGCAATTGACCTCACAGTAGAAAGCAACGACGGAGTTTCTGAGTCAATGGCCCGCCCTCAGGCGGGCTTTTCCGCTATCAAGGCTCGATGGTCATCCCGAAGGTCCCGCGTTTTCTCCAGCGGGCCGAGGGATCTCCCGGCCCACAAAGTATGTGGGTCTGGAGATCCTTCGCTGCGCCTGGGCTTCTCTTGGAAAAGCCGCGCTACGCTCAGGATGACTTCAGGCCGGCGTCTTTTTCAAATTAAGCCACTACCGGCTCAGGCTAAAAGCTGTACTTCAGAGCCAACTGCAGGGTACGGGGACGATGGGCATCGACTGGGTGCAGGAAGGAGCTTCCGGTCAAGCAGTTAACGCCGCCGGGAAAATACGCGCCGGCAGCATAGTTAGGGCCGCCATAGCAACTCACAGTGTTGCTGCCAGTGTTCCCGAAGTTGGGATCGTAGATGCGGAACTGCGTATGGTTGAAGACGTTGAAAGCTTCCGCTCGGAACTCGACTTCGCTGCCCTCGTGAATGGGGAAATGCTTCAGCAATGACATATCGAAGTTCAGGCGGCTCGGATTATTAAGGAAATTCCGTCCTGCATCGCCGAAGGTGAGTCCTCGCGGCGCCACAAATTGGTTCGGATTCAACAGCAGCGGTCCGAAGCTGCCGCCATTGGTGGTGAACGCGGGCGGTGGTGCATCCGCGACCACATCCGGATAAGACCCGGCGCCTACTCCATTCGCTACTCCCGCGTTATCGAGCACACCGATACCACTCGCTCCGGCATTATTAATCACGCTGAACGGAGTTCCCGACTGATAGGTAGTGATCCCGGAAATCTGCCATCCGTCTCCGAGTTGACGCATCACCCTGGAAGGCTGGACGGAAGGGCTGCTCGGATCGTCCGAAGATCCGCTCAGTCCTGTCGCCAGCATTTGGCTCAGTTTCGGAACGGTATAGATGTAACTCAGGTTCACAAGATGCCGCTGATCGTAATTCGAACTCGCTTTGTTCGATCGCAGATCGAGGGAGTTGACGAACGTGGGATCGGTGCGATCGGAAGAGTCGTCGATGGAATGACTGTAGGAATAAGCCACTCCCGCGGTCAACGGACCCGTGGTGCGCCGTATCGTAGTTTGGAACCCGTGATAGGAGGAATCGGCTACGTTCTGCAGGGAGAAAATTTCACCAATTCCCGGGTACGGACGCAAAGTGTTTACCACCGCTACGTTGGGAACGTACTCGCTTCGGCCGGCGGGCTCAAATCCCTGACACGCAGCCTGCAGGTTAATCACTGCCGGATTATTCGAACTGACGGTTACGCCGTTCTGCAAGCTGAAGCCGGGGTTGGTGACGGTGCCACTATTATTGCAATCGCCAAACGCCGTATTAATAGGCTCATGCAGCCCGAAAGGATTGTTGCCGGGGGAAACCGGCTGCAACTGATTGAGCTGACGTTCGACCGTCAGGTGGGTTCCCTTGCTTCCCACATATGCGACCGTGGTGACAAAGTTGTGCGGCAGTTCGCGTTGAACGCTCAGGCTCCATTGCTGGGAATAGGAGAACTTGGTGTCCGACGGAATCGAGGTGAAGTTCAGGGGGAAAGCGCCGGGAGCAGAAACCCCGTTTGGGTTGCAACTGCCTCCGTAGTTCCCGATGCAGCCATAGCTCACCGGGTACAGCTGAGTCATGTTGAGAATATCGGGAGCGCTGCCTTCGAGCGACCCGGTGTTGGCTTCATCGCTGGTTCCGTGTTCAAAGAAAAGACCGTATCCGGCGCGGATCGAAGTTTTTCCGTCACCCCGCGGGTCCCAGGCAAAACCAAACCGCGGCGCGGGATTAAAAACGTGACTCTTCACGCAGCCGCCAGGCACGCCATTCTCGCCGCACTGTACCAGTCCGTTCAAAATGCGAGGATCCAAATTGGCGAGGTTCAAAAGGATCGGAGTCTTTTTGGGCAAGTCCAGCAACTGACCCGTGTAAGGATCGACTTTCGTTTCGGCGGCCAGGGTCTGGCTGAAAGCTGACGGCTCCCAGTTGTAGGCTTGCAGGTATTTCTCGTGGTAGTTCCCGAAAAGGCTGAAACGAACGCCCATGTTCACCGTGAGCCGGGACGTTACCTTCCAGTCATCCTGCACAAACGGTTCCACGGTGACGTATCGATTGTAGTAGCGAAGTTGCGTACTATCCTGTGCGTAGCTGACAATCGCGCTGCCTCCGCCCGTAGTCGGACTGGAGATAAAAGAACCGCTGTTGTATAGGAAGTTGGCGAACGCATTTCCGGTGCTGGTCAGGCCGCCATCGACGTTGCTGAAGGTCAACAAACCCTGGGTATCACCGCTGGCTGCGCCCAACGCTCCATTGGTTTCATTTTTTTCGGCATCCACGTACTGCACTCCGAATTGCAGCGTGTGACGCCCCACCGCCTTGCTCACATTGTCCCGGAAATTGAAGGTGGGATTGGTGTGCTCCCAGGGCATGTACGAGGGATCGACGGTGAATCCGGAGCCTCCGTATTCCTGGTTGTTGCCGGTAAATATCAGGCCGGGTGTCTTGCCGCCAAATCCATTGTTGAACAAATAACCCATGGGACACTGCGGAACTGAATTTGCGGTCACGGTGCACTGGCCCACGTCGTTGGGGTCGCCCAGGCCCGATGGCCGCTGAAAATTTGCGCCTCCCGGCCCGTTTACGTTGCTCAGCGTGATGTGCGAGTTGGTGTAGCTGAACAGTGTCTCATTCACCAATGAGGGGGTGAAGGTTTGGGTCAGCCGCACCATCATATCGATGCCTGGCCCGACAAACTTATTCTGCACGGTGGGGAACGTATTGATCACCGTGCCCCACGTGGGAGTCGGGGTGATGGTACTCCACTGGTCGTGAACGATGCGGAATGTGGCCCGCAACTTCGGGTTGAAGTTGTGGTCAATGCGGAACAATTCCTCGCGCCAGTGCGTTGGCTCCGAAATCACCGCGTCGTAGCAGGGCATATTCAATTGCCCCGTGGTGTCATCGGTCTGGCCCACCAGGGGAGAGTTGCAGCCCGCGAAGGAATTCGGCAACGGAATCAAATTCGTATTCAACATGGCGACCGCATTCGGATCGAGTCCGGCGCCGGGCGATCCCAACTTTAGATTGGTGGCAGCCCCCAGGTTGTTGTAGGTGGTGGTTCCATTGAGCCCCGGGCCGCTGAACAACAGGGCATAGCCTCCCGCACCCGTGGGTGTTCCCCAAGGCACGGAGGGACAATCTGGCCAGCGCGTAAGCGGGAACAGATATTCCGTTCCTTCCAACAATTTCAGCTTGCTGAGATCCTCGGGATCGTACGGGTTGGGACAAACATCGCTGAAGTCACCTTGCCGTTCCGCTAGAGAGGGTACGGCGTGATTGAAATCGGATTGCAACTCATTGGGCGATTTTTCGATACGAGCTTCTTCGGAGAAAAAGATAAAAGTCTTGTCTTTTTTCTCGTTGTAATGCCCGGGAATCCACAATGGTCCGCCGATGGTTCCCCCGAAATCATTGCGGCGATAAAGCGGCGCTTTGGTGGTCTGGTCGAAATAATTGCGGGCATTCATGGCTTCGTTTCGGAAGAATTCATAAATATTTCCGTGCCACTGACTCCCGCCCGACTTGGTGGTGACCTGCACCGTTCCCGATGCGGTTCTTCCGTACTGCGCGCCGTAATTGGAAGTGAGGACCTTGACTTCCTGAATAGAATCCAGGCTGGGATAGACCACCAGCGTGCTGGTCGATCCGCTTAGCCCGGTGTTCAAAACGTCGCTGCCGTCGACTTCGAATGAGTTGTATTCCACGCGGCCGCCATTCACGCTGTACTTGACGCTGCCCTGCACGCCGACTTTCGCTTCGTCCTGGCCGGTCTGGTTGCTCACGCCGGGAGTCAGCGTGATCAACTGCGTGAAGTTGCGGCCATTCAGCATCAGGTTGGTCGCTTCTTTCTGCGTGATCGTCCCTGAAACTTCTGCGTTTTCAGTTTCGATCGCGCCCGGGCCTCCGGCTGAGACGTTGACCTCTTCCTTTGCCCCGGCGGGTTCGAGCGAAGCATCGAGCGGCAGCGTTTGTCCTGCCGTTATGACCAGGCTTTGGGTCTGGAACGATTTGAATTTCTCGATGGAAACGTCAATGTCATAGCCGCCCGGCGCAAGTCCGCTGATCACGTAGACGCCCTGCGTGTTGGTGGTTACGGTCTGCTTGAATCCTTTTGCATTGCTCACGGTCACAGTCGCGTTCGGCAGCGCCGCGCCGGTCTGATCGGTAACGCTGCCGCTCAATGATCCGTGTTCGGGATCGTTCTTGATGACCACTGCCTGAGCCTGCACCACCGTGGTTGCCGCTCCCGCCGGCGGCGCCGGCATCGGGGTGGGCATACTGGCAAGAATGTCGAGCGGATTCGCCGGTGCGGAAGCGCCTTGCGCAGGAGCGGCGGACGCCGGCGCGACCGCTTCGGCCGCTGGCGGCCCTTCTTCCAGCAATACATCGAGAGGAACCGAATCGGTTGCATTCAGCGGAATTCCCGCCACGTCAAAATTCTTGTACCCTTTCGCCGTGACCTTGATGCTGTACGTCCCCGCCGCCAGTCCACTGATCTTGTATTTTCCCTTCTCATCGGAAGTGGCATTCTGACTCGCTCCCGCGGCATCGGTGACCACCACCGTTGCCCCGGCCAGCGGCTTGCTGGAAGCGTCGGCTACCGTCCCGCTGATCGTCGCTCCGCTCGCCTGCTGCCCCGCCGCCTGCTGCAACCACGCGCCAGTTCCGCTTTCATCGCCCCGCCCGGCCGCACCCATGCCGGGCGCCGCACTTCCCAGCAACACCGAGAACACGAACACCAGCCAAAGCCCAGGAGAAAAAACAGTTCTTATGAATTTCACGATTTCTCGATTCCTTCCGAGTCAATTTCTTCCAGTCGAGTGCGGTCGAATCACCGGAAGCGGCACACCGTACCATTCCGTGCGGGCCGCCTACAAGTTTGCTGGATTGACCGAAGCTGGCGATGCCGATGGAGCAAGTAGACTTACACGGAAATTGTTACGCACATGTGACAGAGCGATGAAAATCCGGTTACAGTTTCGCCCCTGTGCAAAAAGTGGTCCAAACCATGCCTCGGGTACTTCTGATTTCACTTTTCCGCAACCGCTTGCACATTAGTCCTTGATTTTCCTATGGTATGCAACCGTTCCTTCGAGGATTTTCACAATCAGTTAACATTCCGGTCATCCCCTCGTAACACTCATCCGCGATAGTTCTAGGCGACTGCTGGAGCTTGTGCTCGGGTCAGTCACTCTCAAGCTCGATTCTCAGAAATCTGTCGACTTTATTACATCGGGATCCATTTTCTGGCAAAGCGCAATCGCAAACCCATGCTGGTGCACGGCTCCCGGATGTTTGTTTCCACACAAATTACAACCATCCTTCCAAGGAGGAATTAGGTAATGACACGTTTGAAATGTCTCCTCGCAGTTCTGGTAGTGGCCGCGATCGCGGCCGTAGTGCCCGCGGCGCACGCGCAATCCCAGGCCTGTCAAGGCATCTCGGGTTGCACCGTGCACGTGGTCGGCGATGGTTCTTCGGCGCAGTTCCTGCAAGCAGGCATCGGCGCCGACTCTCTCGCTCTGACCGTCCCCAACACTGGCTATCCACAGAACAGCGCCAACGCTACGAATTGCAACCTCAGCGGCCAAGCCAATGCCGTGTATCACTGGTCGCTTAAGAACGGCGCCAACATCCTTGATGTGCGCGATAGCAACATCGGCGCACAGTTGGGCAACATCTGGATCGTGTGGACTGCGGCTTGCTCGGATACGACCGGCAGCACCGGCATCACCGACGTCTGGACCGACGTGAGCGAGGACTCGACCGTCGGCGTTCGCACCTTCTACGCCGCCGAGTCCAGTGGTTCGGGCGCGCAGATCCAAGTGCTCTCGACTGGCCCCGCCGGCAACTTAATCGCCCCCCAGGGACTGTTCCCTGACAACGCCCCGGACGTGACCACTCTTCCGGCGGCCCTGGAATCCGCTCTGGGCACTGCCTCCAACGGCTCCGCCAACCTGCACGTGAACGTTGGCCTGACCGACATCCGTCCTGAAGATGCTCTGTTTGCCACCGCACGCACCAATTCGGCGCTGACCGCCAACCTGTCGGGTTTGGGCTACAAGAGCAGCACGGCCGCCTGCGGCTACACCGACGCCAACGTTGCCTGCGCCTACCTTACGGCACAGGGAACGGGCACTTCGGCCCAGCCGGTCAACTTCGCTCTCTCCGGCACCGATCCCATCTCCAAGGCAGCGGTGCGCTCCAGCATTACGGTTCCCATCGGAGCCGCGCCGGTTGCGTTCTTCTTCAACAACGCCAGCTCGGGGTACTATCCGATCAACGCAGTGACTGGCGTTGCCGCAGGTGGCCCGTACTCGCTGGCCAACCTGTTCGATGGTTCGACGAATTGCACCAACGACAATGCAGCCTTCACTTCGTTCTATAACGGCGGCTCAATCACCAGCACGCCGCCGCCCGTGGCTGCCATCAACCTGGTTCTGCGCGAACCGCTTTCGGGCACCATGAACACGACCGAATGGAACGTGTTCCGCACCACCAACAACTCGACCGACTCACAGGAAGCTGGCGTAGGCGCCCCCCCGACCAACAACGCGCTGCAACTGGGCTGCGACAGCGGCACTGGGGCCATTCGGGAACGCGCGATCGGCACCGGGGAAGTCGTGAATGCGGTCAACAAAACGGGTAATGCCGCCAACGCAAATGGCAACACGCTCGGCTACATCTTCTACAGCTTTGCCAACGCCGCCAAGTTCAAAGGCGCCCCATCGATCAACTATCTGACCATTGATGGCGCCGATCCGATCGGACCGAGCCCCGCTGGCGATTACCAGGTCTGCTCGGGTGGTACGGCTCCGAACAACGACGGCGCCGGATGCGCCACCAGCGCGAACTGCACGGCAGGCGCGGGTGGGACTGCGGGAACCTGCGCAGCTCCCTTGAACACCGCTCAACTCGCTCCAAACTGCACCGGGCCCTGCCCGGAATACGGATTCCCAGGCGGCGTTTCGTTCCCCAACCTGCGCAATGGCACCTACCCGGTATGGTCGATGTACCGTTGGGTGGTTGAGGACGATATCGAGAGCGAAGCCGATACCCTCGGTCCGGCTCACCTGGCCTACGCGACCAACAACGTTGTCGATTCCACCGACGCTGACTATGTTCCGTTCGTTTCCGGTTACACCTGCCAGGGTGGAGGCGTGGGCAACAACGACGGCACCTATTGCTACAACAACTCACAATGCACCAACGGCGCAACCTGCCAGCAGACGGTGGGCGCTACGCCGGATAGCCTGGATGTGTATCGCTCGCACTTCCAGCGCTGCACCAGCTACAAAAAGGGAACGACCACCTGCACCGCTGGCGACCTGGACGTTCCCAGCAACGGAACGCTGACCATAACGGGTACCACGATCGGTGGCGATGGCAAGACCAACGGTACACCCAGCAATGAAACCGGCGGAGACGTGGGCGGAGTGATCGTTGTTCCGAACGTTGCCCCGACCGCAGGCCAACTTGCATGGTGCCCGTCTCTCAAGGGAGTCGAGGAAACCGTGTACACCACCAACGGTTCTGCCACCGTTACCTTCGACAAGGGCTACGAGTTCGCCGCGGCATCGGCGACCTCGGCAGACCTTAACCTGAACCTGGCTGCCAACAACACGATCTGGCTCTTCATCGGTTCGCCAGCCACCTGGGTCGACTTCACGGTCTCGTCGGTCACCAACGCCAAGACCCTGGTGCTGACCACGAACGTGACCCAGAACCACACGGCCAAGAAGACCGCCGTTCAGGCGTGCTTCGACCAGAGTCCTATCAATCTGCCCGGACCCATCGGGTTGAAGCGGTAAGACAACTGAACTGAGTGGAACTCACTTCGAGGCAGGAGGGCTGGCCCAAACCAGCCGCCTGCCTCGATTTTCGCTCTCTTGACGAAAGGGTCTGGCGTGCCGTTCCATGAAGAACGAAGCAACGATGTTGAAGATGTTGAAGCGGAGGGGGAAGTTCATGCAGCGGTTGTGGGGAACGACAGAATCATTTAACAGGAAATTAACCAATAGTTGGCGGATTGCGCTTTACAGTTTGATTTCATGTCTCGGCTTATTTTTTGGCGGCACGTTGAGCCTTTGGGCGCAAGCCGCGCCTGCCGCCGAATCCAAGCCCGCGACAGCAGCTGCTGGAACCAGCGGTGCTGCGGCTCGTCCCGATCTGTCCAGTTCGGAGCTGCGCCCCAGGATTGACGAGAAGTGGTCGACCCCTTCGCTGGAGGGCAGCGTCCTGCCGATGGGTGACCCGCTGGTGGGAGCGATCGATCGGCACAATCCCATCTTTACGCGGGAATTGGTCCGGGTACAGTGGCGGTCCGCCGATCCGGTGGATCTGTACATCATCAAGCCCAACGGGGTGAAGAAGCCCCCGGTGGTTTTATATCTGTACAGCTATCCGTTTGAGACGGATCGTTTTTTGAAAGACGATTTTGCGGCGTTCCTGACTAAGGCTGGTTTCGCGGCGGTAGGGTTTCCCTCCGCTCTTACCTCGACGCGATACCGCGGGAACCGCCCCATGAAGGAATGGTTTGTGAGCGAATTGCAGGAATCGCTGGCGACGACCGCGCACGACGTGCAGATGATCCTGAATTACCTGGCCACGCGCGGCGATTTGGATATGGATCGGGTGGGAATGTTCGGCGACGGCTCGGGTGCGGCCATTGCCATTCTGGCCGCGGCCGTCGATCCCCGCATCAAGACGCTCGACTTGCTGGATCCTTGGGGCGATTGGCCGGACTGGATTAAGAAATCGCCGCTGATTCCCGAGAAAGAGCGACCGGATTATTTGAAGCCGGAGTTTCTGGAGAAAGTCGCGCCGCTCGATCCGGTGAAGTGGTTTCCGCAACTGAAAACGCAGAAAGTGCGCTTGCAGGTTGTAAAGACGGTTGCGGTGACGCCGGCGGAGGCCATGCTGAAGATCGAAGCCGCGGCCCCCGCGAACGTTAAGATTGTCCATTTTGATACGGTCAGTGAGTTTAAGGCCTCGACCGCTGGCGGCACGGGATTTGATTGGATCAAGGAACAGCTGCAGCCGGGCTCAACGCGGTCGCAGCAAGCGGCAGGCGCAGCCGGGGAATCACCTGCTGCATCGGCCAGGCAGTTGCAATAGCCGGCAAGCGGACGACCGCGCCGGCCTAAACGTTGATTCGTGAATTGTGAGTGCACACATTGGGAGCTAAGCCTGTGGAATCGAAGTCGCAAGCGCTGATCAGGAAGGTGCTGATCATCAACGAAGTACTGATCAAGATTGCGGTCCTGGTCATCGTTTTTGCCGTGCTGGCGCTGCTCGAGGGGTGCGGTTCCTCCGCCAGCAGCTTCACTCCGACCCTGGGCAATCCCAGCCAGGGAGTGACCTTGCAGAGCATCAAGATTACGCCAACCACTCCGTTGCTCCAGCTGGCTTCAAGCCGCCAGCTCTACGCTACGGGTGTTTACAGCGACGGCAGCACGCAAGACCTTACTGCCCACGTGACTTGGACCATCACATCCCCAGAGGGGAATACGGCCGGAGCGTTGGCGGTGAGCTCCGCAGGCATAGTGACCGGTTCGTCTCTCGGCGTGGGCACGGTGACCGCAACGTTGCAACCCGTGATGGGTCTGCTCCAAATGACCGTGAATACCGACGGCTACGCCTCCAGCACGGTGGCGCTTCTGACCGTACCGTACAAGAACTCCGTGATCGATGTGGCCTATCAACCGCATTCTCTGACCCAGACCCAGGGCGTGTACACGGTTGAGGAAATCAATCTGGATGCGAACCTGTTCACCAGCCAGTTGCCGGTAGCCGCGGCGGTGTTGGCTTCGATTCCCATGCCGCAGGGTTTTGTGCCCAACGCGGCGATTGCCAGTCCGGCCAGCTCCCTGGTGGCAGTGATCAGCTACACCTCGCCCAATGTGCAGGTCATCGATGCCAGCAACCAGCCGGACGACGCTTTGAGCAACACCTTGATCGGCACCTTCAAGTCGCCCATCACCCAGAGCGTCACCTTCAACGGAACCACTTGCATGATTTGCGCGGCCGTAGTGAACCCGATCGACAATCTGCTCATTCTGAGCACGGCGCAAGGCTACTACACGATGAATCTCACCACCGGCGCATTCACGGCTCTGGCGTTCGCCGCCCCGGTATTTCCTGCGCCCGGTTTTACGCTCAATCCCATCGCGGCCAGTCCGTTCCTTGTGAGCCCGACGTTTGGCCAGGATCCGCAAAACCCGAGCGAAGTGCAAATTCTGACTCTGCCGGCCGGTTCGGGCCAGGGAACAGTCACTACCTACACCGATTTCGGACTTACCCAACCCAACGCGGCGGCCCTCAATTTGTCAACGCCAACCAACGCGGTTTCACAGAACGATCTCGGTCTGGTCGACGAGGGCGCGAACTACGAGGCCCTGGTGACCCTCGGCAGTGGGCCCAGTACAACCTCCAATAGCCCGGTTTCCAATTTGAATTTGTGTTCCGGCACGACTCCTTTGAGTATGGCTACGCTGGCCACGCCGCCAAGTATCGTAGGCTCGCCCCCATCGGAGATCAGTCCAGATCTCTTTCTTGCTCAGCCCGCGGGAAATTGCATTGCTTTTGAGACTTGGCCGCAGGCCATAAGCAGCAGCCAGTTTGGTCCCAGCTTTGGGGTGGTCGGTTATGCCTACGGAAGCATGCCCAATACTCCGGATGGAAATGTGTTTACCAATGCCAGCGACGCCAACACAATTGCGAGTTTCACCAGCGTGTTGGATAACAATAATTACGCGGTGCTGGTGGACACCAATCAGAACTGGATCGCCAAGATCAACCTGAGCGGTTCGGTCGGAATTGTGACGCAAGCGACCTCAGGCGGGGCGGCGACGCTCACCAACCCTCCGGTGGGGAACTCGATACCGTCAGAGATCTTGGCTGCGGGCTTGGCGACGGACGCTGTGGTTTATCTGCCCGCGCCGGATAGCGTCGCCATTTTATCGTTGAACGAGATCGACTTTGGGACGGTCGCCCTCGGCACTTCAAGCCTGGCAGTGACCACGAATTTGACCAACGTCGGCACTGGGATCCTCGACGTTTCCGGCATTAGCGTTACAGGAGCCAATGCGGGAGATTTCTCCTTCACCACCAGCTGTAGCACTACGCTGGCCAGCGAAACCAACTGCGGCATCAGTATCATCTTCACTCCATCCGCGGCTGTCTCGTGCCCCTCAACGGCAACCCCGCCGGTTCCTTGCGCCTCTCTGAACGTGGCCGACAACGGCGGGGAAAGTCCGCAAACTGTCCAGCTCTATGGCATAGGACAGTAAGGGCATAGGACAGTAAGGGCATAGGACAGTAAGGGCATAGGACAGTAAGGGCATAGCACAATCGAAGAACTCGATTGCGGAACTTCTCAGGCCGGATTCGCACCCGCCCGTGTTGCCTCAAATTTCAGTAGCGTTCTAATTTGTCATTCCGAACCGGGCCGAAGGCGCGGTGAGGAACCTGCTTTCGACTGCATATACTGTCGAAGTCAAATTAGGACACTACTCGAATTTCTAGCGCTCGCCTTTCACTCTCAACTCAGCTTTGCCCCATGCGCTTGCCTTGAGCCAGGGGCTGATGATCGCCAGGTTGCTGCGGCCAAGAAGTGCCGGCCGGGGCGGCGGACAGAGACTTTGGTTAAAACAATAGTTTTAGAATAATGTCAATCAATATACTTGACATTATGGGGATGATTCCCTATATTCAGTGTGCGTTCGAGAGACGGCCCCCACTCTCGCCATTCGAAATTTTCTTGCCATAAATCAACAAGGAGAACAAAGATGAAGAGAAGTTCACTGTTCAAAAGCTTGGTTCTGTCCGCCTTGGCCGTTGGGGCTTCTATAGTCCAGGCGCAATCGCCCACCCTCCACGTGGTCGGCGCTGCCTCGACGTCGTCGTTTCTGTCTGCCGCCATTGCTGCCGATCAGCTGGCGCTTAACGAAATCGCCAACAATAACACCGGATCAACCCAACAAACCTTCCACTGGACCGCGAAAAACTCCGCCAACATCATTGACAACCGCAGTTCGCTGATTCTTCCGGCGGTCGGCAATGTTTTTGTGGTGTGGATTGCCTCCAACACCGACCCCACGGGCAACACCGGCGTGACCGATATTTGGACTGCCGAAAGCGTCGACGCCACCGTCGCGGTACGTTCGTTCTCAGCCCAGCAGGCGACGGGAAGCGGTGCGCAGCTGCAATTGATTCCTGCGGTTGCGGGCAACCTGGTTTCCCCCACTTCGCTTTGGCCGGACAACACCGCGGACGTTTCGCTGGTGCCCGCGACGAACGTATCCAGCGCCATCGGCACTTCTTCCAACGGAACCGGCGATGCCTACATCAACGTCGCGCTCGCGGATATTCGCCCGGAAGACGCGCTCTATGCCACCACCCGCGCGCTCGCCAAGCTGAATACTACGACTTACGCTGGTTTAGGCTACATCGGGGCGAATAAGAACGTTGGCGAACCCATCTACACCGCGCAGGGAACTGGAACCCAGGCCACGCCAGTGCTGTTCGCTCTCAGCGGAGGAGAGGATCCGATTACCCACATCACGGTGCCTGACTACACCTCGATTTCGGTCGGTGCGGCCCCGCTCATTTTTGTGTTGAACAACGGCGGAACCTACTCGTCCTCCACTTCCAACCTGGTCACGGGAGTGGGCACCACCGGACCGTTCCCGCTGGCCCACCTGTTCGACGGCACAACCGCTGCCGATACGCACAATGCGGCCTTCGGCGGCCCTGGCGACGGCCTGGGAACTCCGCTCACTCTTTTCCTGCGCGAGCCGATCTCCGCCGCCGGCAGCGTTGCGGAATTCACTCTGTTCCGCACTACCGGCAATACCAAGGATTCGCAGGAAGTGGGCGTCATCAATCCTTACGATGCGCCTTACAATCCGCTGAATCTAGCCACGCCAACCCACGGAGTCCGTGAGCGCGCACTCAGCACCAGCGAAGTTGTAGGCAAGTCCGGAGCCGGTGGTTACGGTCTCCTCGGCATCTCCAACTCCCTGGGATACATCCTGTTCAGCTTTTCCAACGCCGCCAAACTGGATACGACGAGCTTCAATTACCTGACGTTGGATGGAGTGGATCCGCTGTCGATCCCCGGCACCGTCAACCAGGAACTGCCCAACTCCGCCTTGTTTGCCGGCGGGATCCCCAACCAGGCCAACGTCTGGGGAGCAGGCAATCCATCGTTCCCCACTCTGCGCAACGGCACCTACAAATCGTGGACAACCCTGCGTTATCTGGTGCCTAACTCGCTGATCGGGGCTGATCCTTACGGTCCGGATGTTCTGGCGCAGACGGCCCAGGACACCGTCGACACGGGGTCTACCGACTTCGTGCCTTTCTATACCAGCAGTGGAAGCGATGGACTGGACGTGTATCGCTCGCACTTCAAACAGTCGGGAAAGGTCGGCAATAACGGCAGCGTGACCGCCGCGAATTCCTTCGATGGCGGCAACACGCTCGGCGGCGGTGAGGAATCGGGCGGCGACGTGGGCGGAGCCATCGAAGGTCCGTTTGGCGTGACGCTGCCCTCCACGACCGGCACGGCGATCACTTCCGGCACCAACACAGCCCACAAAGGCTACAAAGTGACCTGGAAGACGGGCGTTAAGTTCACGGCCGGCACCAGTTGGGAAGGCGCAACCATTACGATCGCGGGTAACCCCTACACGATCGCAAACGTGTCGCTGACGGCTACGGTGCTGTACGTCACGACCGATCCGGGCGCCAACACGGTGGCCGTGTCGTATTCGGCGCCGTTCGCCTACACCGAACCACTGGCTACGGCTCCCGGCATCCTCAACAAGAAACAATAAACGAGTTAATCCCCCAGGCGAAACGAAGGCAGGTGGTCTCGCGACCGCCTGCCTTTGTGTATTTAAGAAGGCAGTTCGCCCCGGCATGTTTTTTCTGCGAGGTTCACTACAACGAGGTTGGTCGCCGCTGGTTGGCACGGCGGTTCCTCGCGACGAGGCTCACCTGCTCACGCTGGTAGTGTCCTAACTTCAAGATGTCATTCCGAACCGGCGCTCCGCGCCGGTGAGGAACCTGCTGTTTGCGGAAGCCTCTACCACGCGCTCAAGCGGAGGCACGACAACTTAGGACACTACGCTCACGCTGGACGCAGCCAGCCCGTAGTAGTGCAGTGGGCGAAGAACCCAGTGCGGGCCAATCCGGTATCACAAGCGATCACTGCACGCTATGGGTTCGTCTGAAAGATGGACGCGACTCAATGCGCCTTCAAGAAATCAGGCTGGAAGCGGAATCGAGGGATTAAGAAAACTGGTGGCTCTTCCTACTGCACAGTCAGCGTGATGGTGCCCGCATCGTCATCCCGGCAGCCCTGCGTGCCGCCCGTGCCCTGCCCGACGTAGTTCATTGTCCCACTTAAGGAATTACCATTCACCACGCCGATGATCTGTCCGATTTGTGAGCCGTCGGATTCAAGAACGTTCAAGACCGTCGAAGTCCCGCTGATCGTGCCCACAAGATTCGCCGAAGTGAAACAATAACCGGGAATCGAAATCGTGCCCGTAAGCGTGGCAGTGCTGACTCCAGTGTTTTGTCCCTGCGCGAGTTGACCGGTAATGCCGGTAAACGGCGAGGGCATGCGATTCGAAGTGTAGGTGCCGCTTTGAATGTTTCCGTTCACAGGCGGAACCTCACTGGCCGTCCACGTTCCCGTTTGCGGAGAAACTCCAGTCTTCGAACATCCCTCGGACAGGATCGTATAAGTTCCGCTCATTGCGTTTTGCCCGGAGACCGAGCCGGTCAGGTTGATCACATCTCCGCTAAGAGTTGCCACCAAAGACACATCGGACCCGCTGACCGTGCCGGCAACGGTTGCAACGCCAGAACAGGGGGTGTCGATCACGATGACGCTGCCGCTGACCGCGGTTCCGCTCTGCAACAGAAAGCCGCTCTGGGATTTTGGGTCGGTGCTGTCTGTCGGCACCAGGGACATTTGCCAGTTGCCGGAAATGCCCGCGCTGGGGTCGGACGAATTCACCGTACTACTGCTGCTGCCGCAGCCCGTCATCAAGCCTGCCACAGTCACGCACAACACGATTGCCGCGAGCCTGCGATTGAGAAGCTTCATTAGAATCCACCTTAAGCTAGTCGTTCCTAAGCTAGTCGTTGAAAAATAAGGACTTGCAGCCGTTAGCGGACACGCCGCCGCCATTCTAAAAGCTCCTTGAGCATAGTGTGGGAAAGGTTTCCGAAGCGTTACGGTCAGGTTAATATTGTGTTAATTTCAAGCCGAGAATCACAGAGCGCGACCAGTTATACACAGCGATAGATTTACCGGCCAGTCGGCCAAATTCTCGATAGTTCCGCCCGCGCAGCCGCCATATTCGGATCGAGTTGCAGGATCCGCTCGAAGGCCTGCGCTGCAGCCTCATTTTGTCCCGCTTCCTCGAGCAACAGCCCCAGCTTCATAAACTCCCGCGCGGAAGGATGAGAAACCGCGAATTCCGCAAGTTGTTGAATAGTATCCACGACCTTGCTGCGATCCAGTTGCACGGCAGCGCGGTATTGCAGGCGCGCGTTCTCGTACTCTCCCATCGATGTGTAGGCGAAGCCGAGGTCGAGATGCGTGTCTACAAGGTTCTCGACGTCCTTGTCCATGCGCAGCGCTGCTTCCAGCAGCGGGATCGCTTCCCGGTGCTGGCCAAGTCCGTTCAGGCAGGCGCCCAGATTCAGGTAGCTGGTGGGATCGTGGGTGCCAAGCTCGATGGCGCGCTCGAAGTGCTTCATCGCCGCATTCTGATCGGTTGCCAGCAAAGCCATTCCCAGTTGCGTCTCGCTCACCGGATTATCGGCCGTGACCGCAAGCGCATGCGACCACAGAGCATAGCTGTCATTCCAATAAGAGATCTGCTTCCACGTCGTCCACGACAACGCGAGCAGCACAATGACTGCAGCCGCCGCCTGCCACGACTTCCCGATCCGGCGGCTTTCGCAAAGGTCCGCGATTCCCCAGACGACTGCGACAAAGATTCCGATCAGCGGAATGTAAGCGTAGCGGTCCGCCATCGCCTGCGCTCCTACCTGGATAACGCCGATGACGGGGACTAATGTCCCCAGAAACCAAAGCCAGCCCACCAACAGATAGGGCGCTCGCGAGCGCATCTTCCAGGCTGACCAGGTCACCACGACGAATGCAACCAGATACGACGCAGTTCGCCATACCGGCAGGCCGGCGCCGGGATGCGGATAGAACACCGCCAGTCTCGCCGGATACACGGCCTTCCATAAATACATCGCGTAGGAGTAGATGGCATTCGCGAAGCGCTGCGACCAAGGGAACGCGTCCAGAGTTTTCACCGCCCCACCATTGTGCTGGGCGATCACCGTCATCACCGAACCCGCCGCAGCCATGACCAGCAGCGGAAGTTTTTCCAGCACACAGCGCGAAAAAGAAACTTGCGGAATCGTGTAGACCTCATGGGGCTCGCTCCAGCCCTGAATCCGCCGCAAAGGCCAGTAATCGAGCAGCAACAGCAGGAACGGCAGCGTCACCACCATGGGTTTCGACGCCAGCGCCAGCAGAAATAGCCCCGCCACGGTCAGATAACGAACAGTGCCCGGCTTGGTGACATAGCGGCCATAGGCAGCGAGGGCGAGCAAGAAAAACAGAGTGCTCAACACATTCTTGCGCTCAGAGACCCATGCGACCGACTCCACATTAAGAGGATGCAGCGCGAACAGCGCAGCCACCACCAGGCTGCGGCCCGGCGCTCCCGTCACCGCAACCAGAAGCCAAGCCAGGATCATGACGTTCAACACGTGCAGGCCCAGGCTCATCCAATGATGTCCGGCAGGATCGAGGCCAAACAACTCACAGTCGAGTGCGTGAGAAATCCAGGTGAGCGGATGCCAGTTGCCGGTGGTCGCAGTCGAAGTAAACGCCCAGGCCACGCTATCGACGCTCAAGCCGGAACGAATGTGCGCATTGTTGACGACGTAATCGCCGTCATCGTAGTTAACAAAGTCATGATGCCGTACCGGACTGTAGACGGCGGCGGTCACGATCGCGAGCAGGACCATGGCCAGCAGAACAGGACGAGAGATCGGCGATCTCAGTTTGCCCGGATGAGACCGAAGACCCGGCTTGGTGGATGAGACCGAATCATTCCGCGTCGTCCTCTTCGTCAAATCTCTCTTCCGTGGCAATTCCCCCTCCGCGTCGAAGCTTCTCTCAAGGCTGTGCCGCGCCCCGTTCTTACGTGGTCCGGAACGCATCCGTCCGGGAAGCTTTTAAGAATAGCAGCCGCTCCTTCCAGGGACTGGTAGTGGCTCAATTTGAAAAAGCTCTCGGTCTGGAGTCATCTCTTTATGAAAACGTGCTTCATTGAGGAGAAGCCAGGCCGAGCGAAGAATTTCTGCGCACCGTTTTGTGGGTCCGGAGATCATGACTGAGGCGAAGAAACGGCCAAGGGTGCTGTACGTACACCGTTGTAGTAATAACGAGCAAATGTACAATGGCGTACATATATTGGCGTACATTGTTGCCACAAATTCCCATTTTGGGACAGAAAACATACCCCTGCGCGCCAGGGGGAGCGGAAAAGCCGGTCCGGTCGATTTTTAAAATGCCCATTGCTGCGTCATCAGCGGCCCGTAGAGCGACGCGGACGACGCGGCCGCCCCTCCCCCACACAGACACTCCTTAAAGTTCGCCATATCGCGTTTAAACGCGTTTCTACCAAGAATCAACAACTTCCACCAACTTTCAACGACTTACACCAACTTTCAACGACTTAGCGAGAATCGCGTTTCAAGGTTTCCAGAGCAGGTTTCAAGGTTTTGGAGTTTCAAGAGTTCGGACACGAGAGAGAATTGTTGATTGCTGATTTCTGATTGAAAACCGCCGCGCGGGAGCTGAGGGCAGTTCAATCAACAATCAACAATCAACAATCGAAAATCGCAAATCGGAAATCTTTCCGAAGCCCCGGCACCCGTCGTCTCCGCCTCCGTGAGATAATGAAGGGGTTCCATGCTTACCATGCAACGCATTCTTAGTTTTTTCCTGCTCGTTTGCCTGAGCTGTGCGGCCCAGTCCTTGCCTCCCAATGTGGTTCGCAAAATCGAGCATCAGGTGCGCGCCAGCTACAAAGTTCCTGCCGATTCGGAGGTCACGGTCGGCGCCCTCGCTATGTCTTCGGACGTGCCCGGATTTGACGCCATCAACGTGACCATCGCCAGCGCCGACCAGAAGGCCGATCCAAAGGCGGACCCGAAGAAGGACTTGCCGTTCCTGATCTCCAAAGATCATCGCACCCTGGTTCGCCTGATAAAGTTCGACCTCGACAAAGATGCCTTTGACGACGTGATGAGCCGCATCGATGTGAAGGGCAGACCGGTGCGCGGAGCGAAATCGGCGAGCGTGACCCTGGTGGTCTTTGACGACTTCGAGTGTCCCTTTTGCGCGCGCGCCCACCAGACGCTGTTTCCCCAGCTCCTGAAGGAATACGGCGACCGCGTCAGCTTTATCTACAAAGACGATCCCGTCGAGAGCATTCATCCCTGGGCGGTGCATGCCGCGGTCGATGGCAACTGTTTGGCGGCGCAGAGCTCCGACGCCTATTGGGACTTTGCCGATGAACTGCATTCCCGGCACCAGGAAGTCGACAATCAGAGAGCGAATCCGGCCCGTTTTGAACTACTCGACAAGATCACGGTTTCACAAGGCGAGAAACATCAGCTCGATGCCGCTCAATTGCAAGCTTGCATCAAGGCGCAAGATGAAACTGCGGTAAGAAAATCAATGGATGAAGCCAAGGCGCTCGGCGTCAACGGCACGCCGGCGATTTTCGTCAACGGGCAGAGAATTGACGGTGCGGTTCCGGCCGCTACATTCCGCGCCGCACTCGATCGGGCGCTCAAGGAGTCTGGAAACGCGGCCGCGGCACACGCTTCTTCCACGCCAGCCCCAAAATCGGATCGCAGCAATTGAATCCTGCGGTTTCCTCTGTGATCCTCTGTGCCCCTGTGGTGAAAGCTTTTGACTTCTAAGTCGAACCCCAAAACTTAGCCGGATCGAGGCGCACCGCACTCGATCGGGCGCTCAAGGAGTCTGGAAACGCGGCCGCGGCACACGCTTCTTCCACGCCAGCCCCAAAATCGGATCGCAGCAATTGAATCCTGCGGTTTCCTCTGTGATCCTCTGTGCCCTCTGTGGTGAAAGCTTTTGACTTCTAAGTCGAACCCCAAAACTTAGCCGGATCGAGGCGCAGCATAACGACCACCATTTTCGACGCACTACACTAGCGAGTCTGACCCACCGGAATGTGCGGCTGCACCAGGGCAAGCAACGGATCTTTCAGGAAAGGTCCGCATGCCAGCAATCCTGAGAGCAGAGGATTGCGCTGATTGCAGCGCAGCGGAGCGTTATCGAGCGTGGCCACATATCCTCCCGCGCTCAGCACCAGCGCGGTGCCGGCGGCAACATCCCACTCGTTTTTCGGGGTCAACGTAAAAGTGATATCGGCCTTGCCAACTGCAACCAGACCTAGCTTGTAGGCGACCGAACCCATGGGCCGAATGTTGTAGCCGCCGCTCAGGAATTGCTGCCACTCTCCGCGTTTGGTTTCGCTGCGGCTGGCGAGGATGGTCGAACCTTCGATCGCGCGCCGCTGGCTGGGTTGCGCCGGGTGGCCGTTGTAGGTGACGCCGCAATCGATCGCCCCCAGAATCGTTTCGTTCGTCGCCGGATTGCAGATGCCTCCCGCGACCGGCCGCCCGTTTTCCACAAAGCCGATGGAGACGCAGAATTCGGGAATGCCCTGCACAAATTCGCGCGTGCCATCCAGCGGGTCCACCACCCACACGCGGCTCTTGTCGAGCCGGGAAACATCGTCGGTGGTTTCTTCCGAGAGCCAGCCTTCGCCTGCGCGCAGCAGATTCTGCCGCATCACGGTATCGACGGCCCGATCGGCTTCGGTGACCGGGTCAAGGCCCTTCTTGTATTCGGTTTCAATTTCTCCCGGCGTGAAGCGGGCGAAGACGGCGCGCGCGGCTTCGATCGCGGCCGCGATGCGTTCCAGAATGTCTGAGTAGGAAGAAGTCATCGGTTCGAAAAAGCCTTTCTTAATGGTTTCAAAGCTAATAGTTTCAAAGATAGTTTCAAAGGTTCGGCCACAACATGCGCGCTCCGGTGATCAGCAGCAGTGCACAAAGGATGCGCCGCAACCACAACATGGGGACGCGCGTAGACAGATGCGAACCGATCAGTCCGCCGGGGATGGAACCGATCAGCAGACAGAGCAGCAGCTTGGGATCGACATTGCCGGCGCGGAAGTGAAGCAGTCCGGTGACGCCGGTGAGCACCACGGCGTGCACAATATCGGTGCCCACGTTCACCTTGGGCGGAAAGCTGTAGAACAACAGGAGCAACATCATAATGATGCTGCCCGAACCGACCGACGTCATCCCGACCAGAAAGCCCGCCACCAGGCCAAGCACCGCCATGCCGGCGAAACCCTTCATGGTCGGCGGACGGTTGGCGACCTTTTCTTCGATTCGACGCTGGAATAACAGCAGCAGGGGGACAATGATCAGCAAAACGCCCACAGCGGTCTTGATGAAATTGTTGACTCCATCCCCGTAGAGGCTGCGGATGTAGAGCAAGAGCTTGACTCCGCAGAATGAGCCTGGGATGCTGCCCACCGACAGCGCCATGACCACTTTGCGCCGCACCGTACCCTTTTTCAGATGCAGCAGGCCGGCTGGAATCTTGGTGAAGAAGTTGAACAGCGCGTCGGTCCCGACCGCGACGATCGCCTGGATGTGCAGCCCAAAAATGAGCACGGGGAGCAGCAACACGCCGCCCCCCACGCCGCTCAAACCAATGAGCACGCCCACCGTGAAGCCAACCAGAATTTTGGTCGCTAACAGTGGCATAGCCAGTCCCCAAACGGCCTAGGCGCTTGCGCCGTTCACTCCAATGAAGCCTTCCCGCTCCAGGTGCAGAATGATTTCCTGCGCCGCTTCTTCGGCGGAAAGCTCACCCGTGTTGATGGTCACATCGGCATCCGCCGGAACTTCATAAGGATCGGAAATCCCGGTGAATTCCTTGAGAATGCCGGCGCGGGCTTTGGCGTACAGGCCCTTGCGGTCGCGCTGTTCGCAAACCTCCACCGAAGTGGCAATGTGAACCAGAATGAATCCGCCATAGGGTTCGATCATCTGGCGCACATGTTTGCGCGTCGCGTCATACGGAGCGATGGGAGCGCAGATCGCGATCCCGCCGTTTTTCGTAATCTCCGACGCTACATATCCAATGCGGCGAATGTTGATGTCGCGATGCTCCTTCGAGAAGCCCAGCTCCGACGAAAGGTGCTTGCGCACCAGGTCGCCGTCCAGCAGCGTGACCGGCCGTCCGCCAACTTCCAGGAACTTGGTCAGCAGGACGTTCGCGATGGTCGATTTCCCCGAACCCGACAGGCCGGTAAAGAAAATCGTCACCCCCTGCCGGCTGCGTGGCGGAAAGCTGCGGCGCAACTCGTGCACCACTTCCGGATAGGTGAACCAGCCCGGAATCTCGCGGCCTTCGTTCAACCGCTGCCGCAGTTCCGTGCCGGAAATATTCAGCACGCGGTCGGTCTTCTTGACCTCGTCGTCAGGCACGTAGCGATCGTCGGCTTCCAGGTACACCATCATGCTGAAGGGCACCATGGTGACGCCGATGTCGGCCTCATGCTTCTTGAACACTTCCTGCGCCTCGTAGGGGCCGTAGAACGGCTTTTTCGTCTCCGGATCGCTTCCCGGACCGGCGTGGTCGCGGCCCACGATCAGGTGAGTGCAGCCGTGGTTCTTGCGAATCAGCGCGTGCCAGATCGCCTCGCGCGGCCCGCCCATGCGCATGGCCAGCGGCAGCAGCGACAGCTTCTGCGTCCCCTGCGGATACTTCGAGCTCAGCAGTTGGTAGCAGCGCACGCGCGTGTAGTAATCTACGTCACCCGGCTTGGTCATGCCGACCACGGGATGAAGCAGCAGATTGGCTTCTACTTGTTTGGCCGCGCGGAAGGTGAGTTCCACGTGAGCGCGGTGCATGGGATTGCGGGTTTGGAAGGCGACCACGCGTCGCCATCCCAGGCGAACGAATTCGGCGCGCAATTCCTCCGGGGTGAAGCGCAGCGTGCGGAAATCATAATGCGAAGGCATCTGCAGTCCTTCTATGTGTCCGCCCACATACCACGGATTCGCCTTGTTCATGGCGTAGTCGGCGCCGGGATGAGCCTTGCTCGTGGTGTTAAACACGGCCTTGGCTTCGGCGGCGCGATCCGGCTGCCAGACTTCTTCTACGTGCAGAACCGCCAGCATCACGCCCTCGGCGTCGCGCAGCGCAATTTTGCTGCTGCCAGGAGTAAGTTTCTTGGCGAATTCTTCGCTGACGTCCAGCGTGATCGGCATAGGCCAAAGCACACCGCTGGCCAGCCGCATGTTGTGGCAGACGCCTTCATAGTCCGCCTTGTTCATAAATCCGCGCAGAGGCGAAAAGCCTCCACTCATCAACAATTCGAGATCGCAAATCTGGCGGGCTGTAAGGTCCCAGGATGGCCACTCGCGGGAGTGGGCTTTCAATTCTGCGGCTTTTTCCGGTGCTGCTACAAGAGTAACGAGTTCGCCGCCGTGCGGAGCAATCAAATGACTAGTCGAAGCTGACAAAGTGCGTAAACCTCCCAGATTCTTCGAAATTTGGTTCGTCGAAATTTAGCTCGAAATTCGTTTCGCCGAGATTTTGGATTTACCGCTTGTAAAATTCAGCGTCTCGCACGGAAGCAATGAACACTTCCAAACATGCTTGTCGGGGGGACATGCGGACGAGACCGATTCCCAGCTTGCAGCTAAATTACTTCCTAGTCTACACCAAAAGAAGAATGTGTCTTGTTACCGAAGCAACTAGCGGTGTCCTAATTTGTGTTCGACAGGCGTACGCGGTCCAAAAGCAGGTTCCTCACCGCGCCTTCGGCCCGGTTCGGAATGACAAATCAGGACACTACGAAGCAACTAGCGGTGTCCTAATTTGTGTTCGACAGGCGTACGCGGTCCAAAAGCAGGTTCCTCACCGCGCCTTCGGCCCGGTTCGGAATGACAAATCAGGACACTACGAAGCAACTAGCGGTGTC
>Ga0302326_10000201_pt1 | contig 175757 bp, 163 predicted proteins | sample Palsa_T0_3_FD_202264 | JGI IMG/M metagenome (GOLD analysis project Ga0302326, IMG submission 202264) | Peat permafrost microbial communities from Stordalen Mire near Abisko, Sweden - Palsa_T0_3 | ecosystem: Environmental > Terrestrial > Soil > Palsa > Peat permafrost | place: Sweden: Abisko...
TTCAAGCGGCGCATCGCGAAAGAAAGCGGCCGGCGCACCGTGCCGCTGCCCAAAGGCCGGCCGCCGAAACCAATGGGGCAAAAGCGGCAGCTGGATCTGCTTTAAATGGAGTCTGACCCCGTTTCTGATGCAAAAGGCCGGCCGCCGAAACCAACGGGGCAATAGCGGCAGCTGGATCTGCTTTAAATGGAGTCTGACCCCAGTTCTGAAACCCCATTTCTGCCATTTCTGATGCCATTTCTGATGCTTTCCGGCGATCGCAGAATAGAGGGACGCGAATCATTTTATCACCTGATCGATCCGCGCCTGCACACCCTCGTCAGACCCCCATGGCCTCGCCGCTCGCCCCACATTGCTTTGCCCCCCAAAATTGCTGTTGCTCAATAGTTGAGCGGGATTTGCCGCCGGTTTGGGCGGGGCTGTCTGAGGCCTAAAGGACGCAGGACGGATTCCAAACTGGTGGGGCGCGCCCCTTCTGTTATAGATTCGTCACGACCGGGTTGTGTCCAACGGCGCGTGTTTTCGGGGTGTTCCGCCGCGTATCGAAGGGGACGGCATTTCAGTGACGAATGAAAACCGCGCGCCGATGGACCGGCGGTCGCTTCTGACCCTCATCGGCACGGTGGCGGGCAGCGCCGTGATGTATCAGGCGATGACTGAGCTGGGCCATGCGGCGGAGTCCGGGTTCGCGGGCCCCATCGCGCTCAAAGGCGGCGCCAAAGGCGCGTCCGTGCTCATCTTGGGTGCGGGTCTCGCAGGCATGTCGGCCGCCTATGAGCTGCGCAGGGCGGGCTATAAGGTCCAGGTCCTCGAATACAACGACCGGCCAGGCGGCCGTAACTGGTCGCTTCATGGCGGGGACACCTACATGGAGCTCGGAGGGTTCACCCAGCACGTTCAATTCGACAAGGGGCTCTACATCAATCCCGGGCCGTGGCGGCTGCCGCATCATCACCGTGCCGTTCTGCATTATTGCAAGCTTCTCAACGTGCCGCTCGAGCCGTTCACGCAGGTGAACTACGCCGCCTATGTACAATCGAACAATGCGTTCGGCGGTAAGCCGAAGCGCTATCGGGAAGTGCATGCGGACTTCAACGGCCACGTCGCGGAGCTGCTCGCCAAGGCCACCAACCAGAGCAAGCTCGATCAGGCGGTGACGAAAGAAGACCGGGAAGTTCTGCTCGGAGCGCTGCGCTACTGGGGCGCTCTCGACCAAAACTACGAATACAAGAAGAACCTGTTCACCAGCGAGCGCCGCGGCTATGTCTCAGATCCGGGAGGCGGGCTCGATTCCGTGCCTGTGCCGTCGGAGCCGATGGCGATGCGCGAATTGATGAAGTCGACGCTATGGCAATCCATCCTGCAGGGCCATGACTACGAATTCCAGAACACGATCTTCCAGCCGGTCGGCGGCATGGGTGCGATCGGCAAGGCGTTCGGCCGCGCGTTGGGAAATGTCATCCGTTACAATTGCAAGGTGACGGAGATTCGCCAGGACGCGAAAGGCGTCACGGCCACTTATCACGACTCGAAGAAAGGCGGCGCGCCGCGCCAGGCGCATGCGGATTGGTGCGTCTGCACGATTCCGGCCTCGATCCTGGGCCAGATCCCGATGAATGTCGGCGCGCCGCTGAAGGCTGCGATCGATGCGTTGTCTTATGAGAGTTCGCTCAAGGTCGGGCTTCAATTCAAGCGGCGCTTCTGGGAAGAGGACGATGCGATCTATGGCGGCATCAGCTATACCGACCAGCCGATCTCCCTGATCGGCTATCCGAACACCGGCTATTTCAAGAAGGGTCCCGCCGTTCTGCTCGGCGCCTATTCCTGGGGTCCGGATTCGTATGAATTGGCGGCGCTGTCGCCGCCGGAGCGGATCGAAAAAGCGCTCGAATGCGGCAGCCGGATCCATCCGCAATATCGCGCGGAATTCCAGCACGGCGTGGCTGTGGCCTGGCATCGCGTGCCCTGGACCTTGGGCTGTTTCGCGCGCTGGACGGATGATTTGCGCGCCGAGCATTACGACAATCTGTGCGCGATCGACGGGCGCATCGTGCTGGCGGGCGAGCATGCGTCGCGGCTGCCCGCCTGGCAGGAAGGCGCAATTCTTTCGGCGCTGGATGCAATCGGCCGTCTCCACCAGCGCGTTCTGGCGAGTTGACATGAAACAGACTCGGATATTGAGGCGCGCGCACCCAATTGCTTTTGGGATTGTGCTGGGTGCGATGCTTTCGGAATCCGCGCTCGCGGAGGATTTCGCGTTCGGAAAGTTTCCGCAGCAGACCGGCGAGGCGATCTACAAGGGTGTTTGCCAGGGTTGCCATATGCCCGACGCCAAAGGCGCTGTCGGTGCCGGCGCCTATCCCGCGCTCGCGAACAATCCCAAACTGCAGGATGCGGGATATCCGGTCTTTCTGGTCGTCAACGGGCATAAGGCGATGCCGCCTTTCGGCGACAGTTTCAACAATCAGCAGGTCGCCAATGTCGTCAACTACATCCGCACGCATTTCGGCAATCGCTACACGGACATGGTGAAACCGTCCGACGTGCAGATCGTGCGGCCCGCGGCGCCCAATGCCGCGCCGAAGAAAAACATGCATGACTGAATCAATCGGGGAGACCGGACTATGACATTTCTCAGGATCAAGGCGCCGCATGTCGCGGCGGCGGCGTTGGCGCTGTGTGCGGCCGGTTGCAGCGTCTTCGCCGGCAACATCGCCCGAGATGAAATCCCGGTGCCGAATATTCCCTTCGTCGCGGCGGTCGCCGTGCCGCCGGGCTACACCACCTATTACATCAGCGGCACGATCGCGGCCGTGGCCGATGCGAGCGCGCCGGAAGGCAGCGTGCAGCGCTTCGGCGACACGCAGACCCAGACGGCGTCCGTGCTCGCGCGCCAGAAGGATACGATGGCGAAGCTCGGTCTCACCTTCGGCGATGTCGTGCAGGCGCATGTCTTTCTCGTGGGCGATCCGGCGAATGGCGGAAAGATGGATTTTGCCGGATTGAACAAAGCGTGGCTGAAAGAATTCGGCACCGCGGCGCAGCCCAACAAACCCGCACGCGCCGCCGTCCAGGTAAGCGCGCTGGCGGTACCCGGCGCGCTGGTGGAAATCGAATTCATCGCAGCCAAAAAGGCGCCGTGAATCAGCGCCAGTTTTCCAGCGCCGGTCCCAAGGCCTCCTTCAACGGACCAAGCCACGGTTCGTAATGCCGCCATTGATTCACGCCGTCGCGAAACACTGGACGACGCACTTGTTCGGAACTCACCGTCCTGACGGCGCGCGCGTTCTCGTAAAATTTCAGGCAGGACTCTTCGAACGGCAGGCCGCAATAATCGAGCAACCGGCGCACGATGAGGTCTGTGTCTTCGACCAGATCTTCATAGATCACGCGGTGAATGCGCCCCGGCAGCACGGCGTCGAAATGCGCCATCAGATCGACATAGTCGCGATAATATCGGCCGCTATCCGCCAGATCGTAGGAAAATGCCTGGCCTTGCGCGAAGTGCTGCTTGAACGCCGAGAAGCAGGCCCCGAGCGGATGGCGGCGCGCATCGACGAACTTTGCGTGCGGAAGGATCAGTTGGATCAGGCCGATATGCTGAAAATTGTTCGGCATCTTGTCGACGAAAAACGGCCGGTCGAGTTTGCGATGCGCCCGCGTCTTTTCCAGGAACGAACGGCCTAAGGAATTCAGGTTTGCCGCGTCGAGGGAGACGACGCGGCCCGGATACTCTTGCGTGTCGCGCGTCAACCACCCAAGATTGCCGGCGATGAAGCCGATGTCCGGCAATTCGCGGGTGCCTTCCACCTTCGAATGGCTCGCGAGAATCTGTTCGATCAGCGTGGAGCCGGATCGCGGCAATCCCACAATGAATATCGGCGCCTTCGAAGAAAAGCCCGCACCCTCGCGATCCGCAATGACGGCAGGCGTGAAGACCGCCTTCGACCTTCGCACCAATTGCGTCATGTCACTGGCGTCGTAGGGTGTCGTCACGCGCCGCATCCGGGCCGCCTCGCGATAGCGATCGAACGAGGCTGCGTATTCGCCGCGATCCTCCAGCGCTTTGCCCAACGCATAGTGCAGATGCAGCCGATCGTCCGCGCTCAAATCGGATCGCGCGACCTGCGCCAGCATCGTCGCTTCCTCCTCGCGCGTGAACGCAGCCAGTTTCAGATTTGCAAGGCTCCAATAGGCTTCGCCCAAACCCGGAGCCAGCGCGATGCAGCGCCGATACGCTGTAACCGCCTCGTGGCTTTTTCCCACCGTGCGCAGCGCATGACCGTAATTGAGCCAGATGCGCGGTTGCTTTGGGTAGCCGTTTGCCAGCTTTGCGTAGATATCGCCGACGCGCGAATCTTCGCCGACCAATCCGAGACAGCCGGCCATCAGGTTCAGATAGGCCGGATCGTCCGGCTTTTGCCGCAGCAATCGTTCGGCCTGCGACAGGGCCTCGGTCCCTTTCTGCTGGTGAAATAGAGCGTCGGCGTAAAAGAAACGTGCTCCGTCCTGGCCTGAATCCAATTCCAGGCAATGCGCCAGAAGCGTTTCGGCATCGGCATAACGCCCGAGACGGATCAAAGTGTCTCCCATCAGGCGCAACGCTTCGACGTCATTGGGGTGCGCGATCAGATAGGCGCGCAATTGCGTTTCGGCGTCCACAGGACGATCCTGCGAGAGCGCTATTGCCGCGCCTTTCAACGCGGGATTTTGGATCGAAGTGCACAGCAATCGGGCAAACGCGGCTTCGGCGGCCGAAATCTCTCCCTCGTCGAACAGCTGTTCGCCAAGCGTGCGCCAGGCTTCCGCATGATCGGGATTGAGAGATACGGCTTGCCGGAGCGCGGCGATCGCTTCGGTTGCTCTGCCCAGGGCAACCAGCGTGGCGCCGAGCTCGTAGTGCGTGTTGGCCGCTCGGGGGTACGCCTTTGCGAGAGGCGCCAGCAAACGATACGCCGCTTCCGGATCGCGCTGGCGCCGGCGGGCAGAGCCCAGAATCAGCAATGCCCTGGGATCGTTGGGTGCAGTCTTCAGGATCGCGCGCGCCTGCTCCTCCGCTTTCGCGGGATCGTCAGCCAGCAATGCGGCTGCTTGCTCGACGAATTTGGCCGACGGCCCTTGCGCCATAGCGAATGTCCCACGTCCTGCCAAAGTGCCAGGATGTCTTATCATATTATCCTGCGTTCCCCCGGATGAGATTAGAGTTGCAAGGACGCATGTGTCGATTGAGAGAGTGGTATCAGAAGCTTATATGTCGGATCGAGAACGACCATGGCGCACCCGGCGGATGAAGCGGATTTGGACGTTCTTCGGCTCACGTTCGACCGCCGCCTCAAGCTGGGATTTCATGGCGCCGGCATCACCTCGGATTCGCGGCTGCTCGCGTATCGTGAACCGGATGACACGCCGGGCCTGACCACACTCGCCGGTGGAATACTGTCGGTTGCCCGTCAATGTGCCGACCTCAGACCCGGTCCGATCGGCAGCACCAAACCAATCTTGCATGGCTGGGAACGGGTAACCTTCTTTGTTTCCGAATTTTGTCCTGCGTTCGTTTTCGCGCTTCGCCAATTGTTCCATGCGCGCTCCAATGCCTGGCAAGGCTGAGTAACAAATCCGTGTCGCAGCGTTCGGCAGTGAATTCGACGCGCAACATTGAGCAGGGCATGGTCTATTACTTCCTCACCGGAATGCATTACCGGCCTTTGGTGCAGGGATTCATTTCGTTAAATCAAATGGTTACGCACAATACAGGCGTTGGAGACGATACCGCCATCGAGTTTTGAGATTCCTCTATGCAACCCGTCACATTTGGTATTAGCATTAACAAGATCATCTGATTAGGGGCGGCTGGATTGAACTAACGGGTATCTGCCAGTCGTTCATTTTCGCCATTGTTTTAGGGGTGGGGCAATGAGGGGTCGGATAGCGGTGCGCGCCGCCGGCGCGCTGGTGTTGGTGTTTGGGCTGTCGAGTTGCACGCTTTTCAACGACGCGGAGCGGTTCTGTTGCACCGGTGACGAGCCGCTATACAAGCCCCATACGGTACACTGGCAGGAGGATGCCGGTGAGGTCCATATTGCACGGGGCTCTATCGCCTTGTGGCAAAACTACGTAGATACACTGCAGCCAAGTTTCACGATCACACCGACAGCTGCATTGGCTGCGGCCCTGCCGACGACGTCATACACAAAAGAGGCTTTGGCCAGTTCCTTCAACTTCGGGGCCCAGATCGGCCTGCCCCAGACGACCGAGACGCTTTCCAACAGCACGTCTCTCAGCAACGGAACGCCGACGACGTCGTCGAGCAACGCGACCGCAACCAATCCCGGAACCCTGCCCACCTCGCAATACGCAACTGCGACAATGCCGAGCGCGAGCGGCCTGCCCGTTCCCAGCGGAACCCTCGGACAGGACGCCATCCTGCAATATACGGCGGCGACGGCGATTTATCAGGAAGTGCAGCTTCTCAACAATTACCTCAAGGACGCCGCATTCCTGCGCGACGCCACGCCATACATGCTGCGCCTCTCCGTCAATGCCGAACCTTATGCGCGCGGCGAGCCTTACGACATCTATATCGATGCAAGCGTTTTTACTTTTTGCAACACTCAGAACAACACTGAGAAGAGCAAATCGCAAACTGTGTTCAGACCACAACTTGTGTCCGTGATTCCGTTGCTCGTAACAGACGACGTTGAAACGAGCCAGGGCACCAATGCCTCGGATCAGGCCCGACAGCTTGCTGCCACCCTCGGCGGCACCATTCAGAACGTTGCCTTTCAGACGCAACTGCAGGATCTCATCGACCATTACCAGTCGATCTTCGGAACCGACACCAACAGCCTGTTTACCGTAACGCGCGGCGGAAGCGACAACGTATTTCGCGTACGGATCGGGGCTGCGGCGAATGTCGCTTACGGTTATTCCATGGCCACGCAAACCCACAACGTGACGCTCGTTGTTGCGGTTCCGAAAGCGCTACAGCAAGGCGAATGCAATGGAACCCCCGAACTTCAAATTGTCTCAACGAGCGCATTTCGCGATGCGACGTCGGGCAAAAAGCTTGGAGTGGACCCCGGAAAGCTCGACGACGCGCTTGGAGAAGTGCTTAAAAGATTTGTTCCGGCAATATCGGACATAAGTAAAAACGACTTGGATAACTTAGGTACTCTCGCGTCCGACATCGCCGAAGACAACTACCAGAGATTCGTTCATGACGCGATTACTCTTTACCCCAATTATCCTGGCCATAAGGGAATTACTCGTAGTCGGACCCAGGCCTTATGGACCGGGCTCTCGACGGTTGTCGCGAAGTCCGAGTATGCGTCGACCTACGTTGACCTCCCCGAGGTCGACGCGGTGCCTCTGGACGGGTATCCGTTGTCCCCACCATCTACAACCGAAGCGAGTGCCGCACCAACGTCTCCCTCCAGCAACGGTCCAAACATACCTTACGAATTCAAGTCCGCTGAGGTATTGGAAAAGTCCGACAGTTCAACTTCTTCGAGTCAAAGCGTCGGCAAGGCCTCCGTTCGGACCATAATCGTTCCGCAGATGATCGTTCTCACTGCCAGCGGCACGACGGTGACAACGTCGGTTGCCGGTTTGGGCTCGACTCCGACGGCGTTTCTTCAGGCGCGGCTGGAATGCGATGCCACAGACGTGGCGGGGAACACAACGCAAAATTTAACGATCCCGGCCACGGCCGTCACACATTCGGATCCGAGCAGCCCCTTCACGGTGCAATTCGGCGCGATTGATACGATGCAGTCGCTTTGCGAGAAGAAGGGAACGCCCACCCCCGCAACCCGGAAGAAGGGAACGCCCAACCCCGCAACATCGGGCGTCGCTTCAGGAGATGACTGCGCGAAAAAGGGGCCCGCGCAACCGGCGGCAACACCGAAAGTGGCGCGGAAAGCTCCGAAAACCCGCGATGGGTTGGTGTCGCCCGCGCAACAGGCGCCAACACCGAAAGTGGCGCGGAAAGCTGCGAAAACCCGCAATGCGTCGGCGTCGCCCGCGAAGCCTCCGTCCGATGACACATGCAACGCGCCGAAACCGTGGGCTGGCGTCAAACTGGTGATCGATCGCAGCGATGGCGATCCGCGCTGGAAATCATCGATAAATATCACTTCCTATGAGTTCAACAACGTCTATTCCGTCGAGGATACGAGCAGCGGCGCGGGTTCGACCGGCGGGTTCACGCTGGCGGCGGGTACGGACACGCTGATGGTCGGCAATGGCGGAACTGCGACGCTGCGGCTGATGATCGACAAGCTTGATGCGACCACCATGACCGACGTTCTGGTGACAGCCTTCGGCGCCGCAATTGCAGGCGGAACAGTGGTTTCGCTTCAGAGCCCTCCAGGTACGCCTGCCACGGTGCCGACCGTATCGTTTACGGCTGTTCCGGGAGAGGTCGAGATCACGCCTGCGCCGACGCCGCAGCCGGGCGCGGCTTCGAGCACGCAACCGCCTAAAGGGCCGACGATATTCGATGTTGCACTCAGCGGCCTTGTGCCCAAGCATTCCGTGACGATCACCGCGACGACGGAGCCCAAGGAAAAGGGAGCTGCACCCAGCAAACAGTCTGTGACGGTTTCCGTGGAAGCGCAGACTCGGGCGCGTCGTGCCGACGGTAACCCGTAATTTGCAATATTAGCTTCAAAAGGGGTGTGTTATGGCAAAACGTTCACAAACCGCGAGATTTCAGCAAAAGGACCGCGTGACCAAAGGAACCGCAAAGGGATTCCGGCCGATTGTCGCGATAGTTGAAAGCGCCAGCGGGGGGAAGATCACAAGGCCCAAACGCACCACAAAGGTCCGCGGGGCCTCAATTCCGGTTTCATGCCCAAATTGCGGCAACACAATACACTTGCACGCCATGCTTGACGACAGAGGGGACTTTCCGGTGGGCACCGGAGGGAAAGGCGGCGGGAAAAACGGCAAAAACAATGGAAATGGCGGCACGGGGCGAGTGGATTTTCCGATCGGTTAGCGGCCGAGACGGCGTTCGTAGGTGGAACCGGCTGCGCGCACGATCGTGCGTCTCGCCGCCCCTTCGGATTCGAGCGCGCGGGCAATTCGACTTGCACTTCTAAATTTCGATCGCTCGGTTCATCGCGCGCGTCCGAAATGCGGAATTCCCGGCTATTCCGGCGACCATCGCACCTCGTGACGGCAGCACGTGTCGCACCCAAAACGCAAACGGGCCGGGACAAGCCCGGCCCGTGCGCCATTGTGACGACGGTCAGAAGTTGATCGTGACGCGACCGTAGTAGTAACCGCCGTTGATGCCATAGGGCGAATACTGGTCCGGTTCGCCGTACACGTTGTTGCCGTCCGCCGGCTGCAGATTACCCGCATTATCGACGGTCGGCACCGTCGGCGGCTTCAAGTCGAACAAATTGTTGGCGCCGATATCGATCCGCAGGTAATCGGTGACTTTGTAGCCGACATCGAGATCGGTGATAGGCGACGTGCCGATCTTCGTATCGGTCACACCGGGCGTGCCCGGCTCTCCGCTGCCATCAATGCTGACCCATTGAGAGCTCGGTCCATAGATATCCTCTCTCAGATTCACGCTCCATCGGGACATGGTCCAATGCGCGTCGAGGATCAGCTTGAATTTCGGCACCGCGTCCACGAGCGAACTCGTGGCGTTGCGGTCCAGGAGCTCGGTTTGCCCGATCGCCGCATCCTGATCTTCCAAAGGCAATGCGATGAGTTTGGTGATGGTGGTCTCGTTGTAGTTGAATCCGGCCGTCCAGTCGACATGTCCCATGCCGTCAAAGTCCGACGCATAGGAGGCCGTCGCTTCGAGACCCTGAGTGCGCGTATTGACGCCATTGGTGAACAGCGAAATGCCAGCATAGCTGATTCCGGAATCAAGCGTATTTCCGTGGGCTTTGATAGCGTTCAAAACGGCCTGGGAAACGGTCTGCGACGGGGTTAAGCCCTGGACATAACCCAAAATGAAGCCGCTTCCGACGATCCGGTCCTCGATGTTGATCTCATACGCATCGACGGTGAATTGCAGATCTTCCTGAGGATGGGCTACGAAACCGACGCTGTAATTCTGCGACAGCTCGGGCTTCAAAGGACCGAAGCCCGCGTCCTCGGCCGCGGGCGAGTTCGGCGGAAGCTGGACTTCGGCGAAATCCGGGGAGACGTTCGTGCCCGAATAATATTCTTCCTCGAGCGTCGGAGCGCGAAAGCCGGAACTCGCGGTTCCGCGGACGGCGAACGTGTCGCTGAAATCGTAGCGCACCGTGGCCTTCCCCACCATCGCCTGGCCGAAATCGGTGTAGTGTTCGAAGCGTCCCGCCAGGTCGGCATACAGACCCGGCAACACGGAACCCGCCAAATCGATGTAAGCCGCATAGCTGCTGCGGGAATGGTCGCCGGCATCGGTGGGGCCGTAGCCCGTAAACGACTGGGCGCCTGCGCCGTAGTAGGACGACGGTTCTCCCTGCGAGATGGAGAAGTCGTTCGTAATCGATTCTCCGCCGAACGCGACGTTGAGTGGAGATGCCAGACCGATGGAGAAATCGCGCGAGAAGTCGAGATTGTTCGTCCATTGGGTCGCATTGTAAGCGCCGTCGTAGAAGTTTCTCTGCGCAACGATCGGCGTGGGCGACTGGGCTGCAAGAACAGGGAACAACTGCGCATTCGCGGAATCGAGCGTGGAAACCTGATCGTTGTCCCTGCCATAGGTGGACGACAGGTCCCATCCCCAGCCCAAGATCTGACCCTTGAATCCGCCCGTGAAGTTGAATTCGATTTCGTCGATTCCTTCGCGGGGACTGAAGCCGTAGGGCAGCGGATAATAAGTGCAACCCGTCGGGCAGTCTGGGAGCGACGGAGCCGTAACACCAACGACTTTGTCGGGCTTGCGATAATTCTCGTAGGCCGAGTCTTCACGGAAGCCGTAGCTGCCGTAGCTGTACGCTTCCACGCCGCCGCCCAGAGTGTAGCCGGCGTTGTAGAAGCCGTTATAGAGATTGTATTGCGGATCGCCGTAGATGTTGTTCATGTCCGGATAACCGGGCGCGAGCGGGATATTGGTCTGATCGATCATGGACAGCCCGGGTTTCAACGTTCCGTTCGGATAGTCGAAGCGTTGGTCCGCGCCTCCCTGACGGCTGAAATCGTGGTAGCGCTCTTCGAACGTGACATTGAGAAAGCCGCGGTCGTTGAGGTTGAAGCCTTTGTTGATCGAGATGCCGGCCGTGTCGCCGTCACCTTCGTAATATTGGCCGCCGGTCGCGACAACGGTGCCGCCGCTGTCGTTGGATTTCAGGATGATGTTCACGACGCCGGCGATGGCGTCGGAGCCGTATTGTGCGGCCGCGCCGTCCTGCAGCACTTCGATGTGGTCGATGGCGGCTTCGGGGATGAAGCTCAGATCGGTTGCGGCCGCGCCTTGAAAGGGACTGCCGCCGTCGACTTGCAGATTGGCCGTATCGTTTCGGCGCTTTCCGTCGACCAGAACAAGAGTGTCGTCGGGATTGAGGCCGCGGAGCGCTGCGGAGAGCGTCAAGGCAGCGGTGTCCGCGCCATAACCTTGGGCGTTGAACGAAGGAACGTTCTGGGCCAGTGCCTGCATCAGGTCCGGTTGTCCTGTGGTCTGAAGCACATCGGAGCCTACGATCTGAATCGGCGCGGCGCTGTCGGCGGCTTTCATGCCGGTCGTGCGCGTGCCGGTGACGATCACGGTTTCGACCGAGTCGTCGGCGCGTGCCGCGAGCGGCATGGCGACACACGAAATCGAAACGACCGCGGCACTCAACAAAAGTGACTTACGAAAACCCCCAAGCTCTGATCTGGATGTGTACATACGGAACCCCCGAATGGTTGGTCGCTTCAAGCGACGTTGTCTTTGGTTCCCGTCCTGGCAGTCTGGCGCTGCTCGATTTCTCGTAATGACGGGCACCTCTCACGGCGACCCGACTGCCCCAACGGAAAAGCTGCAGCCTACAAATGCTGCATTTGCGAAGTTAAAGGCGGACAAAGTTCCCTGCCTAATGAATTCGTCTGGATGCAGACACTTCCGTCCTACATGTTGCAGATTTGTGCCAAATTTCTTAATGTGAGAAATATACTTGTGAAAATCATATGTATCTGGCACGAAAAATTCCTTTGCGTTCAATGCGATGGAATAATGCTTCTTATTTGATCACATGTTCGTGAATTTGCATCTTCAATATGCGAAGCCCCAGGACACGGTTCGGAATCTGCCGCTTTATTGTGCATATTGCGACGCAGCACGAATTTTGAGACCGGGGCTCGACCCGCGTCCAGGTCAGCTCTCTCTATCTATTCCGGTTCCTCGAATAGTTCGGAGCCGCGCCACGGATTCCGTTGTTGGCGTGTCGCCGTGCGTGTTGTGGGGGTTGACCGAAAAAGTCCGTTCAGCGCGCAGCTGTGGTTTGCATTCATCGCCCCGTGAATTTTGGCGCGCGCTTTTCCAGGAATGCGCGCACGCCTTCGCGATGGTCTTCCGTCTGGAACAGTTTGTAGATCGTTTCGATCGCCCAGCCGCCGATCTCCTTTGGATCGCCCGAGCTGCCGCGGCGCAAACCTTCTTTCATGTAGCGCAGCGCGAGCGGGGGATTGGCGGCGATGCGTTCTGCCAGCGCCATCGCGCGCGGCATCAATTCGGCGTGCGGCACGACATAGGACACAAGCCCGATCCGCAGCGCCTCGTTCGCGTCGATCGTGTCGCCGGTAAACAGGAGTTCGGCTGCCTTGGCGGGGCCCACGATCGCGGGCAATTTCCACAAGCCCCCGACATCGGAAATCAATCCGCGCTTGATGAAGAGCTCCGCGAATTTCGCGTGCTCCGATGCGATTCGGATGTCCGCGTAAAGTGAGAGCTCCATGCCCCAGCCGACTGCCACACCGTTGACGGCGGCGATGACGGGCTTGTCGCACTCGATGGCGGCCATGGCGGCAGGCGTGGGGGTCGGCCGCACTATACTGCGGCGAGGGCGGGGTTCGCCCGTCATCATCTCCTTCACGTCCTCGCCCGCGCAGAAGGCAGGATCGACACCGGTGACCACCACGCAGCGCACTTCGTCGTCGCTTGCCACGGCGCGGAAGGCGGATTCGAGTTCCGCATAGGCACGCGGATTGAGCGCATTGCGGCGCTCGGGCCGGTTCAGGGAAATGACCGCAATGCCGTTGCGCAGCTCGTAGATGAGGCAGTTGAAGTCGCTTTGTGCGATCGGGATCGTCATGCGTCTGGGTCCATTCGGCGGCGCCCCAGCTTGCCTCCGCCGCGCGTCCTGCGCGAGAAGATTTTGACTGTGCTTTCGCCGTCACAGAAATAGATCAACCTTTTCAATGTGTTGGACGAACACCGAAAGCGGTTTGAATTGACTCGGCGAGCGATTGGCCTTCTTTAAGAGACTTCCCATATAAGATCGGCGAAAGCGGCCGGACGGGCCGTCCGGTGTTTCGCGTTGTCGCTCGAGCAAGAGGAAGTCCCCGATGGTTGCGTTTCTGCGCTGGGCCCAGTCGATCGTTGTGGGGACGCTGAACGGCCTGTTGAAGTTCACGCTCGCGATCGTCCTGCTGGTTGTCGTTCTCTTTAGCATCGGATTCGGCGTGGGCGACGGACTGCCGTCCAAGATCGTGCTGAACCTCGATCTGCGCTCGCCCGTCGCGGACTCTGCCGCACCAGATCCCTTCGAGACCAGTGCAAGGCCGCCCACGATCATGGATATCGTGCTCGCGCTCGACGCGGCCGGTCGCGATCCGCGCGTCAAGGGCATGTTCCTGCGTCTCGGTACGGCCGATCTCTCGGTCCCGCAGGCTGAGGAAATCGGCGCAGCCATTCAGCGCTTCCGCCAGACCGGAAAATTCGTGCTGGCGCACAGCCAGGGCTTTTTGTCGAACGGTCTCGGGGATTATCTGACGGCCGCAAGCGCCGACGAAATCTGGATGCAGCCGAAGAGTCCGTTCGGCACCGCAGGCGCAGGCGCCGGCGCGCTGTTCCTGCGCGGATTGTTCGACAAGTTCGACGCCGTGCCGCAGATGGTGAAGCGCTCCGATTTCAAGAGTGCGGCCGACATGTTTATGGAAAAGGACTACACGGGACCGGACCGTCTGCAGACGACGGCGCTGCTGCAATCCTGGTACGACAACGCCACCACGGCCGCCGCGGCAGATCGCAAGCTGACACCCAAGGCGGTGGTCGCCGCTTTCGAGGCAAGCCCCCAATTCGCCGGCGATGCGAAGCGCGAAGGCCTGATCGACAGAATGGGCTATGATGACGAAGCCGAAAACGCCGCGCGCGACCGCGCGGGCGCCGGCGCAAGTTTCGTCTCCGTCAGAAAATATTGGCACGCCGTCGCGGCGGTCAATTCGGTCTCCGGCAAGACGCATGTGGCCCTGATCGAGGCGGCCGGCGAAATCGTCGACGGGACGGCAGGGGGAGGCAGCCTGTTCGGCGGCGGAACAACCGTCATCGCGGGCGACGACCTTTCCGATGCCATTCGCGATGCCACCAAGGACAAGAACGTCAAGGCCATCTTGCTGCGCGTCGACTCGCCGGGCGGATCGGTCACGGCATCGGATCAGATTCTCGATGCGGTGAAGAAGGCGCAAGCCGCCGGAAAACCGGTGGTCGTGAGCATGGGCGCGGTGGCTGCGTCGGGCGGATATTATATCTCGGCGTCGGCCAACAAGATCATAGCCGAGCCCGGAACGCTGACGGGTTCGATAGGAGTGCTGACCGGCAAGGTGTCGCTCGGCAAGACGATCGGACTGGTGGGCGCGAACGCCGACGAAATCGGAATCGGCAAGAACGCACTGTTCGATTCCGGAATTTCCCCGTTCACGCCGGAGCAACTCGCCAACCTCAATGCCCAGGCCGACGCGACGTATGCGGATTTCACGCAGAAGGTGGCCGACGGTCGCAAGCTTCCGCTCGACAAGGTGCAGGACATCGCCAAGGGCCGCGTATGGACGGGTGCGGACGCCCAACCTCGCGGCCTGGTCGATCAGTTGGGCGGATTCTGGACGGCCGTGGCGGCATTGAAGCAGGTCGCGGGCATCCCCGCCGACGAGCGCGTCCGTTTCGTGCGTTTCCCGAAGACCAAGAGTCTGACTCAGGCATTCGAGGATGCTTTCGGCGGCACGACGGCCAGCATGCGTGCGATCCAGGGTTTAGCGGATCTGGCGCAGACGCCGGGCGTGCGCTCGGTCGTCGAGGCGGTCGGCGAAGCGCCGCATGGCAGCGTCGAAATGCGGGCGACGAATCTTCCGGCGCAGTAGCGCTGCGGGCTTACTGCTCGCGGCGTCCGGGCACCACGTCGAACGCGATCGTGGTGCGCGATTGCGCCGACCGGAACGGCACGGTGCCGTGCCACATATAGGACGGGAATAGAACGAGCGTGCCGACCTTCGGCTGCACGCTGCGTTGCACGGCATTGGCGAGGCCGCATTCGAAATTCGGTTCGCCGAATTTGATCCAGCCCTCTTCGCCATTGGCGCTCGTCACCGCATCGGGCAACGCGACATAATAGGCGGAACTGATCCAGCCCATCGCATGAACGTGATTGGTGTGAAAGCCGCAATCGCGCAGCCGCGAGGACCACGAGCCGGCATACTCGAATTCGGAATTCTTCCGGCGCAACAGCGGATGCTCGCGGTCCGTCGCCATGCGTGCGATGTAGTCCTTGACCGCTTCGTCGATCTTCGCCCGCAACGCCTCGACGGGTGCGTGACCGGCGCCGAAAATATTGTCGTAGGTCTGCGTGCCCAGGCGCAGCGTCTGGACGATGCTCTCGCGATTGTCGAGATGGAGCCGATCGAGATATTGGTTCAGGTCGCGGTTGAATTCCGCCATGTCGCTGTAGCCTTGCGGCAAATCGAGCTCGTAGACGCGAACGAATTTGTCGTAATCGTTGATCCGGCTTTCCAGCGGATCGCCCAGTACCCGCATCGACGTGGCCCAGATCGCGAGCGACGCCTGGCTGAAGGGCTCGATCTCGATCGCCTTTTCGGCAGCCTTAAGGGCACCCGCCGCGTCGCCGGCGCGCAACAGCGTCTCGGCATAATTGCGCCAGCCGGGTCCGTTCAGCGGCTCCATCCGGACCACGATTTCATGTTCGCGAATGGCGGCTTCGAATTCGTTCGACTGCGCCAGGATCAAGGCAAGCCCGTCATGCGGCATGACGTGATTGGGCATCATAACTGCGGCGCGTTCGTAGCCTTCGCGCGCGGCGGCGTAGTCGCCCCGCAGAAACTGAAAGTTCGCTTTTTCCAGCGGCACGATGCCCCTGTCGGGATAGAGCGACGCGACGGCGTCGTAGGATTTGAGGAACTCCTCTTCGGCGCCCATCCGGTACAGCAGTTTGTTCAGGTCGGCATGGGCGACCATATCGAGTGGGAACGCCCGCAGCGCGTGGCGATAGGCTTCGACAGCTTCTTCCATGCGGCCAAGATGTTGCAGGGTGTTCGCGCGATTGTAATCGACGACCGGCATGTCGGGAACCTTGGCCTTGGCCGCGTCGAAACAGGCGAGTGCCTCCTTGTAACGGCGCTGCATCTTGAGCGACATCCCGAGATTGTGCTCGAGTGCCGCGATCTGGCGCGTATCCCGCGAACCGATCGCGAGCGCCGCGCGCAGCACTTTCTCTCCTTCCTTCGGCCGTTCTTGATCGTTGAGTTCGGCCGCGAGAGTTTGTTTTGCCAGCATGAAATTCGGCTGAATGCGAAGCGCCTCGCGGCAGCACTTCTCGGCTTCGGCATGAAGGCCCTTGGCGGACAGCACCAGCCCCAGATTGAGGTGCGCCTCCGCATAATTCGGTTTCTGCCGGATAGCCTCCCGCAGGAACTCCATCGCCTCGTCGAAGCGCGCCTGCGCCTTGAGGAGATTGCCCAGATTGTAATGGACGTTCGGCTGTTTTGGATCGATCGCCAGAGATTGGCGATAGTAATCCTCCGCTTCCTGCAGCCGGCCCTGCATGCGTCGAATCATGCCCAGCAGCTGAAGGGCATCGGCGTCCGTCGATCCCGGGGCGGCGAGAGCTGCCAGAAGACCCTCCGCCGCCGCAAGCTCGGAGCGGCCCATATGATCGAGCGCCCGTTTTACGACGAAAGCTCTCTGCCTGGGATCGAGTGAAGCGACTTGGGTCATGCCGTGAGCCTTGATTTTAGCGGCAGTTTGCGTTCGCTCCGGTAGCGGAATTTCATGTCGTGGTGAATTTCGAGCGCGCGCCGCGACCGGCCGGCCGGCTTTATCGCCCAAACCCCCATTTCACGCAACCAATCCGGGGCGAATCCGGATACGGGTTCGCCCTTGTGGAAGAGCCTGCAAATCGGTGAGATGATTTTCAAGGCGAACCCGCTGAACAGGCCGACGCATGTCAACCAACCCGTCTATCGAAGACCTGGTCCAGGCCGCCCATCAGCAGATGAGGCTCGGACGTCTCGACGACGCGGCGCAGCTATGGAAGAAGGTGCGCGCGATCGTGCCGGACCATCCGCAGGCGCTCTTCCACCTTGGTCGATATCTTCTTTTTCGGAAGGACCCGCGTGCGGCGATCGAATTGCTGCAGCGCGCCGCCACAATCACGCCGCGGGAACCCGCGATTCAGCTCAATCTGGCCTATGCATTTCAGGCGCTGGGGGAATCCGGAGGCGAACTGCAGGCGCTCGATCGTGCATTGGCGATCGATCCCTATTTCTACCCAGCGCTCTTTCTCAAAGGCGCGACATTCGAACGACAGGGCCGGAAAAGGGCCGCGGCGCGTGTCTACAAGGACGCGCTGAGTGCTGCGCCGGCGACAGTGCCTGCCGAATTGAAAGAGCAGGTTGCCCATGCGCAGCAAGTCGTGCGCCTGAACGCCGAGGATCTGGCGGCACATCTGAGATCGACGCTGGCGCATCTGAAGGCCCGCCATCCCGATACCGATCTCGCTCGCTTCGAGGAGTGCAAAGATGCGCTGATCGGGACAAAGCGGATTTTTACCTCGCAGCCGACGATGCTGTATTTTCCGCGGCTGCCCGCGATCCAATTCTACGATGTCGGGGAGTTTCCCTGGTTGTCCGCATTCGAGGCCGCGACTGCGACGATCAGAGACGAGCTCATCGCGTATATGCGCGAGGACGACAAGGAATTCCGACCCTATGTCAGACACGCCCCCGGTGTGCCTCTCAATCAATGGGCGGAGTTGAATCATTCGCCGCGTTGGAGTGCGTTGTTTCTCTTGGAGGACGGCACGCGCGACGACAGCCATTGCGCGCGCTTCCCGCGCACGGCGGCGGCGCTCGAAGAGGTTCCCCTTTGCATCATCCCGGGTTTCGCGCCGGCGGCATTTTTCTCGACGCTCGAGCCGCACACGCGAATTCCGGCGCATACGGGGGTCACCAATGCGCGTCTGATCGTGCACCTTCCGTTGATCGTTCCGGAAGGTTGCGGGTTCAGGGTGGGCAACGAGGTGCGGGAATGGCGCTCGGGGAAGGCGCTGATATTCGACGATACGATCGAGCACGAAGCGTGGAACGACAGCGAAGAGCTTCGCGTGGTGCTCATCTGCGATATCTGGAATCCGTATCTGAGCTTGGCCGAGCGCGACTATGTGGCCGAATTGCTGCAGAGTTCCAGAGCGTATTACGCAGAACAGTAGAAGTCGCAATCGAACGCGGGTGCCGGAACGACGCGCGTTAACCGCTGCAAACGACGGGATCGGCAATCGAGGCGCCGCCGAGCCTCAAGGCTCCGCGGCGCCCAATGCAAACACATCAACCGCCGGGGGCGCCGCCCTGCAGGCCCTGTTGTTGAATCTTCATAAGCTGAAGCTGGCTCTGTCTTTGAATATCGTCCCATTCGCGTTGCGTGTGACAAACGCGCGTGGCTCCGATGCGCGTGCCGGTCGGCGCAGCGCCGGTGCGGCATGAAATCCGATCGGCATCGCTCGAGTTGGTATCGGCCGTGGCAGCCGGCGCCGCTGGTGCTGCGGCGGGGTCCGCCATTGCGGGGAATCTCGATAACAGCAGGCTGCCGGCAGCGACAGCCAAAAGTACGGAAACGCGCATCGTATTATGAAATCCTTGGGGGTGTCCGAACGCATTATGCTACCGCGCGGTATTGGGTGCAAGGTCGAGCCGGGAGCGCCTTTGCCGCGCTTCCACGCCGCGACGCCGTCTTTCCCTCCGCGCGCAAATCGATCCAAGCTATGCTTAATCTGGATTGTATCCGAATTTCGCGATCCACGGCCGAAGGAGCGGCATGACCGGTTCTAGGTCTTCCGCGTATTTCCGCCAATGTTCGACGCCTTGCCGATTGAGACCCCGCATCAGTTGGACCGCGCTCGGCGTGGCGATGGCGCGCGCTTTTGCCCGGCCTGCAAATTCGCGCATCTCTTCGCGCCATTCGATCCCGCAGAATTCGCAGGTGGCCCGAGTCTCTTTGTCGAAATTCTCGAGCAGATCTTCATGCCGAAGTTGATGCAGGTTAAGCGGAAGCTTTTCCCGATAGAGACCCGCCAACCGCATCACGGCGCCGTAGAAGCGCGCAGTGCCTTCGAGCGTCAGAAACTCGAACATCGAGGGATTCATCGTGAAGCGGCGGCGAAAGCAACTCAACACGACGTCCCTTGGGTCGCGGACCGCGAAAATGACCTTGGCGTCCGGAAACAATCGCGCCACCAGGGGAAGCTTGACGGTGGTCAAGGGCAGCTTGTCGACGAGAATTTTGCCTGCCACGTCGAAGCCCGCCTTTTCGATGCGTCGCCAATAGGCGTCGCGAAACGGAAGCAGGTCCTGTTCGGTGCTTCGCGCCAGCCTGGTCAGATCGTCCGGGCAAGCCATATAGGCCCGGACCGAATCGGCGAGCGCGTCTTTTTCCTCGGTGGTGACGGCAAGAGCATGTGCGCCGATGATCTGTTCGAACAGGGTGGTGCCGGAGCGGGGAAAGCCGGCGATGAAGATATGGTTTATGGGACCGTTTCGGCGGGACGGGCCGGCGGGCATCCGGGCCCAGGCGTTTGTGTTCTGGAAATAATCCGCGAGCCATGACACGTACGAACAGGCGCTTTCGACACCCGGATCTTCGAAGCGCGGCGCATGGATCCGTCGCAATTCCTCATTCGAGGCGCGATAGGCCGCGAACGCGTCGCGATAGCGACCTTGCCGATCGAGCGCATCCGCCAGCAGGCCTCGCGCAAGCGCGTGAGCCGCAGGATGAAGCGCCTCGTTCTGCACCAACGCAGACAAACGGAGCTCCGCTTCCTTGCCCTTGCCGTCCTCGATGTCGGCGGATGCCAGCGCGAGCAAGGCATTGGGATGGGTGGCGTCGATGGCGAGCGCGAGCGCTGCGTTGCGGCGCGCGGCCTCCCAGTCCCCGAGGCGGGTCGACAGCAGGGCGAGCCCCGCCAGCGCGTTCAGATGCTCCGGCTGGCGCCGGATGACCTCTCGATATTCTTCGCGAGCCGCAGCAAGATTTCCTGTCATCTCCGAAGCCCACGCCAGATTGAATCGGGCCGGGAGGAAGTCGGGCTGCACGGCAAGCGCGGCGGCGAAGGCTTCGACGGCATCCTGCGGTCGAGAGCAGTTGACGAGACAGAGCCCAAGAGCGTTGAGCACAGGCACACTCTGAGGCGCGAGTTCGCGCGCGCGCTGCAAGTCAGCGCAGGCTTCCTTGTGGCGCTGTTGCTCTTCGAGCCAGTAAGCCCGCAGATTCAGCAGCATCGGATGGACGAATCCGCCGTCGAGCGCCGCACGCGCAAGTGCGACGGCGCGGTCGAAATCCTTGGCCTGAAGCGCCTCTTGAATGTCGCGAAGGCGCCGATCGTTCTCGGCTCCGGATTCCAGAGTCGCAGCCAAAGCCAAATCCTCGTCGCATCGGACCCGGTTTCGGCAGTTGCGCGAGACAGGGCAGGGGAAGCCTGGGAGCAAATTCCGCGCGACGCAAGACGCTCGGGAGGCTCGCGAATCTTCAAAGAAAAACGGCGGTCCCGTGAGGGACCGCCGCTGAAACAATAACCGATCGGCTACTTAGTACTTGATCACCACATCGGCGAACAACATGCGTCCAAGCGAGTCGTACACCTGGGGATAGGTACCGCCGTTGCCGAACGGAGGGCCCGTGACACCGATGTTTTCCGAGTCGAGCGTCGGCGGGTTCTTGTCGAATACGTTGTTCACGCCGAAGTTCAAGGTCAGGCCATCGCGTATCGTCCAGCTCGCGGAGAGGTCCAGGTAGTTGTACGCGTTGATTTTCGCATCCTGGAAGTCGTAGCAACCGCCACCGCAATATCCGGCGAAGGTCGGTTCGTTGGCCTGGTTCACATCGAGCCAGACCGCAGACATGTAACGCCACTGGGCCGAGAAATCGATGTCCCAAGGCGATGTCCACGTCACGCGCAACTTATGGCGCCATTTCGGAGCGGGAGTACCGCAAATCGGCCCGAAATAACCCGCGCAGTTGTACTCGTCGGGGTCGCCCTGATAGGCCACTTCCTTCAGCATTTCCAAGTAGGTGCCGACAAAGTTGAAGGCCAGAGAACCCCAACCCTTGCCGACGATGCCCCAATCGTCCATGTTCGTATTGTAGTTGGCTTCGAAATCGTAACCCTGGGTCGCGAGAAGACCGGTGTTGATGAGCGCACCGGAAACATAGCCCGAACCGGGGCCCGTACCGAAGATGATGCCGTCGGTGCCACGAACGATGTCGCCGCACTGTGCGCCTGTGTTGAGGCAGGTCGACAGGATAGCCGATTCAGGTTCCGACCCGATGGCGCCTACCACTTCGATGTCGAAATAGTCGACGGTCGCGGTAAACCCTTGGAAGAAGGTCGGGGTAAACACTACACCGATCGACCGGGAATCCGACACTTCCGGTTTGAGATGCGGATTGCCGCCGCCCAGTTCCGAACATTGTGACGCCGGGCAGGGCTGGATACCGACCGGACTTCCGCCGCCGATGCCGGTGCCGAGTTCGGCAGCTGTCGCACCCGTGCGCTCGCACTGTGCCAATGTGTAGACTGGCGTCGTCCCCGAACACGGATCCTGTCCGCTCCACAGACCGATAGACTGAGGCGAGAACAGTTCGACTACGTTCGGAGCACGGACGGCTCGCTGATAGGAGGCCCGAATACGAACGTCGTCGATCGGCTGGAATTCCAATCCGCCGCTATAGGTGCTGGTCGAACCCGCGAGGTTGTACGACGAATAGCGATAGGCGCCGTTGAACTGGAACAGCTCGGCGTAGGGGACGTCGGTGACCAGCGGAATGTGAATTTCGCCGAAACCTTCCGTCACGTTGTAGCCGCCCGAAACAGACTCACGAGGCCCGCCTTGACCGGCAAGGTCGCCGGACTCGAACTCCTCGTCGCTCTGATCGGTCAGATATTCCTGCCGATATTCGAAGCCGCCTGCCACCGCAATCGGGTTCTTGGCCCAGGGAGACTGACCGCCCCACGCACCCAGATCGCCTGTGATAGCACCCTGGATGTCCTGTTCGACGGTATCGCCTTCCTGGAAGCCGTCGCCGCGAATGAAATTCGAAGCGGCAGCCGATTCGGCACCTGTCTGGAAGACGTTCAAAGGTACGCAACCTGCCACGCCCGATTCGCAAACCGGAACGCCGCCGGAGAGCACCACATCGAGCGCTTCCTGCGATCGGCTGATCGAAACGTCGTTGACATATTCTTCCTGGAAAATGCTGGTGCCGTATTCTGCGGAAACGTTATACGACCAGCCATTGCCAAGATCGCCCTTCACACCTTCGACAAGGCGGTAATCGATGTGCCGCAGATTGTCGATGCGCGGGCCGACCCCCAACTGCCTATACCCGAGCAGGATGGGGACGGTACCCGTGGGACCGACCGCGCCGCATCCGATGATGTTATACGGCGAAGTCGGAGTTCCCGGACTTCCGAGGAATGGGTTGGAGCAGTTGATGTTGTATGTGGTGCCGTCAAACTGACCGCTGGGAGCAATCTGCGCCGGCGTCTGGTCGTCCATGAACATGGCGTTGCTGTAGACGTCGAACTGCGGATTGATTTCGTAGTGCCCGAAATAGCCCGCCGTGTAACGCTGATCGGGCCGTTGCAGATAGTTGTACGGCGCGAAGTTGAACTCGTCCTGGTGGGTGTACGGAACCAGCGTCGTCCCCGACGGAGTGTTGGTGAAGTGAAGACCGTTATAGGGGCCCGATTCCGGAATGATCTTCGGATTCGGAAACGACGTGGACGAACCTGCGCAGTAATATCCCTGGAAGCCCAAACCATTTGGTGTCGGCGATCCGTTGGGATAAACGCCGCCGTTGTATTCCGCCGCCAATGCGCAAGCAGAGAAGTCACGCGTGTTTTCCAGCACGCCCTGCGTGTTGCGATAGCCGACATAGGCTTCGATGTTGCCTTTGCCGTTGGCCGTGGCCGTTCCCATGATCAGGTCGATGTCGCTCGTTGCGCCATCGAGCACGCTGCTCGGCGCCAACGCGACACTTCCCGGAAGCGTGCCGCCCAGTCCCTGAGCTTCGATCGCGCGATCGAAGCTGTCGTCGTTGTTATGTTGGGCGACGCTGTAGGAGGCGTTGAGTTCGACGCCTTGGAAATCCTTGTCCATCACGAAGTTCACGACGCCGGACACGGCATCCGAACCGTAAACGGCCGATGCACCGCCGGTCAGAACTTCGACGTGGTCAATAAGGGCCGCCGGGATGAAGTTCAAATCCGGAACCGGAACCGTCACGTCGCCGGGCTGCTCGCGCAAACCGTCGATCAACACCAGGGTGCGCTTGGAGCCAAGGTCGCGAAGATCGACGTTTGCCGTACCTGTCGCACCGTTCGATTCGGCTTCGCCCATATCGGCGAACGCGGAAGGCAGGTTGTTGATCAACGTCTCGACGTTGGTCGTGCCTTCCAGTTTGATTTCCTGTTGGCCGACGGCCGTCACCGGGCTGGTGCTGTAAAGCCCCGTTTGAGCAATGCGCGAACCCGTGACCACCACGGTTTCAACGCTTTGGTCCTGCGCATATGCAGGCGCCGAAAGGCCGATGGCCGCGGCGGAAGCTGCTCCGAGGAGCAGTACGGAACGCAGGCTGCGTCTATTCATATTGGTCTGGTACACGTGGAACCCCCTTGGTTCGGTCGTAACGACGACTGCCAACTACGGACTTAACGCTTGCCTGATCGATGGCAGCTGCCCCGCGTGCCGTCGCCCCGGCTTCGCGGAATTGCCCGTCTGGACGGAAGCTAAAAGACTATGTGGTTCCGGGTCAAAACGGATTTGACGAAATACAGACGTTCCCTTGCCGTCTGTGGCTTTTGTGCATCTATTCTATGACGGATGGTCATGATTTGGTCCCCGCTGTGGTTGAAGCAACACAGCGTGCCGGTCGGTGGAGCCCCGCGAATGCAAATTCCTTCCGTTCCAAGGCTATGGTTCGCCGAATCGCAATCGATGTGGCCGCCCAATCGCTATGGTCCGGCAGGCGCCGGCGGCCGGAACTTCGCGTGACCACGGCCTTAATCAGCCACGCGGCCTGTCTGGGCCACGACACGCCTCCCGGCCATCCCGAATGCGCCGACCGGCTGCGGGCGGTTCTCCGGGCCCTGGAAGCACGGGAGTTCGACGGTTTGGTCCGGATCGAGGCCCCCCTGGTCGCGACAAACGCCTTGCTTCGGGCACATTCCAGGTCCGAGATCGATCTGGTCTTGCTCCAGCACGCCGTGGAGGCCGAGCGGAACGGGCATTCGTACATCGATGGCGACACTTCGATGTCGCGGGGCTCGGCCCAGGCGGCGCTACGGGCGGCCGGCGCGGTCGTCGCAGCGGTAGACGAGGTCGCTGCGAGCCGGATTCACAATGCGTTCTGCGCGGTGCGTCCGCCCGGGCATCATGCCGAGCGAAATCGGGCGATGGGGTTTTGCCTGTTCAACAACATCGCCGTCGGCGCACTTCATGCACGCGACGTGCATGGATTCAAGCGAATCGCCGTGGTCGATTTCGACGTGCATCATGGCAACGGCACCCAGGACATTTTCTTCGACGAGCCGAATCTCTTCTGCGCCTCGACGCATCAATTCCCGCTTTATCCGGGAACCGGACGTCCATCGGAGAAAGGCGTCGCAGGCAACATCTTGAACGTTCCGCTTCCGCCCGGCGCAGACGGTCCCGCATTCCGGGCAGCATTTGAAAATTCGATTCTGCCGGCGCTCGATCGCTTTGCGCCCGATTTCGTTTTCATTTCCGCCGGCTTCGATGCGCACCGCGCCGATCCACTGGCGTCCCTGGAGCTGGACGAAGCCGACTTTGCCTGGGCGACAAGGAAGGTTTGCGCGGTCGCCGAACGCTGCTGCGGCGGTCGCGTTGTTTCCGCGCTCGAAGGCGGATACGACCTCGACGCGCTGGGGTCGAGTGTGGCGGCGCATGTTTGGGCACTCTCGCACAATTGATCGCGCGAGAGGCGATCCGCGTTGAATCCGGCGCCGCAACGATAAACAATGGAGGCCCAATTGTCCGAAACTCCGACGCGGCGCCTCATGCCTGCCAGTCCGTCTTTATCCGAGATCCGCAACACTCCGTCGCGACGTTCGCTGTGCCTGTGCATGGGAGGCGCGATTGTGCTGGCTGCGACCGCGCAGAGCAACGCCGACAAAGCGAACACGACGACAATCGAAAAATTTTCGGGTTCGGGCGAGAGTCTCGGCTATATCGAAACGCCGAAAGTGGTGAAGAGCGATGCCGAATGGCGGCAGATTCTCTCCGTCGAACAGTATGAAGTTACGCGCAACGCCGGAACGGAAATACCGTTTTCCGGCGTCTATTGGAACAATCGCGATGACGGCCTTTATCGCTGCATTTGCTGCGATACGGCGCAGTTCGATTCGCGCACGAAATTCGAATCGCGCACCGGATGGCCGAGCTTTTACCGTCCGATTTCGCGCGAGAACGTCGTGCAATCGCAAGACGACAGCCTCGGCATGCATCGCACGGCAATTTCCTGCGCGCTGTGCGACGCCCATCTCGGCCATGTATTCCACGACGGTCCGCAGCCGACAGGTTTGCGGTATTGTATGAATTCCGCGGCATTGCGATTTGTGGCGCGGACGGCTTGAACGTTGTCACGATTGGAGAGGCATATGCGTTCGAAAATCCTGGGTGTCTGCGTTTTACTCGCCGCCTTCGGCGCGATCCCCGCATGCGCCGAAGGCGCGGCGAAGGTGATTCCCGCGCCGACGATCGACAATCCGCGCGCTCCCGGAGACCCACAGACCGCCGTATTGGCGGGCGGATGCTATTGGGGAATGCAGGCCGTGTTCGAACACGTCAAGGGCATTCAGAAGGTTATTGCCGGATTTGCAGGCCCCCGTCTGATACCAGGACAGGCCGATCGCATCAGCAGCGGGTTCGTCCCTGCAGAGGCGGTGGAGATCACATTCGATCCCAATCAGATTTCATACGGCCAGATTCTGCAGATTTACTTCTCCGTGGCGCACGATCCGACCGAGCTCGATATGCAGGGGCCGGACCATGGCGTCCGGTACCGCTCGAATATTTTTTTCCAAGACGATTCCCAGGAAAAAATCGCCAATGCCTATATCGCCCAACTCGATGCCGCCGCTGTCTACGGCGCGCCGATCGTGACTCGAGTCGACAGGTATCCCGGCTTCCAGCGCACCACGGTCCCTCAGCAGGATTTTGTGCTGAAGAATCCCACGATGCCCTATGTCGTGGTAATCGACATGCCCAAGCTTGCGTCTCTCAAGGCGTTGTTCCCGGGGCTGTATTCGGACCAGTGGTTGACCGTCTCCGGCAGCTAGCTTTCGGTCGTTTACGGCCCGCGTTGTCTCCTCGCGGGAAGGCGGCTATGACCTCGATGCTTTGGCGCGGTCGGCAGCTGCCCATGTCCGCGCGCTGATGGAGGCTTAAATATTGACTGCCAAGGCCAAGACCGAAGCAATTCCTGTCGATCAGCTCAGCTTCGAAGCGGCGCTGAAGGAGCTTGAGCAGATTGTTGCGCGGCTGGAGCAGGGTGAGGTCGACCTCGAAGATTCGATTCAGCTCTATGAGCGTGGCCAGGCGCTGAAGGCGCATTGCGAGAAGAAATTGAAGGCGGCGGAAGGCCGGCTCGAAAAGATCGTGCTGGGAGCCAAGGGACCCGAAGGCCTCGAGCCGGCAGACCTCGGCTGATCGACGAATCCGCAGGTTTTGCCGCCGCCGCAAGCGCACAGGGCCTACTCGCGCGGGTCGTCAAATCGTCGAATTTGCGCCGTTTCATCACCTTGATTTGTTTGCCGAAAGGGCCGACCTTTTGTGCACCGCAGCGGAATTCGTGTTCGCGCGGTGGAGCACAGCCGGTGGGCACGTGGGACGGCAAGCGGGGCGATAGGGAGTGCGAGTCGATATGAGTCTTCCGACCAAAACACCGCTATTGGACAGCATTGCCGAACCCGCCGCATTGCGCGGTCTCGCACGTTCCGATCTCCGCCAATTGGCCGACGAATTGCGCCAGGAAACGATCGATGTCGTCTCCGTCACGGGCGGGCATCTGGGCGCCGGGCTTGGTGTCGTCGAACTGACCGTGGCGTTGCATTATGTGTTCGATACGCCGACCGACAAACTCGTCTGGGACGTCGGGCACCAGGCCTATCCGCACAAGATTCTCACCGGCCGGCGCGACCGCATGCGCACCTTGCGCCAAGGCGCGGGGCTTTCCGGATTCACCAAGCGGGCCGAAAGCAAATTCGATCCGTTCGGCGCGGCCCACTCGTCTACGTCCATTTCTGCGGGCCTCGGTTTCGCCGTCGCGCGCGATCTGAAAGGCCAGAAACACAACGTCGTTTCGGTGATCGGCGACGGCGCGATGAGCGCCGGCATGGCCTATGAGGCGATGAACAATGCCGGCACGCTGAATGCGCGCGTCATCGTGGTCCTCAACGACAACGACATGTCGATTGCGCCGCCGGTCGGTGCGATGAGCGCCTATCTCGCCCGGCTGATCTCGAGCCGCCCCTATCGCGGTTTCCGGCGCATCGCCAAGCAGCTCGCCAAGCTGTTGCCGCATTCGATGGAAGTAACCGCGGAGCGCGCCGAGGAATTTGCGCGCGGTATCGCGATGGGCGGCACACTGTTCGAAGAATTGGGCTTCTACTATGTGGGTCCGATCGACGGACACAATCTCGATCATCTCATTCCCGTGCTGGAAAATGTGCGCGACGCGCAGAACGGGCCGATCCTCGTTCATGTGGTGACGCAGAAAGGCAAAGGCTATCCGCCCGCCGAAGCGTCCGCCGACAAATATCACGGCGTGGTCAAGTTCAACGTGGCGACGGGCGAGCAGAACAAGACACCTGCGAAGGCGCCGGGATACACCAAGGTATTCGCCGAAGCGCTTATCGCGGAAGCCGAAAAAGACGATCGGATCGTTGCGATCACGGCGGCCATGCCGGCAGGAACCGGGCTCGATCTGTTCGCGAAGAGATTTCCCGATCGCTGCTTCGATGTGGGGATCGCGGAACAGCACGGCGTGACATTCGCGGCCGGGCTTGCGGCCGAAGGCCTGAAGCCGTTCGCCGCGATCTATTCGACTTTCCTGCAGCGCGCTTACGACCAGGTCGTCCACGACGTGGCGATCCAATCTTTGCCGGTGCGCTTTGCCATCGATCGCGCAGGGCTGGTCGGCGCGGATGGACCAACGCATGCGGGCTCGTTCGACGTTACCTATCTCGCGACCTTGCCGGGATTCGTCGTCATGGCGGCCGCCGACGAAGTGGAACTGACGAACATGGTGGCGACGGCGGCGCAGATCGACGACCGGCCTTCGGCGTTCCGTTATCCCCGCGGGGAAGGCGTCGGCCTGCAGCGCACATTGCCCGGCACGCCGCTCGAAATCGGCAAGGGACGAATTCTGCGAGAAGGAACTTCCATCGCGATTCTCAGCCTGGGGACGCGGCTGCAGGAAGCATTGCTCGCGGCCGAGAGATTGTCCGCCTACGGATTATCCGCCACCGTGGCCGATGCGCGCTTTGTGAAGCCGCTCGATACCGATCTCGTCAGACGGCTCGCGCGCGAGCACGAAGTCTTCATCACCGTCGAGGAAGGCGCGGTCGGCGGCTTCGGCGCTCATGTCGCGCAATATCTCGCCTGGGAAGGCCTGCTCGACAACGGCCTCAAGCTGCGTCCGATGATCCTGCCGGATCGCTTTATCGATCAGGATTCGCCGGAGCGCATGTATGAGGCGGCGGGGCTCGATGCCAAGGCGATCGTCAAGACGGCGCTCGATGCGCTGGGCCGCGAGGCGGCCGCCGCGGGCGAGCGCGCATGACGAAGCCCGGCGCGCGTCTTCGCGCCGATCTGTTTCTCGTCCGGAACGGATTTGCTGCGTCGCGCGCCGAAGCGCAGGCGGCCATCGCAGCGGGCCGCGTGCTGGCGGACGGTTGCGCCGTCCTCAAACCCTCGCAACCCATCGCGGACACGGCGTGCATCGCCTATGAAAAATCCCACCCCTATGTGTCGCGCGCAGCGCTCAAGCTGATTGCCGCGCTCGACCGGTTTTCGCTGTCGCCGCAAGGACTTGTGTGTCTCGATCTCGGCGCTTCGACAGGCGGATTTACCCAGGTGCTGCTCGAACGCGGCGCTGCAAAAGTCTACGCCGTCGATGTGGGGCACGGGCAGTTGCACGCCGACGTGACAACGGATTCGCGTGTCCTCTCGCTCGAAGGCGTGAACGCGCGCGACTTGTCGGCCGCGCAAATTCCGGAACGTCCGCAGGCGCTTGTCGCCGATGTGAGTTTCATCGGTTTGAAATTGGCGTTGCCGCCTTCGCTCGAAATGGCGGCGGCCGGCGCTTGGCTGGTCGCACTCGTCAAACCGCAATTCGAAGTGGGACGCGCCAATATCGGCAAGGGCGGGATCGTTCGCGATGAGGCGGCACGAAACGCGGCGCTCGACGGCATCGTTGCGTGGTTATCGTCCGTACACGGATGGTCTGTCATCGGCCACATGGAAAGCCCGCTCGAGGGCGGCGACGGCAATTTGGAAATCCTCGTCGCTGCGCGGAAGTCGTGAGCGCCGTGATCTGCCGGCATTTCGGGGTTTGCGGCGGCTGCGCCTATCAGGACATGCCGGACACGGAGTATCGTGCGCTCAAGCGCGGTCTGGTTGTCGAGGCGCTCGCGTGTCAGGGCTTTGCGGACGCCGAGGTCGAAGCACCGCTGGAAGTGGCGCCTGCCACGCGCCGGCGCGCCGTCTTCAAGGTCGCGAAGAAAAACGGCGCCACCCTGATCGGATTCCACGCCGCGAAATCGCACGCCATCGTCGACATGCAGGAATGTTTTGTGCTGACGCCAAAGCTCGCGGCGCTCGTGCCGCGTTTGCGCGACGCGATGTCTTCGCTGTTGCATGAAAACGAAGATGCCGAGTTGCACGTGACGGATACCGATGAGGGCTTCGACGTCGCGCTCAAATGGTCGCGCGCACGCAATGCGTCCCTGCAAGGCGAGATCGCGCGCATGGCCCAGAAACTCGGGCTTGCGCACGTGACGTCAGGCGGCGACATAATTGTTGAGCTTGCGAAGCCGTCGGCCGCGTTCGGCAAAGCGCGAGTGTCGCTGCCGCCGGGAAGTTTTTTGCAGCCCACGCTTGAAGGCGAATCGGCGTTGCAGGCGCGCGTCGCGTCGATCCTCAAAGGCGCAAAATCCGTCGCCGATCTGTTCGCCGGCTGCGGTACCTTCGCACTTCCGCTGGCAGCGCATGCGAAGGTCCATGCCGTCGATGCGGACGGTGCCGCGCTTGCGGCCCTTGCATCCGCAGCCCGCGCGACGCAAGGGCTAAAACCCGTCACGACTGAAAAGCGGGACCTCTTCAAACGGCCATTGTTTCCGGTGGAACTGGCTCGCTTCGATGCGGTGGTTCTCGATCCGCCGCGGGCAGGTGCGTCGGCCCAGGCGGGCCAATTGGCTGCGTCGAAAATCGCGCATATCGCCTATGTGTCCTGCAATGCGGGCAGCTTTTCGCGCGATGCACGAATACTGTCCGACGCCGGATTCCGGCTGGGAACCGTGTTGCCGGTGGACCAGTTCCTCTGGTCGTCGCATATTGAGCTGGTCGCGAGTTTCACCAGGACCTGACATGGCGAGAACGGGCGAACGTTGGACCTATGCCGCAGCGCAGACCGCGCGCGTGGCGTTCTACGGCGCGCATTATCTGGCCGCCCGCGTGATCGCGCGCGATGCGTTCAAATCGATCGAGAAGCCGGCGCATCCGATTCCGGCGTTCGGCGCGATGCTCAAAGCGATGCGCGCGCTGTTCGCGCAGGACTGGGCCAATGTCGAGGCGGGACTTTACCCCGCGCCGTTCGACTGGAAGCGCGATATGCGCCGCGCGATGGCAAGCGTGAACTTCCTGACGGACATTCCGAAAGTTGCGGAACGCCGGAAGCGGCACGGTCACAGCGACGTGGGCGGGAAGGGCGAAGGCCTGCCGCGTTACTACCGGCAGAATTTCCATTTCCAGACCGACGGCTATCTGAGCGAGAATTCCGCGCAGCTTTACGATTTCCAGGTCGAGGCGCTGTTCGGCGGCACGGCCGACGCGATGCGCAGGCAGGCCTATGTGCCGCTCGCGCGCGCGCTCCAGGGCCGCGACGCGAAGCGCACGACCCTGCTCGATATCGGCGCGGGCACCGGTCAGTTTCTCCGCTTCGTCAAGTCCGTCCAGCCGCAACTCAAAACCATCGCACTCGATTTGTCGGAGCCCTATCTCGCGCGGGCGCGGCGCACGCTGAAGACCGGCGTCCCCACGCAATTCGTGGAAGCCGCCGCCGAAGCGATGCCGCTGTCCGACAAAAGCATCGACATGGCAGTCAGTATTTTCCTGTTTCACGAATTGCCGCCGAAGGTGCGCGTGTCCGTGGCGAGGGAAATCGCCCGGGTGCTCAAGCCCGGCGGGATTTTCGTGCTCGCCGATACGATCCAATATGGCGACGTGCCGGAGTTCGAAGGCCTGATCGACGTGTTCCCGGAATTGCTGCACGAACCCTATTATTCGAGCTTTGCGAAAAGCGATCTCGATGCGATGTTCGCCAGGAACGGCATGGAGCGGGTGGAGCGGGACATCGCCTATCTCACCAAGGTGACGGTGTTCCGCAAAAAAGGGGCTGTGCGCGCGAAACGGAAGCGCGCTGCGAAATAACGAATGACTGGAATAAATCTTCCTCCTCTGCTTGCGGGGGAGGTGCCGAGCCCCCCGGTCCGCGCGGAGCGCGGCCGGAGGATAAACTACGCGAGGCGGAGGGGGCGTCCATGGAAGTCCCCCCTTCGACCGACTTCGTCGGCCACTCCCCCCGTAAACGGGGGAAGAAAAATAAATTTCAGTGCGAGGCGGCTGTGCGCTGCCATATTTGCCGCACTCTGTTTCCCTCTGCCCGCGCACGCGGCCGGGCCGTTCGGCGATTGGGCGGCCGTCGTCGTGGCCGGCGATTGGCATGCACACGACGGAAAACCCAGCGAGATTTTCGACAATGCGCGCCGCGACGTGACGGCCGACCTGATCTCGCTCGGTTTTCCGCCGGACAATGTCATCCAGTTTTCCGTGCGTCCCGACAATTATCCGAGCGCCGCACCCTTGAAAACGGACGGCACGACGATCGCGACGACACTGTGGGACTTGTCCAACCGCACGAATGCGGGCTGTCTCGTCTATTTCAGCTCGCATGGTTCGCCGGACGGCGTCGTATTGGGCGACGACATTCTTGGGCCCAAGACGTTGGCGCTGGCGATCAACAATTCCTGCTCCGATCGGCCGACCGTCGTGATCGTCTCGGCCTGTTACTCCGGCGTGTTCGTTCCCGCGCTGCAGGCGCCGAACCGCATGATCCTCACCGCGGCGCGGCCGGATCGCACGTCGTTCGGTTGCGGACAGACGGAAAAATATCCCTATTTCGATCAATGCGTGCTGCAATCCTGGCCCGGGGTCGGCGATTTCCCCTCGCTCGGCCGTGCGGTGATTGCCTGCGTGGCCGCGCGCGAAAAAAAGGAGCACATGACGCCGCCGTCCGAGCCACAATTGTGGATCGGGCCCACGGCCGCGACGTCGCTGCCGCGCTGGCGTTAGTGAGGAATTCGCCGACTTGCGAAATTGCTATCAGTCCGAGCCCCAGACAACGGAGACCTGCGTGCTATTGCCCGACTTGGTTGCGCTCACGACCTCGGATTTCTTTCCCTTGCCGGCCTCGAACATGACGGTACCGTTCACGTCCGCATTCACCGTCTGGGCCAGTCCCGCGGCATCGGATTTCTGTTTGTAAAACGCGATCACGTCGGCCGGCGCGGCATTGACCGTGAACGTGACCTGGGCGCCTTTCGAACCGTTGGGGTTGGCGCCGCCTATGGAACTCGTCACATTCGCGCCGGGATAGAGCGGGGCGAAATCCGGCATCACCGCGTGCACACCGCCATTGGGATTGATATCCATGACGGCCGTGCCGTCAGCCGATTTTATCGTCATGTGCTCGCCGTTGCCGGAACCGGAAATCGTGACGTTGCCGTCCTTGGCGGGAATCGTGACGGTCTTGTCCGAGCTCCTTCCGCATCCCGTGACGAGCACGCAAGCACCGAGACTCAAGGCCAAAATCGCAGACCGCATGGAAATCCCCTCCCGAATGTTGACGTGAGCATCGCCCGGCTTGCAGCGGGAAACAATGGCCGCTATCGGCGATCCTTCGCGAAATCGCCCATTTGCCCGCGATGGCGGAGTGCGTGGTCGGCCAGCACGCAGGCCATCATCGCTTCGCCGACGGGCACGGCGCGAATGCCGACGCAAGGGTCGTGGCGGCCCTTGGTGGCGATGTCCGTGTCGGCGCCTGCGATGCCGATCGTCTTGCGCGGCGTGAGGATCGAGGAGGTGGGCTTCACGGCAAAGCGCGCGACGATCGGCTGGCCGCTTGAGATGCCGCCCAGAATGCCGCCTGCATTGTTGGAGAGGAATTTCGGCTTTCCGCCGCGGCCCTTGCGCATCTCGTCGGAATTCTCTTCGCCGGACAACGCCACCGCCGCGAAGCCGTTGCCGATCTCAGCACCCTTGACGGCGTTGATGCTCATCAATGCGCCCGCCAAATCCGCGTCGAGCTTACCGTAAATCGGCGCGCCGAGCCCCGCGGGAATGCCTTCGGCCGTCACTTCGATCAGCGCGCCGCAGGACGAGCCCCGCTTGCGCAACGCTTCGAGATATTTCGTCCATGGCGCGACCGCTTCGGCGTCGGGGCAAAAGAACGGATTGCGCGCGACTTCCTTCCAGTCCCAGCGGGAGCGCTCGATGGTCTGCGTGCCCATCTGCACCAGCGCGCCGCGCACGATGGTTTTGCCGAACAGGGAATTCAGAACCTTGCGGGCGATGGCGCCGGCCGCGACCCGCGACGCCGTCTCGCGCGCCGACTGGCGTCCGCCGCCGCGATAATCGCGCACGCCATATTTGGCCCAATAGGTGTAATCGGCATGACCGGGCCGGAATTTGTCGCGAATGTCGTCGTAGTCCTTCGAGCGTTGATCGACATTCTCGATCAGGAGCGCAATGGGAGTGCCCGTCGTCACCTGCTCTTTCATCCGCTCGTCCTGGAACACGCCGGAGAGGATGCGCACCTGATCGGGCTCTTTGCGCTGGCTGACGAATTTCGTTTGGCCCGGCCGCCTGCGGTCGAGATCGATTTGGATATCGGCTTCCGTCAGCGCGATCCCCGGCGGGCAACCATCGACCACGCAACCTATCGCCGGCCCATGGCTCTCGCCGAAGGTCGTAACGCGAAACATCTGGCCGAAGGTATTGTAGGACATCTCTCGTTTTGAGCGGCTTGCGATTAAGAGTGCGAATTGGCTCTCCACCCTCCCCTTGAGGGAGGGTCGAAAAATTCGAGTGTAGCGAGAAATTTTTCGGGGAGGGGCAAGCACACAGCTATCGGAGATTTGCCCCTCCCCGAAATCCTCTTTTCGCTGTCGCTCAAAGATGATTTCGACCCTCCCTCAAGGGGAGGGGTGGAACGGGATCGTCGCACGTTTTGAAGACGGCTGAAACTGTCCCAAAAGACCTACCCCCAGACGGACCGGTTATCTTCGGTTGAAAGAATGCGTCGACCAGCCGGGGATTGGGAGAAGTCAAACCGCTCACACGCGACGCGGAATTCTCCCGGATTCGCACTGCTTTGATCGAGATTGGGATCGATGAGAAACGCGTGACTCATACCGCGTTCGTCCCTGTCGAACTCGTCGTACCAGATCTCTGTAGGCCGGGCGGCGAGCGCTTGCTTCAACACTTCCTCACCCTCGATGATTTGTGCGCCCGCGTAGGACAGTTCCGTCCTCCAATAGCCGATTTGGTTGTCGCCGGTTACGAGAAGCAGCTTGAGATTGCCGTGCGGCCGGTCGAACGCGACGCGGTCCAGATAGGCATCATTCAGGCTGATGCTCTTCGCGAAGCGCCATACGGTGCTGCTGTGGTCTAGCGTGTTGAGAAATTCCTCATAACGCGAGACGACCCGGTTGTAGGTGTCCTCGTCGAGGTCGCCGCGTGCCCATTTCCGCGTGAAATATTTCATTTTGCGAACCGAGTTTGATGCGAATCTTACCTTATTCGCCGAAAGTGGCTTCCGTCCCGTGAGACAGCCGCATGATCCCCGCATGCGGGGCGTCGTAGCGCACCGTAACCTCGGGCGGCAAGCCGAGATAGTGGGCGCGGATCATGCGCGCGGTCCATCCATGGGTGACGATCACCGCGTCGCTTGAAAGCCCCGACATGAACCGGCCGACCCGCGCGAACAGCATCGCCTGGCTCTCGCCGTTCGGCCGCGTGTAGTTCCAGGGATCGGCACGAAAGCGCGCCTCCGCCTCGGCGCCGATTTCCGCGCGCGTCATCCAGCTGTGATCGCCGAAATCGACCTCCATCAAGCGACGATCGGCGAGGTAACCGGTGGCCGGCAGCCCGGCCGCTTCACGCGCGAGCTCCATCGTCGTGCAGGCGCGGTGGAGCGGGCTCGCGAAGAACCGGAATCTGTCGAGCGGCGCTGCCAATTCTTTCAAGAGGCGGCCATTCGCGCACGCCTGTTCGCGACCGCGAGGCGTCAACGGTGAATCGTTCTGCGCCGCCGCGCGGCCGGCGACATTGTGCTCGCATTCGCCGTGGCGGATCACATAGAGCGTCAGCGCGTCGAACTCAGGCATCACACGTCCAATCGCACAACCTCGCTGCCGCGCACGCGGAACAGGCAGCCTTGCGGTTCGTCGAGGTCGGACATCTGTTCCCAGCTCAAGCCTTGAAACAGCCCGCGCAGAATGCGGGTGAACGCGCCGTGCGAGACGGCGAAAGTGTCGGCCGTAAGATCGTCGACGAAATTTTCCGCGCGGCTTGCGACATCCGCATAGTTTTCGCCTCCCGGCACGCGCACATTCCATTTGTCGCTCGTGCGCGCGTCATAGAATGCCGGATCGCGCGCGCGCGCTTCGGCGGCCGTGAGGCCGTCCCAGGCGCCGAGATTGATTTCCAAGAGCCGCGCATCCGTCATGTATCCGACGAGCGGCAGCTCCACGCCTTTGCGAATGATTTCCATCGTCGTGCACGCGCGCTGCAGCGGGCTGCAGATGAAGGTCAAATCGGGGCGCATTCCCGTTTCGCGGCCGAGGATCGTTGCGATGTCCGCGGCCTGTTGCAGACCCGTCGGCGTCAGCGGCGTGTCGATCGTGCGGCCCTGGAAGCGCTTCGCGACATTGGCCTCCGTCTCGCCGTGACGGCAGAAATAGAGCGTCAGCCCATCGCGAAGCTTAAGCGCCATTGGCTTTCGCAACCGAAATGTCGGGAGCGTCTTCGGCCTTCATGCCCACAATGTGATAGCCGCAATCCACGTGCAGCGTTTCGCCGGTCACCGCGGTTCCGAGATCGGAGAGCAGGAACAGCGCGGCATTGCCGACTTCGTCGATGGTGACCGAGCGGCGCAGCGGCGAATTCAATTCGTTCCATTTCAGGATGTAGCGGAAATCGCCGATGCCGGAGGCGGCCAGCGTCTTGATCGGCCCGGCCGACAGCGCATTGACTCGGATGCCCTTCTTACCCAGATCCTCGGCCATGTAACGCACGCTCGCTTCGAGCGCGGCTTTGGCGACACCCATCACGTTGTAATGCGGCATCACGCGTTCCGCGCCGTGATACGTCAAGGTCACCATGCTGCCGCCTTTGGCCATCATTTTTTCAGCGCGCTGCGCGACCGCGGTGAACGAGTAGCAGGAGATGTTCATCGTCATGGTGAAATTGTCGGGCGTGGTGTCGACGTAGCGGCCCTTGAGCTGATCCTTGTCGGAAAACGCGATGGCATGGACGACAAAATCGAGGCTGTCCCATTTGGCGCCGAGTTCCGCGAACGCCGCGTCGATGGAGCCCTGCTCGGACACGTCGCAATCGATGAGAGCCGCCGGATGAAGAGGCGCCACAAGCGGCGTCACCCGCTTCTTGAAGGTGTCGCCCTGATAGGTGAATGCGAGCTCGGCCCCGGCATTGTGGAGCGCCTCGGCGATCCCCCAGGCGATCGAGCGGTCATTGGCGACCCCCATGATCAGCCCGCGCTTGCCCTTCATCAGGCCCGATGTCGACATAAGCGCTCCCGGGGGTCCGAAATTTCCATCAGTCTGCTAGGGCGGTTTGCCGAAGAAAGCAAAGGGCGAAAATGTGGCGAAGCTCAGTGCAGCTTGGCCCGCGGGTCGTATTCCGTCTTCCAGCCGCTCGCGAAATCCTTGAGCTCGTTGTCCGGTTTGTCGGGAAGGGTCACCACCAGCCGCGCGTATAGATCGCCCGCGGCCTCGGCCGAGCTGCCCGAACCGTGCGCGGGGACACCTTTGCCCTTGAGGCGCAGGGTGGAGCCGGTATTGGAATTGGCCGGCACATTCAGCACCACGGGACCCGTCAAAGTTGTAACCGTCACTTTCCCTCCCAGGACCGCCTCCTTGAGGGTCACCGGCAGGTCCATGCGCAAATCGTTGCCCTCGCGGGTCAGCCAGGGATGGGGAGCGATCGAGATCGACAGCAGCATGTCTCCCGCGGGAGCCCCCTGCCGTCCGGGCCCGCCTTGGCCCTTGAGGCGGATTTGCTGGCCGTCCTTGACCCCCACGGGGATCCGCACGTCCACCTCGCGGCCGTTCGGCAGCGTGATCCGGCGCGTGCCGCCCGCCACGGCTTCATCGAAGCTGATGGTCATCTGGAACGAGAAATCCTCGCCCTTGCGGGGCTGGGCCGCCCGGCGGCGTCCGCCGCCCAACCCACCCAGAAGGTCGGAAAAGATGTCTTCGGCGCCGAACCCTTCGGCCGTCTCGCCGTCCTGGTTCGCCCAGGCGAACTTGAAATCGCGCGGTCCCCCGCGACCGCCGCCTGCGCCTCCTGCGAAAGGATGACCCTCAAAGCCCTGAGACCGGGGATCGAAGCCCCGCGGATTGCCGCTTTCGTCGATCTCGCCGCGATCGAATTTGCCGCGCTTCTCCTTGTCGCCCACGATATCATAGGCGGCGCTGATCTCCTGGAAGCGCTTCTTGGCCCCTGCATCGCCGCTGTGGGTGTCGGGATGGTGTTTCTTGGCGAGGGCGCGGAACGCCTTCTTGATTTCGGCTTCGCTGGCGGTCTTCGCCACGCCGAGTACGTCATAGGGATTACGCATCTGTTCTCCGGCCGCGAGAGACTCTCTTGAGTCGCGGTCAGGGGACAATATAGGGATCGAATTCGCAGGACGCTAAGGGCATCCCGTGCGTTACGTCCCGGCGGCTGCGGCTTTGCCGCGCAATTCGAAGGTGGTAAGCGGCAATCATGAGCGAAATCGGCGGACAGATCGACGACGGGGGCATCGCGGAGCACGACAATCCCTTGGCGCTGTTCAAGGCCTGGATGGACGAGGCCACGATCGCCGAGCCCAACGAGGCGAACGCGATGGCAGTGGCCAGCGTCGATGCCGAGGGCCGTCCGGATGTACGGATGGTGCTGCTCAAAGGCGCCGATGCCGACGGCTTTGTGTTCTACACCAATCTCGAAAGCGCAAAGGGCCGCGAGCTTTTGGGACAGCCCCATGCCGCGCTTTGCTTTCATTGGAAGAGCGTGCGCAAGCAGGTGCGCGTGCGCGGTTCGGTCGCGACAGTGAGCGACGCGGAAGCGGATGCCTATTTCGCGACCCGCGCCAAGGACAGCCAGATCGGCGCCTGGGCATCGGCCCAATCGCGCGCAATGGAAGGCCGCTTCGCGTTCGAGCGCCAAATCGCCAAATACGCGGCGAAATACGCGTTGTCGAAAGTGCCGCGTCCGCCTTACTGGTCGGGCTTCCGGGTTACGCCGCTGGAGATTGAATTCTGGCGCGATCGGCCGTTCCGCCTGCATGACCGGCTCGTCTATCGCCGCGCAGACGAGGGCGCGGCGTGGCGCACGGAAAGGCTGTTCCCGTGACGGCGGACGGCGCCACCGCGAATCCGCTGCGGACTGCCATTTCGCGTCCTGCTGCCGGAATATTGATGCACCGCGCCGCACTCGCGTCGCTCGTGGTGTCGATCCTGCTCGTGCTTCTGAAGGCCATCGCTTATCTGGTCACGGATTCGGTGGCGATGCTGTCGGCGCTGGCCGATTCCGGCCTCGACGTGTTCACCTCGACGATCAATCTCCTGGCCGTGCATCAGGCGCTGCAGCCGGCCGATCAGGAGCACCGCTTCGGGCACGGCAAGGCGGAGCCGCTGGCAGGACTGGCGCAAGGCGCGTTCATTGCGGGTTCTGCCACGTTCCTGGTGATCGCCGCGATCAACCGCTTCATCGAGCCGCGCGCCGTCGAGCATGGCGGAGTAGCGATTGCGGTGATGATCTTCTCCATCGGCGCCGCAGGCGCGCTGGTGCTGTTCCAACGGCTGGTCGTCGCACGCACCAAATCGGTGGCGATCGGGGCGGACCGCATCCATTATTTCGGCGACGTGATCACCAATGTCGGCGTGCTGGTAGCCATCGTGCTCGCCACCCAATTCCATTTGGCGTTGGCCGATCCCATCGTGGGTCTGGGCGTCGCGGCGTTTCTCGCCTGGAATGCCTGGAACGTGTTCCGCAAGAGCTACGATCAATTGATGGATCGCGAACTTCCCGACAGCGAGCGCGACCGCATAAAGTCCATCGTCATGCGCCATGACGACGTGCTCAATATGCACGATCTGCGCACCCGCGCGGCGGGGCTCTCGACTTTCATCCAGCTTCACATCGAGCTCGATCCCGCGATCAGCCTGACGCGCGCGCACGAAGTAAGCGATTTGGTCGAGGCCGACATCATGGCGTCGTTCCCGAATGCGGAAGTGATCATCCACCAGGATCCGGCAGGCGTTGAGACGCCGCCGGAACTGGAGAGGACGTGAGGGGCGAATAGCGAATGGCGAGTGGCGAGTAGGAAGTAGGCGAGTAGCGAATAGCGAGTGGCGAGTAGGGAAGGCCCCTTTTTGTTTCCCCATTCGCTACTCGCTATTCGCTATTCGCCAAGGCCCAAAAACGCTACTCTCTGGTCATGGCCGATGCCAAAACCACGTCCGACAACGAGCAACGCACGCTCATCCTGACCGGCGCGAGCCGCGGGATCGGACATGCGACCGTCAAGCGCTTCTCCAGCGCGGGCTGGCGCGTGATCACCTGTTCGCGCCACGCGTTCCCCGAGAATTGTCCGTGGGCGGCCGGGCCTGAGGATCACATCCAGGTCGATCTTTCCGATCCCAAGGATACGCTGCGCGCCGTGGCCGAAATGCGCGAACGGCTGCCCTTGGGCAAGCTCGATGCGCTGGTCAATAATGCCGGGATTTCGCCGAAGGGTCCGAGAGGCGAGCGGCTCGACACGCTTTCGAGTTCGGCCGCGGTGTGGCGGCAGGTGTTCGAGGTGAATTTCTTTTCGACCGTGTGGCTGGCGCAAGGCTTGATGGAACAACTCGCCAAGGCGCATGGCGCGATCGTCAACGTCACCTCTATCGCTGGCGGACGCGTGCATCCTTTTGCGGGTTCGGCCTATTCGACCTCGAAGGCGGCGCTCGCCGCGCTGACCCGCGAGATGGCGGCGGACTTCGGACCGCTGGGGGTGCGCGTCAACGCCATCGCACCCGGCGAAATCGACACCGCGATCCTGTCGCCGGGCACGGAGAAGATCGTGGAGACCATCCCGCTGCGCCGTCTGGGCATGCCGGAAGAAGTGGCCAAGGCGATCTATTATCTGTGTACGGAGCAATCAAGCTACGTCACCGGAGCCGAACTGCATATCAACGGCGGCCAGCACGTGTAGTTCCGTTGCAAAGAAAGCGGCTCGCGCACTCTCGCGTTACCTCGCATAAGAGGCGCGCGGCGCGAAGGGGTCAATCAGTACGAAAGCGGAGCGACATTTCACTGCGCTCGACCATTGAAGTCGTTAAGAAATTAGCGGAGCAAGGCGTCGTTAAGCGTTATGCGATCGCCGACGCCGTAGCTGCCTTGAACTACATCCAGCCGACGCTGACGGAGGATTTGGATATCCTTGTCTCGGTTGACGATTTCCAGCAACACAAGTCTGGTCTGCTCTTGCTCACTCCGATCGAAACCGCATTGGCGAAAATGGGATACACAGAACGCGCCGACGTGGGAATTATGATTGACGGCTGGCCCGTACAATTTCTGCCGGCAGCGTCCCCTCTCGATGAAGAAGCGTTGGATCTGGCGACTGAACTCGATATCGGCATAGCCGGCGCCCCGCCATTAAAGGCGCGCTGTCTTCGAGCGGAACATGTCGTCGCGACGGCCCTTAAGACAGGTCGCTTGAAGGATTTGGCGCGAGTCGAGGCATTTTTGAGCCAGGAGGCGGTGGATTTGGGGGCCCTTAGGAGCGTTCTGCAGAGGCATGGCCTCATGGACGCATGGCGCGCCTTCTGTTTGAAGGCTGGAAGAAAAAGCGAATTTGAGTAATATCCGATTGTGAGCGACCGGATCGATAAGTATCCCGACATCTCGGACATCCTGGCTCGTAAGGCCGAAGGTCGGCGGAAACGGGCGGCTCTCAGTTTTGCGGAAAAGCTGGATGCCCTCGACGCGTTGCGAGAACGCGTGAGACCGATCGTTCAAGCGCGCGAGGCACGTAGAAATGAGCAGCGGGAGCGTGATGGTGGATAATCCGAATGGCGAGCATTGCGATTCCGGGCTCGCGGAGGTTTTAAAGTCGCTTTATCGGAAGCCCCTTGTACGTTGCGCCTTCGGTCACTCGTAATGCTTAAGCTTCGGCCACAACACGCTGAGCGGCACGTGTGGTTCGGTCAGGACGTAAATCGGCAGGTTGGTTTCCCAGGATTCGGCGTAAGCGTTGTCGATGTGTCCCACGAGGCGCGCGCTGCGATAGTTGTTCATCAATACTGCAACGTCACCGACGGTGATCACGACCGATCCGTCAGTGGCGCCGGGGCCCCACAAAAAATAATTGTTGTGGCTGCTGATGGCGGCCGGTCCATGGAATGCGGGACCGTAGATGTTGATTGCCGAGGCCTCGCTGTAATCGCGCCCGAAGAACACGGCCTTGGCGCGCTGGTCCGGCGGCAATGCGTTGTAGACGGCTGCAATTTTCGCCGCCATTTCGCGCCAGCCGAACTGGCCTGCCAGATGGAGCGGCAGGCCTCCGCCTTTCTCATGCGTTTCTGTCGCCGCCGCGCCGGAGGGAATGCCGAGCGCGCGCGCATAAGCGGCGTAGTGATCGGGAGGAAGTATCGGAAGCGTGAGCGGCGCGGCGACTGCGCCGATGCCGGCCACCAATGCGATCGCGGCCCAACGCAAGGCCCGCCATGCGAACCAGCTTTCGATCGCGACCGCGCCGTCCGCCAGCAGCACGGGATAAACCGGCGCAAGGTAATAGGCCTTGCCGTGCAGCACATAGAACAGCACCAGCATCGTTGCATAGGCGATGGGAAACACGCGCAATTCGGCGAGCGGTGGCTTTATCGAAAAGCGCCAGAGCCCCGCGATCCAGATGAACGCCGCGGCGGGACCCACGAACAGGATCTGCTGACCGAGGAATCCCAATGGCGAAAGCACGAGGTTCTTGCCGCTCGCACCCGCGCGGCCCACTTCCAGAAACGGCCAGCCATGCGCGGCCTGCCAATAGAGACTGGGCCACGCGATCGCGAGTGCTACGAGCGCGCCGAGATAAAGCCATGGCCGCAAAAGCGAACGCCGCAGCGGCGTGGCGAGAATCCCGATCGCGAGGCCCGCGAGATAGAACGCGATCAGATATTTGCTCGAAAGGCTCACACCGACGATCGCGCCGAAGGCGAGCCACCAGCGCTCGTCTTTGGTTTGGGCCAGCCTCACCAAACACCAGCTGCAGCCGAGCCACGTCAAAGGCTGCAGCGCGTCCGTCGTGAGCAGGAGCCCGTCGACCAGAAACACGCCGCCGAACAGCACCGCGAGCCCCGACAGCCATTGCGCGAAACGTCCGCCGCCGAGAATCCTCGCAAGCTCTGCCGTTAGTGCAACGGTCGCTGTCATTGCCAGCGTCGGCACCAGCCTGAGCGGCAGCAAAGCCGTGCCGAACAGTGCATGCGACGCGCCGGCGATCAGCGGAATGAGCGCAGGCTGGTCGACATATCCGAGTGCCGGGTGCTGTCCGCAGACGATGAAATAAAGTTCGTCGCTGAACACGCCGTAGCGATTGTTGACGATCAGATGGAGCAGCAGCGTGGCGGCGGCGAGCACGAACGCAGGGCTCGCAAGCCGGCCGGTTGTACTCTTCGCCTCCATCGCGGGCCCCCTCGCTTCGGCGCAAAGCGTAGCGCAAAGTCGTCTTGCGCGCGACCGCTGGCTACCGCAGCGTTTCGGCGAACAGCGCCTTGAGCTTGGCGTAGTGCTTCTCGGCTTGCGCCTCGTCATAGATTTCGCTGCCGGGAACGCACCAGCCGTGTCGCGCCGGATAGGTTTCGCTTTCATACGCGCCGCCCCATTCCTTCAGCGCCGCTTCGAATTTCACAATTGCCTCGGCGGGCATGGAGGTGTCGTTTTCGGCGTGCCCGAACAAAAGCCGCGCCTTGATGTGCGGCAGCGCGACATGCGGGCTGGTGTTGTCTTCGGCGTAAAGCCCGCCGCCGTGAAAGGCGGCTGCAGCCAGAATGCGATCGGGGGCAGCCGCGGCAGTGCGCATCGCCATTCTGCCCGTCAGGCAATAACCGACGACACCCATGCGGCCGTTCACGTCGCTCCGCTGCCCGAGAAATTCGAGATAGCCGAGCGCGTCGCGTTCCATCGCCGGCGGCGTGAGCGGTCCGCTCAGTTCCACGAAGCGCTGGCGCGTTTTCGGATCGTTGAAATCGAGCGGGAAATCGAAGAACGGTCCCGTGGTCGTGCGATAATAGATGTTCGGCAGCAGCACGACATAGCCTTCGCCCGCCAGCCTTTGCGCCATCTGGTGAAACGCGGGACGAATGCCGATCCCGTCCGGATAATAGAGCACCGCGGGCCACGGCCCCTGACCGTCGGGTGCGTAAACAAACGCATCCGCCGTGCCATCGGCCGTTTTGATCTCAACTTTTTCTTCGCGCATCGTGTCCGAGCTCCCAAAGCACAACATTTCATCATGACGGGTCTTGAGACGGCCATGGTGATGAGAGCGGGGCGACAATTCAATCCAATAATATTGAATTCGTGACGCATGGAAGCGCAGAGCCCTCAAGGCAGCGCGTCGCCCTCGCGCTTTCTTTTTTTGCGGCCCATGCCCAATTGCTCGCGCCAGATTTTCGCGGGGATTTCCTCCACCGCGCTTTCGGCCAGCTGTCCCAGATGGAACGGGCCGAACTGGACGCGGATCAGGCGCGCGACTTTGAGCCCCAGATATTCCATCAGCCGCTTTACTTCACGGTTCTTGCCTTCCTTCAAGGTCACGCTGGCCCAGGAATAGATGCCCTTGGAACGTTCGATATCGGCGATCACGGGGCCGTAATTGACGCCGTCGACCGTCACGCCCATCGCGAGGCGGTCGAGATCGGCCTGTGTCACCTTGCCGAACAGCCGCACGCGATATTTGCGCGACCAGCCCGCGGCGGGCAGTTCCAGCATGCGCGCCATCGAGCCGTCATTGGTGAGGAGCAGGAGGCCTTCCGAATTGACGTCCAGCCGGCCCACCGAAACCACGCGAGGCAGATCCTTCGGCAGCGACTGGAACACGGTCGGCCTGCCTTCCGGGTCCTTGTGGGTGGTGACGAGGCCGATGGGCTTGTAATAGCGCCACAGCCGCGTCGCTTCCGGCTCCATCAGCGGCTTGCCGTCGATGGCGATGACATGGTTCTCGCTCACGCGGATGGCCGGCGTGGTCACCTTGTCGCCGTCGAGCGTGACGCGGCCTTCCGCGATCAGCTTCTCGGCGTCGCGGCGCGAGCAGATTCCGGCCCGCGCGATGAGCTTGGCGATGCGTTCTCCGGCGGCGGTTTCGGTCAATTGTTGCTCTTCGGGCAAGTGACGGCTACGGGGTACTGTCTGAACGAGGCAGTGGCAAGCGGCGATGACGGACGACGAAGCGATGGCGATGGCGTTGGGCGAGGCCGAAAGCGCGGCCGCGCGGGGCGAAGTTCCCGTGGGCGCGGTGCTCATGGGCGCCGATGGAAACGTGCTCGCGCGCGACGGCAACCGCATCGTCGAACGCCGCGATCCCACGGCGCATGCCGAAATGCTGGTGCTGCGCGCGGGTGCTGGCGCACTCGGCAATGAGCGGCTGACGGGCACGACGCTTTACGTCACGCTTGAGCCCTGCGCGATGTGCGCGGGTGCCGCGAGCCTCGCGCGCGTGACCCGGATCGTGTTCGCAGCCGACGATCCGAAAGGCGGTGCGGTGCTGCATGGCCCGCGCGTCTTCGAGCAACCGACCTGCCATCACCGGCCGATCATCGCGCGCGCCGGCGACGCCGAAGCGGTATCGCGCCTGCTCAAGGGTTTCTTCCGGGCGCGGCGCTTGTGATCCTTCGGGGCGTAGCATGACGTGCTTCGGGGCTCGCACTCCGGGCTCGCACCTCAGCATGACGCGTACCGCCTTCGTCATCCTGAGGTGCTTTCCGAAGCGACAGCGCAGGAAAGCCCCGAAGGACGTTTGTTGCGTGCCTTGCGCAGGGCGCGCCCCGAAGCACGATAAAGCATCAGCCGGAGCTCAGCACAAAACTGTTTCCGTCCGGATCCTTGAAGATGGCCGACGTGCCCCAGGATTCTTTCTTCGGCGGCGCCGTGAACTCGACGCCTTTGGCCGTCATCTGTTTCCAGGTCGCGTCGACATCGTCGCAGGCGAAGGAGCCGTGAAAAAACGTGCCGATGCGATCTTCGTGGCCGGGCGGCGTGAACAGCACGATGCGCGTGTCGCTCTTGCCGATGCCCAGTTCGATCCAGCGCTGATTGCCCATCGGCTGGTCGGTCATCACGCGAAAGCCGACCTTGTCCGTCCAGAACGCGACGGCGCGCGCCTGGTCGCGCGTGGCAATCCCTGCGAATTTCAATCCCTTGATCATGGCGGTGCTCCTGGCGTTGCGGGCCAGACTTGACCCAAGGCGCTTCCACGAGGCAAGGTATCCAATGAATGCTATAGTAACAGATGTCCTCCGGGGCTTTCCTGCGCTATCACTTCGCCGTCGTGCTTCGGGGCGCTTCGCGCACCTCAGCATGACGCGCACCGCCCTCGTCATCCTGAGGTGAGCCGGAGGCGCCCCGAAGGACGTCATGCCTGCCGGGCGAGCCCCGAAGCACAATATGATGCGCAGAGGGAGATTGCAGTGGCGAGCAGTGTCAAACGCATTCCCGTCGATACCTACATTCTCGACGTGCTGATGCGCGACTTGATCGGGCATGACCGCATGCCGAGCGCGTTCGTGATGTATCTGTGGCTGTGGCGCCAAACCAGGGGCCGCCGCCGAAACGCGATCGGCGCCAGCCTGCAGACCATCGCGGGCGAAACGGGTCTCTCGAAATCCTCGGTGCAGAACGCCGCACGCTGGCTCACCTTTCGCGGCCTCATCCGCGCCCGCAAATCCGGCCCCACCGAAGCGCCGATCTACGAAGTGTTCGAGACATGGAAGCGGTGAAACCACAGTTCGACCGGTAGCGAAGCGATGGCGTTCGGTATGTGGCATGATACGCCCATGACACGCGAGCAGAAATACGACGCGTTCAAGGCGCTGCACGAGCGGGCGGGGGCCTTCGTGATTCCCAATCCGTGGAACGCGGGAACCGCGCGCATTCTGACGTCGCTCGGCTTCGACGCGCTGGCCACGACCAGCGCGGGTTATGCGTTTGCGGTCGGCCGGCGGGATTCCTCGGCCGGGCTCACGCGCGACGAGATTCTGCAAAACGCGAAAGAGATCGTCGAGGCGACGAACCTCCCCATATCGGCCGATCTGGAGGACGGCTTCGGCCGCTCGCCGGAGATCTGCGCCGCAACTATCCGTCTCGCGGCCGAGGCCGGCCTCGTCGGCGGATCGATCGAAGATGCGACCGGAAACGCGAAGGACCCTATCTACGAGTTCGATCTCGCGGTCGACCGCGTGGCGGCCGCGGCGAACGCCGCGCACAAATGCAAAATCCTGCTGACGGCGCGCGCCGAGAATTTCCTGCACGAACGCGCCGATCTCGCCGACACGATTCGCCGCCTGCGGGCCTTCGCCCAGGTCGGCGCAGATGTCGTCTATGCGCCGGGTCTGCCGAGCCTCGACGCGATCCGCGAGGTCTGCGCTTCGGTTCCCAAACCGGTCAATGTCGTGATGGGTCTGAAGGGACCGGCATGGTCGGTCGAGGAGTTGGCCGGCGTGGGTGTGAAGCGCATCAGCGTCGGCGGCGCATTCGCGCGCGCGGCGCTGGGAGCCTTCGTGCGCGCCGCACGCGAAGTGAAGGACAAGGGAACGTTCACCTTCGCCGCCGACGCGATTCCTCACGCTGTGGTCAAAGGCTATATGGAGACCGGACGGCGGTAATCTTTTACCACCCGCCCCCCCGCGGTTGATCTCAATCTTCGACAAATCCCCAAGTGCCATGGCGGAATCCTTAAAGCGTGGATTCTCAGTATATTATTTTTCGCAAACTATCTTGCATAACAAAATATATGGTGATACCGTGAAAAACATGAGCGGTATTGAAAAAGAACCCAAAAACGAGCGAGCCGGCATCGAGCGCGAGTTTAAGCGCGGTGCGCTCGAATTGGCGGTGCTGCATTTGCTGCGATCCGGTGAAGCGTATGGGTACGACATCGTCACCCAAATTGCCGATCGAACCGAGGGAGCGCTCGAAGTGACCAACGGCACGCTCTATCCGGTGCTGTACCGCCTGGAGCGTGCGGCACTCGTGAAGGTGCGATGGGAGACGCAGGAACAAGGTGTGCCGCGCAAGTACTACATGCTCACGTCGGCGGGACACAGGGAGTTGACGCGACTGACCGGCGAATGGACGGCATTTGCGAAGGCGATGGCTCGGTTATTGCGCTGACCCACATCTGCGCGCTCAGGAGAGAAGATCATGACCATTCAGAGTTACCTCGCGCGACTCGCGGATGCGATGCCGACGATGATGCCGGAGCGCGAACAGATTGTCGCCGATGTGCGCGCGCACATCGAGGAAGACATGCAGCGCGGTGAGGCGCTCGATGCTGTGCTCGCGAGGTTCGGCGATCCAGCGAATCTCGCCGCATCGTATTTGGCGGAAGTACCGCTCGTCAGCGCATCGTTCTGGCGGCGTGCGGCTGCGATGGCAATCGACATCGCTATTCCGGGCGTCATAGCAGTAACCCTCGCGCTGCTGGCCGCAACATCGGGCCGAGCCTCTCTGGATACGATGCTACGCGATCCAGCCATTATTGGACTGTTCGCTGTCACAGTAGGGTTCGTGGCCTACATTCTGATTGGCGATTCCCGCTTCGGCCAGACGCTGGGCAAGCACTGGCTCAACCTACTCGTGGTTCGGGAATCCGGCGCGCGGATCAGTGTCGGCCAGGCGATCGTTCGGCTGTTACCGTGTGTGCTTCACATCTGGTGGATCGATGTAATTTTCGCGCTATTCACGGAAAAGCGTCAGCGTGCGTTCGAATTACTCTCCAAGACGCGGGTCGTAACGATTGACCCTTCTCGTCGTTCGCATTTGGAACATCGGCCGTCCATATCGTTAGCGGGAGATCGGACTGCCCAATTGCAATAATCCTGGAGTATAGCCATGGACCCATTCAAGAATTTCATTGTCAACTTTAACGCCCCTGGACGTGGACCGATCACCGCGCTGATCGCTTGGATGTTTGTCGTCGCGGCGCTGGGTATTTTCGGTCACGGGGAAATTGCAGATTATGCGATGTGGCTGATCGGGATTGCAGGCGGAGCCATCCTCATAACGCTGGCCGTCCGGACTTAAAAATTTCGTTGTGGTTTCGCCAAGTATAACGTTCCGCTTGAGGCCCGGCTACGCCAAGGCTTCGCCGGACTATGAGGCTCGTCCGCCGAAGCTTCAGCGTAGGCGGATGAGGCCCGGCTACGCCAAGGCTTCGCGGACTATGAGGCTCGTCCGCCGAAGCTTCAGCGTAGGCGGATGAGGCCCGGCTACGCCAAGGCTTCGCGGACTATGAGGCTCGTCCGCCGAAGCTTCAGCGTAGGCGGATGAGGGCGGCCGGACAAGAATATCGAACACCGAGATTGGTACTAACTACTCTATCGTCGTTTCTTCGATCTCTTCGCTATGCCCCGGAAGGCGGATCAGCGTGCCGTCGCGGCCGAGGAGCCAGCCGTGGGGCCGCACGTCGGAAACGCCGCGCAGGAAGGCGCGTTCGGCGAGAAAATTCGGCAGCGGCGGGTTGATGTGCGTGAACACGAGCAACTTCGCGCCTGCGAGATTGGCGATGCGGGCCGCTTCCACCGGAGTCGTGTGATAATCGGGAATGTCGTGCATGATCTTGGCGGGACGCGGATGCCCGGCTGCCGTCATCGCGGCGCCGAGGATTCCCACCAACTCGTTCGATTGCGCCTCGTGGACCAGCACGTCGCTGCCGCGCGCAGCCGCTGCCAACGGTTCGTAATAGGCGGTGTCGCCGCTGATCGTCACGCTGCGGCCGTCGAAATCGAAGCGATAGCCGTAGGCCGGCTTGACCGGGTCGTGATGTACCTTGATGGCGGTCACTTTCAATCCGGCGTCGTCGAACACCGGCGCTGTCGCGCCGACCATCGGGATCGTGACGGCCACCATGTCCACATCCTCGCGCGGCAGGAATTTTTCGCCGTGATGCAAGGTGCGGTAATCGGCATCGTGGGAATAGGCCTGGTTGAACCCGGCGACGACATCCGCGACGCCGGGCGGCCCATACACTTTCAACGGCGAACGCCGTCCGGCAACCCAGGTCTGCAGACGCAGCTCGCCAAGCTCCGCGATGTGGTCGGAATGGAAATGAGTGAGAAGCACGCCGTCGACCTTGTCGAGCGGAATGCGCCACAGCAGCAGATTGCGCACCGAACTCAAGCCCAAATCGACGACATAGAGCCGGTCGCCGGCCGCAACCATTGCGCAACCGCTCGCGCGTTGCAGATCGGGCAGGGGCGAACCCGAACCGCACAACAGCACGGACAACTCTCCCGGCTGCGCCAGCTGCGACACCGGACGGTCGATGATCTGCGTCGCCATCTTACGGTAAAGCCAGACATCGACATTCGGCGACAATGTTGCGAGCCATGCGCCCGCGAACAGGATGGCGATCGCGGCTGCCGCGAGGAGAAAAATCTTCCGCATGATGCTCAAGCTTTCTTCTTATACTTCTTGGCGCTCGCGCAGCCCGTTCTTCTTCAACCGCCACAGCAGCACATCGAGACGATCCTGGCCGAAGAACGGTTCGCCTTCGAACACCATGGTGGGCACACCCCAATGGCCCGCCGCTTCATGCGCTTTCTGGTTTTCCTGGATGATCGCTTCGTATTTGTGCGCGTCGGCCGCGACCTTTGCATCGAGTGTAGCGAGATCGACACCGGCGCGCGCAGCGGCCTCGGCCAGATGGTTGCCTTCATGCCAGCTGACGATTTCGCCGGACCAGATAATGCGGCTCACCTCATCGAGAAACGGCAAGCCGCGACCGATCTCGGCCGCCGCACATCCAAGCCGCGTCAGGCGATGGATATAAGGCTGGTTCGGCGTGGCGGCGCGGGTGGACGGATCGACCACAACGGGATCCGGCCGCGGCCAGCGATAGGGCAGGCCCAGCATCTCGCTGATGCGGAACGTGTCGCGCATCAGATAGGCGATCCACAGCGGATTGACGCGGGCAAAGAACTCGCCGGAACGCACCGCCAGCGGATAGACGGGCCGCACGTTAATTGCGAGATCGTAATCGCGCGCCATTTCCACCAGCCGCGGCGTCGCAAGATAGGAATAGGGACTGCGGAACGACCAATAGAGATCGATAGCCAATGTCATGACACGCTCGCGAAATAGGCGACGCACGCAGTGCCCAGTTCGGCGATGGCGCGCGAATCTTCGATTTTTGTGGGCGACCGCTTGTTGAGCACGCCTGTGATCAGGAAACCGTAGATCATCTGCGTCATCACACGGACCTTGAAGCCGGCGTTCTTCGCTTTTAACGCCGTTTCGAGCGCGACGGCGAGCTCGTCGCGAAACCGGAAGATCGTATCCATCGCGTCCGGATGATCGAGGCCGCGCTCCACGATGGCGCGGAACAGGCCCTTGTGCCGGCTCAATCGCGCCGCGCCGGCCGTGACGAAAGTGCGGATGACGGCGGCCGGCGCGAGTCCTTCCGCGTTTTCGAGCAACCTGGAAACGCCTGTGCGCGCCTCGTCGCGGAATGATTCGGCGATGGCCGAGAACAGCGCGTCCTTGTCCTTGAAGCGGAAATAAACCGCGCCGACGGAGCAGCCCGCGACTTCGGCGATATCGGAAAGCCGCGCGCCGTCATAGCCCTTCGAAGCGAACATTTCTTCGGCCGCGACCAGAATGCGCGCGCGCATGGCGCGGCTGCGCGCCTGTTGCGCCGGCAGCGCCCATTTCTCGCCGGACGAAGGATGTTCGTCCGAAGTTTGGCGCGAGGGTTTCGTTTTGCGGCTTGCAGCGGGCACGGCTCGGTGCTAAATCTGAATGGCAATTCAGATATAGACGGGTGCGCCGAACCCGTCAATGCGAGGGTGGAAGATGACGAACTCAGTCGTGCCGAGCGAGACGGGGCTCGAACGCACTTTGCTTATCCGCTGCGCCGCGGGGGCAGCTTCATGAGTACCTACACCATCTATGGCGGCCTCGGCTCGCCTTATTCGATGAAGATGCGCGCAATCCTGCGCTATCGCCGCCTGCCCTATGTCTGGCGGCAGATGGAAATGGGCGACGATCGCGTGTTCAAGCATGTGAAGGCGCCCGTCATCCCCGTGATTCAATTTCCCGACGGTAGCTGGCACAACGATTCCACGCCGATGCTGTTCGAACTCGAGCGGCTGCACGACGAACGCTCCATCGTGCCGCCAGATCCCGCGCAAGCGTTTCTCGCCTGCCTGCTGGAGGATTTCGCGGACGAATGGGGCACCAAGGCGATGTTCCATTATCGCTGGTATCGCGAGCGCGATCAGAAGCAGATGAGCGAGTGGCTCGCCTTCGACCGGCTGAAGGGCCAGGGCCGCAAGACGGTGCTCGATGCGGCGGCGATGTTCCGCGCGCGACAGGTGGGACGCATGGCGCTTGTCGGCTGCACGCCGGAGAACGCTCCCCTGATCGAGGAAACCGCGCGCACGATCCTCGCGCTGTTCGAGGCCCACGTGACCGAGGAATGTTATCTGTTCGGCACGCGGCCTTCGCTCGCCGATTTCGGCTGGTTCGGTCAATTGTCGCAACTGGCCGTCGATCCCACGCCGTCCGACCTGATGCGCGGCGAATTCCCGTTCACCTTCCGCTGGCTGATGAATCTCGATGACGCGTCCGGCGTGGACGGCGCGTGGCGCGAAGCTCATGCGGCGCTGCCGCCGGCAATCACCGGATTGCTCAAACTCGCGGGCGACCTCTATTTCCCGTTCCTGTGCGCCAATGCGGACGCCGTCGCCAAAGGGGCGGACACATTCACCGTCACCTTGCTGGGCAAGCCCTATTCGCAAGGTGCGTTCAAGTACCAAGTGAAATGCCTCGCAGAATTGCGCACGGCCTACGCGAAGCTGGATGCGGCAGCACGCTCCCGGCTTGAACCCGTTCTCGCGGCGTCGGGGTGTCTCGCGCCGATTCAGGAGCATTGAGCATGGGCCGCAAGATTCTGTTCATCACCACGGATCAGCAGCGTTACGATTCGTTGGGCTGCAACGGCAACCGCATCTGCAGGACACCCGCGATCGACGCGCTGGCGAAAGACGGCATCAATTACGCGCGCGCCTACAACCAGAACACCGTCTGCATGCCCGCGCGCTCGACCATGCTGACGGGGCAATATGTGCGCACCCATGGCGTGTTCGCGAACGGCGTGCCGCTGCCCGAAAGCGCACCCAGCGTCGCGCAATATCTGAAAGACAAGGCGGGTTACAAAACCGCGCTGATCGGCAAGGCGCATTTCGAGCCCGGCTTCGACATGACCGGCAAATGGCGCGAGAACCGACGCCAGATGGAAGGCGATTTCGGCCCGTGGCGCGGCTTCGATTATGCGATCCACGCCATGCACATCACCAGTTTTCGCGGGAACCCCGCCGGCCATTACGGCCGCTGGATGCAGAAGAACCATCCGGAATGTTTCGATGCCTCCGCGCCGCTTCTGAACGCGTCGCCCGGCGGCGACACCGGCGCGCCGGAGACCATGAACAATCCCGTGCCGCGCGCGTTCTATCACACCGACTGGCTGGCCGATCTCGCGGTCGAGTGGCTGAACAAGCTCGACGCGCACGAAGACTGGTTCCTGTGGCTCAGCTTTCCCGATCCGCATCATCCCTGGGATCCGCCGGCTTCCGAAAACAAGCGCTGCGACTGGCGCGATCTGCCGCTGCCGGAAGGCTATCCGGGAACGCCGGAAAAAATCCGCGAAGTGCTGGCGCAGAAGCCGGCGCACTGGCTCGCCTATTACGACGGCACCTTCGCCAATATCGAAGGCGGCCCGATGAACTTCACGCCGCAGATGCTCAGTCACGACAACATCCGCGAGATCAACGCCAAGGTGCATGTGATGAACGAGCTGATCGACGATGCGGTCGGCCGCGTGATGGCGAAGGTGGAGGCGAAAGGCTGGGACGCCGACACGGACGTGATCTTCACGACCGATCACGGCGAGCTGCAGGGCGATTTCGGCTTTGTTTATAAGGGGCCGTTCCATGTCGATGCATTGATGCGGCTGCCTTTTATCTGGCGGCCCGCGCCGAATGCGAAGGTCACGCCTGCGGCGGTAGCGCAGCCCGTGGAGCAGGTCGATCTCGCGCCGACGTTCTGCGCCATTGCCGGAGTCGAACCCGCGGAATGGATGCAAGGTAAGGTGTTGCCGACGTCCGAGGACAACACGCGGCAACGCGCGATCTGCGAATGGGACAGCCAGTTTCCCGGCTACGGTTTCCACCTGCGCTCGATCTATCGCGACGGTTTCATGCTCACGCGCTACGAGCCGTCGACTTCGACGCCGAACGGGCTGGAGGAATCCTGGCCGCAATTCGCCGCCATCACCTGCAAGGTCCGCTATGACGGCTCGGAAGGCGAGCTCTACGATCTGAAAAACGACCCGCGCCAATGGCAGAATCTGTGGAGCGACCCCCAGCACAGTTCGCTAAAAAGCGACCTGATCGCCGACCTGTACGATCACCTGCCGCCGGAACGCACGCCGAAGCTGAAGGTGGAAGCGCCGGCTTGATCGAGTGACGGCCTTGACCTAAACCGAACATATCGGGCACCAACTCGGAAAGGCCGCACAAGTGTCAAAAGGTGTTGGACAAGAAATCAAGATCGAAGAGTCGAGCGCGTCAGGCGCCGACCAGTTTCAGAAGTTGAATGCAGCGACAATAAATTTCGAACTGGCACCTGAAGTGAGCGATGGATTACGCAGACTCGCTGAACAGCAGGCCCGAATCTCCAAAGGTTTCGCCGATAATATCCCACTAATACCCGAGTTTGATACGAAAATAGTTGTGCCCGATGCCCTGCAACGACTCATGAGTGCTATTCCGAGGCTGGAATTGCCAAACTGGTCCGGAATCTCAGCTGAGTTCACGCTCGGAATGGAAAATTTCGCACGCGTGACAAGCCAACTTACGCTGGATATTGATCTGGCGAAGCAAGCGATGTTTGGCCAAGCATTCCAGCAGATGGCGCTGGTTGAGCGGCGGGCTAAGCGACTCGAGCATTCAGGTTGGCTCCCGCACTACACTACGCCATTTAATATTATAGATGAATGCGAGGACGACTCCGAATTATTGAGACAAAAGATTGGGGGTTATTACTTTGCAGAATGGGTATCTGTGCGCTCCAAGCTGACAGAGCACATTTTGCAGTATAATATCGATCAGGAGTCCAAAGAGACGTTTCTTGAAGCTCTCGATGCACATGAAGCCGGTCTGTTTCGATGTGTTTGTCGCGTCCTTTTTCCAGAAGTGGAACGGCTGTCGCGCATTGAGCTGTTGGGCAATGCGCTACCGTCTAAAGCCAGTCAAAAGGATTTGCGGGGGGTAGCAGGCGACTTGACTATGTCGGAAACTGAGCCGGGCGGTCGCTTCGCGCTCGATCTCTATAGGAAGTTGGAGAAACACCTATACGCAAATGTGGAATCAACGACGCTGATTCAATACGAACAGGATTCGGTTCCGAATCGGCACGCGGCTCTACATGGACTCGTGGCGTATCGAACTGCCCAGAATAGTCTGAACACAATAATTATGACGGACTACATATTTCAGGTAATACACGCTGCTAAGCTGTCTGTTGCGGCTTCAATTTCGCCAACGTCACCTTAATCTTTAGTCGGCCGTCGTGAGCGCTCGGTTAAGATTGATCCTCCCGAGTCGAGTTAAAAAAATCCGGGTACGGAGTGGCCGTGCCCGGATATCTCGCTCGTTCTAAACGTCAGGCCGCAAATCTCTGTCGACTTGCATCAGTTCGACCGGCGCGCCGTTGACTTCGATGAAGGCGACGAGGACGCCGCGGCTCGGGCTGTTAGGTGCGATGAGGATCTTGTGGCCCGCGATCGCGGCTTCGAGGTCGTCCACTTCGAACGCGACATGGGCCACCGTCTTCACCAGTTCGGGATAGGGTGCATCGTCCCAATAGCGCTGCCATTGAATGCCGAACGGGTTGTTTTTGTGATCGCTGACCGTGATCTTGAGGCGCGGCAGCGGAATTTCTCCCGCGAAAGAGTCTTTCGTGGGAATGCCGATGTGATTGAATTTCATTCTGGTCTCCGGACCGGGCGCGGCGCCACTGCAGCGCAGACGAATGTCCGCCGCTCGCGCGTCGCGCATTGTGGATTGTCGGACGAGCGGTGCGGTCGCACGCGCTCGATCGGTCAGGTCGCTGAAGCCTTCATGAGACACCCCATGGTCCGAGGGTTGATGCGCGAGGGTGCGATCACATTCGCGCTTTGTCAATCCGCGGCGCGAACTTGCCCTGACAGGCTGGCAGGCTTGAGATAGGTTCCGACGAAGCAAATATTGGACGGGCGCCCGACGCCGTCGATTGTGAGGTTGCGGTGCCGTAAGGTCGTTTTGGATTGGCTTTGCGCGGCCCCCCATCCGTCCGCCTCGCAATAGTTGCGAGGCGTCCACCTTCCCCCGCGAGGGGGGAAGGCTAACAATAAAAAGCGCCGCGTCTTCTTCTTACCAACCTTCCCCCCTCGTGGGGGAAGGTGTCGCGCGGCGCGAGCCGCGTGACGGAAGGGGGGCCGCGCGAAGCCAATTACTCCATCGTTCGCTCGGGCCGCCGCAGAAAGTGCACATGACAAAAACGCAAACGGTTTTCCTGCTCGTATTTCTGCTGGTCGCGGCAGCAGCGGGGGCTGTGTTTTCGACCGGGCTGGTCAATCTCGGCGTCCACGCGACCGATTGCGCGCAGGACAACGAGATTGCGTCGTCGCGGCGCGATGCGATCGACGACACCGCGACGGCGTTCGTGAAGGCCGCTCTGGGACACAATCCGGCGAGCGCCTATGCCATGATGACGAGTGCCGCGAAAACTTCCGTTCCCGCGGACAAGTTCATCGCCTTCCTCAAGCAGATGAACGAAACCTCCGGCCCGTTCAAGAACACACGGGTTCTCCACACCTATTATATCGAAAGCGCGGGAACCGGCCCCGACGCGCGCGCGATTTGCGGCAAGGTTGCGGGCGACGACTGGGTGTCCGTGCAGGTCAAGCCGGGGCTGTCGCAGGCGCATGTCCTCATCGCGTCGTCGACCGCCAATAATGGCTGGGCTCTCACATTGTGGCTCCTGCCGGCAGGCGACGGCTGGCAGGTGCAGTATTTCAACATGAGCGTTTCCGCCATCTCCGGCCTCACTCCCGACATGCTGCTGGCGCGCGCGCGGCAGGAACGCGACGCGGGACACGCATTCAATGCGGCCATGCTTTACACGGGCGTGCAGGGCACGATCGATCGCGGGCCCGCCTTCCAGCTCGGCATCGATCAGGCGTTGCACGCAGACCTGCACAATTTCACGGCGCCGGCCGACCTGGCGGGCGATCCGCCTTTCGTGTGGAACATGAACGGCGCGGATTACAATGTCGGTCAGGTGACGATCATCGGCATCGCGGGCAAATTGGGATTGGTGTTCATGTTGCCGCAAACGGAGTGGAGCGGCGAGCAGGATTCGGACGCGAAGAACCGCGCCTTCATCACGGCGTTCATCGCGACGCATCCCGATTATTCGCGCGTGTTCGCCTTTCTGGTGGCCCGCGCGCTCAAGCCGGACAATTCCGGCGGTTACGGAACGGTCTACGAAAACGGCAAGGGCTTCGACTGAAAGCGCGGCCGAGGCTGCCGCCCGAGGGCTGGATTTGCAGCTCGCGCGGTCTTGACTGCCCCCGATTTGCCTCCTGACAAGCTGTCAGGCCTGAGATAGGCTTTGCTCAAAATAACAACTGGGAGAACGTCCGATGGCACTGATCGTCTATGGCGCGAATGTTTCGCCTTTTGTGCGCAAGGTGCGCGTTGTGCTGGCCGAGAAAGGCGCAGAATACAAGCTCGAACAGGTGAGCCCGTTTTCGCCGCCGCCGGAGTTCCTGGCGATCAGTCCGCTGAAACGCATTCCCGTGCTGCGCGACACCGACCTGCCGGAACCCAACACCATTCCCGATTCCTCCGCCATCGCCGATTATCTCGAGCACAAGTTCCCGAAGCCCGCGCTTTATCCCGCCGATCCGTTCCTGCGCGCCCGCGCGATCTTTTTCGAGGAATATGCCGACACCATTCTCGCGCAGACATTGGGGCCCGGCGTGTTCTTCGAGCGTATCGTCAAGAAGATGTTGCGCCAGCAGCCGGACGAAGTCGCGGTGGCCGCCGTGCTCAAGGACAAGATCCCGCCGCTGTTCGACTATCTGGAAAAGGAGATCGGAACGAAGAAGCACGTCGTGGCCGACATGTTCAGCATCGCCGATATCTCGATGGGATCCATGTTCGTCAATTTCGAGCATGCGGGCGAAACGGTGGACGCGGCGCGCTGGCCCCATCTCGCGCGCTATGTCTCAGCGATTCATGCGCGGCCTTCGTTCAAGGCGCTGATCGACGAAGAGCGCCCGCTCTGCGACCGCATGCGCGCCGCCTGAGGCGCCGCGCCATGCTCCGCCCCGACCGCGTCGCGAACGACGCCCCGAACGCTCAGGACCGTTTAGGTTTTCTGCGCATCTTTGCCTATGTGTTGCCGGCGCTGCCTCTCGCTGCGCTTGGTATGCCCATCGTCGTTCACCTGCCGCAATATTACGCGTCGAAGGAAGTCGGACTCGGCCTTGCCGTCACCGGCGTGATCTTCAGCGTCATGCGCATCTTCGACGTCGCGATCGATCCGATCACCGGCTATTTGAGCGATCGCTGGCGCACGCCATTCGGGCGGCGAAAGCCCTTGATTCTCATCGGCACGCCCATCCTCGCGCTCGGCATCTGGATGGTGTTCGTTCCGGGAGGGCACGTCGGCGTGCCCTATCTCTGCTTCTGGCTGTTCGTGATGTATCTCGGCTGGTCGATGACCGTGATCCCGCATCTGTCGTGGGGCGCGGAATTGTCGCCCGACTATAACGAGCGAAGCCGCATCTATGGCTGGGTGCAGGTTTCTACGCTCGTCGGATTCATTGGCGTTCTTGTGATGCCGGCCATTCTGGAGCACGGCAAGGCGAGCCAGGCCGTCCAGGTCATGTCGATGGCGATCTTCGCCATCGCGCTTCTGGTTCCTTCGGTCGCGCTCTGTCTCGGCGTCGTTCCAGAGCCGCCGGTGAAGCTCAAGACGCACGCGCCGTTCCTGCCCACGCTGAGATTCCTGCTGAAGGAAGACGCAATCCGGCGCGTGATGGCGGTCGACCTCATCGAATCCCTCAATCAAGGCGCGCGCGGCGCCATGTTCTTTTTCTTTGCGCGGCTCGCGCTCGGCCAGCCCAAATGGGCGGGAACGCTGCTTCTCATTTATTTCGTGTCCGGCGTGATATTCATCCCGGGCTGGATCGCGCTGGCCCGAAGGCTCGGCAAGCATCGTGCACTGGTCTGCTGCTATATCTACGGAATCGCCACGGGGCCGCTGCTCTTCCTGGTCGCGCCGGGGAATCTCGTCGAAGCCGTTTCGGTGCTGATCGTGACGGGCGTGAGCTATGGCGCGCCGGCGTTTCTGCTGCGCGCCATGATGGCGGACGTGGCCGATGCCGATACCGCCGAGCACGGCGCGGAGCGTGCTGGGCTCATGTATTCGTTCCTGTCGTTGACCAGCAAATTCGGTATCGGCGCGGCGGTCGGAATCACCTTTCCGATCCTCGCCTGGATGGGATTCGATCCGCTGCACCTGAATGCCCCCGCCGCGATCGAGCACATGCGGCTGTTCTATATCCTTCTGCCCATTGCGCTTGCTTGTATCACGCTCTCGATCACGCTGGGCTACAAGCTCGACGAAACGAAGCAGCAGCGCTTGCGCGAGACGATCGACCGCGCTCGCGCCGCGCATCGCTCCGCCGATGACATCCTGCCGCCGGGACTTCTCGACGGCGGGGCTGCGCTGGCCTCCGATTCCGAGGCAGTGTCGCATGTCATCGGCACGGGCGATTGACGCTTGGGCGAATAAAATTCTCACGCGGAGGCGCGGAGAACACGGAGAAAAAGGGAGAAGTGGGAGAAGTTTCATGCGCGCATTCGCGCGCGGCTCATTTCTTCTCCGTGTCCCGCGTGGCTCCACGGCGCATTTATTTTTTTCCGCGGCTCCGCGCCTCCGCGTGCTACAATTTTCCCGACCGAAACCGTTTGAAGGACTCTCCCTATGATCGATCTCTATACCGCCGCCACGCCGAACGGCTGGAAGGCGTCCGTTACGCTCGAGGAGCTGGCGATTCCCTATGAAGTGCATGCCATCGAAATGTCCAAGGGCATGCAGAAGGAACCCTGGTATCTCAAGATCAATCCGAACGGACGCATCCCCGCCATTGTCGACCGCGACGAGGACAATTTCGCGGTGTTCGAATCCGGCGCGCTGATGATCTATCTCGCCGAGAAGACGGGAAAGCTGCTGCCCTCCGACTGCAAGGGCCGCAGCCTCGTGATTCAGTGGTTGATGTTCCAGATGGGCGGCATCGGCCCGATGATGGGGCAGGCGAATGTGTTCTACCGCTATTGGCCGGAGAAGATTCAATCGGTGATCGATCGCTACCAGAACGAATCGCGCCGCCTGTTCGAAGTGTTGAACGGACGCCTCGCCGAACACGAATATCTCGCGGGCGATTACTCCATCGCGGACATCGCCAATTGGTGCTGGGTGCGCACCCATCCCTGGTCGGGCGCGTCGGTCGAAGGGCTGACCCATCTGCAGCGCTGGATCGATGCGATCGCCGAACGTCCCGCGGTGCAGCGCGGCGTCAAAGTGCCGGTCGACCTCGCGGCCCTGCGCAAAGGCGACGGCGAAGGCGCGAAGAAGATGGTCGAAGACGCGCAGAAGATCGTGCAGAGGTAATTGCTCACCCGCCCCGTGAGGGCGGGTCGAAAAATTCGAAGAATTTTTCGGGGCGGGGTGATGTTGATCGAGCATCCAGCCCCGAAATTCTCTTTTCGCTGGCGCTCAAAGATAATTTCGACCCACCCTCACGGGGGCGGGTGTAAGAAATTTGAGGCGGCTCACCGCGATTTCTTCTTCCTCGCCGCGTATTGATTGAGGGCTTCGACGAGGCCGGAGAACGCCACCGCGAAGTAGAGATAGCCGCGCGGGATGTGGAAATGTGCGGCGTCGGCGATCAGCGCCATGCCGATCAGCAGCAGGAAGCTCAGCGCGAGCATCTTGACGGTCGGATGGCGGTTGATGAATTCCGCTACTAGCCCCGACGCCACCAGCATCACGATCATCGCGATCACCACCGCCGCGATCATGATCGAAAGATGCTCGGCCATGCCCACAGCCGTCACGATAGAGTCGACCGAGAACACCAGATCGAAGATTGCGATCTGGACGATCACTGCGAACAGCGACGCGGTCGCTTTCCTCCGGTGTGTGTCCTCGCCTTCGACGAGGCCGTGGATTTCGCGCGTGCCCTTGGTGAGCAGGAACAATCCCCCCGCGCCGAAGATCAGGTCTCGCCACGAGAGACCCATGCCCCACAGCGTGACGACCGGCGTCGAAAGCGAAATGATCCATGCGATCGAGCTCAGAAGCGCCACGCGCATGATGAGCGCAAATGCGAGCCCCGTGCGCCGCGCGGCGGCCCTTTGCGCGGGTTCGAGCTGGTGCGATGCGATGGACAGGAAAACGATGTTGTCGATGCCGAGCACGATCTCGAGCGCGGTCAGGGTCGCGAGACTGGCCCAGGCATGCGGATCGCCGAGGAGAGCGAGCACCGGCCTAAAACCAGCTGCGCGCGAGCGCGGGGAACCACAGCAGCACGACTTCGCGGGTCACGAGTAGGCCGATGCCGGCGCCCACGAACACATCGCTCAGGAAATGCGAGTTGAGCATGGCCCGCGTCAACGCGAGATAAAGCGCGATGGCAAACCAGAGCAACGCAAGCGCGGGCAGGGCACCCGACAGGATCGTTGCCACGCTGAAGATCGTCAGCGCATGGCCGGAGGGAAAGGAATCGTAGCTTAGATCGAAGCCCAGCGGGCGAAAGCCTGAGAGGCCGAAATCGAGTTCGTCGCGCGGCCGCCTGCGGCCCAGCAAAATCTTGGTCGAATGCAGGACGATGCTTCCGATTGCGAGACTTACGACAAAGGCAAGCGCAGCCGCCTCGACGAGGTCGCCGTCAGCGCTCCGACCGAACTTCCAGACCAGAGCATGCGCTGCAGCATAAGCGACAACGGCAACCACCAGCCAACGCGCGCCTTTGGCCCAATCGGTCGTCGCGTGCACTACGCGCTCGGTGCGGAAGTCGATCCGGTCATGGATGACATGCACCGCCCGCCGGTCGATGGCGAAGCATGCGGCGCCCCCGGCAAGCAGAAAAAGTCCCAGCCACAGCAGCATCGGGCCTGATTGCCGCGCCCCGCCGCCCCTGTCAAACGGGAGGGGCTAGTGACGGCCGCGCCCAAGGGCTAGAGTCAGCCGGACGCTATCCCGAACAATGGCCTTTCGGCCCCCATGGAGGAACTCTCATGAATTTCGATTATTCGCCAAAGCAGAAGGAATGGATGAAACGCGTCAGCGACTTCTTCGAGCACCACATCTATCCGGCCGAAGAAGTCTACAACGCCCAGATGGAAGAAGCGACGAAGAAGGGCAATCGCTGGATCGTCGTGCCTGTAGTCGAGGAGCTGAAGAAGAAAGCGAAGGCGCAGGGCCTGTGGAACATGTTCCTGCCGCACAGCGATCACGGCCCCGGCCTCACCAATCTAGAATATGCGCCGCTGGCCGAAATGATGGGCCGCGTCGGCTTCGCCTCCGAGGCGTTCAACTGCTCGGCGCCGGACACCGGCAACATGGAAGTGCTCGACCGCTACGGCAGCCCCTATCAGCAGGACAAATGGCTGAAGCCGCTTCTCGCCGGCGAGATCCGCTCGGCCTATATCATGACGGAGCCCGCCGTCGCCTCGTCGGACGCCACGAACATCGCCACCCGCATCGAGCGCAAGAGCGATCACTATGTGATCAACGGCCGCAAATGGTGGTCGTCGGGCGTGGGCGATCCGCGCTGCAAGATCATGATCGTGATGGGCAAGACCGATCCCGACACCGACAAATATCGCCAGCAATCGCAAGTCCTCGTGCCGATGGACAGCCCCGGGGTCAAGATCCTCCGCATGCTGCCCGTGTTCGGTTATGACGACGCGCCGCACGGCCACGGCGAAGTGCTGTTCGAAAACGTGAAGGTGCCGCTGGAGAACATGATCCTCGGCGAAGGCCGCGGCTTCGAGATCGCGCAGGGCCGACTGGGGCCCGGCCGCATCCATCACTGCATGCGCAGCATCGGCGTGGCCGAGCGGGCGCTGGAGTCGATGGCGAAGCGGCTTCTGTCGCGCGAAGCATTCGGTAAGAAGATTTCCGAACATTCGGTGTGGGAACAGCGCGTCGCCGAAGCGCGCACCAATATCGAGATGTGCCGTCTGCTCTGCCTCAAGGCCGCCGACATGATGGACAAGGTCGGCAACAAGGTTGCGCGAACGGAAATCGCCATGATCAAGGTCGCCGCACCCCGCATGGCGTTGCAGATCATCGACGATGCGATCCAGGCCTGGGGCGGAGCCGGCGTCACCACCGACCCGGGTCTCGCGCGCATGTATGCGAGCCAGCGCACCTTGCGTCTCGCCGACGGTCCGGACGAAGTGCACAACCGCACCATCGCCCGTCTCGAATACGGCAAGTATATGAACCTGCCGCCGCGCCGGGTCGCCGCGGAATAGCCGCGTTTTGAATTGACGGAGGACGGCCGGCATCGCCCGGCCGTCCTTTTTCGTCAAAGTCTCGGGGAAATGTTCGATGGCGTTGAAACTCTATCAGTCCGATTTGTCGCCTTATGCGGTGCGGGTTCGCATTCTCGCATCTGCCAAAGGCGTGAAGCTCGAATGCGTGTCGCCGCCGGGAGGCTCGAAGTCCGCGGAATATCTTGGCATCAATCCCTTGGGGAAAGTGCCGTGCCTCGTCACCGACGATGCGGTGATTCCGGAATCCGAAGTGATCTGCGAATTCCTCGAGGACAATTTCCCGTCGCCCACTTTGCGGCCGGTCGATCCGGAGGCGCGCGCCCGCGTGCGGCTGGTGTCGCGGCTGGCCGATCTCTACGTCGGCGGCGCATTGACGAAATTGCTGGGCCAGATGCGGTTCAAAACGCGCGATGCGGCGATCGCGGAAGCGGCTTTTGCCGAACTGGACACGGCTTTCGCCAACATCTCGCATTTCCTGGAGGGGCCGGATTATGCCGTGGGCGGCAGGCTGAGCCTCGCCGATTGCACCCTGATGCCGCTTCTCTACCTGATCGACGCGCGCATCGCGCCCGTCTTTCGCCGCCCGTCGCCGATCACAGGCAAGCTCAAGACCTATTTCGACGCCGCGCGCAACGATCCGCACGTCGCCAAGGGGCTTGCAGAAATGGCGACGGCTTTGGACGCATATGCGAAGGCACAGTAGTTTTTAAGGCCCCCCACCTGTCCGGCTCACGGAGATGGGAGAGGCGAAGCGGATGGTTCCGTTTGGTCTTTCGCCGGCACCAACTGGTTGGACGCGGCACGTGGCTGTGGCGGCGATACAAGCGTGAAGTCGACCGGGCCGCTGCTCTCATAGGTGCAAAACTTTATCGGCACGCCCTGACGGTCGAACCAGACTTGCCATTGGTCCGCATGCATCGGAGTTTGGACGTGGAAATGATGCGCCGGCTCCGAAACGCCGAGGCGCAGGACGGTGTCCGCTTCTCCGCCGGTCACATCGGCCGGAGTAATTTCGCCCGTCTTGAGCGATATGACCGTGCCAAGGCCCATACGGTCGAGCGCCAACGGATCGGATACCGCGACATCGCCGGGAGCCATCGCCGTGCCCGAGGCCGTCGTGACGGCAAAACGGCTTTCCCGAGCTTCGCCGCGGACGAGGAGCTGTCGGCCATCGACGAACGTGTCGCTACGGAACGACATCAATCTTTTGCCGTGCCAGAACTCGGTCTGATCGGCAGTTTCGCGGTGCACGACGAAGCCGAATGCCTTGACTGTGATGTCGAGCCGGGACTTTGCGCTTGTGTCGTCCCCGACAATGTCGATGGTGCGCTCATAGGTCCCGATCGTGCCGAACGGACGGTGGGTGACCTCATAAAAGTAGATTCGCGGCGTCGCATTTGCTGCGGCAAACGGGAATTGAGCGCAGACGAGTACAGCGCAGCCAAGGATCGAAGACCATTTCATATGTCGGATGCTTTCGCAGGAACAATGCCTGCCGGTAACTATATTAAACGTCCGACTTTGCTTCCGGTTCCTGGGACAACGCGTTGCTGAAAAGAGTCGACGTCACCCCTCCGCGCCCGCGCGCTTGGCAAAATACCACGCGCGTTGGGCAAGTGGCCGCACCGCATCGGCATTTTGCGCGGCGTTCTGGTTGGCGGCCGTGCCGTCGCGCACGCGTCCCACGATGCCTTGCAGAATGCCCGCGAGACGGAAGAAATTATACGCCGCGTAGTAATCCATGTTCGGGATCTGCGTGCGGCCGGAATTGCGGCAATACATCGCCACATATTCGTCCATCTCCGGAATGCCCAGCGCCTTCAGGTCGGCGCCCATCAACGTCGACGTTCCGCCCGTGGTGCCGCCCTGCGGCATCATCCATTGCATCAGGTGGTAGGTGAAATCCGCCATCGGATCGCCGATGGTGCACAATTCCCAATCGAGCACCGCGGTCACTTTCGGTTCCGTCGGGTGCAGGATCATGTTGTCCAGCCGGTAATCGCCATGGACGATGGAGGAGCGCTCCTCCGGCGGCAGATGCTTGGGCAGCCAGTCCATCAACTTGTCCATCTCGTCGATCATCTCGGTGACGGAGGCGAGATATTGCTTGGACCAGCGCGCGATCTGGCGGCCGATATAATTTCCGGGCTTGCCGAAATCGGCGAGGCCGAGCTTTTCGTAGTCGAGCGAATGCAGGCGCGCGAGCGTCTCGTTCATCGCCACATAAATTTGCGTGCGCTGCTTGGGCGTCTGGTCCGGCAGCATCGGGCCCCAATAGATGCGGCCCTCCACGCAATCCATTACATAGAACATCGTGCCGATGATCGAATCGTCCTCGCACAGCACATAGGGCTTGGCGACGGGAAAGCCGGTCGGATAGAGCGCCGCGATGATGCGGTATTCGCGGTCGACGGCGTGGGCGGACGGCAACAGCTTGCCGGGCGGCTTGCGGCGCAGCACATAATTACGGTTCGGCGTGACGAGCCGATATGTCGGGTTCGATTGCCCGCCCTTGAATTGCTGCACGGTCAGCGGCGTCTGAAACCCTTCGATGCGCGACGAAAGATAATCTTCGAGCTTCTTCACATCGAAGCGATAGGCCTCGACGACCTCCTTGGTGCCGGAGAATTTCTCCTGGCGCTCGTCCGCAGCCGGTTCCGTCATCAGTTTACTCCCTGAAGTCACGACGGCGGAGATTCCCCCTTCCGTCCCGCGGCTTCGCCGCGCGCCACCTTCCCCCACATGGGGGGAAGGCTAGAAATACGAAGCACCCCTTTTCTTAGCCTTCCCCCTTGATGGGGGAAGGTGTCCTCCGAGCCCAAACGGGCGAAGGAGGACGGAAGGGGGTGGCTCTCACCACCTGCACATTCTTGGATAGGCGCGCACGCTGCACAAGGCGCGATTAGCCTTTGGCTTCCCGCGCCACGGCCCGCCAGCCGATGTCTCGGCGGCAGAAGCCGCCCGGCCAGCGGATCAGGTCCACGGCGGCATAGGCGCGGGCCCGGGCCTCGCCGACGGTTGCGCCGATCGCGGTCACGTTGAGCACGCGGCCGCCGGTGGCGACGAGCCTGCCGCCTTCCCGCGCGGTCGCCGCATGAAAGATCCGGACACCGGGCAGTTTCGCCGCCGCGTCGAGCCCCTCGATCACGGAGCCCTTCTTGTAGTTTCCCGGATAGCCGTTCGCCGCCATCACCACCGTGAGCGCCACGTCGTCGAGCCAGCGCAGGTCGATCTTATCGAGCACCTTGTCGCGACACGCGATCAAGGCCGGCGCGAGATCGGATTTGAGACGCATCATCAGCACCTGGCATTCGGGATCGCCGAAGCGGCAATTATATTCGATGAGCTTCGGCCCGTCCTTCGCGATCATCAGCCCCGCATAAAGCACGCCCATGTAAGGCGTCCCGCGTGCCGCCATCGCCGCGATGGTGGGCTTCACGATGCGCGCCATCGCCTGATCGATCGCGGCCTGAGTCAGAACCGGCGCCGGCGAATAGGCGCCCATGCCGCCCGTGTTCGGACCCTTGTCGCCGTCGAAGGCGCGCTTGTGATCCTGCGCGCCGGCGAGCGACAGAATGTGTTCGCCGTCGGTCAGCACGAAGAAGCTCGCTTCTTCGCCTTCGAGAAATTCCTCGACGACGATCTCCTGGCCCGCCGCGCCGAACGAACCTTCGAACATGTAATCGATCGCGCGGTCGGATTCCGCTTTCGTCTCCGCAATGATCACGCCTTTGCCGGCCGCGAGCCCATCGGCCTTGATGACGACGGGCAGGCCGAGCGTGTCGGCAAAGAGTTTCGCCGGCGCCGGTTCTTTGAAGCGCTGCCAGGCCGCGGTGGGAATGTCGTGGTCCGCGCACAGGCTTTTGACGAAGCCCTTGGAGCCTTCGAGCTGCGCGGCTTTTCCGCTGGGGCCCAACGCCTTGATCCCGGCCGCTTCGAACCGGTCCCACAGCCCCGCGACCAGCGGTCCCTCGGGACCGATCACGGCAAAATCGATTCGCTTCTCTTTTGCGAACGCGACCAGCCCGTCCAGGTCGGTGACGGGAATCGGCACGCATTCCGCCACCTCCGCAATACCGGCATTGCCCGGCGCGCAATAGAGCTTCGACACGATCGAACTCGCCGACAACGCCCAGGCCAGCGCATGCTCCCGTCCGCCGGAACCGATCAGAAGGATGTTCAAGGTGACCTCGCTCGAATTTCCCCATGTCGAGGGGCAGAACGTGCCGCGTCAAGCCGAGTTTACACCGCACCTCACATTGAGTCGGCAACCGTGCCCATTTCGCCCGAGGCGCGGGTTCCCGGCAACAGAATCGAAGACAGCGGCGCGCGAAGATACCGGGGGCATCGAAATTTCGCATGCCCAAACTTGCATTGTCTTCTCACGCTTCGCTGCGAGCTAAAATCGGCGCCCCCGGTTTTTGCTAATGCCCGAAACCTGTGAATCGCCCCTCGGCTCCAGTGAATCCGGCAAAAACTATCCTTCTTTGTCAAATGGTGATTGAGGCGTAGTATGAAGGCTCGCGCCGGAAGGGTTAGTCCACGGTGCGTCGGCACAGGGGGCTCCCATGGTCTTACGAGTAGTTGGCGTTCTTGTGGTGTTTCTCAATGGGGTCATCACTTTTATTCCGGTTCTGCGCGGAAGTTGTCTCGCATGCAGCCACTTTACCGCGAACGTCGGTAGCACGCTCGGTCCGACCGCGGTCGAGTACATCCCACCCATACTGGGGTTCGGTTCGATGGTTGTCGCCTTAATTTTGTTGTTCAGTGTCGCGACTCCCAGGAATTAGGTCCGGATGGACCGGCGTCCTATCTTGTTTTGTATTTGCAGCCGGCCTGGAATGAAGTGCGCGTGACGATGAGGTGGTGGCACCGTTTGACCGCCGGGGTCGAACCGCATCCGACACGTGACAAACTGAGCCTGCAGACTTTCCGTTCGTCCCTGCAGACCGAATGAAGCCACGGAAATCGGCGACACGAATGCACTGCGCAATATTCCGTGCGAGCGCATGCCTCCCGCTGCCCGAACTCGCTCTCGTCTCAAAGTCGGGCCGAAATTCAAGGCACGAAATCCGCGCATTCCTGTATCATCTGTGCATCGATGAGGGAAAAGGGATGCGGATCGGTTGGGTGGCCTGCGTCGCCGCGGCCGTGTTGTCCTGTGCAGCCGATGCGAAGGCGGCACTCGCGCTTGCGCCGCACATCCTTGTCGTCAATCGCAGCGCGCTGTTGCCCGCGGACGCCACGGCAAACAAAGCGGCGACGGAAGCGGCGTTCCAGACGATCCTCAAGCGATTGATGCAGCAATATGGCGCCAATATGGTGCTCGACAGCGCGGCCGTGATCGACGGCGGCTACAAGGTCGACATTACGGGGCAGGCAATCGAGCAATTGCAGAAATCCATGCCGTCCGTCGCGTTCGATGCGGGAACGCCGCTCGCAGCGGTCGACACCGCGGCGGTGGCTGAGCCGCGAATCGCGATCGTGGATCAGGCGCGCCTGCTGCGCGCACGAGCCGACAGCGATGCGTCGCGTCTTGTCCTGCAGCAATTGATGCGGGAGCGCGGCGCCAATCTTCTGCTCGATCGCGCGGCCGTCATTTTCGGCACCGACGGCAATATCGACCTGACGTCCGTCGCACTGCAGCACCTGGCGCAACCGTCGGATTCCGCGGCGCCGGCGCCGAGCGCGGTGACCCCGCCTGTCATTGTCGAAATCGACCGCGTCGGAATGATGCGGAATTCCAGCGTCGGCCGCGACCTATCGCGGCAGGTTCGCGAATTGACGGCACGGACGCAAAACGAACTCAAGCCTCAGTCGGATGCGTTGATCGCCGAAAAGAAGGCGCTGCAGTCGCAAATCGACGCGGCCGGCGCGCCGTCGCCGGCGGTGGCGGCGTTTCTGGCGAAACGCCAGGCCTTCGAGCAGACGGCATTGCGGCGGGCGAACCAGATCAAGCAAGGCAGGGCCGTGGCGCTCGCGCAGATCGAACAGGCTCTCGGCCCCGTCATCCTGAACGTCATGCGCGAGCACGGCGCCAATCTGATGGTCGACAGCGGCGCGGTCGTCGCCACCGTCTCGGGCACGTTCGACCTCACCAAAGCCGTGATCCAACAGCTCGACAAGAAGTTGCCGACGGTGAAGGTCGAACCGATCGACCCGCCGACGAGTCCATAGACGCGGGGTAGTGCCCCGAACCGTCCGGTGTGATTTGAGCGCGTTCATATTCACGCCGCGTTGATCGTCGTGGACTCCGCACAGGCGCGCGACTCGTAGAGCGAAGCCAGACTCGCCGACAACGCCCCGGCCGGCGCGTGTTCGCGTTCGCCAGAACCCATCGGAAGATTGCTCAAAGGAACCGCGCTCGAAAATCAGCGCGCCTGTCATAGCAACATCGCGCTTCGCTGGCGAAGAAAATTGTTGGAACGAAGTTCGAGTCATTTCGAATGGCGGCGTCGCGGGTATTGACCGCGCGGGCACGACCGTTGGGAAGCGAGGTAAGTAATAGGGCCTGAATTTTACGGTCTTTCAAATTCCCGAACACGCTGGCCGCCGAAATCGGGCTCGACGGCCAGCGCGGAAAGTAACGATTTTATTGTCCTATAAGCGGAATGCCGTTGCCGCAAGGATAGCTTTCGCGTAGCGCTTGTCGGATAACAATCGCGGGTGCCCAATTCAGTCGATCGGGGTTTGCGCGCATCCAATTTTTTACAATTGGCAATCCCTGACGCCAGTCGTAATTTGGTGGAAAGCAAATAAACGGGTGTGGCGAAATTGCGATCCCGGCCACGACGCCATTGATAAAGCTTTCGCACGTGGCTCGGTTTAAGGCCGCAGCTAGGCCCTCACCGCATCTGGCTTGAAAATCTACGCCATTCGCAAGTGCGGGTCCGCTTGCTGGAAAGGACAGAAACGCCAGTGCCACAAGCGTCGTTGCAAGTTTTTTCGTCATGAAATTCCCCCTTTGTAGTGCCCATCCGATGTCAAATCTAAGAAATGGCAGATGAACGTAGGATGAATATCGGACCACATTCTTGCCTTCGAATACGGAGCCAGCATTCAAATTAGTTCGATATGTGGATTTGTGCGGATTAAAGTGTTGGCATTTGGGGTTCCCAGGTCAGGGGAACGGACGATTTACAAGTAGGCGCATATTCAACATATTATCGCTGTCTCATGTCCGACCCCGCCCCCCTCCCGAACCTCCCAGAATTCTCCGTCGGCGAGATCGCGGCGGCGTTGAAGCGCACGGTCGAGGATTCGTTTCCGTTCGTCCGTGTGCGGGGCGAGATTTCCGGGCTCAAATTTCACTCCTCCGGCCACGTCTATTTCGACCTGAAGGACGACAAGGCCGTGCTCAACGCCGTCATCTGGCGCGCCGTGGCGCAGCGCTTGAAGGTGAAGCCGCAGGCGGGGCTCGAAGTCGTCTGCACGGGCCGCATTTCGACCTATGCTGGCTCGTCGCGCTACCAGATCATTGTGGAGCAGGTGGAGCTCGCGGGTCTTGGCGCGCTGATGGCGCTGCTCGAGGAGCGCAAGAAGAAACTCGCGGCGGAAGGCCTGTTCGCGGAAGCGCGGAAAGTACCGCTGCCGTTCCTGCCCGACGTAATCGGCGTTATCACGTCGCCGACGGGTGCGGTGATCCGCGACATCATGCACCGGCTCGAAGCGCGCTTTCCCCGCCGCGTGATCCTGTGGCCGGTGGCGGTGCAGGGCGAGCGGGCTGCCGGCGAAGTGGCGGCCGCGATCCGCGGCTTCAATGCGCTCGCGCCTGGTGGCGCGGTGCCGCGGCCCGATGTGATCATCGTCGCACGCGGCGGCGGCTCCATCGAAGATCTGATGGCGTTCAACGAAGAGATCGTGGTGCGCGCGGCTGCCGAAAGCGCGATCCCGCTCATCTCCGCCGTGGGCCACGAGACCGACACGACCCTGATCGATTTCGCGTCGGACCGGCGCGCGCCGACGCCGACGGCCGCGGCCGAAATGGCGGTGCCCGTGCGCACCGAGTTGGTCGCGCAGGTGATGGATTTCGAACGTCGCGCGGTGCGCAGCTTCGGCCGCGGCATGGCGGAGCGCCGCACGCATCTGCAGGGCTTGATGCGGGCTCTGCCGCGCGCCGATCAGCTGTTTGCGCAACCGCGGCAACGTTTCGATCTCGCGTCCGAACGCCTCGGCCATGCACTGCGCCGCAATCTGCAAGTCCATCGCCGCGCGTTCACGGAAGCCGCAACCTTGCTGAGGCCCAAGTCGATTGCGTCGCAGATCGCGCGCGGGCGAGAGCAATCCGATGCGCTGCTGCGCCGGCTCGAACGCGTCTTCGGAACGACACTCCAGCGCCGCCGCGCCGAGGTCGACGCGCTGGCCCGCGTGCTGGACGGCGTCAGCTATCGCGCCGCGCTCGAACGGGGCTTTGCGCTGGTGCGCGGGGCCGACAGCCATGTCCGCCGCCGTGCCGGCGCCATCGAGTCGGAAGAAAAACTAACCCTCACCTTCGCCGACGGCACGGTCGAAGCACAGGCTGGCGGCGCATCCGATCCGCACCCGCCGGTCAAAACGGCAAAGACGTCAAAGCCCGGCGGGCAGGGCACGCTGTTTTGAATGACGGTGCCGCTGGCGTTTCATGCGCCGGCCGCGCTAAAACCTCCCCATGGACGGTGTCACATGAACAAGATGGATCGCGATTTCCGGCCCCAGGGGCTTGCCGATCTCGAATATTGCGACGGCGAGTACCGGGTCATCAAACCGGGCTCCTTCGTGCTGTGCGCCGTCACCGGCGTGCAGATCCCGCTCGAGGCGCTGCGCTATTGGAGCGTCGATCTGCAGGAGGCCTATGCCACGCCGGCCATCGCGACCCGGCGCTTCCAGGAGACGGGGCGAACCCCGAAATGATCCAGCGCCGATTGTTTCTTGCCGGAGCGGCTGCGCTGGCGACGGTGTCGCGCGCCGCGTGGGCCGAAGCCTCGCGGATATCGCTCGCAGGTGCGATGGAACAGGGCAGTCTCGTCGTCGGCAAGACGGACTCGGGCACACGGATCACCATCGACGAGAACCCGGTGCGCGTGTCGCCGCAGGGCCTTTTCGCATTCGGTTTCGACTACAACCAGGTCAGGCCGACAGCCATCGCCGCGCGCTTCTCCGACGGCACGACCGAAAGCAAAACGGCCACGCCTACGCTGCGCAACTACGAAATCCAGCGCATCAACGGCCTGCCCGAGAAATTCGTGACGCCGCCGGCCGACGTGATCGCCCGCATCAAGCGCGAAGGCGCGATGATCGCCCATGCCCGCATGCGGGACACGGACGAGACCTGGTTCGCCGACGGACTCGACTGGCCTGCGACAGGCATCATCAGCGGCGTATTCGGCAGTCAGCGCATTTTGAACGGCAAACCGGGAGCGCCGCATTTCGGCGTCGATATCGCGGCGGGAGCCGGCGCGCCGATCCATGCGCCTGCCGACGCGATCGTGTCGCTTGCCCAACCGGATTTCTATCTCGATGGCGGCATCACGATTCTGGATCACGGCCATGGCGTGTCCACGTTCTGCATCCACCAGCACAAGATATTGGTGAAGCTCAACCAGAAAGTGACGCGCGGGCAGCAGATCGGCGAGGTCGGCATGACGGGCCGCGCGACGGGACCGCATCTGCACTGGGGCATGAACTGGTTTCAGGTCAAGCTCGATCCGTCTCGCTCCACGCGCACTCCCGCGCCTGCAAGAGCCTGAGCGTCTAGCCCGCGCCGCGAGCGCGGCTTGTCGCCGGGCTTGGGCCAGCGGCGGTGAATCCACAGCCATTGCGACGGCCGCCGGCGCACCAGCTCCTCGATCTTTTCGTTGATCCTGATCGTGAGCGCGAGCGTGTCGCGTTCGCTGTCGCCGGTGGCCGCGAATTCGAGCGCGGGATGAACCGTCATGCGGAATCGCGAACCGCGCAGGCGCTCGAGAGACGCGGGCAGGACGAGCGCGCCCAGTTTCAATGCGAGGGCCGCAGGCGCCGGCGTCGTCATCGCATCGCGGCCGAAAAAAGGCGCGGGTACGCCTTCGTTTGTCTTCTGGTCCACCAGCAGCAGGATCGCTTTGCCGCCGCGCAGCAGGGTGAAGATGCGCCGCGTTCCCTGCGCGCCTTTGGCAATCTGATCCTTCGGTCCGTACGTCATCCGTTGGCGTACCATCCAGCGGTCGATGGCGGGATTGTTCAGTGGGCGGTAAACCTCGCCGCCTTCGATGCCGTATTGCGCCGCGACGAACGGCATCAATTCCCAATTGGCGAAATGCCCCGAGACGAACAGCACGCCTTTGCCGGTTGCGCGCGCCTCATCGGTCAAGTGCATGTTCACCGTCTCGATGCGCGGGTCGGGACCCAGCATCGACAGTTTTTCGAGATGCGCGTATTCGGCGACCGTGCGGCCGAGATTGTCCCACATCTCGACGAGGATCGCCTCGATCCCGCCGTCGTTCATTTCGGGATAGGCGGTGCGCAGATTGTTGCGCGCGCGCGTCGACACGTTTGTGCGATAAAACAAATTGCGGCCGAGAAACCCGCCGACCGCGGATGCCAGCTCCAGCCCCATCAGCCGGAACAGCCCGATCAGCGTGAAAAATCCTGCGGCTTCCGCGCCGAAGCGCAGTCTTTGCGCCGTCGTCAATGTCGGATGGGTCTCCGTCATGCCACGTCGGGCGCTATCGCAACCGGCGCGATCCTGTCAAGCAGCCGGCCGAGTGCGGCTGCGTCGTCGAACGCGGCGCGGATGTGCAGAACGCCGATATCCTGCCGTTCCGCGGGCAGCAGCCGGACATAATCCTTTTCCGTCGTCACGAGCCGCGCGTCCGCGTTGCGGGCTTTGGATTTCAGGCGCGCGATCTCGGCGGCGCTGTAGGAATGGTGATCGTCGAAGCGCTCGGACGCGATCAACTCGGCGCCCAGTTGCCGCAGCGACTCGAGGAATTTCTCCGGCCGCCCGATGCCCGCAAACGCCACGACGCGCGTTCCATCGACGGCGGCTGTATCGCGCGGAACGAGATGCGCGCGCAAGACCGGGCCTGTCCAGCCTTGCAGGGCAGGATCGCCGTCGCCTACCAGCACCACCGCATCGGCCCGCGCGAGACCCTGGGCCACGGATTCACGCAACGGTCCCGCGGGCAATATCTTCCCGTTGCCGAATCCGGTCTCCGCATCGACGACAACCAGCGACAGATCTTTGGACAGCTGAAAATTCTGATGGCCGTCATCCATCACAATGATGTCGGCCTGTTGCGCATCGGCGAGTGCGGCGCCGGCCTTGCGGTCGCGCGACACGATCACAGGGGCCGTCGCCGCCAGCAGCAGCGGTTCGTCGCCAGTGTCGGCCGCGCTATGAAGGGCCGGATCGACGAACAACGGTCCGGGCAGGCGTCCGCCATAACCTCGCGACAGGACGATGGGTTTCAGCCGTCGCGCCAGAAGCGCCTCGGCGATTGCCGTCGCGATCGGCGTTTTGCCCGAGCCGCCGGCCGTCAGATTTCCGATGCAGATCGTTTTCGCCTTTGCCCGATAAGGGCTCGCATGATCGCGCTTCCACGCGACGCTCGCGCCATAAGCCAAACCGATGGGGGAGAGCAGAGCCGCGGCAAGACGCGCGGTGTAATCGTGCTCCGACCAGAATTCAGGCGTGCGCATGCGATGCCAGCAGGGTTTCGACTATAAGACGTGTCCGCTCGACGGCGCCGCCGAGGGACGCCGCGGCGCGCGATGCTGCCTCGCCCATACGGTGAGCTTCGGCCGGAGTCTCGATCAGTCGGCTTGCGAGCGCCGCGATCTCGGCGCAAGTCGCGACGCGTCCGGCGCCTTGCGCGCTCAGGATGGCATCGTAAGCCTGGGCAAAATTGGCAGTGTGCGGACCGGCGAGAACGGCGCAACCGAGATGCGCGGGCTCCAGCGGATTTTGTCCGCCATGCGGTATCAGACTGCCGCCGATCAGCGCGAAAGGCGCGAGCCGGTAGAACAATCCGAGCTCGCCGATAGTGTCGGCAACGTACACGGCAACATCGCGATCCGGCGCGCGACCCTCGGCGCGCCGCGTGGCCACCCGTGTGCCGCACAGCGCGATGATTTCGGGTCCGCGTTCGGGGTGGCGCGGTGCAATGATGGTGAGCAGATCCGGAAACTCGCGACGCAAGGCATCATGTGCGGGAAGGATGATTTCGTCTTCGCCCGGATGGGTGCTCGAAGCCAGCAGGACCGGGCGGCCCGCAATCGACAGACGCAAGCTTGCGAGCGTGTCCGCATCGGCGGGCAATGGCGGCGCATCGGCCTTCAGGCTGCCCGCGACGACAACATTCTTTGCGCCCAACGCGCGCAACCGTGAAGCCGTCGCGTCGTCCTGGGCAAGGCAAAAATCATAGAGCGACAGGATCGAAGCCGCGGTGCGCGGCGCATAGCGCCAACCCGCATAGGAGCGCGCCGACATGCGCCCGTTGATCAATGCGAGGGGAATGCCGCGCCGCTTCGCGCAGGCAAGAATGTTGGGCCAGATTTCGGAGTCGACAAAAAGGCCGATATCGGGATGCCAGTGATCGAGAAAGCGCGCGACCGACGACGGCGTATCGATGGGCATGAATTGATGGAATGCGCGAGGCTGCAGGCGCTCGGCCATCAATTGCGCCGAGGTGACGGTTCCGCTCGTCATCAACACGGAACGGTCTTCCGTCTTGAGCAATTCACCGATCAGCGGAAGCACAGCCATGCATTCGCCGACGCTTGCGCCGTGTATCCAGACGAGTTGGCCCGCTGGACGAGAGAGCTGCGTGCGGCCCAGCCGCTCGGCCATGCGCGCGGGATCTTCCTTGCCGCGCAAAGCGCGCCGGCGCAACGCGAAAGGCGCGATGGTCTCGAGCGCGGAGGCGGCAGCGCGATAGGCCCGCAAGGTCAGCGGCGCCATCGCCTCAGCTTCCGACGGCAGCGGATCGGACATCGTCCGCTCCGCCGTCGAGAGTGTGCTGGTAAAGTCGCGCATAAAGGCCCTTGCGCGCCACGAGTTCGCCATGCGTGCCCGCTTCCACGACATGTCCGCGATCGAGCACATAGATGCGATCCGCGTCGAGCACCGTCGAAAGCCGGTGGGCGATGACGATGGTGGTGCGTCCCTTCATCAGCACCGACAGCGCATCCTGCACCTGGCGTTCGCTTTCGGTATCGAGCGCGGAGGTCGCTTCGTCGAGCAGCAGGATAGGCGCATTGCGCAGCATGGCGCGCGCGATGGCGATGCGCTGGCGCTGCCCGCCGGACAGCTTGAGCCCGCCTTCGCCGATTCCGGTGTCGTAGCCGTTGGCAAGCTCTCGGATAAAGCCGTCCGCGGCGGCCGCTTTCGCGGCCTCGACGATCTCGTCGCGCGTGGCGTCGCGGCGGCCAAGCGCGATGTTGTCCGCCACCGTCTCGTCGAACAGGATCGCTTCCTGGGTCACCAGCGCGATGTGATCGCGCAAGGACGCGAGCGTCACGTCGCGGATATCCTGGCCGTCGATCGATATCGCGCCGGAATCGACATCGTAGAAGCGCAGGAGAAGATTGAAGATCGTGCTCTTGCCGGCGCCGGACGGACCGACAAGGGCGATCTTCCGGCCCGGTGGAATATCCATAGAAATGCTCTCGAGCGCTTCGGCGCCTTCGTGATAGGCGAAACTCACAGTGTCGAAACGGATCGCGCCGCCTATGGGCGGAGGCGCGATGGCGAACGGTTTGGCATCGGCGCGGTCCACGATCGCGGGCTTCTGGTCGATCACGGCGAAGATTCGATTGGCGGCAGAAAGGCCCTCCGTCGAAATCGTCCAAAGCGAACTCAGCACGCGAACCGGCTGTTGCGCGAGGATCATCGCGGTGACGAAGGACACGAATTTGTTGATCGGAAGCTGTCCGTGCAGGCCCTGATAGCCGGCATAAGCAAAAGTGAGCGCTGCAGCGATGCCGCCGAGCAGATCGGTCGCGGGCACGGCAGCGGAGCGCGAACGGACCGCCTTGAGAATGTATTTGAGGCGGCTCGCGATGCGCGCGTTCGCCGATTTCGACGCGTAGGATTCGAGGTTGTAAGCCTTGATGATGTGGCGCCCGCCCAGCACTTCGTTCAGGGTGCGCGCCAGTTCGCCGGTTTCCTCCATGCCGCGGGTGGAGGATTTCTTGAGTGAACGGCTGAGGCGCTGCGTAACGAACGCAACCACCGGCAATACAAGCACGGAAATCAGCGCGAGCTGCCAGTCCTGATAGATCAGCAGGCCCGCGAGTACGACGAGCGTCATCAACTGGATACCGATGCCCGCTATGCCTCGTGTGATTGCGCCGCGCAGCAAATTCGCATCGTTGAGGAACTTCGAGATCAGTTCTCCGGAGTGCACTTCGTTGAGTGCGGCGATATCCTGGCCCACCTGGCTGTGGAACATGTCGCGCTGAACGTCGGAGACGATGCGCTCGGCGATGCCGTTGACGATGTAGTCCTGTCCGAATGTCGCGACGGCCCGCACGGCGACCACCCCAACGATGGCGAGCGCGATCGGGAGCAGCATGTCCGCGCGATGCTGCAGAAAGATGAGTTTGGTCAACGGATCGAGCAGCCAGGCGAGCGCGCCGTTCAGCCCGGCCGCCGTGAGCATGCACAAAGCCGCGATCGCGAGCACGACATAGCGATGCCCCAGATAGTTGCGGATAAGCCGCTTGATGATGGCCCAATCGCTGAGATGCGGGGCGACCGGCGCGGCCATGACGGCAGGCGTGGGGCGGGCTTGGGCGCTGGGGCTTTCGGCGGTCATGGGTTGCGCCATCTAGCACGGGCCGCGGGCAAGGCGCGAGGGCGGCTAACAATCGTTAAGACGGTTCAGGTTCCCTTGGGCTCGTGGGGCTCCAGCAACCGGTGCAGATGGACGACGAAATAGCGCATCTGGGCGTTGTCGACCGTCGCCTGGGCCGCGCCGCGCCAAGCATCGAGCGCGGTCTTGTAGTTCGGGTAAATGCCCACGAACTGGACCTTGGAAAGGTCCTTGAACTCGACCGTCTCGGGCGAGACAAGCTCGCCGCCGAATACGAGGTGCAGAAGCTGCTTGGATTGCTGTTCCATGTGTGATCCTGGAAATTCGGACTCTTCCACCCTCCCCTTGAGGGAGGGTCGAAAAATTCGAGCGGCGCGAGAAATTTTTCGGGGAGGGGCAAGCACACGGCTATCCGTGATTTGCCCCTCCCCAAATCCTCTTTTCGCTGTCGCTCAAAGATGATTTCGACCCTCCCTCAAGGGGAGGGTGGGAACTCAGTTGTATAGGCCAAAGCTTAATTGAAATCACCGCACCAGCGATCCCAGATGTTTGAGTTTCTCGAGTAGAGCCGCGTGCAGACGCGGTCCGGCGACCACAATCGAGCGCTGGAGCGGCACGGCGGCGTTGTAGCGCAGTGGTGCGCCGGTGTGATCCGTCACCAATCCGCCTGCTTGTTCCACGATGAGATCGCCGGCCGCGAGGTCCCAATCGTGTTTGGCGGAGAGCGCGAGCGCTGCGTCGAATTGGCCCGCCGCAACAAGCGCCATGCGATAGGCGATGGAACTGCGCGTTTCCACCTGCATGGGCGGCCACGGCGTATTGGGCGGCGTCGACCAGATCGCATGTTCGAAGGTCGTCTTTGGCGCCAGCATCCGGCAGTTCTCGATGCTGTCGCAATCCCTCACGCGGATCGAAGCACCGTTCAATGTCGCGCCCGCGCCGCGTTCGGCGGCGAAGCATTCTTCGGTGATCGGGTTGAACACGACGCCTTGTTCCGGCCGACCGTCGCGCACGACCGCAATCGCAATGGTGAAATGCGGCCGGCCTTTGAGGAACGCCGTGGTGCCGTCGATGGGATCGACGATGAAAACGCGTTCGGCCGCGCGGCGCGACGGATCGTCCTCGCTCTCTTCGGACATCCAGCCATAAGCGGGCCGCGCCGCCGTCAGCGTCTCATGCAGGAATTTGTCGATTGCGAGGTCCGCTTCGGTGACGGGCTGGCCTTTGCCTTTGTCCCAGCGTTTGTAATCGCCGCCGAAATAGCGTCGTGCGATGGCGCCCGCGTCCCGCGCGGCCCGTTCTATCAGCGCAAGATCGGTGCCGCTCGCATCATGCGCCGGCAACGGTCATTCCTTCGACCAGCACGGTCGGCGCGTTGGTGCCGTAGCGGAAGACGAGATCGTTGGCAGGCGTCATGTGGCGGAACATATCCTTGAGGTTGCCGGCGATCGTCACTTCCGAAACGGGATAGGCGAGTTCACCGTTTTCGATCCAGAAACCCGAGGCGCCGCGGCTGTAATCGCCCGTGACCGAGTTGACACCCATGCCCATCAGTTCGGTGACATAAAAGCCTTGCACGATCCCATCGACGATCATGTCGGAGGCGATCGTGCCGGGCTCCATGTAGAGATTGGTGGTCGACGGCGAAGGCGGTCCGCCTGTGCCGCGTGCTGCGTGTCCCGTCGTCGCCAACCCCAATTGCCTGGCGCTGGCGCAATCGAGGATCCAGCCCTGAAGAACGCCGCGCTCCACCAGAACGGTGCGTTTGTTGCGCACACCTTCTCCGTCGAAGGGTTTCGAGCGCAGTCCGCGGAGCCGGTGCGGATCGTCAATGATGGTGATACCGGGCGAGAAAATCTCCTCGCCCATGCGATCCTTGAGGAAGCTGACCCCGCGCGCGATCGATGCCCCCGAGATCGCGCCGGCAAAATGCCCGAGCAGGCCCGCCGATACGCGCGGGTCATAGACCACGGGCACGTCCTGCGTTTTCACCTTGCGCGGATTGAGGCGGGAAATCGTGCGCTGACCGGCCCGGCGGCCGACTTCCTCGGCGGATTCGAGATCGCCCGTGTGACGTGCGGCCGCGCTGTCGTAATCGCGTTCCATCGCCGTGCCGTCTCCCGCGAGCACGGCCACGCCGAGGCTGTGGCTCGTGCCGGCATAGCTGCCGGAGAAGCCTTCGCTGGTGGCGAGCGCGATCGAGCTGCGGCTGAAGCTTGCGCCGCCGCCTTCCGAATTGGTGATGCCGGGCACCGCCATCGCAGCACCCTCGACGTCGCGCGCGCGCGCAATCAGGAGATCGGGCGGCGGCTCGATCGTATCTTCGATGTCGAGCGACGGAAAACTGCGGGCGAGCCTATCGGCCGGCGCCAGCCCCGCATATTTGTCCTCCGGTGCGAGACGCGCCATCGCGACCGCGCGCTCCGGCAATTCGTCCAGCGCGCGCAACGACAAATCGGTGGACGAAACGAAGGCGACCCTTTCGCCTACGAATACGCGCAGGCCCAGATCGGAGGATTCCGAACGTTCGACGTCTTCGAGCTTGCCCAGACGGTAGGACACGGTCGAGGAAACCGAGCCCACGATCAGCGCATCGGCCGCGTCCGCGCCGGCCACGCGCGCGGCCCGGATCAGGTGGTCGAGAATGTCCTCTTGTGCGTTCGCCACTGAATCAGGAAACCGCAGCTTGCGGGGTGAAGACGAGCCAGAGCACGCCGACGATCCCGACGATAAAGGCGATCCAGGTCAGGATCATGCCGAGGAAGCGCAAGGGGCCCGGTCCGGTGTTACGCGACATCCCGATGCCGTGAAGGATACGGCCGAGCGTGAGCGGCACGCCCACGCCATGGATGAGCCAGATCGAACCGGTGGGAAGGGATGCCAGCGCCCAGATCAGCAGGAGCGCCATGGGAGTCCATTCGGCATTGTTGGCATGCGCGCGCATGGGAGCGGCCATCTCGGGCTTGCCGCCGTCGCCGATGTCGGTCTTCGTGACGACGCGCGCACGCGTGACCAGGATTCCCAGAACAAGCATGACGAGCGCGTTCAGCGCGGCATAGAAGCCGAAAGCGTAAACCGAAGATTGCAACAAAATAGACATCGCGTTTCCCCTTGGCCGGTCGGCCGTTGCGGCGCGCATGTGACGGCCGATTCCGGGCCCGGTCAAGCGCCGGAATGCCCGGATTTCGGAGCCGGTTGAGCCCATCGCCCAACCGGGAGGCTTGTGCCCTTCATCGCCGGTTCATAGGATCGGTTTGGAATGCTGTGTCGAGCGACCGCGGGAAATTCTTCGCGAAAGGGTGTCTCATGCAAAGCCGACCCGGTTTCGCCCTGCTCGCAATGGCGTGCGCGGCGACGAGCCTTTTCTGCAGCCCCGCGCGCGCCGACAATGACGGCACGACAGCTGCCGCGCCACCTTCGGCCGACGCTTGCGCGGACGTGGCGTTGGCGAAGTTCAAGCAGTGGACGCAACCCCGCGTTCAGGCCGATCAGACCAACACCTATGGCGACGGTTCCAAGAAAAGCCGCGAACTGATCGTCACCGAAAACGCCGCTTACGTACAAAGCGGATCGATCTGGGTGACGGGGAACATCACGCGGGCCGAGCGCGGCGTCGCCTCGCCGGAGATGCTCGAAAAAAACATGGGGCTCGCGTCGTGCGCGAAAGGCGATCGCGTGCAGCAGGGCGGTCAGTCTGTGACCGTCTACATCTTGCATTATCAGCCGGATCGAGACGGAATTTCGTCGCTCGGGACGCTATGGGTTTCCGACGCGACGGGGTTGCCCCTGCGGCAGGAATTCCAGCTGAATGGCCCGGTCAATCACCCTCGCATCGCGACCACGATGGAGTCGAGCTATATCTACAATGACGATGTAACGGTGCCGACTTCCGCAAAGCTTGCAGACACCGTGCGACGGTTCCGCGAGGGCGGGATGCTGAACGGCATGGTCAGGTGGTAGTACGCCGGAGACCCGTCGGACCGCTCGGGTCGCGATGCGTTTGAACTGTTTCGTTGCCCAATAACGGTGTCGGCCCCCGCAGCCGCCTAATGGGTTTGGACCGGACCGGCCGGCTTATCCGGGACGCTTGCGGCGGGAACGACCGTCGGCGCCGCAGCGGAGACGTACATCTTCTGCTCCTTATACGCGATATACAGGTGCAGATGGCGAAGCTCCTGCATGCCGAGAGCCATATCGGTCTTGCCGCTGGTTTCGTTCGTGTCGTTGATCCGCGTACCCGTATGCTGCGATTGCTGCATTCCGTATTTCGTCTGGTCGTCCCAGATATAGACGGTAGGGCTGCCGATCGTAATGCCTTCGAGTTGCAGAGTCTTGAAGGTGTGGCGATACACGGGCACCTTGCTGTCAAACTCACCGCTGGGCGTCAGGTCCGGCGAATTGGGATGCAGTCCGAATGTGTTTTCCGCCGTCTCCAATGAGAGATTCGTAGCGGAAGAGCCGGTATCCAGCAGTGCGTCGATGTTGTGGCCGTCGAGCACCACGGGAACGATGATGTGGCCGCTGCTCGCGACGACGCGGATCGGAACGACCGAAACGGCCGCATTAGGCCAGTACACGACTTTGCCTGGACAATGGTCTTGCGAGAACAGCTTAAGCGTCATTGTATCCGTATCGATGTCGACGTCGTAGTTGCGCAACAGATCCGCGCCCAACGTGCCGGCGATGTTCCGATCGGTCCACATCTGCGAGGGCCATTGGAGAATCCGCACATTTTCCGCATGCATTTGGCCGATGTCGAGCGCGTGAATGACCGCCATCTGGGTGAACGTCTGACCGGCGCTGTTGAACATATAGCCTTGCAATATATTGTGCCGGATAAGGTGAAGTTCGTCGGCGGCTGTCGGATCGACGGCACTGAGCGGCGACCCCGTGTCGATCGCCATCAATTTCGACGTGCCTTCGATGGACACCGGAATGAGCACGGCTGCGTCCGGAGTTCCGGACATGGCGACCGAGCCCAATTGCATGAGCTTGCAGTCGTCCGCCAGCGCCGGCGTTACAGCGCCAATGACCCCCAAGGTCAGAAGAGCCTTAATCCAGTTGCCGTTCATCTACGCCTGCACCTTTCAACCCCGCGCAGCACTACCGTGGTTGAACTACGGTGGCAACGCAATTGCAGGTTCCCGCACGAGGTTTTTGGGGTGCGCGCTAGCGCCAGATCGGTTTTCCCGAGCCGGGAAGGCCGAAGAGGGGCCATTTTTCCGTGACGGTCCGCACGATGTCGTCGTCCATGCGGATGAGGCGGCCCCATTCGCGGTGCGTCTCGGGCGGAAGCTTGTTCGTCGCGTCGAGGCCGATCTTGGAGCCGAGGCCGGATTCGGGCGACGCGAAATCGAGATAGTCGATGGGCGTGTTCTCCACCAGCGTGATGTCGCGCGCGGGATCCATGCGCGTCGACACGGCCCACATCACGTCTTTCCAATTGCGCGCATCGATGTCGTCGTCCACCACGATCACCCATTTGGTGTACATGAATTGGCGCAGATACGACCACACCGCCATCATCACGCGCTTGGCATGGCCGGGATAGGCCTTCTTCATGCTGACAACCGCGATGCGGTAGGAGCAGCCTTCGGGAGGCAGCCAGAAATCGACGATCTCCGGAAATTGCTGTTTCAGAAGCGGAATGAACACTTCGTTGAGCGCTTCGCCGAGAATGGACGGCTCGTCCGGCGGACGCCCTGTGAATGTCGAGAGATAGATCGGATCGCGCCGCATGGTGATCGCGGTCACATTGAAAACGGGGAACTGCTCGACGGAATTGTAATAGCCGGTGTGGTCGCCATAGGGGCCTTCGTCGCGATAATCGCCGAGCGAGACTTCGCCTTCGATGACGATCTCGGCTTCCGCGGGCACCTTGAGCGGCTGGCTCACGCAATCGGCAAGCTCCACGCGGCTGCCGCGCAACAATCCCGCGAATTGATATTCCGACAGCGTATCGGGAACGGGCGTGACTGCCGCCAGAATGATTCCGGGATCGGCGCCCAGCACGGCGGCTGCCGGCAAGGGTGCTGCTTTCTCCTTCGCCCAGCGTGCGTGATGCTGCGCGCCGCCGCGATGTTTGAGCCAACGCATGAGCGTCTGGTTCTTCGAGACGAGTTGCATGCGGTAGATGCCGAGATTGTAATTGTCTTCGCGGGACTCGCTCGGGCCCTTGGTCACCACCAGCGGCCAGGTGATGAGCGGCGCGGGCTCGCCCGGCCAGCAGGTCTGGACGGGCAGGCGGCCAAGATCGATGTCGTCGCCGCGCAGCACGATCTGCTGGCAGGCGGGCGAGCCGACCGTCTTGGGCCGCATCGACATCACGGTGCGCGCGAGCGGCAACAGCTCCATCGCTTCGCCGAAACTGCGCGGCGGCTCGGGCTGGCGCAAGGTCGCGAGCACTTCGCCCACTTCGCGCATCGAGGCCGCGTCGCGCCTTTCGACGCCGTTCATGGTGACGCCCATCGCCACGCGCTTCACGGTGCCGAATAGATTGGCGAGAACGGGGATGCTTGAAGGCGTGCCATCGGCCTTAAGCGGCTTCTCAAAGATGACGGCCGGGCCGCCTTCGGCCAGCAACCGCGTCTGGATTTCCGTCATCTCGAGCACGGTCGAGACGGGTTCCGTCACGCGCACAAGCTCGCCTTCGGCCTCCAGCCGGGCAATGAAGTCGCGCAGCGAGCGATAGCTCATCGCCATCGTCCTATCACGGCTCGTTGAGGACTTTCCACTTGGAAGGGGCAGCGTGGCGGATGCCGTAGCCGAGGAAAATGGCAATTCCGATTACCGTCCAGACGACCAGCCTGATCCATGTCGCCCATCCCAGACTCACCATCATGACGCCGCAGATGAAGATTCCGGCCGGCGCCGTCAACCAGACATAGGGTGTGCGAAACTGGCGGCGTGCCCTGGGCACCTGGATGCGCAAAATCATGATCCCGGTGCAAACCGCGATGAAAGCGGCAAGCGTGCCGATCGAGACGAGATCGGCCAGCACGTCGAACGGAAAGATCGCCGCCAGGACGGCCGCGAACACGCCGATGATGATGGTGCCGCGATGCGGCGTCTTGAACCGGGGATGCACGCTGGAAAAAGCAGGCGGCAGAAAACCATCCCGCGCCATCGAATAGAAAACGCGCGACTGGCCGTAAAGCGAGATGAACACCACGGAGGCGAGGCCGACGACCGCGCCGACGTCGATGGGAATGACAAGCCACTTCAGGCCTTCGATCTTGGAGACCGCGAACGAAACCGGGCTGGTGACATCGAGCGTGCGCCAATCGGTGATGCCGGTCAGAACCAGCGCCATCAGCATGTAGAGCACGGTGCAGATGCCGAGCGAGCCCAGGATTCCGATGGGCAGGTCGCGACGCGGATTGCGCGCTTCCTGCGCCGCCACCGATACCGCTTCGAATCCGATATACGCGAAGAACGCGATGCTGGACGCGGCGAGAATGCCGGTGATTCCAAATTTCCCGAATTGCCCCTGATTGGGAGGGATGAACGGCGTGAGATTGCTCGTGTGCACGAAAGACAATCCGAATGCGATCACCAGCACGACGATGCTCACTTTCACCGCGACCATCAGGCCGTTGAAGCGCGCCGATTCCTTGACGCCGATCACGAGAAAGGTCGTGAGCAGCGCGATCAGGGCGACCGCGGGAAGATTGAACAGCGCTCCGGTGCGGTGAAGATTGGTGAAACCGTCGCCCGCGAACGGCGCACTCGTCAGCGCGGCCGGCACTTGGATGTGGAAGTCGTTCAGGAGGCTGACGAGATATCCGGACCAGCCGGCGCTGACGCCGGCCGCGGAGACCAGATATTCCAGCACCATGTTCCAGCCGATGAACCACGCCATGAAGCGGCCCATGGTGGCGTAGGCATAGGTATAGGCGCTGCCGGATTCCGGAATCATCGAGGCGAATTCGGCGTAGCAAAGCCCGGCGAACAGGCAGCCGAACCCCGCGATGACGAAGGAGATCATCACAGCGGGTCCCGCATGCTGGGCCGCCGCCGTGCCCGTGTAGACGAAAATGCCGGAGCCGATGATCGACCCGATCCCGATCAGGATCAGGTTGACCGGTCCCAGCGCGCGTTTGAGCTGATGCTCCTCCGCCACAACCGGATTGGGCTGGGTGAGACTGACGTCGGTCATCGCGCTGTCGCTCCGGTTATTCGGCCGGTTTTTCGTCGACAAGTTTCCAGCGCGGAGGCTGGGCATGCCGGATGCTGTAGGCGAGATAGATGATCAGTCCGATCACGGTCCAGACACCCAGTCTTATCCAGGTATCCTCCGGCAGGAACACCATCATGAACAGGCACATCGCGATTCCTGCGGGACCGACGAACCACACAAGCGGCGTGCGGAATGGCCGCTTCACATTCGGCCGTTGCACGCGCAGCACCATGATGCCGGCGCAGACGATCACGAAGGCCGCCAGTGTTCCGATGGAAACAAGCTCGCCCAGAATGTCGATCGGCAGAACCCCCGCCAATGCGGCGCAGAAGACGCCTGTGATCAGCGAGCCGCGCCACGGCGTTTTGAAGCGCGGATGCACTTCCGCAAAGATCGGCGGGATCATGCCGTCCTTCGCCATGGCATAGAAGATGCGCGATTGCCCGAGCAGCAGGACGAGAACCACCGACGCGAGTCCGACGATGGCGCCGAGATTGACGTAAGGCGCGAGCCATGCGGTGCCGCCTGGGCCGGTCAGCGCTTCGACGGCTTGCGAAACGGGATGGGCGACGTTGAGCGATTGGTACGGCGCGATGCCGGTGAGCACCCACGACATCAGCATGTAGAGCACGGTGCAGATGAGCAGCGAGCCCAATATCCCGAGGGGGACGTCGCGCTGCGGATTTCGCGCTTCCTGCGCCGCGACGGAGACGGCATCGAAGCCGATATAGGCGAAGAAGATCACGCCGGTGGCGCGGAAGACTCCCGTCCAGCCGAAATGTCCGAAGGTGCCGGTGTTGGCGGGAATGAGCGGCACATGGTTCGCAGGAACGATGTGCGAGAAGCAGACGAAGATCACCAGCAGAACGATGCAGAGTTTGATCGTGACCATGAGATTGTTGAAATTCGCGCTCATGTTCACGCCGACGATCAGCACGAAAGTGACGAGCGCCACCAGCAACACGGCGGGAAGGTTGAAATAGGCGCCGTTGAGAAAAAATTCGTGCAGGAAGGCGTGGCTTGCATCGAGTTGTGGGCAGGGGAGCGGGTTTCCGACGACGCAGACCGGCGCGGTGGAAAACGCCGCGGCGATCGGCATGTGCAATTGCTTCGCCATGAAATCGCTGAAATAGCTGGACCAGCCCACGGCCACCGTCGAGCCGGCCGCAAGATATTCGAGCACGAGATTCCAGCCGATGATCCAGGCGAGGAAGCGTCCCATCGTGGCGTACGTATAAGTGTAGGCGCTGCCCGCGACCGGGATCATGGCGGCGTATTCGGCGTAGCAGAGACCGGCGAACAGGCAGCCCGTGCCCGCGATAGCGAAGGAAATCACAACTCCGGAGCCCGCATATCCGGCCGCTGCGTGTCCGGTCAGGACGAAAATGCCGGCGCCGATGATGGCGCCGATGCCCAGCGCGATCAGGTGCAGCGGCCCCAGCGCCCGCTTCAACTCGTTGTCGATCGCAGGCGTCGGGTTTTCCGGAATTTCCACCATGCAGATTGCCCCCTCAGGAATGGCCCGGCGCCGGATGCGGCCCGCGGCATGGATTCTCTGAAGTCACTCTGGCATGGCGGCATTGCGCGCGCCAACTGCCCGGCGTCGCGGACTTACGGGGGTGCTATTTGTCCGACCACACCGCGATTTCGTTGCCGTTGGGATCGCGGAAATGAAATCTTCGTCCGCCGGTGAAGGTCTCGCGCGAGACGATCTCCACGCCGGCCGCCGCAACCCTGGCCTCCGTGGAATCGAGATCGGCCGCATAGAGCACCACCAGCGGGCCGCCTTTCGAAACCACCCTGCGCTCCGCATTGAAGCCGCCATTATGGCCCGCGGTTTCGAAGGCGACATAGTCCGGCCCGTAGTCCGTGAACGACCAGCCGAAGACCGCGCCGTAGAAACTTTTCGTAGCCGGAATGTCCGACCCCGGCAGCTCGACATAATCCAGAAAGCCGTCGTGAGGCATAACTATTGTTCCCTGTTTGTTCCAGTATCACCATATGCCGGGGAGCGGGTCAAGATGGGTCGGAAATGGGTAGTGACGCATTTTGAAATTTCGGGAGATTCAGCGCCCCCAGCGGGAGAACCTACGTCCCGCCTGTTGAGCAGATTTCGGAAGGGCTGCCCACATTTCCAGACCGATGTTTGGCGCTTGAAGTGTGAAACACTGCATAGCCTTCTTAAATCGACGGTCAGACAGCCGAAGCATCATAAAAACGCAGGCTCCATCGTCGCCCGATATCTGGCCGCTCTCGACGATGGCATCGAGTCGCCTGCACGTTTCGATAAAAGATGACATTCGGTAGCGAATAGAAAGGATGCCAATGCTTGGCATGGTGTCGATAAGAGTCTGGCTCACCCGGACGATGGCATCAAAGTTAGCGAGATTGCTTTCCGTGAAATCCGGCACGATCTTGGATATCGCCTCAAGAAGCTCGGATTTGGTGAGCATTTATGCCGCTCTCTTTTTGTATGGCCCACGCTTCGCGATGGGCGCTTCCTGAGCCGCGATCAGTGCTGCGATGTCCGACATATCCCAAACCCGATCAGTGACGCCAGCGGCCATTGCTGGGGTCACGCGAAGCGATTTATGAATGCGGCAGAAGTTATAGTGCATGTAGTGCAGCGCGACGGAGAGCGCGTGGTTTTCGAGTTTCTTTGAGAAGGCATTTGTGAGCCGGGTAAAGCGGCGGATGCTCATGCGCATTGTGAGATTTTGGCGTTCTACGAAGCTGGTCGAAACGTGGCGCGCGTCCGGCCTTCCCTCAATCTTCTTTCCATAGCAGCCGATGCATTCCGGCTGGCTGTACCGACCCGCTTCGGTCGCCGGGCCGTACACTTTGATGAGCATGGCATAATCAACGTCTGCTCCGAACGCGCCTTCAATCGCTTCAAGATATGGCCGGTGTCCGTCTGTCGTGATCTGGACGCGATTGCGAAGGCGCTTGGAGAGATCGGAAACAGGTAGTGGCTCATTTTGAATTTTTGGGCCTAAGAAGGTGATACGCTAGTGACGCCAAAGCGCCTCCCAAAGCACCCCTGACAGCGGCAGGGATAACGCCGGAGAAATGCCACCCGAGAAACGCGCTCTCAATAACTGGCTCAACAAAATTGGCGGCGACGATCCCTACCGCCACCCACCAAATTTCCCACCAGCTTATTTCTTTCATCATGCCGCCTTCTTTTTGTACGGCCCACGCTTCGCAACCGGCGCTTCCTAAGCCGCGATCAGTGCAGCCGCATCGTTCATATCTCAAACGTGATCCGCGACGCCAGCGACCGATATTCGATGCTGTCGGACGTTGCCAAAATTCCATAGTGGCCTAGTTTGAAATGTTCTGCAGTTTCTGACCAAACATTATGCGATGGCCGTCAGGTGTTCTTACCGACATCTCGCGCATACCCCATGCTTTATCGGACGGCGAGGACGTTACAACGGCACCCCGATCTTTTATTTCGGTATAATAGCGATCAAGCTCATTCACTTCGATATACGCGAAGTAACTGTGATCACCGAGTTCGCTTGGCGGCAACGCGCTTGGGCACTCTCCAAGCATCACACGGCAAGACCCAAGGACGACAAAATGCCATCCCGGTGGCGTCACTTGAAGGTGGAAGCCCAGCACATCGCACCAGTAACGTGCCGACATCTCCGAATTGGGAACAGCAAGAACAAAACTGGTTCCTACAATTTCGGGCTCAAAATTATTGGGCATGTTGAACCTGCTGCGAAGTCTGCTCGACCAATTCCTCAAGCGACCGGAGCTTATCAGAAACACCCGCCGCCATGGCAGGGGTAACCCTCAGGCTCTTGCGCAGGCGCACGAAATTGTGGCGTGCAAGCGCGCCTATGCTTGGAGCCATGAGCGTCCGGACGGCAAGCGGCGATTCTTTGCCGTGCTGCATTTTGCGGTATTATTGGTCCTCGAGAGGCCGTCAGAGCGGCTATAGTGGCGGAGTGGCGGAGCGGAGGAGCGGAAAATGAAGCACGATACGATCGAACGGCTGGTGCGCGTTCCTGTGAAGTTGGTTACGGTCATTATCTTGGCCCTTGCTATGGTCAAGATTGACCGCACGTTTCACATACTCGACACGATGTCGAACGCGGAAGCGGCAGTCGTGGTCATAGCTCTGGGGCTAACGTTCGCGGTAGTGGGTCTCTTGGTTGCGCGCCGGTTTTCGCGCTGGGTCACAGGACCAAAATCGAATTAGGACACGACCCGGAGGCGGGTAGTGGTTCATTATAAATTTTTTGTCGGACCAACACGCAGCGGCTTCAGATCAGTCCCGCACCAGGGGCAGAAGTGGAGCGCCACATTGTCGATAACATAAAGCCCCAAGTCCGACCTGAAACTGACTACAGGCTCCGGCACGTCGGGCAGGTCAGCACTGTCTTCGCCGATTTTCCTCAGAAAATCGTCCCGCCTGGCTAACTGCTCGCTACGATCACGGCATAAGACGTCCATGGTGATGCAGCAATGCTCTGTCATCCGGCAGCCTTCTTCTTAAATGGCCCGCGCTTTACGACAGACGCTTCCTGAGTCGCGATCAGTGCAGCCATATCGTTCATATCCCCAACGTGGTCGGTGACACCAGCGACCGATATTCGACGCTGTCAAGCAATGCCAAAATTCGGCAATGTTACAGTTCGAAATTCAGTCGAAGGATGCTGCCGACACGATGCACCCAATTTTGGCATCAAGCGTGATGTGAGTACCTTCTCCTTTATAGCTGCTGCCCGGAACGTTCGGGCTTAGCACCCAAATGGAGCCCGTTTGCTTGGCCGAATAAATTCTTTTCCAATTTTCGAAGTCGCCTTTGTCTTTCGGACCCGGAAACGCAGCGCTCCAATCGGCATAGGCCGTTGCTATAGCGTCTTGCGCACTGGAGACCGCGTGCGGGTGCGGATTGAGAAAATGTGCAGCACAGGCTAGCGCGGCCATTACCGGAATCGTTGCCATTTCGATTTTCCCTAAGACCCTGCGGGAATACCCCCATGCCCAACGGGCCCCAAGGCCAGAAGCGCTCCGCCGATGTCATCCGCAGGCACTGTCACAGTTTGGGCGTCGTCCTAATTCGAAGTCGGTTCCTGCTCCGGCTGCCAAAGCTCGATCTTCGTTCCGTCGGGATCGAGTATCCAGGCGAACTTGCCCATGCCATCCATCTGCTGACGGCTATTCACCTCGACTCCTTTGGCCTCAAGCCCGGCTAGGAATCCGTCGAGGTCGTCGACCGCGAAATTGATCATGAACTCGCGTGACGAGGGCTTGAAATGGCCGGTGTCCTTGTTGAAAGGAGCCCATACCCCATACGCAGGACCGGCGCCTTCCGCGCGTATCATGGCACCGCCCCAATCCTCGATAGTCAGTCCGAGCATGTCGCGATACCACGCGCTCAGCGCTTCCGGGTTTGCACTATGGAAGAATACCCCGCCAAATGCCGTAATCCGCGCCATCTGTTGCTCCTGAGCCGACGCGTGATACTAACCCAATGCCCAAAGGACCCCAAGGCCAATCCCAACCGCGATCCGTGACGCCGGTGGCCAGTAATAACGCATTTTGTCATCCACCGCGCACTCAGCCCAGATTGAATGCGCAGAGTTTGTTGCCGTCGAGGTCCCGGAAATAGGACATGTAGAATTTCGGCGCGCGTTAGCGGCCGTCCGAATTCAAAACACCCGCACAAGATGCATGAAGATCACGGCGACGATCGCGAACGCCACCCAGCTCAGGACATGGCCGACGGTCGAGATGTTGTTCTGTTTGACGAACCACCTCAGGAAGAAGTGCCAGGCCACGGCCGCGAGGATGATTGCGCCGATGGCCCAGTACGGATCGCGATGAAAATGCATAAGCGCCTCTCTCTGAAGGGATTGAGCTTCTGCCCGCGACGTTACCCGGCCAGGTACCTCCCGGCAAATTCCGGTTGGAAGGCGATTGCGATCCGAAAAAACTGCCCAGCAACGTGTTCGAAAGCGGATAAGCCGGGGTGTTTGCGTTAATCGCTGCCGAGCGCTGTGACAAGTGCCGGGACCCAGGGTGTGCCGAGGCCGGTCATGTTGTCGTAGCCCGGGGTCGCGAGTTGCGAGACGTCCCCTTGGCCCACGACGGTCGGCGACGAGTCGATCGACCTGATGCCGACCGTGTCGTCGAGCGGAGCGCGCAACACCGCGAAAAGATTGTTCGGCGCCACGACGTCGGTGATTGCAGCCTCGGAGTCCGGCGCGCCGACCGTCAGTGCGTAAAGCCTGGGATTCACGAAGCCGATCATGGACAGGCTGTTCGCGGCGCGCCGCTGATTGATGATCGCCAGCACGCCCGCGAATGACGGAGACGCCAGGCTCGTGCCGCCCTCGACCCATTCGCAATATTCGATCGTCGTCGACGGGCTTTTCAGCGTGCAGCCGGGATCGCCGCCGGCCGCGATAACGGTGAAGGTTTCACCCATCACGAAGCCGGATTGCGGATCGGCATCCATGGCGATGTCGGGCGTGACGCGATGTGCGGCCGAGAACGGAAGCGGATTGCCTTGATAGTTGTATGTCGTCATGGACAATGCCGATGGGACGACGCCTTGCTGGTAATCGGGTTGCAGCTGCGTCAGGCTGGGGCCGCCGCCGGATCCGTACGAGTAGTTGAATCCGGAATCGGAAGTGTAGGTTATCGGGGAACTGCTTTTGAGATTCGCACCGTAAAGAATGCCGGTATAATTGCCCCAACCCCATTCGGCTTTTTTGCCTGTCGCATTTGCAAGTCCGAGGGTCGTGCCGCCGACCGAAGTGACATAGGGGCTGGTCGAGGGCCAGTCGCCTTCTTCATCGAGACGGTTGATGTATTGGTTCGAGCCGTCGTCGCCCGACGAAAACAGCACGCTGATTCCTTCCGCTGCGGCCTGCATGAATTCGGCGTTCTGGACATTTTCTTCGTAGATCGTTTCTCCGCTTTCGCCTGTGTCGGCCCAGCTGTCGGTGACGATGTCGGCGACGCCGGTGTCGATCGTGTCGTAGACCGCATCGTTCAGCGAGTCGTTGCAATCGCTCGCGCCGACATAGACGATGTTTGCGCCGGGAGCCATCGAATGCGAGGATTCGACGTCCAGGGTCTCCTCCGTAAACCAACCGTGCGGCCCGCAAGGATCGTCGGGCGGAACCTGCATGATGCCGAGAGGCAATATCTGGCTAAAATTGCCGGCGTTCAGTGTCGGCACATGATGGTTTTTGAAATACCGGTTCGCATCCTGAACGATGGTGGGCGACGCATAGGCATCGACGATGGCGATACGGACGCCGCTGCCGTCCAGTGTCGTCAGAAACGACGAGCTCTCGCCATAGCCTTCGCGAAGCTGCTGTGGCGAGTATCCGCAAGGCACCCATGCCAGCTTGGCGTCAAAGGGTTTCACCCTCGGAGTCACTGTGCCCACCAGGCCACCCCAATATGTGCTGCAGTAGGTTCGCGGCGGCGCGCCACTCCAGGATCCAGGCTGAATCCTGACCTGCGGCATGCTCGTGTCGATCGGCGCTGCGCCGATTGCGGCGGGGCGGCCCTCTTCTGTGTGCATGGGCCGGATCATCGAATCGTGGAGGCCGCCGAGATAGGTCACGAAGCCTTCCATGGCGGCGGGCAAGACCGGCGCTTCGTCATTCGATCGCAGGATGCGGCCGTGAATCTTGTAGAGATCCTGGCTGACGTGAAATGCGGTCTTGATCTGCTGCACTGTGCCGCTCGCCTGCACGAAGAAGCCGCTCGCTGGAACATGCTCGACCGCAAGGCCCAGTTGCCCAAACGACTTGCGCACGGCCGCGACATGCGCCGGCAGCGGTGCAAAATGCGCGCGAAATTCCGCGGGCTTCAGATAGTGGCCGTATTGTGCGTTTCCGGGCGCAGATACCGAGGAGACGAGTGCCTTCAGGCCCGCCATGTCGCGGAAGCCGAGATACGCGGTGACATAGACCTTTTGGTCGTTGTTCGCGGGCCCGATCTTCTGAGCCTGCTGAACCCATGCCGGTACCATCCCGCCGGACGGAGTTTGCGCGCGCGGCGCGGACGAGGCCGACAGTGCAAGCAATGCGCCCAGCATTGCGGCCGGAATTATTCTCCTGGTGTTCGACATGATCGCCCGAATTGTTCAATTCAACCGGCATTCCCCAGATGACCGGCAGATCCGTCGACGTTTGAGGAAGAACAGAGGCGCCACAGACAATTGGGAAACGTGCATCCGACGTAGTTCGTTCCCGATCTGCTTCGGCCCAACCCCAATCCACGGCTTGACCACCTGGGGGCGACATGTGCTCCGTTCAGTGGATCATTGGACGCAGTTTTCGCGCTCTTGTCGCCCGGAGGCGCGACTGGCATTTTCTGCTGTGCACGCCATGCTCGCCTCAGCCCTTAGAACACCGTCATCCAGAGCTATTCGATCAAATGGTGAAAAAGCGAAGCAATCCTTGGCGCGCTCGTTCCGCAAATTGGGCGATTCACGCCGTGTCGCGCTTATCGGGCGGCCGGCAATATCAGATCGCCAATTTGGTTTCCCGTATCCGCATGCGAAGGAGAACTGTTCCCGAAAAGACATATGAGACGATCCTTCCGGACGGATTCGGAGCGAGACGCGCGATCGTCCGCCTGAGCGTGCCGAAGATGCCGAGCGGCCGCATCCATTCGTTTTCCGAGCACGCGAATTCCGAAAACGCGGGCCTCGCCGACACCGTCATCGCCTGCACCCTCGGCGGGATCGCAATTTCGGAAGATCTGGGACTCAGCTGGAAGTCCGTCAGGCTGCGGCCCTTCGCAAAATTCCCCATCCTTCGCTCGCGCCTTTTGCCGAATGGCGAGATATTGCTTGTGGCGTTGGATCCCCATGGCCACAGACCATGGGCCGACGCGAACAATCGTTTCATTGTCGCCGACATGCACGGAACCGTTCTGCACACCGCGAAGATGCCCGGCGCCGCGTGGCACGGTCCGCGCGCGGTCGATGCGAGCGGCGGCACGCTGATGTATGCCGAATATCCCTGGAACGATCCTCGACAAGGCAGTGATTCGGCGGCGCACAAAACCAGTCGCGTGTGGCGGAGCCGCGATTTCGGGCGCTCCTGGCGGCAAGTCTTCGAGCAGGGTGCCGTCCGTCATTTCCATTACCTGCAGGCGCGGCCCGGCGTAACGGGCGAATGGTGGCTCACCTCGGGAGACGAGCCGGAGGAATCGCGAATCTGGAGATCGACCGACGATGGCGACACCTGGATCGATCAGACGGGCACGTTCGGGCCATTCATAACGATCGGAAATTACAGATTTTCTCGAAGTCTCTTTCGCCTGACCGATCTGGCATGGGCGGGAGACGAGATCATTTGGGGTTCGGACGATGTTCTCAACGCCACCGTTGAAACGACAGGCTCATCGAAACCGGCGCGCTCGCGCGGATCGCGTGTGTTCTGCGCCAATCCGTCGACCGGGATGGCGCCGACCGTTGTCGGCAATTGCGGGCCGGAAGTCCGTAGCATCGTCGACGTCGGCAAGTTCTACGTCCTGGCGACCCAGTCCTCTCGTGGTTTTGCCGACGACAAGCCCCAGGTGTTGCTGCTGTCAAAGCCGACGGCCGGGTGCGCGCCGGGCCTGGTCCATCTTTTCGATGTCGAGCGCCACACCGACAAGCGCACGGGTTTCACGCATTCGCTTGCGAGCCGGCGCGCCGACAACGGCGTATTCTTCACCTACCGCAAATCGACCGATGTGTTCCGGGCGCCGGATCGTATTTTGCGCTGGCAGATCGAATTCGAATAGCCGTGTAATCTACTCCGCCGGCTGCGGCCCCACATAGAGCGAACTCGGCCGCAGCAGGCGTCCATTGCGTTGCTGCTCGCGGGCATGCGCGGTCCAGCCGGCCGCGCGCGCGACGGCGAAGATCGGCGTGAAGGCCTGGCGCGGGATCGCGAGCGCGTCGAGCAGGATGGCGGTGTAGAACTCCACATTGGTGTCGAGCGGCCGGTCGGGTTTCGATTTCGCGAGCGCCGCGCGCGCCGCGGCTTCCACTTTCGCCGCGAAAGTGAGTTGCTTCGTGCTCGCGCCAAGCTGCTCGACGACGGCTTTGAGCACATCGGCGCGCGGATCGCGCACCCTATAGATGCGGTGGCCGAAACCCATCAGCCGGTCGCCGCGGGTGAGCGCCGCATCGATCCACGGCACGATGCGCTCTTCGCTGCCGATCGCGTCGAGCATTTCGAGCACGGGCTCGGGCGCTCCGCCGTGCAGCGGTCCCGTCAGCGCGCAATAGCCTGCCGTGATGGACGCGAACAGATCGGCTCGGGTGGAGGCGACGACGCGCGCGGTGAATGTCGAGGCGTTCATGCCGTGATCGCACACCGTCACGAAATAGGCGTCGAGTGCGGCCGCTTCGTCCGGTGTCGGCCCGTTGTTGCCGCGCAGCATGCGCAACGTGTCGGCTGCGTGTGAGAGCGTCGCGTCGGGCGCAACCGGTGCATCGCCTTTCGCGTGCCGTGCGAGCGCAGTCGCGATCACCGGCAATGCGCCGACGATCACGGCGTCATCGGAGAGTCCATGCTCGGCGCGCAGACAGGCGGTCGCGGCGCGAAATCCGTCGACCACCGAAAGGCCTTCGGCTGCCGCGAGCAATTGGGGCAGGCGGGCAAACGCGCGGCGGCGGCCTTCGCCGAGCCGGGCACGTACTTCGGCTTCGGTGATCGCTGAGCCGCTACCCGCCGACCACAGCCGCGCGGTGACGCCTTCGAAACCGGTCGAGCGGGCGAGGCGGCCGACATGATCGCCTGCGATGATCAACTCGCCTTTTTCGCCGTCCACATGGCTCAAGGCGGTTTCGGCGGCGGCAACTCCGTCGAGCCCGATGGGTGTTTTAGTCTGGATAGTCATGGTCGATCCCTCTTTGCTGCGTTGCACAAAAGATCATGCCACTTGCGATATTGATCAATCTTGATTAGCCTAATCAATATGAATAATTCCGATGAACCACTCTATCTCTCCGCCGGCGAGGCCGCGGCCGAGCTCTCGATCTCGCCCGCCACGCTTTATGCCTATGTGAGCCGGGGACTGGTTCGCTCCGAGCCGACCGGCCAGGGCACGCGCGGCCGGCGCTATCGGGCCGAAGATGTGCGCGGCCTCAAGAACCGGCGCGCACCGCTTGTCGAAGGGCAGGGGCTCAAGGCCGCCGACCTGCCGGTGATGGACACCGCGGTTTCCACCATCACCGAAGTCGGCCCGATCTATCGGGGAGTCAACGCGACCGCGCTCGCGGACTCCGCGACCTTCGAACAAACCGCGTCGTTGTTGTGGGACGCGAAAACATCCGATCCGTTTGCGAAAGGAAATCTGCCTTACATCTCGCCCGCCATGCAGAAGATCATCGCCGCCACTGATCGCGCGGCCCCGATCGAGCGCGCGATCACGGTGCTGTCGCTCGCCACCGAAGCCGATCCCACTGCCTACAACAACACTGCCGAAGGACACGCGGTCACAGGCGCGCGGATATTGCGGCTCGTTGCTGCCGTGATGCTGCAGACGTCGCCGAAGCCTGCGCCGATCCACGAGCAGATCGTGCAGGCCTGGGCGCTCAACCACGTCCACGCACGCGATCTGATCCGTCGCGCGCTCGTGCTGCTCGCCGATCACGAATTGAACGCGTCGACCTTCACCGTGCGATGCGCGGCGTCGACGGGCATCTCGCTATACGATGCGGTGATCGCAGGGCTTGTCGCGCTCAAAGGTCCGCGTCACGGAGGCGTGGGTCCGCAGGCCTCGCGGCTGCTCGATACACTCCTTGCGGGAGACATTGCCGCGATCGTGCGCGAGCGCGTGGCGCTGGGCGAACGTTTTCCCGGTTTCGGCCACATAATCTATCGCGACGGCGATCCGCGCGCCGTGTCGCTGTTCGATGCGCTGGTGCGGGCCGGCATCGACCGGCGGTTCGCCGTCGAAATTCCCGATCGTATCCGCGAGGCTACCGGCGCCTTCGCCAATTGCGATTACGCGCTGGCCGTCATGCGCCGCGCGCTCGACATGCCCGTCGGCAGTGAAACGACGATCTTCGCCATGGCGCGCACGGCCGGATGGATTGCACACGCCAGCGAACAGCTCGAAAGCAAAAAACTGATCCGTCCGCGTGCCCGCTATGTGGGGCCTGCACCCGTGCGCGCGATGCAGAAATGACAGCCCCTTGGGCTTCCCGCAATATCGGAACTGTGCTAATTTCTTGACCGGGAGCGGGGCCCGAAGTTTTTTCCAGCGTTCATCATCCATCTCACGAAATTGGGGGATTCCAATGACGAAATTGTTTGGCGTACTGCTCGCTTGCTGTGCGATCTGCTCGTGGCCTGCGATTTCGCAGGCACAAGATTACTCGAGATCTTCGTCGGGTTTTTCGGCCTCGTCTGGGGCGATCGTCCGAAATAAGGATGCGATGACACTGCGGGCTGCCGCGCTTCGCCGTGGGTGGCTCGCTGCCGGCAAACCGCTTCCGGGCAAGAACGATATGCCGGTCATTCTGTCCGGAAAAATCACGCCCGCGTCGGTCGATGTGGCCAAAGCGCCGGGACAGGAGTCGATAACTGTAAAGTATAAGGCCACAGAAGGCTTGAACAGCATTTTGGCGACATTCTGTACGACCACCGTGGCAACGCAGTGCATTCAAACCGGTGGGTATGCGTATGGAGCCGCAAATGCGACCAGCGGCTCGGCGACGTTCGAGAGTTTTGACGAGTCCTTTGGCGGCGCCTTGAACCTTTACTCGGCGCCAGGCACATGGACCCTGACCGACGTTCAGATTTATGACCAGGCCGGCGACCTGACGGACTATAGCACCCCTTCGGAGCTTGGAGCTCTGTTTCCGGCACTGACATTCAGCGTCACCAACAAGGGGACTCCGGACACCGTTCCGCCGGTTGTGACTGCCGGAGAAATACTTACACCCACAATGGATGATATTGCAGGTCAGTTGTATTTTTCCGCGCAATTGACCGCGACCGATAATCTTTCCGGTGCGTCCTATGCGACCATCACTTTGCAGCCGCCGGAGGGCAGCCCAATCCCGCTTTACGGCTTCACGTCCGCTCCGCTGAAGAGCGGAACGATACAGATTGCGGAATTGTTTGTAGCAGACGTCTCGTCGACGCAAACATGGGCAATCGCGGCCTATTCGGTTTGCGACGTTGCAAACAATTGCAAGACCGATACGAACCCATCCGATATTTTGGCGCTGTTCGGGACAAACACGGTTCAGGTGGTGGTGGAATAGGCGGGCTCGATCTTGAATGCACGTGCGGACGCCGGTGCAAGGGTTTGCTTGAAGAGGCGGCGTTGCTTTCCGCGCAGCGTCGCCGTTCGCGGTTCCGCCGGCAGGAAGCAGAGCATGCTCGCAGGCAATGACGGCGTAAGCAGATTCGCATGTTTGAAATTCATGTAGACGATCTTTCCGGGGAAGCCACGCTTGACCTTCTGAGAATTCACCTCGAGGGCATGCATGCAAGTTCGCCACCGGGCAGTGTGTTCGCACTCGATCTGTCCGGCCTGAAAGCCCCGGACGTGACCGTCTGGAGCGTGCGGCAGGGCGAGCAGGTGGTCGGGATCGGCGCGCTGAAGGCGTTCGGCGCAGACTGCGGCGAAATCAAATCCATGCGAACCCATCCGGATCATCTCCGGCAGGGCATTGCGGCGCTGCTGCTCGACCACATGATCGCCCAGGCGAGAACGCGCGGATGGAGACGGCTAAGTCTGGAAACCGGCAGCGGTGCGGCCTTCGAGCCGGCGCTGGCCCTCTATCGCAGCCGAGGATTTGTCGATGGACACGCGTTCGCCGATTACGAGCGAAGCGCGTTCAACCAGTTCCTCCATCTGGCGCTCTGACCGCGCTGCTTCTCCTTCGGTAGGCCTTCGCTATAGTGGCCGGCGTGAATCGAGGGGCGGATGGCTGACGAAAACAAAGATCGGACGCCGAGCGCTTCGGCGTCGGGCGGCACCGATCCGGCCGGCATGGCTTTGGCGCTCGGCGGCGCAAGCCGCGCGGAGGCCGACGGCTTTCTCAGGAAACAAGGCGTCCTCAGCGACAAGCAAAGCGCGCTTGCCGACGAGCAGATTGCGCTTACGCGCCTGCAGGCGGACGACCTCCGTCGTGAAGACAGGTTGCGCCATTGGTCGTTGCGCATTCGCCATGTCAGCGACCTGATGAAGGTCGCTTTCGAGTTCTCCGTCGCGGCGATTTTGCTCGTGCTCGCAGGACTCGTCGCCGCCGCAGTGTGGAGCGCGGCGCACGACCGCAGCGTCGTCATCGAAGCGTTCAGCGTTCCGCCCGATCTGGCGGCCAAAGGCCTGACCGGCGAAGTGGTCGCGTCGAAGATGCTGGCCCGACTTTCGGCGATGCAGGCCCAAACCGGTTCGTCGCGCGCCGCATCCAGCTATGCGAGCAACTGGGACGGCAACATCAAGCTGCAGATTCCGGACACGGGCATATCGATCGCCGAAGCCGACAGATTTCTGCACGCGTGGCTCGGACATCAGACGGCGATTGTCGGCGAAGTCTATGGAACGTCGACCGGAATTGCCGTGACCGCGCGCGCCGGCGGCTCGTCGACGCCCATCGTCACCGGCCATGAAGACGATGTCGATCAGCTTGTGGATCGTGTGGCGGCTTCGGTTTACCGCACCACCCAGCCATACCGGTACGCCATCTATCTCATCACCGCCGACTTGGGGCCCGATGGCTTGCCGGCGCCGGAACAGGACCGCGAGGCGCGGGAAATCCTGGAAGAACTGACCCATACGGGAACGCCTGAAGACCGCGCCTGGGCTTACGACGGCCTTGCCGCCGACTACCGCAACCACGGCGATCTTTACGGCGCTCTTCCGTTCATTCGAAAATCGGTCGAGCTCAGACCGGAGCTGGACAACCAAACCGATCAGGCCGGGATCGAGTTCTTGCTCCAGCATGACGAGAGCCATCTGAAAATTCTTTCGGCTGCGGTGTCGCTCGCCGGCCGGGGCGGCGAATCCGATATGGATCCCGACGCCGCCGAAGCCGTCGAGATATCCGACCGGAGGGCTATGGCCCTGGCAACGGGAGACGCACAAGCGGTGTTGGCGCTTGGTCGAAAGCTCCATAACCTCCGCGCCGCTACCGATCTTATCTTTCCTTTTGCTGAGGACCTCGCCGCCTGCGCGACCGGGCACGACGCGCCGTGCGTTCTGAATTTCTGGCAGGAAGACAAGATGCCGCTGTCGTTTCTTCAGGGTGCCGATTTCCTGCTCGGTCATTTTCGCGACGCGGCCGTTCTGTTGCCCGCAATTCAGTCGGGGACCCGTAATCCCATCGGGCGCGCCGAGGAGGCGAGACTGGTTCTTGCGCGGCAAGCGGTCATCGAGGCGAATCTCGGCAACACGAAGGTGGCTCATGATCTGATCGACAAGACCCCGCTCGACTGCACGCCGTGTCTGCGCTTTCGCGGCCAGATCGACTCGTTGGAGAAGAACTGGGGTGGAGCGGCTTACTGGTTCGAACGCGCGATCGAGGACACGCCCGATACGCCATTCGGATTTGCGGACTGAGGGGCGATGCTGCTGACGAAGGGCGATCTCGATGGCGCGATCGCCAAATTCACGCTTGCCAACGAAAAAGGCTCGCACTTCGCCGATCCGCTGGAAATGTGGGGCGAGGCGCTGATCGCCAAGAACCGTTCCGACCTCGCGCTCGCGAAGTTCGCGGAAGCGAATAAATACGCGCCCAACTGGGGCCGCCTCCATCTCAAATGGGGCGAGGCGCTGCTTTGGACCGGCAACAGGGCCGACGCGAAAAATCAATTCGCCATCGCCACGCGTCTCGATCTGTCTGCGGGTGATAAAGCTGTCCTTTCCAGAATGACTATGCCGTGAAGCGATACACGCTCGTCTCCCGGATTTCGCGGTCTTCGAGATCGCGCGTCGTCTGCACATTGTAAGTACCGAGTTTTTCGACGCCGGATTTCGGAAAATAGCTGCGGCCGGGATCGCCGAGCAGCACGGTCGCGCCGTTGCGCGCACAATCGCCAAGCCATGCCAGCAACCGTTCCGCCAGGGGTCGTTCGTAGCACATGTCGCCGACGAGGATCGTGTCCCACGTGCAAGGCATGCCGATGACATCGTTGTGCGTCACGCGGAGGACGACACCGTTTGCAATTGCGTTAAGCGCGATCGCGGCGCACGCAAACGCATCGATGTCGGCGGCAAGAATATCCGCGGCGCCTGCCTTCGCCGCCGCAATCGCGACCAGCCCCGAACCCGAACCGAAATCGAGCACGCGCTTGCCCGCGGCCTCGGCAGGATGATCGAGCACGTAACGCGCGAGCGCCTGGCCGCCGGCCCATGCGAAGGCCCAATAAGGGGGAGGGACACCTTCCGCCTCCAATTCTTCCTCGGTTTTCCGCCACAGCGGCACCACCTCCGTCGCCAGGTGCAGCCTTATTTCGGGCACAAGCGGCGGCGATAGGAGGGCGGTGTTCGCGGCAACGAAGCGGGCCGGTTCGGACATGCGTGACGGAGTACCGTTTCTCGCTGTATGGTTTCGACAAAGGCGTTAGCCGGGGGTGATGCGTGCCGCGACATTTCACTGGGATCAGATTGCTTCTCGTCTTCGTGGCAATCAACACGATCCTGTTTCTGATGCTCGTGGCCTCGATGACGAGCGCGCATCCCTGGCTCGCGCGCATCCTGCCCGGGCAATTCGAGGGCGGAGTCAATTCGTCGGGCTATTGGGTGTTCTTCTCGCTGGTGCTGCTTGTCAATGCCGTGACGGTGTTGCTGGCCGGATTTGCGGTGATTGTGCCGGCCATGCTGGAAGGCACGGCCGACGAGGGACGCCTGGGAAGGCTGCTCACCGACCGCGGCGGCATTTCCGACGATGCGAAGGAATCCTGCCTTGCGGTGGTGCGCGAAGAGGTCGTGTCCGCCCGCCAGCAGGTGGCGATCGGCCGGTGGATTCTCGTTGCAGGCGCAGTGTTTCTCGTGCTCGCCTTCACGGCGGTGACGCACAATTTCCTGCGCGCGCTGCCGCAGGATGCGATGTTTGCGGGCACGTCGGGCCCCGTGCCCAATGCCGGGATCGCCACGGCCGCGATCTGGCGCTACACCTTCGATCAGATTGCGGGCGCGCTGCTCCTGGGCGCGCCGGAGATCTATCGCTGGCATATCGGCGATCTCGCCAACAACGTCCAGAATATTCCGTATACGAACTTTGTGCTGGCGTTCCGGATCGGGCTCCTGGTCGTGGTGCTCGCGATCCTTGCCACCCTGGGCCGTTCAGTCCGCCTCGGCGGCGCGGCCCGCGCAAAGGCCGCGACGCCCGGCGAAAAAGCGCACTGAAATTTTGCACGCGGAGCCGCGGAGCCGCGGAAAAAAGAACCGCACCACGGAGCCACGGAGAAGAAGAGGTCACGGAGAAGTTCCTTTCGCGCGCCTTCGCGCGCAAACAGATTTTCTCCCTCTTTCTCCCTTTTTCTCCGTGACTCCGTGGTGAAACTTCGTTCTTTCTTTTTTTCTTCTCCCGCGGCTCCGCGCCTCCGCGTGATGAACTTTTTCCGGCTTCAGTGGCCGACTTTCGCCAGCTTCGAATCGAGAAATTCGTGCAGACTTTGCCAATCGGTGAAGTTGGTGTGCATCTCGCCGTTGACAATGAAGGTCGGCACGCTGTGAATGCCGTATTTCGTCTGCGCGTCATCCCCAACCTGAGACGCGCGTTCGGCCTCCGCCGTGTCGGCAATGCAGGCATCGACCTTCGCGGAACTCAACCCCGCCATGCCGCCGACCTGCACAAGTCCGGCATGCACGTCTTGGATGCCGTTCTCCGGATCCCATTTGTCCTGATTGCGCCACAAAAGATCGATGAACTGGAAATAACTGTCCTTGGGCAGGCAGCGCGCGATCGCTTCCGCGCCGATGTCGGCAGGCGACAGCGGGAAAACCCGCAACACGTAGTAGACTTTGCCGGTGTCGACATATTTTCGCTTGAGCTGCGGAAAAAGCGTCATGTCGAAATGGGCGCAGAACGGACAGCTGGGCGCCGCGTATTCGACGACCTGGATGGGCGCATGCGGCGAGCCCAGGCTGCGGTCATAGGCAGTGAGTTGAACCTGCAGCGCTGCGGACGGAGCAGGCAACGGGCTCGCTTCGTCCGGGCTTGGTCCGAACACGAACCATGCCGCCACGCCCAAAACGGCGATCGCGAGCACCACCAACCCCATCACAATCTGCTTGCGGTTCATGACACGGCCCCGGTCGCCTCTGCAGTCCGATTTTAGCCGGACCCTTGAGCGCCGTTCAACCTGCGGAATCGGCCGATGCGGGCTGTTCGCGCGGCCGCTCGACGAAAGCGCGGGGAATTGCAAAGAATGGGGCTGCGAATAGGCGCAAATGTTGAACCCCGTTGCAGGAGTACAATGTGAACAGACGCGATGTGATTGCAGCCATGGGCGCCACGGCGGCCTATTCGGCGATGTCGTGGAGCGCGCGGGCGCAAGGGGCGGTATCGTCCGAAGCGGCGCAGCTCTACGACCGCTCGCTCGTCTTCGACGCCAATCTCAATCCGCCGCTCCAGGATAAGTTTCCGTTTCCGAAAGCGATGCTCGACATGGTGCGCCAGTCGGGCGTGAACGCGGCTAAGACCTCGCTCGGAGGCATCGACGAGAGTTTCGAAGACACGACGGCCGAAATCGCCTTCCTCCAGCGCGTGTTCGAGGAATATCCGGACGTGTTCCTGCAGGTGCGCCGTCACTCCGATTTCGCGGACGCGAAACGGCAGAAGCGGATGGGTGTGATCCTGTCGTTCGAAGCGGTCGCCATGCTCGAGGACAAGGTCGATCGTATCGAGCTGTTTCGCGGCCTCGGCATACGCGTCATGCAGCTCACCTACAACAAGGCGACGCCGTTCGGGACCGGCGTGCTCGGCGATCCCCATGGCGGACTGACGGCGCTCGGCCATAAGGCGGTGGATGCGATGAACAAGCAGGGTGTCGCGATCGACCTCAGCCATTCGAACGAGACGACGTCCTTCGACGTGCTCAAGGCGTCGGCGCGCGCGGCGCTCATCACCCATGCGGGTTGTGCCGCCATCCATCCCCATCCGCGCAACAAGAGCGACGCGCTTCTGCGTGCGGTGGCGCAAAAGGGAGGAGTGGTCGGAATCTACGATTTGTGTTATCTGACCGCGAGCCCCAAGCAGCCGACCTTGGACGACTACATGGCGCATATGCTTCATGCGTTGAACGTCTGCGGCGAAGACCATGTCGGGATCGGCAGCGACAGCGCGCTTGCGCCATGGGACACCTCGCCCGCAGCGATGGCGGATTTCAAGAAGGACGAAGAACACCGTCACAAGGCCGGCGTGGCCGCGCCCGAGGAAGACCGTCCGTTATACGTCATCGGCCTCAACACGCCGCGCCGCTCGGAAATCATTGCCGACGCGTTGTTGAAGCGGGGCTACAAACCGCGCGCGGTGGAGAAGGTGCTGGGATTGAACTTCACCGACGCGCTGGGACGGATTTGGGGGGAGTGATGCGGTGCGAATAATCACGTCTGAGTGGAGACACAGGTCGACCCATCGCCACGTCGAAATATCGGTCGGCGAAGTCGGCCATTGCCTGCAATCCAGCGGTTCTTGCTCCGACCCGAATTTTCCAGCCGAATGTCGGCATTCTTACCTGTCCGATGGCTTCCACGTAACCGCCCGCGTTCCGCCGACATTCGTGCCGCCAGGCACACGCGGTTTATTGCCGGCGGCGACTTCGCCGATGAGTGGCTTCTTTTGCGCATTGTCGATTGCGCTCCACGTGATTCCGCCAAGCGGCAGTTTCAGGCGTTGTGCATAAGCGCCATTCGCGTTGCGCCAGCTTAAATAGAGAAACCGTTCCTTCGGCGGACCATGCGCGAAGTCGCCAAGGAAGACGGGCTTGGCTGTCCTGTCCGGCTTAACGCCGATCGCAACGTCAAACACAACATGGCCGTTGCGCTCCATCTTGCCGAGGTGGAGGACATTCTCTTTGTCCTGCAACCCGAATTCCTTCGCGCCGCCATCCCAAACATTGGGCGGCGTGCCGTCATAGACGATGCGAAGGCGGACGGCGAGCGTTTCCTGTTTCCCCACGGCTCACAGCCCTTTCGCCAACTCGCAAGTTCAAACCAAGAGAATGTCGCCGACCGTCAAACTGTACCTCTACTTTAGTCCTCGATTGCGGGAACGCGATGCCAAAACATTTTGGCTTCCGGAGCGTGGCGAACCCCTCGCCAAGGGACCCTGGTCCAGTCGGGCAATGCCCGGGCAATATGCATCGCGTTGGAGCATGGTTGCGCACATTTGCGGCTGGCGCGGGAAACGCAGCTCCTGTCTCCTATTTTTTGCGGGTATTGTGCTAGGGTGGTTGTGCGCCGGCCGCGCATAGGCGCGGTCGCCGACCAATCAGAAGACCGACATGCCCAAGATCGACATCGCCGCCGTGCCGCAACGCAAAGGCTCGGGCTATCCATCTCCGTTCGACGCTCCTTGTGCTGAACGTATTCGGCAGCGGCTCGGCAACGCCGGCGGGCTCTCCGATTTCGGGGTCAATCTGATGCACCTTCCGCCGGGCAATTGGTCGAGCCAGCGCCATTGGCATTCTCACGAAGACGAATTCGTCTATGTGCTCGAAGGCGAAGTGACGCTGATCGAAGACGGCGGCGAGACGGTGCTGCGCGCCGGCGATTGCGCGGCCTTTCCGAAAGGCTCCGGCAACGGCCATCACATGATCAACAGATCGGGCGCGATGGCGGTTTATCTCGAAGTCGGCGCGCGCGCGCCCGCCGACCTTACCACCTGCTCTGACATCGACATGATGAGCTCCAACGCCGACGGAAGGTTCGTGCACAAAGACGGCACGCCCTATCCCGAGCGCTAGTCCGATGAATCGGTGGCACAGTGGAATCACCGCCAAGTCGACTGAGTCTACGTCAAATGGACTCCGATCTCCTTTTTCTTCTCGCTAACTTCGATAGCGTAGCGCATCGACCAGCAATGCGAAAGCCGCCGAAGGCTGCCGTCGGCTGGGATAATAGAGGTGATAGCCTGAAAACGGCGGACACCAGTCCGCGAGCACTTTTTTGAGTCGGCCCTTCGCGATGTGGGGCTGAGTCAGCTCTTCCGGCACATAGGCGAGACCGAATCCTGCGAGCGCCGCAGCGAGCATCGGCGACGTGCCGTTAAAGGTGAGTCGGCCCTCGACGCGGACTCTCAGTTCGCGATGGTTTTTTTCGAATTCCCATGCATATAAGCCGCCACGCGTCGGCAGGCGCAGGTTGATGCAATTGTGATGGACCAAATCCTGCGGCGTCTTGGGTTCCGGCCGCTGCCTGAAATAGGCCGGGGAACCTACGACCGCCATGCGCGTGTCCGGCCCGATGCGCACTGCGATCATGTCCTTGGCAATCTGCCCTCCTGGTCGCACGCCGGCATCGTAGCGCTCGGCTGCGATGTCGGTCAGGCCGTAATCGGTGACGATCTCGACACCTATCTCCGGATATTTCCACAGCAGCGGTTGCAGCTTCGGCCACAGAATCGTGTCGGTGATGAAGTCGGTGGCGGTGATCCGGATCGTTCCTCGCGGTTTGTCGCGCAGTTCGCCCAACGCTTCCAGTTCCGCCTCGACCTCCTCCAGGCGCGGGCCCACAGCGAGAAGCAGGCGCTGGCCCGCTTCGGTCGGCGACACGCTGCGCGTGGTGCGCGTGAGCAGCCTGATTCCCAATCGGGTTTCGAGTTCGCGGACGGTGTGGCTCAGCGCCGATTGGGAGACGCCGAGCTTGGCCGCCGCCTTGGTGAAGCTGCGTTCCCGCGCCACCGCGAGGAAAGCAGACAGATCGTTCAGGTTCGCGCGCTGCATTTATGAATATGCCTCATAATAGCATGTCGATTATAGCGGCTAATCATATGATTGGCGCGCGCTAAATTATCGCCATCCCGGAGCCTGCGGTGCGCGGGTGTTCAAAGTCGTGAGTGTTTGAGCCGCACGGAAAAAGGGAGATCAAAAGGAGATAAAATGGAAAAGCGCAAACTTGGAAATGGCGGGCTGGAAGTTTCGGCCCTGGGGTTCGGCTGCATGGGTTACGGCCCGGCCCCGGACAGACAGAACCTGATCGCCGTCATTCGCGCGGCCGTCGAGCGCGGCGTCACCTTCTTCGACACGGCCGAAGTCTATGGCCCGTTTCGAAACGAGGAAATCGTAGGCGAGGCGCTTGCTCCGTTCCGCGATTCTGTGACGATCGCCACGAAGTTCGGCTGGGACGTCGATCTGGAAACGGGAAAGCATCTCGGCCGGCTGAACAGCCGTCCCGATCACATCAAGGCTGCGACGGAAGGCATGCTGAGACGGCTCGGAACCGATCGCATCGATCTGCTCTATCAGCACCGCGTCGATCCCGATGTGCCGATGGAAGATGTCGCCGGCGTGGTGAAGGAGCTCATCCGGCAAGGCAAGGCCAAATATTTCGGAATGTCCGAAGCGGGTGTGCAATCGATCCGGCGGGCGCACGCGGTGCTGCCCGTCACCGCACTGCAAAGCGAATACTCGCTGTGGACGCGGGAGCCGGAGGCGGAAATTCTGCCGGTGCTGGAAGAACTCGGCATCGGCTTGGTTCCCTACAGCCCGTTGGGCAAAGGCTTTCTCGCCGGCAAGATCGACGACACAACAACGTTCGACAGCTCCGACCTGCGCGGCCGAATCCCTCGCTTCGAGCTGGAGGCGCGCCTCGCGAACCAAGCTCTCGTCGATCTTCTGCGCATTGTCGCCGAACGCAAAGGCGCGACTCCGGCGCAGATCGCGCTGGCATGGCTGCTGGCGCAGAAGCCATGGATCGTTCCGATTCCCGGAACGCGCAGACTGGATCGCTTGGACCAGAATCTCGGATCGGTTTCGGTGGTGCTCACAAAAGACGACCTGAGGGAAATCGAGCAATCGGCGTCGAAGATCGAAGTGCAGGGAGCCCGCTATCCCGAAGCGATCTTGAAGCTGTCCGGTCGGTGAAGGCGCGGGCAGAAGAGGATAAGCAACACTCAGTGGATTTACCGGCAGGTCCGTTGAGTTTGCTCAAAATGGACTCCGCCCCCACTTTCCCAGGATAGCGAAACGAGCACCCATGCAAAGTCTCGACGAACGGACGATGCGGTGGCGCACGAGCTCGACTCTATCAGCTTGGCAAGCGCAAGCTTGAACTCGCGCGTAAACTTCCGTCTTTGCTTGGCCAGCCCCCGGCTCCATTACTGCACCAAATAACAACACCAACTTGGTATCTTCAAAACCCGGGACAGTCCAGATAACGGACTTACGATGATTGGAATGAGTAGAATCTTCATTGACTTTACTGACTTCTTCGGGCGTGATAGTGCGATACTCAGTCGTCACGACCATGTCACGACTGTCGTATATTTAAACCGATTGACAACGTGGGGAGCATAGAATGGCCTTCGAACTCAAAGCCAAGATCGCGCCGGTCGATGCGTTAAACAGGCCTGGATTTCAGGCACTTGCTGCGATCAATCCATTAGGGCCGTTGGCCGAGCTGCCTGGAAAGTGGGTCGGGACGGGCTTCAATCAGATTTGGCGACCGTTCCAGGTGACGTCCGATCGTTTCCTGGAACTGAACCTGACAACAGAAACGCTCGAATTTTCCGAAAGCGTCGGCGCGATCCCCAATCGCGGCTTACTCCAGCCGGATATCGAACTGGCAGGGGTTCACTATTTGCAGCAGGTACAGGACTCTCTGGCCGGCGTGGGTATTCATGTCGAGCCGGGCTTTTGGGTCACCGTTCCGCAGACGTCCAATCCAGCCGAACTGCCGACTGTTGCTCGCATGGGGTCCATCCCGCACGGCACCACGGTGAACTCCCAGGGTACGGCACAGGCGGTCAACGGCGGGCCGATCATCGACCCGGTCAGCATCCGGCCATTCTCGATCGGGAGTGCGCCGCCGCCCAATACGGCCGTCGCGTTCCCCCCTTTCAACGAAGCCGATCTCTCTGTCCCCACGCTCTTCCGATTGCCGAAGCCCATCCCGCCAAGCATCACGCAGGCGATGGTGAATAATCCGAACTCCGTGCTGACTGCGGCGATTGCCGGCCAGACGATCACTCGGATGACTGTCCTGACCATCAGCACCAAAGCGCCGGCGTCGCCGCCGCCGCCGGCTGTGCCCAATGTTGGCGGTGGCACCGACAACATCGCTTTCCTGCAAGGCGGCCCTGCCGGTCCGAATGCCGATGGAGCACAGATGACCGCAACCTTCTGGATCGAGCACGTCGCGGCGGGCCCGGATGGACCGGCATTCCTGCAGCTCCAATATACGCAGACGGTTCTGCTGAACTTCAACGGGTTGAGCTGGCCGCACGTTTCTGTCGCCACGCTCCGCAAACAGGAATGACGCAGCCGGTGTGAATCTGGGCCGTCGATCAAGCCCTTCGAAATCGAAACCAACCCCGCCGGACAGTTGGAGCATCGCCACGCGCGAGGCCGACGCTTTCGAGAAACGGTTCGAGAGCCTGCACATTGTCCGAAGAGACGATGGCGGCGATGTAACCGTCGGGGCGCACGAGCACGCAATCGCCGGGCGACAAGCCGTATGCCGTGTGGAAATGGCCTTCGTCGTCCGTGAAATCGCCGCGGAGTCCGACTGCGTGGATATGGAGTCCGGCACGCGGTGTTACCGCGGAAAGGCGCTCCACGCTGTAGCCCAATAATGTCCAATGCGGCCCTTCAAACAATTCGAACAGCCGTGTGCGCAAGCCCGCGGCGCCGCAGATCGGCGCATCCGGTGCGCGATCGCCGGCGAGAACGTCGCCGCTGCGTTGCGGCTGTTCGAGCCGCAAGGAAGATTGCGGATAGCCGATATCGAGCTGATGCACTTCGCGTCCGCGGCGCATCGAGCCTTGCCTGGCTGCTTCGAGCAATCCGGTGGTGAGACCGAGCATCTCGGCCGCGATCGGCCGGCGCTCTTCTTCGTAAGTTGCGAGCAGCTTCTCCGGCGCGCCGCTGAGCACGGCCGCAAGCTTCCAGCCGAGATTGTAGGAATCCTGCACGCTGGTATTGAGGCCTTGCCCGCCTGTCGGCGGATGGATGTGCGCGGCGTCGCCGACGAGGAACGCGGAGCCCACGCGATAACGCTCGGCAATGCGCGCGTTCATGTTGTATGCGGATGCCCAGGCCACGGAACGCACGACGATATCCTTGCGGCCCGTCCGCGCCGCCAACAGCGCAGTCAATCCCGCGGCGGACACATCGAGTTCGCCTTCGAGCGGAATGGGACCCTGGAGCTGGAACATCTCCGTTCCTGCGAGCGGGCAGAGCGATGTCTGATTTCCCGATCCGTCGCCCCAGCGGTGCCAGGCATCGCGGCCGACACCGTCGACATAGATGTCGGCGACGATCGCGCGAACGCCGAGCGTCTTGCCCGGGAAATCGATCCCCAGCGTTTGGCGCACGAAGCTGCGGCCGCCGTCCGCGCCGACGAGATAGCGCGCGCCGATCGTGTGCCTGCCTTTCGCGTTTGCGACGGTCGCGGTGACGCCGCGCCTGTCCTGCGCAAACGCCGTGAGCTCGCAGCCGAATTGGGCCTGGTGACCCAACTCCGTCAGCCGCTCGCGCAACACCGCTTCGGTGAGGAATTGCGGCACCATCAATCGGATGTGATAAGGCTCGGCCGGCGTCGGTTTGCTCGCTTCGAGATCTTTCTCCTCCTCGAACGTGCCGTCCGCGCGATAGCTGCGCAGCGGCGGATAAGTTCCGCCCGCCGCGACAAGCCGGTCGACGACGCCGAGATCTTCGAACACTTCCTGGCTGCGGGGCTGAATTCCCTTGCCCCGCGAACCGGCGAAGGGGACGGGCGACTTTTCAATGAGCCGGAACGCGACACCGCGGCGTGCCAGATCGATCGCCAAAGTCAGGCCTGCGGCACCTGCGCCGCAAATCAGAACGTCGGTGGTGAAGGTCCTTGCCATTGCCCGATCCGATTATGTGTACTATGCACATAAATAGCGGACGGGCCGGAGTCAAGGACAATGTGTGCAAAATACACGGAATTGCGCTCGTGAGCGGCACAAAGCGGAGCCGCGCCAATGCGCGCACCAGGCGACCGAAAGCCCGGCTGCACGAGCTGCATGCCGCCATCGTCGATCTTGTCGCGCTGATGAACCGGCCCCAGCAGGACGACGTGTTGCTGAAGGAGGCCGGCGTTTCGCTGGATCGCGCGCTCTTTCCGCTTCTGGTCGGAATCGAGCGCTTCGGTTCGATGGGCGTGGTCGATCTCGCGGACCGCGCGGGCCGCGATCACACGACGGTCAGCCGTCAGATCGCGAGGCTGGTGGAGCTCGGCCTCGTCGAACGGCGGCCAAGCGCGGCCGACGCCAGGGTGCACGAGGCCGTCATCACGAAGGCGGGACGCCAAATGACGGATGCGCTTTCAGCCGCGCGCCAAAGGCTTGCCGCGCCTGTCCTTGCCAAATGGAGCGAAAAAGATTTCGCGAGCCTCGTGCGCCTGCTGCGCCGTTTCGTCGACGACATCGCGGCGCCGGAACACGGCTGACGAAGTCTCCGTGCCCGAACACCGCCAACGCGCATGCGGCAGGATCGATTGCGAAGCGCTTCAATTCGCCCGGTCGCGGGAGTCGATCAAATCCATGAAACGACGCGCCGCGGTGTGGAACGCATATGGCTTGACGAGGAATGAGTCGTTGTTACCGAGATCGCGCGCGGCGTCGATCTTGAGTCCGTTGCCCGATGTGAGCATGACCTGCACGCCGGGATAATTGTCCCGAATCCATTCCGCGAGATCGATCCCGTCCATCTTGCCGGGCAGCATGACGTCGGCAAAACGAGTTCGATCGTCGTTTGCCCGGCCTTCAGGATTTCCATCGCTTCGGCGGCGTTCGACGCTTCGAGAACCTTGAGACCGCAATCCTGCAGGTAATCCGACAGCGTGGCGCGAATCGGGATTTCATCTTCGACGACCAATATCACGAGAACCCGCTCTTGTGCCGGGCGCGAACGCCGAACTGTTCTAAGGAACGCAGGTAAGGGTCCGCGGTTCCGGCGTAACGGCCTTCTTATTGATATTGCAGATTGCCGTTGATGTTGGCGACGCCCGGAATCAGGATCGAGCTTTCGTTGAAGGTGCCGTCGATGCGGCGGCACAGCGCCGTCAACGTGCTTCCGGCGGCGCGGATATGCCGGCAGGTCAGCTGATAGCTGCTCGGTTTCACCATGCTCGAGAATTGCAGATTGCCGTTGATGTTCTCGATGCCGCGAATCTCGATTGCCGTTTGGTTGAAGTTGCCGTCGATCCGGCGGCAATCGGCGGACAGGGTGGCGCGTTCAACGCGAATGTGGCGGCAGCTGTCCTGAAAGCTGCTCATGGGTTGCGCGCACGCCGGAAACGCGGCCGCGATCGCCAATATCAAAACGCCGTTTCGAAGTGCCGTCAGCGCGCGCATGGTAATCCCCATCTTGCGGCCGAGCGCCGTATCGCCGGAAAACATTAAATCCGATGAAAAGCGCGGTAAAGGCCGCATCAGAACGGGAAAGCCTGCAAATCGGGATCGCACCAGCGCGCGCGGGCTTCGGGCGAAAACAGACGCTCGCTCGACCAATAGGCGAGAAGCCAGTTTGAGTGGCCGAGTGCCGATGTCATCAAATCGTTGGCGATTCTGTAGACCGGCGTAGCGGACGAATGGCGAGCGAGCGTCGCGTGTGCGGCGCGCAACGAAGCCTGGGTGATGGTTTCGTGGTATCCGCTCGTTTCCGTGTTCGCGACGCCGGTCGCCTCGTTATAGGCGCGAATGAAATCGGGCATGCGGCGCGACGCGTCCCATTCGGGACGGTAACGCAGCAGCCAGAGTGCGGCGGCAAAATGCGCGGCATGCGTCCATTCCGTTTTGGGCAGCGAAAGGTCGATCAGGCCGAGGCCGATTCGGTGGATTTCGCTTTCGGAAGAAAAATTACGGTGTGGCATCGTTGGCTCCTGGTTGGGGAAAGCCGGCGAGGCCTCAGCAAAAACCCCGCCGCGAGGGCAGGGTTGTCGGGAAAACATCGAGGGGTAACCGCTTATTGTGCTCGACGAATCGCAACCGCCGCCAATATCCGGCGGCGTTGTTGAAAGGTGGCGTTGCGAGCGCGGCTCATGACGGAGCAATACAAAGCACGCCCAAAAAAGTCAATTTGACCGAGCCACGGGAAATCGCCTCCGATGGCGAGGCCGGCATCTTGCGCCGCACAGCTCTTCAATTATGCCGCGATTTCAACGATCCGGCAGCCAAATCGAAGTGTGGTCCTTCGCGTGCAGGACGACGGACGCTGTCATCCCACCTGCCGCGTTGTACGTACCCCGTGCGAGGATGCCGTGACCGACGGATGGCGGCGCCAGATCGTGATTGTGCGCGGCCGGCGACGCATCGACGGTCACAAGCGTTCCATCGTGCTTTCGAACGACGATCGTGGAGCCATCGATCGTATTCACAGTGCCGTAGATTTCGTGCTCCCCCGGAGAGAGGGGCGCACGCGCCGCGACTTGTGGTGCAACAGGAGCCTTGGCCGACGCAGTGGCACTGCTCAGGCCGAAAATCGCCAATCCTTCGTAGCTGGCCACATAGACCTTTCCATTTGCAACGACGGGGACGAGGTTCGCGTTGCCGTTCACATTCGGCCATGTCCCGGCATTGGCGCTAAAGAGCGTGTCGCCGTTCGAGGCCTGGAACGCGAACAACGCGACATTCTCATTCGCGGTTCCATCGGGTCTGCTGACCGCCCAGATCACGCCCGAATTGGCCGTCGTCCCATTTGTCGAAACGGTGGTGAAAAATCCCGGATCCTGGACGCCCCCATTCGTGACGGTCCCGGTTCCCGGCTCCCGGACGAGTTTCGGTGTTGCACCCGTCATGATTTTCCAGATCTCGACGGTGAATGCGCCGCTGCTGACAATGCGGCCGATGCCGTCGCTGCCGGTGAAGTAGGATTCTCCGCACCAGCAATTGTCGATGCTATAGGTGCCCAGAATGCGGTTTGGGCCGGTGGTGTTGTTGTCGAGATTGTCGGCGTTGAGAAAGTACATGTAGCCGTCCTTGCCGGCCGCGACAAGAAGATCGGAGGATTGACCCGTTTGAGGCGGCAGCAGAAGCGCGCCGCCCGAGCCGAAATCCTTGTCGCTCGCGTCAAGGCTGTTGGAATCGTCCGGCGTAAATACGCTCTCCACCGTCGAGAGATCCGGCGACATCTGGACAACGCTCTCGGCGACATTGTTGACGCCGCCGTCGCGAATCTTCGAGCCGGAGTCCGAATTGCCGGTCACGAAATAGATGTCGCCGTTTGTCCCGCCTGACGCCAGGCCATAGCCCGACATCCACACCGCGCTCAGAAAGAAATCGTCGGGCGACGTCGCAAGCTTGTCGGTCAATTCGTTGTTCGCAAGCGGCGTCAGCGTGCCCGTCTGCCAGCCGAGCACCCAGCCGCGGGAAATATCGTTCGCGGCGTCGCAGAAGCTCCCGAAGCCGGCATAGACATGGCCGTTGGCAAGCAACAACGCAGGCCGCTGGCGGGTAACGGCCGCGTCGAAATTGTATGTCTTGCCGCTGGAAAGCTTGCCCGAAGCCTTGACGACGACAGGCGTTACGAGGTCGGCCAGCGTCGACAGATCGAGCGCATGGAGCCTATAAACCGGCGTGGTGCCTTTGTCATAGTCATAGACCATGACGTACATCGTGCCGTTGCCGGCATCGATCACAGGCGTGCTGGTGATCCCGACATTCGGCCCGTTGTTGCTGCATTTGCCCGGCAATGCCGACATCGGTACCGGATTTCCGAAAGTCTTTTTCAGCAATACCTTCCCGCTATCCGCGTCGATGGCGTAAATCGAATTGCTCTCGGTCGCGACATAAACGACGTTATGTGTTCCGTGCCCGGCGATGGTTTGGCTCGTCATGATCAGCGGCTGCGCATCGACCTGATCGTTGAGAGGCGTGAAGCTGGTCATCTTGAAGGTCTTGCCGGTCGTGCCGGTGCGTTTGACGTGCGCAGGCGTCAGAACGGTCTCGGAGGAATTCCAGCCGGTTCGGTAATTGTCGTAATGATAGGTCGTGACGTTGACGCTTGCCGTGCCGGCCATCGCCGACGTGCCCGCGACGCAAATGGCTCCCGCCAGAGCCGCCACGCGCAACGAACCAAATCCGGGCAAGAAGCCTGCTTTCGACATTGGCGCGATCTCCTGTAAAACCGGGTCGAGACTACAAAATCGGCACTTTTCCGTCGAGTTGGTCGGACGAAAGGGATTGAAAATTCTGTGCCCCGCCGTTCGGTGGACCCGTTCAGAAATCGCCGCTGGGCTCTAAACGCTTCTTGCGGCCCGGCCGTTCCCACACCACTCCCGGAAATCCCTTGAGCGGCACGAGCTTCTCGCCGCGATAGGCCCAATCGGGGGCGTCTTCGATGCGGATGTGATAGCGCGGTTCGCGGCCCGTGCGCGTCTCGAACAGCGCGCGGGGGATGTTCACCATCTTCGGCGAATGGTGGCGATCGTAGAAGATGGGCGTGCCGCATTTGGCGCAAAACGTCCGCGCCGTTTTGGTCGCGTCATCTTCGAAGCGGGTGAGTATCGCGGTGCCCCTCACGATGCGCACGCGGCTTTTCCAACAACCCACATAGGTCGCGTAAGCCGCGCCATGCGCGCGACGGCTCGCATGCGAATGATCGTGCCAGGCCCAAAACGCCGGAGTCGCGATCTCGATCTTCACCGCGCCGCACAGGCATTGGCCGGTTGCTATGCCCGCGGGAGTTTTGCGCTTTTTCGAAGGTTCTTTCATGCACATTCCAGCAGCATTTTCCCTCTACCCCGAAGGGGGAGAGGGTCAGGGTGAGGGGGTCTCTACGCCGCAGGGAGTATAAAGTGTGATTCAAATTCGGCGAGACGTGCCTGTTTTCTCTTCGCGCGAAATTTTTGCAGCGCACTTTATGGTCGCGACCCCCACACCCAAGCCCACACCCCCAAATTGGGCGAGAGGGGAAATTAGGGAGTGATGCTAACCGCTACTCCGTCGAAATGATCGGCTCCCAGATTGTGCAGAAATGCTCTTTGCCGAAGGTGGTGAAGGCGCTGGGGCTGGCGGGGCCGGGCACCAGTTTCAGGACTTCGCCCTTGGTGCCGTAAGCCGGCCATTTTGGAACCGTCGCACCTTTGGCAGGGTTGCCGTTCTTCACGAAGTTGCCCCAGTAGCTCTGCATCGTCGCTTCCAGTTGCTGCTCGTCGGCGCTGAGGCTGTCGGTGAACGGAAAGAGGAACAGGAACTGCAATTCCGCGCCATGCTCCGATGCGGTCGCATAACCGTATTGATTGTTCGGCGCCGTGGTGACCGGCGGCTCAGCTAAAGTGGGCGGCGCGAGCGGGTCCTGGAATTCGTAGGCGTAGACGGTCGAGAAGCCGGCGAGATCGGTGGTGGCGTCCAGCGCGTTGCAGGCGAATTTGTGATCGGTGCCGATCTGCGCCAGGCCGGCGTCCGCCGTGGGCGCGCTGCCGGCGAGATATTGATCGGGATAGTCTGCAAGCTTGTAATCGGTGTTCGCGAGCGTCTTGTCGAAAGCCGTGGTGTTGTCGCCGGCCGGCACACCCTGGTTGGTGAGGAACAGATTGACTTCCTGCTGATAGGTGCACACCGCGCCGCTGCAAAAGCTGTTGGCGTTGGCGAGATCGTAATTGGCGGGTCCGCCGGCCGCGACGATCGTGCTGAAGCCTGCCGCGAAGGGGATTTCCCCCGGCTCGAAATAGCGGCCTTCATTGAGGTCGCTGCCGATCAACACGGGAATGTGGGGAAAGTCTCCGGCAGTGAGCGCCTGCTGCAATCCGTTGGGCACGATCAGCGTGCCGGTATCGGGCGCGATGCCGTATGCGCCGAACACGTTTGTCTGCGCGGTCAACAGTGTGGCCACGGTGGCGCCGTTCAGGCATTTGGCGATCTTGGCGGCCGGGCTGCTCGTCGTGAGCGACGCGCAGTTTATTCCGTCGACCGTGCCGGTGGCCGCGAGCACGGCATTGACGAAGGGATTGCCGTAGGCGGTTTCATAAGCCGCCTGCGTCGTAAGATTGTGAAGCTGGAACGCGCCGCTTTCGACGATGGCGCCGCGAAACAATCCGCTCGCTCCCGGAGAGACGAGGTTCAAGAGCACGCTCGAACCGCCCGCGGATTGCCCACCGACCGTCACCTTGCCCGGATCGCCGCCGAACGCCGCGATATTCTTCTTCACCCATTGCAGGGCAAATTGCTGATCCATCAGCCCGTAATCGCCCGCGTCGCCCACATTCTGGAACGAATTGGTCTTGGCGGCCGCGATGGCAGATTGCGCGAGAAAGCCCAGCGCGCCCAGGCGGTAATTGATCGTGACGGCGATAATATCGTTCGTGCCGACGAAGTTGACGGGAAAATATTCGACGCCGCTGCCGAGCTGCAGCTCGCCGCCGTGAATGAAGACATAGACCGGTAGCTTCGATGTGGGCGTCGCGGACGCGGGAACGAACACGTTGAGCGACAGGCAATCCTCGCTCTGCGGCAGCGTGTGCGTACCCACGACGACAGGCGAGCTCTGCGGACAGGCATCGACCGTCGCGTAGTCCTCCGCGTCGAAGGGACTCGTCAGTGCGGCGGCCTTCGCCGGCGGCATCCATCGTTTCTGGCTCGCATAGGGGATGCCGAAATATTCGTCGACATTCGCATTCGAAGGACTGACCGTGCCGTCGATCACGACGTCGCCGATATCGACGGTGGGACCGGCGGCTGCATTCGTCGCGCCGGCCGCGAGCGCAAGCCCCGCCAATAGTCCCACGATCCGAAGCTTCATTGTCGATTCCTCCGAGGCCGAAAATACGTCCTTCCCCCCGAATGCACGACGAAACGATACCATGGGCGAGGGTGGATTTCATTATCTGCGCGTAGCCAATCCCGCGGTCTGTGACGCCGATCACAGCGCCACGGGCACGCGATTTTCCGGCGGTTGAGTTCGGCGGCAAAGCCGCTCATATTTCCGCGCCATCGAGAACATGTTCCCATGCTGTTCAGCGACAGATATCTCTTCATCCACGCGCCGAAAACCGCGGGCATGTCCGTCACGAAATTCCTGATGGACAACACGCCGGACCCCGTCACCTTGACGGTTCCTCCCGGCCATGCCGCGAGCTCGCCGAAGCTCACTGTCATCGCAGGCAAGCGTCACGAGCGGCTCTCCGAAGCGGTGGAGATGCTGGCTACGCTGGGCCGCAAGCTCGAGGATTTCGAGACGATCATCTCGATAATGCGCAACCCCTACGATCTCGAAGTCTCTTATTATCATTACAAGCGATTGGGTCATCCGTGGGACAAGGGCAAGGCGCAGGACCTGGCGCTCGCGGGAGACTTCGCCGAGTTCGCGCGCAAGGCGCCTTATAACGGACGCAACCCCGCGCGCATCGAGGATTGGTACGAGATCGACGGCAAGCAACCGGCCAACCTGCAGATCCTGCGTTTCGAAAATCTGGAAACCGAGCTCAACGATCTGGTGGGCCGGATGCATCCCGTCGCCCGCAAGCTCGAGAAAAAGAACTTTACGAAGCACGCGCCTTTCATGAGCTACGTAACGTCGGAAGCCGAGCGGGCGATCTTTCGCAAATATCGCTGGATTTTCGACAACAATTTCTACCCGCGCGCGACCGTCGCGGCGGACGCCCGGTCGGGCTGAGAGGCGAGGTCGCTCCGGTCTTGCCGACCCTTGTACGCGCAAGGCGCAACGGTGAGATCCTCGGCGCGGAATTCGCGGCTTCTATTTTGGGAAGTGAACATCCCGGAGCCGTTCGAACTCCGAAAGAACATTGTTGACATCGCATTTCAGGCATCTGCCGCGGGGATAGATGTCGTGCGTATGCGGCAGCGCGCGCTTGAACTCGGCAATCTGGGTTGCCAGTTCGCCCATGCGCTGTTTTTGGGTCGGGGCCTCCCGCGGCTCCACGATGCGTTCACCGCTGAAATGTTGCGGCGCACCCTAGCGCGAGAGTCAAAAATCAGGACATTACATTCGCGTAAGGTCGTATTGCGGATCGGTTCGGAGCCACGGGCACCTGCTCGACCATTTTGTCAGGCATTGGGTGCTGACGGGCATGATCGGCAACAAACAAGTGACGCAAGATGTGACGAAAGCCGCGCGTTCCACAACGCGTTGAGCCGCCGCCCCACCGACGACAGCTGGACCACGAACATGGATCGGGATAGTGCCGGCAAGCTCACGCCGTTCGCGCGGACGGTGCGGGGGAAGTGAGCGCCTCGGTATCTTCAAGCGGTTGTCGGCTGCAGCGTTTCGGCGACCGCCGCGGGATTGCGGCCGATCACTTTCAGATAGGCGCGCGCCCCTTTGGTCATACGGTTTGCGGATTGAGATCGTCCGCATGTTTCCAGGTTCGGTATTCTGCCGGATGGGAATCCTATCGTGTTTTCTTCTTCTTTGCACGCTCGGCCAGTTCCTTCACGCGATATTTGGCGATGCGTCCGATCAATTCCGCGGGCACCGGTTCGGCGAGGGGGAAGCGGATCGTGCTTTTATTGATTGTTGCGGTTGCGAGACCCCTCTTGAAGAACGCGAGGAGTTTTGCCGATGCCGGATAGAGCGAAAAGTGTTTTTTCCAGGCCGCGAAAAAGATCACCGCTTCGCCGCGTAACTTATAAGTGGGCATGTTGTAGGAGATCGTCTCCTCGGCGCGCGGCAATGCCGCGCGAATGGCGGCGCGCACGCGATCCAGAGCGGCGCGCGCGGATTCCGGCTGGCCTGCGATATAGTCATCTACCGATTTGAATTTGGCCTGCGCCATGTGTCCTCCGTTTCGCCGCAAGGGGAGAGGATAAGGGATCGCGCCGCGCCGGTGAACAGACGCCGCGTCGAACGAGCGATGCTTGGGTTGCCGGAATCGACCCGGCCTTTCCATTGCGTTTGACCGATGCGCCGCCTTCCTCGCTTCCGGAGGCGTCGCAATAGCGCTATTGTGCGTTCCAATCCGGCGTGATTCAGGGGCGTTGGTTCGAATGGTTCACCGCGACGACCGGCTCGCGCGTATGGCTGCGTCACTCGCGTTCGCGGCGGTGATTGCAACCGCGTGCAGTTCCGCAACGCCGGTGCCGATGCCGGAACCGAGGCCGGACCTGCAGCAGAAATCCGAACCGGAGAGCCAGTTCGCGCGCGACGTGCTGGCGACGCACAATTCCGAGCGCGCCAGAGTGGGTGACCCGCCGCTCGTCTGGAGCGACACGCTGGCGCAACATGCCGCGGTGTGGGCGCAGCATCTGGCCCAACTCGGCCGGTTGGAACATTCCGCACTCTATCTTCGCCCCGGCGAAGGCGAAAACCTCTGGATGGGAACGGCGAACTATTTCAGCACGGACGCAAAGATCGAATATTGGACAAGGGAGCGCGCGGATTTCCGCTACGGCGAATTTCCGGACATCAGCGACAAGCTCCCTTGGAACGAGGTTGCCCACTACACGCAGATCGTCTGGCGGGACACCAAGACGGTCGGCTGCGCGACGGCCGTCAACGGTAAGCTGGAGGTCCTGGTCTGCCGCTACGGCCCTCCGGGAAACTGGATGGGCCGAAAGCCGTATTGAGCCGTTTGGTTGCGGCCAAGACGACCGACGCCATTGTCGTTGACGAAGAGTGCGCCGACCGGGAACGGTCAGGAAACTTCGCTTTCGAAGCCGAGCTGCTTGATATTATTGCCCCACGCGATCTTGACGACGGGCCTGATTTCGATCTCGAATTCGTCGCCGGCGTGCGATCGGATCACCGTTCCTAGAGCTGCAGTTTCTTCGGGCGACAGGGATTCCCGGCCTCCAATCTCGACCACGATATTTTTGAAATCGGTTTGCCTGATACGGAATTCGTCGAACCGCGCCACCGCGGCCAGTTCCTTGCCACGGACATAAAACGTGGAAACCCGTCCGCCGGGATGTTTGAGGAGCGATTTGGCGCGGCCATAGATATTCGTCAGCACGGGACCGTCATGTCCGCACGCACAATTCTCGCCGAGCGCTGCAACATCGCCGATGTCGTATCTGATGAACGGGGTTGCGTAAGAATGAAGGTGCGTGACCAGCACGCGACCGACGGCTTTTCCGTTCAGCTGCAGGCGGTCTTCGCCCGTGACCTCTACGATGACGTTGCTGGTTGCGATATGATAACTCCCGGCGATCGTTTCGCACTCCGAACCGATCAATCCGACTTCTTCCGACGAATAGCTTGACCGGACCGGTATGCCGATCGCGGAAAAAACGTCGCGGAGCCTGGGATCGAGCGCCTCTGCGACGGGAAGCAGCATTGCGGTCCCGGCGGCCGTGAAAAATTCGGGTTCGACGCTCTGCAGCATGACTTCGATGATGCGCGGTTGCGCGATCAGATAGCCGATTCGATCGCGCTCCAGCTCTTTGCAAAGAGCGGCAACATCCGGATTGAAATATTCGATCTGCTTGTTGGTTCCGGAGCGAACGAAATTCTCGAGCGGTCCAAGCCAATGGTGACTCTTTCGCGCGGTGACGTAACCGATTCTGCCGGGCACCGGCCGGGATTTCAGCCGGGTCCGGTTCAGAGCGAGATCGCGTCCCTCCATAAAATATTGCGCGACCGACCGCGCGAGATTGTACCTTGAATTTCTGTCCGAAATGAAAAATTGAACGGGTGTCCCGGACGACCCGGACGTCGCGTGTTTTGTCAGTTGGCCTGCTTCGTTGGACCGAATGAGCGCGCCTTCGGATTCGACCTGTTTGATCAAATCGGCTCTTGTGAAGACCGGGATATCGGAAAGGCGAACGGACTTGATGTTCGCAGTCCCGATCTTTTTTCTCCAGAACGCGGAGCGCTGGACGCAATAGGCCAGGAGATTTTGCAGCTGCTTCTGCTGCCAGTGCTCGCGCGCCGTGCGGCTTCCGGTTTCGATTGCAGCGAGTTCGACGACGGCGGACAGAAAATTATTGGTTTCCGGATCGACGAACGTCATCGGCTTTTCGCTGAAGGCTCTGTTCTTCAGCGGAATCAGCGAAAAGTCGAGGCGCATCTGCGTCACCCTGCATTGGACCATTGCACGAAGGATGGATCGGTTTCCACGTTTCGAATCCATTTGAAAAGTGCCGGGTGGGACCTTGTCCCAAATTCTTTGCCCTTCGTCGTTCTCCCACAGGTCGTCTTGAACGAAAGCTCTTGGATATCCGAATAGAGACTCGGACCCTTCGAGGAAGGTGTCGCGCGTGCACCCGGCGCCTCACTGCTGAGAGGCGGTGTGGGCCGTCCGCAAATTGTGGTTGTTGCCGAATTCGGCCCGGGCAATTTAGCCGGATCCGTTTGGGATCGAAACCGGCAGAAACGACCGATTTTCGTGGCATTTCACGAGCCGATGACCGCTTTATGACCGAGCTTTCCGCAATGTGGCAGGACTGCCACAAGAGATCGGGATTCCGGGCGGCTACCCCGGGACTCCACGAGAAATGGTTAAGACCTTCTGTTCGGCTCGCGGTCGTCGTCATACTATAGTGGCGGGGTAGTGTTTTATCGATCGAGGCCCCTGCTCGGTCCCTACGTCCCACGGGAGGATATAAAATGAAAATCCGGATGATGGCTCTAGCCGGCGTAGCAGCAGTAGCGCTGGCCGGCCCCGCATCGGCGAGCGATGCGACCGGCTGGTACGGCGACTTGTCAGGCGGCTGGGACAGCATGGGTGATTTCAAGGTCACCGACGTTACCCTTGGCGAGAGTGCGAACATCGGCACGAAAGACACCGCGTTGGTCACGGGTGCTTTCGGATACCGTTTTCAAGATCGCCTTCGCCTTGAGGGCGAGATCGGCTGGGACACGCATGGCGTCGAATCCAGCAGCTATACGGGAATCACCGGTGGCCACGCGCAGGTGACGTCGTTCCTTGCGAACGCGGCGTACGATGTTCCCCTATCGCAGCGGTGGGACTTCAGCTTCGGCGGCGGCGTCGGCGCGGGCCAGGTCAACTGGGAACTGACCGATCCAAGCGGTTCCATCAGTTCCACCCAGACCGGCTTCATGTGGCAGGGCTTTGCGGGAGTCGCCTATTCGCTTTCGAGCAATGTCGATCTGACATTGGACTTCCGCTATCGCCAGGTAAAAGTCAGCAAAGAGTATGTCGTTTGCGTCGACTGCGAGGGTTCTACGACCTTGAAAGTTACCGGTCTGAACGAAGAGGCCGTCATGGTCGGGATCAGGTGGTATCTCGAATCGGCGCCGCCTCCGCCGCCTCCGCCTCCGCCGGCTCCACTCCCGCCGCCGCCGGCTCCGATGGCGCCGCCGCCGATCAAGACCTTCGTCGTCTTCTTCGATTTCAACAAATCGGACCTGACGGCTGAAGCGCTTACCGTCGTGCAGGAGGCCGTGAAAGTCGCCAAGTCCAACGGCTTCGTGAAAGTGATGGTCACAGGCCACACCGACACGGTGGGTTCGGACAGCTACAACCAGGGCCTCTCGGTCCGTCGCGCAGAAACCGTCAAGGATGAAATGACGCGCGAAGGGATGGACGGCTCCACGATCTCGATCGAAGGCAAGAGCTTCCACGATCCGCTCGTGCCGACGGGACCGGATGTGCGCGAGCCGCAGAACCGGCGTGCCGTCATCGATCTGGGTGGTTGACCCGGAAATCGGTTATCGGAGTTGCGGAAAGGGCGGGCTTCGGCCCGCCCTTTTCATTTGCGCAAGAGGGGATTCCGGCGACAGCTACATCGTCGCAACGGCTTCAGAGCAGTTTCGTTGAGAGGGACTGCCGGCGAATTCACCTTGGCGAATAAGCCTGCATAGACCGCTCTCCCTGTTCATCTTCGATCGGCTGTCGGCAGTAGCGCTTTGGCGACCGCGGCGGCATTGCGGGCGATCACCTTCAGATAGGCGCGCGCGGCAGCGTCCGGTTCTTTGCGGCCCTGCTCCCAATCGCGCAAGGTCCCGAGCGGGATGTGAAACCTGGCCGCAAATTCTTCCTGCGACAGACGCAAGGCACGGCGGATTCCGCACACCTGCGGAATGCGTTTCATGTGCTTGAGTCTTCCGGGTGTTAATGGCTGCGCGTCGGGATCGCGAAGAGCGGCGGCGTGCCGCTCCTCTGCGGTCATCCCGTTGAACGGTCTCCAATCCTGCTTAGTCGCTTTCTTCGTGATATTTTCTTTGTTCATGAGGTTCGGCTCCTCGTGCCGAGATTATCCGTATCCGCTCGCCTCTCATCGTATAGACAACATAGAGTAAACCGTCTTTCGCCATGCCGATCGTCGCATATCTGTACTCGTCGTAATCTTCACTAGTGTCGATCCAGCCGAGTACGAAAGGATCGCGGAACACTTCGCAGGCCGTCTCGAACGTCACGCCATGGTCGCGAAAATTCCGCGCGGCCTTCGCATCGTCCCATTCGAATTCGTCATCCGTCATACTACTGCTAAGCCGTAGTCGTGTCAACCGCTTTAAGATTCCTCGTCCTTCAATAGCCGTGAAGCGAAACATTGTGGGGTTTTGTCGCGAAAGCGACGCGCAGCAACGGATCGGCAAGAATGTCTTACGTCCCCGGACTGATGCGCGTTCTTCGCGGTGCGAACGGGAGGTCTCCCAGAGCAATTGCGAGTGCGACCAGATAATTCGCGTTTGCAAGAAACACGAACAGCAGCGGCCAAACCCAGCGCGGCAAGATCCGCGCTCGGATTTCTCGTCGCCTGATTTTTTCGTTCCATCGTCCGGGCGTTCTGGCCGCGCCGATGGCTGCCGAGATTGTGCCGTAAAATATCATCTGCCCGGCGATAAGCTTCAGGTTCGGAAAAGGTGGAGGCCGTCCCGCATAAGCGAGCGCGACAGCGAGCCCAATCCCAACGAAAAGAACCAGGAAAAAGACAGCTCGTTTGGTCAGCGCGGCTCCTGTTCCTATGGCCTCGTTAAGCGTCTCCGTCGGCGGATCGAAAGGTCGAACGTCCGATAAATCGGCGGACGGCCATGGCAATCTATATATCGATTTAGGCGAGGCAAAATGAATGAGGCTCCAGCGTGCCAACTGGCCACCTTTGCACTGATTCATGTCCCTCAATAGTTGACCGCTGAAATGTGCACCGTTCCCCAGGAAATTCGGTCGCCACGGGATTTTTTCCTCGATACCGATTTCGTGAACACTCTTCGCGAAACGCTAATTTTCGCTGCATCAAGTATCTTGTCCTCAAGAAATGTTACCCTTTGCGCAAGCATTTTAGAGAATATCGGATGCGATTTCACTGCGGAAACGATTTTCTTGTCTTTCGTCCAGTTCCTCAGCACGGCTTCATAAAACGGTAGCCAGTGCTCTCCATAAAGGCCGCTTCGTCTGAATTGGGCTCGCCACGGCCAATTCGAAAGCGGGAACAACAATAGTCCTCGCTCATGAAGCATTCCTAGAACGGCGAACACAACGGAGTTCGGCACGCGGTCAAAAAGTTCCATAACCTCCTTATCCACAGGAATTCGAAGAACCCCGCTGATTACGAGTGCCCATGCCACTTCGTAATCGTGCCCATGCGATAGATGAGTTTGAATTGTCGCCGTAACCCACCGCTTAATCCTGGTTTTGATTTTTGTGTCGTCACAGAGCGACTGATTGTTGATCAGAAATTCCGCCACATGTGAAATGCATGACGGAAACTCTCGCGACAACCTAAAGAGAGCATCCACAATGATTCCAAAATTGCGCTCAATTCGAGAAAGTCGGGCGATACGCCTGCACGCGAATGTCGCTGGTTGGCCGGAGTTTGCATTGGCGCAAAAATGAAGCGTCATGTCGACCAAACGGTAGATATCGCTCTCCTGCGTCTTGCTGTTGCGATCTGCCACCCGCAACGACAAGAACTCGTGCTTCCAGCGCTCGTCTATTGGGTCGCGTGCGGACGCAATCGTCGTTTTCTCTTCATTTAATTGTAGATTGAAGCCCCAAAGTGCATCGCGAAGGGCTGAAAGCGCGCTTCGCGCTGAGGATTCTTCATTGAAGCCGATAGTGTAATCATCAACGAGTCGACACGACGGCTGACTGACAATCAAGTCCACTAACTTTTCATCTGACTCAACGCCGGCAAGTAATATCTCGGCGACAATTCTCGACGTGTCTGGCCCAACAGGTATTCCGAACGTTTCGCGCGATTGACAAGCTTGGAGTGCCATATCTAGCTTGTGTGACCAGTGTTTTTCCAGGCTTTTGCGATCATGTTGGAGCATGTGCTTGGTTTTCGATTTCCCAAGAACAGCCCAAGGTATCGAATGCGTATAGATCGTGTGGAAGAACCGAGAAATATCTGCCTTCAATATAAAATGACACTCCGAATAAATGTGTTGTCTTCTCGGACCCCAGCTCTCGAAGTGCAGTCCTGAAAATGCTCGGTGATCCTTTGGGGACTCGTCGGTTAAATAGAGAGAAATACCGCTTCCGCTTATTATTCGGCGTATGGCTACGCGATGTTCGGTGATTAGAAGAGATAATCTCAATTGCGAAAGGGGATGAACTAACGCGAAATTGCGGCGCCCCTTTGCGGCCACAGGGGCGGTAAACGTGTCGAATTGGGTCACAGTCTTGTTTCGAAGTATATTGTCGGCAATCAGATGCTGATATTCGTTCTTACAGAATTCGGCGAAATTCTTGCTCGTAATTGCCGGCGGGATTTCCTCGGGCAAGTAGGCGCTGCGGATTAGCGAATGGAGAAATATTGGTCGGGGTGAAATCCGCATTGGCCATTCGCTAAATCGATTGGGCTTGGGGGGCGTGAGGAATGCGATGACATTCGTTCACTACCATATTTGTGGTTACGTCGAAAGGAGCGTCAATTCTGCAAAACCTCGTAAACCTGTTCCGTCGAAAAATGTCTTTCACTTTCTACAAATACTTCCTCAGCTCCGACGAATACGGCCCATAGCCCGCGCGCGCGTAAATCTCGGCGGTGCGCGTGCTTTTCGTGAGCACGCCGATCATGATGTGGCCGAGGCCTTGTCGGCGGGCTTCGTTTTCGCACGCGGCGATCAGTGCGCGGCCGACGCCGCGGCTGCGCGCGGTCTCGGTTACGAACAGTTCGGCGATGTAGCCGTAAGTCCGCTCGGCCTCGACGACATAGAGCATGTTCTGCTCGACCGTGAAGACGGCCCAGCCGATGGCGATGCCGTCCTCCTCCGCCACGAAGATGCGTTCGCGCCGTGCGGCCACGCGCTTCAGGATTTCGGGCAGGAATTCCTCGGCCACTTGAGGGTCGAGCCTGCGGTCGGGTTCGAAGCCGTGCTCGTAATGCTGCGAGCCCATGATGAAGGCGAGGGCAGCTTGCTTGTCTCGGGCCGGATCGAAGTCGCGAAGGATCATGCGCACTTCTAAAGCGTTTTCGGATTGAACGGAATCGCCCCTCCTCCGAGCGCAGCGAGCGGGGAGGGCTTGGGTGGGGGCGAATAAGAGAGTCTTCGCGCGCGGACGCGCGTCCCCACCCTGACCCTCCCCACGCTCCGCTGTCGCTTCGCGGGGGAGGGGATTCCGGCGGCGGCAGGCCGGCGAAGTCCGCAAGGCCTTGAACATCGGGAACTCTGCGGTATAACCGAATAGGTGCAACATTAGAACCAATACGGTTGACAACGCCGCGGCCATGGTCTAAATCCCATGGCCGGAAATCCTGGAGATCCATGCCATGTCCGACGACAATTCCGCCGAAAATCCCGGTCGCTGGAAGAAAGGCCAGTCCGGCAATCCGAACGGCCGCCCGCCGGCCTCGAAGTGGGGCCTGGCGGATCTGGCCAAGCTGATGATGGACCAGCCGATTCTCATTGAGAGCGGGGGTGAAAAAGTTTCGGCGACGCGGATGCAGAAAGTGGTGATCGAACTCGTGGAGCGCGCCGACCAAGGCGATATGGCCAGCCTGCGGATATTGCTCGGCGAGCTCCGCCGCTGGGAGCGCGAAGAATGGCATTATGAGCGAATGGCCTTTCAGATGGCTGCGCGGGCGCAAGCCAAGCCGCCCGCCCGGCGCAAGGAAACGCCCACGCAGCGTCGTGCGCGCCAACTCCAGCGGGAACATGACGAGAAGTTCCTCCAGAAACATCCCGAATTTCGCGCGAGCTACGAAGAGAAATGGGCACGACAGGAGGCCGAAGCGAATGGCGAGGTTTATAAACAAAACATGAACACCGAGGAGAAGGAGGCCGGCGAGAAGGAAGAATGAGCGACCCGCACCTGTTATCGCCTGTTATGGTTTGGAAAAAGTCAGTCTTTCCCTGGAGATTTCGGCAAATAACAGGTGATTTTTTTTGCGAAGCGCTCGACGGTTTGACAAGGGAAAGATACATTTTGTCTAATATATTTGACTTTATGATCAAAATATCATACACAGAGTCGTATATTCTAGACACAGGGCTTTTCCTCATGCCGTTCCGCGAAAAGAGCGCCTGGATATCGGTTCTGTCGATGTCGGGCATCTATGGCTTCTATTTCTGGTCGGTGATCCACACGGCATCGCGCGCCGCCAGTTTCGGCGGACTGATCGGGACGATCGTCGCGCTGGTGGTGGTGCAGATCGTGCTGACGGTCGCCGCCGCCGTCTTCTCGCCCCGGGACGCGAAGGCGCCGCGCGACGAACGCGAGAAACTGATCGAGCTCCAGGCCACGCGCGTCGGCTATGCCGGGCTCGCGACGGGCGTCCTGCTGGCGTGCTTCTGCGGCGCGCTCAACCCGCCCATCGTCTTCAACCCGAATGCGTTGCTGTTCGTTCTCGTGAGCGCCGAAATCCTGCGTTGCGCCTGCCAGATCGTCCTGTACCGGCGGGGCGCCTGACATGGGTGCCATCCGCAACGAAATCCGGCGCCTGCGCTTCGAGCATGGGGAAATGACGCAACAGCAGCTCGCCGAAAAAATCGGCCTCACGCGGCAGACGGTGAACGCCATCGAGCAAGGCAAATACTCGCCGTCACTCGAAGCCGCCTTTCGAATCTCCGCCGTGTTCGGCCAACCGCTGGAGAGCGTCTTTCATTATTCGACGGAAGAGTGAAGGCAATGCTCGCTGCGAATACAGCAGCCTTACCGCGTGGCGTTGTGAATCTTGCCGCGCATCCACCGTTCGCCGCGGCCGATCTGCCTGCCGACGGGTTCCAACACATGGACTGCATCGGCAATGTCCGGCGTGTGCGCGAGTGCGTAGCGGCGCAGGCGCCGCGCGCGGGCCTCTTGGCCCGGCGGCTCGTATCCGGCCATCAGCGCAGCAAAAGACGCCGCACCGAGCACGAAGACGACGCCGAGCAGCGCCAGCGCACCCGTTGCGATCATCCGGCCGAACTGGGGACCACGCGCCGCTTTCGTTGCGCGGGTGCTTGTCTTCGCGGCCGCCTTCCGCCTCGTCGCGCGTGCGGCGCGGTGCGTGGGCGGGTGGGTGCCGTTGCTATGATTGGTTGTTTCTTTGCTGGCCATGATGGTTCTCGCTCAACGGCGCCGCAACAGCGCGCTTCCGATCAGGCAACCGAGGCCGAATCCCACGGCCAAACTGAGCCAGGGATGTTCCTCGATTTTCTGTTCGATCGTTTCCACGGCGCGACTGCTTTCGTCGGCGAGGCCGTCATAGAGATCGGCAAAACTGTCCTGAATGATTTCCAGGCCGCTCCGGCCTGCGTCTTCGAGATCGTCGTCGATTTGCTCGACACGATCGCCGATGCCGTCCATCGAACTCATGATTCGCTCCGCTTGCCACTCGGCCACGGAGCGATAACGCCCGTCCGTGCCGTTGGTTTCGCGCAATTGGCAGGTTGTTTTCTCACCCGCCCCTTGCGGGCGGGTCGAAAATGGATTCGCGCGCGAGCGCGAAGACAGTTTCGGGGCGGGGTAATGTTGATGGAGCACCCCGCCCCGAAATTCTCTTTTCGCTGTCGCTCAAAGACAATTTCGACCCGCCCGCAAGGGGCGGGTGGAATACATAGCTTGCGCTGCGCACCTACGCGGCTTGCGCGAGTTCTTCTTTCGAGACCGCAAGCTTCAGCATTGTCGCGTAGTTGGGCTGCGTTTCCATGCGCGGGCCGTAGCCCTTGGAGAGCAGCAGCGCATGCAGCTTCGGCAAATTGTAGCAGGGCACATACATCAAGAGATGATGGTCGACATGATAGTTGACCCAGTAGGGCGCCAGAATCGCGCGTTCCCACCACGAGGCATAGGTCGTGCGCGCGTTGCGGAACACGTCGTTGTCGTCGGGCACCACGGCATGTTCGGCGATGTTGCGCACGCGGGTGATCACCATGTGCCAGGTGATGAGCGGCAGGATCCAGAACATCAGATAATAATGCGGCTTGCCGAACGCCGTGAGGATCGCGAGCAGCACGAGATTGGCGATCACGGGTCCGCCCAGCTTGCGGCGGAAAATGGCGAAGCGCACGGCGAAAGGTTGTCCGGGTTTCCCGAGGCCCGCGCGAATCTGCGCGCGCCGCTGCTTGAATCCCGTCTGGCCCGTGATGTCGCGGATCATTTTGCGCACAAAGCTCGCGCGCGTGATCGGGAACGGCGCCGACAAGCCGATATCCGGATCGTCGGCTTGCTGGGTGCGGCGGTGATGCACGAGATGATAGGCGCGATAGGGAATCGTGTCGGTGAAGACGGGATAGGCCGCGAGCCATTGGCTCACGGAATCGTTCCATTTGCGTGTGCCCATCAGCACGCCGTGCGCCGCATCGTGCATGAGGATCGCGAGGCCCAGTTGCCGCGCCGCGATCAGCACGACAGCGATCACGAAGGTCAGCGGATTGGGCCACAGCGCAAACAGCGCCATCGAGGCGCCGATCACGACCCAGGCGTGCGCGATGCAAAGCAAGCCCTTCACATCCGAGCGCGACCGCACGCTCGCCAGTTCGGCGCGTGTGAAGGCAATCGTGGGATCGAAGCGCGTGACGTTCATGGTTCGATTATACGCGCGCGGCCGGGCCGATGCGAAGCGGTTTCATCCGCCGAAAATCCCCGCCTGCTGCAGGATCATCACGCCCATCCAGACGAAGCAGACGAGCTGCACGCCGTAGGCCGCAAATCGGAGGTTAATCGCCAGCGCCGAGCCGGAGAGGATGTGGATCACCGATTGCACTACCCGCGCGCAGACGACGATCACGGCCAGCCGGTTGAACATCAGGGTTTCGAGCCCGACCGCCCAGCCCGAGAGCACGATGGCCGCGAAGATCGGCAGGTTCTCGACCGTGTTCATATGGGCGCGGTTGATGCGCCAATAGGAGTCCGAACCGTGCGGCACGCCGGGGGTGAAGCTCGTGATCTTGGCATCGCCCTTGAGGACCGACAGCACGCGGTCTCCCCCCACCATCAGCACCAGCACGATCGCCCATAGCGCAAAGAAGACGAGAGCGACGATGGAATGCGGAACGGCATCTGCCGACATGGTTTCCTCCGAAATTATGGCGGCCCGGCGGGCCTGTCTTCAACGCATATAGCACGCCAGGACGAGCGCCGCTGCGATCAACAGGCCCGTGTCGCGATTGGCGCGGAACAGCCTGAGGCAGATATCGGGCTCGTTCACCCGCAAGGCCGCCAGCTGCCACACCAGATGGGCCGCCGCCGGCGCCAGCAGCAGCAGCGCGAGCGGCCCGAGTCCGGCCTCGAACGCGGCCATGCCGATCAACGCCATCGCCGCGATGTAGAACGCCGCGATCCATCCGCGCGATCCTTCGCCGAACAAGCGCGCGGTCGATTTCACGCCGATCAGTGCGTCGTCGTCCTTGTCCTGGTGGGCATAGATCGTGTCGTAGCCCAGGGTCCAGAAGAAGCAGCCGGCATAAAGCAGATAAGCGGACAGGGTGAGGCGGCCGGTGATGCTCGCGAATCCCACCAGCGCACCCCAGTTGAACGTGAGCCCGAGCCATGCCTGCGGCCACCAGGTCACGCGCTTCATGAATGGATAGATCGCGATCAGCACGAGCGACGCGGCGCCGAGCGCGACCGAAAAATGATTGAGCTGCAGCAGGACGCCGAGTCCGATCGCGCATTGAACGCCAAGGAATATCCACGCGCCTCTCACGCTCACCGCGCCGGACGGTATGGGCCGTCCGCGCGTGCGCGCCACGGCTGCGTCGATATCGCGGTCGACGATGTCGTTATAGGTGCAGCCCGCGCCGCGCATGACGAGCGCGCCGAGCGCAAACAATGCGAGCAGCCAAAGTCTCTGCGCGGGTTGCATCTCGGGGCCGTCGGCGAGCCCGAGCGCCAGTCCGAACACGCAAGGCAGGAACAAGAGCCAAGTGCCGATGGGCCGGTCGAGCCGCGCGAGCCGGAGCCAGGGCTGCACCGCGCGCGGCGCCCCATCCACCCAGCCATGCGGGATCGCGTCCGGCGTCGGGGCTTGCAGGTCGGAGGCCATGTCCCGAATGTGTCACGGTCTGGAGCAGTTGTCCTTGCGAAAAACCGGAAAGCTTCTTCTGAAGGTTGAATGAGCAGGCGGAATGGTTGGCAAGAAAGATACTCGCATCGTGCGGCGCGGCCCCCCTTCCGTCACGCGGCTGGCGCCGCGCGCCACCTTCCCCCGCAAGGGGGGAAGGTTAAGAAAGAAAAGTCGGCCGCGATTCCAAATTTCTAACCTTCACCCCTCGCGGGGGAAGGTGCCGAGCGCAGCGAGGCGGAAGGGGGGGCCGTCGAGCACGCGATGAGCGGCGACGAAGACTCCCTCACTTCACCCGGCGGCAAGGTGCGGCTTTATGTCGAGGCGGCACTTGGGGCTGGAGCGCATGTCGTGCCCGATGTGCAGCAGTCGCATTATCTGCTGCATGTGATGCGCGCGAAGGCGGGCGACCACGTTCAGCTGTTCAACGGACGCGACGGCGAATGGCTCGCGCGCATCGAAGATGTCACGCGGCGATCCTGCGCACTCGTCTGCGAACTGCAAACCGCGAAGCAGGCGGAAACGCCGGACCTCTGGCTCGTCTTCGCGCCGATCAAGAAAACGCCGGGCGATTACGTGGCGCAGAAAGCGACCGAACTTGGCGTGCGCGCGCTGTTGCCGGTGTACACGCATCGCACCATCGCGCGGAGGATCAATCTTGATCGCATGCGCGCCAACGCGATCGAGGCGGCCGAGCAATCGGGGCGACTCACCGTTCCCGAAATCCGCGAACCGCGCGATCTCGACAAGCTGCTCGCGCAATGGCCGCGCGAGCGCAGACTTATGTTCTGCGACGAGGCAGGTGACGCGCCACCGATCCGCGATGCGCTCGCCAACGCGTCTGACGGCCCCTGGGCCGTGCTCACCGGACCGGAAGGCGGTTTCGACGACAGCGAACGCGCCATGATCCGGGCGCTGCCTTTCGTCGTGCCCGTGACCTTGGGCAGCCGCATCCTGCGCGCCGATACGGCCGCGCTTGCGGCGCTTTCCGTCTGGCAGGCGATCAGGGGCGATTGGCGCTAGCCCTTGTCGGTTAAAGCGCGCGCGCTTACATAGTCGAAAGTTGAACGGCAGATTCAGGATTTACATACTGTACAAGGGTTATGCCCGGAAGGGCAGGAGGCGGGCATATGTCGATCCCCCAATCGGCCGGGGGCCCAATCGGATCGCGCGACGATCTCATCCGCCATCTCGCGGAGGGGTCGAAGCCGAAATCGGATTGGCGCATCGGCACCGAACACGAGAAGTTCGTCTACGACCTGCGCACCATGAAGCCGGTGGGCTATGAGGGCAAACCGGGCATTCGCGCGCTGCTGGAAGGCATGCGTCGCTTCGGCTGGGAGCCCGTTCTCGAAGGCGATTACATCATCGGCCTGACGCAGAACGGCGCCTCGATCAGCCTCGAGCCCGGCGGCCAGTTCGAGCTTTCCGGCGCGCCGCTTAAATCCGTCCACGAAACCTGCTCCGAAGTGAACACGCATCAGGAACAGGTGCGCGAGCTCGCCGACGAGATGGGCCTGGGCGTATTGGGGCTGGGCTATGCGCCGTCCTGGCGGCTCGACGAAGTGCCGCAAATGCCCAAGGGCCGCTACAACATCATGCGCAACTACATGCCCAAGGTGGGAGGCTACGGGCTCGAGATGATGTTCCGCACCTGCACCGTGCAGGTGAATCTCGATTTCTCCAGCGAAGCGGACATGGTCAAAAAATTCCGTGTCGGCCTCGCGCTGCAGCCCGTCGCCACGGCGCTGTTCGCGAATTCCCCGTTCCGCGAAGGCCGTCCGAACGGATTCCTTTCCTATCGCAGCCAGATATGGACCGACACCGACAATGCGCGCGCGGGCATGCTGCCTTTCGTGTTCGAGAGCGGCTTCGGCTTCGAGCGCTATGTCGATTACGCGCTCGATGTGCCGATGTATTTCGTCTATCGCCAGGGCAAATATATCGACGTGGCGGGCAAGAGCTTCCGCGATTTCCTCGCGGGCCGCATTCCCGAATTGAAGGGTATCGCGCCGACCATGGCCGATTGGGCCGATCATCTGACGACGATCTTCCCCGAAGTGCGACTGAAGAAATTTCTCGAAATGCGCGGCGCGGACGGCGGTTCGTGGCGGCGCATCTGCGGGCTGCCCGCGCTTTGGGTCGGTCTTTATTACGATCAGGTCGCACTCGATGCGGCGTGGGACATGGTGAAGGACTGGAGCGCGGAAGAGCGCCAGGCCATGCGCGATGCGGTGCCGACGCTCGCATTCAAGACGCCGTTCCGCGGCCGCACCGTGGGCGATCTCGCACGCGAGATGCTGGAGATTTCGTCGGCGGGCCTGCGCCGCCGGGCCAGGGAAGATTCCATCGGCACGACGGAAGAAGGCTTCCTGCAGCCGCTGATCGAACTGGTCGAGCGCGGCTATACCCGCGCCGAAGAATTGCTGCGCCACTTCGAAACCGATTGGCAGCGTGACATGGCGTTGCTGTTCCGGGACTACAATTTTCTCTGAAGCGGACGATGCGCAATTCGTCCCGCACGTCTCGCGACAATGGAACGCGACTGGCGGCGCTGGGCGATCGCCGCGCGTTCGTCGCCTGCGATCCGCGTCTGGTGACCGACCTGCATCGGCGCGAGCTGATCGACGCGGCGATTGCCGCGCGGCGCTGCTGGATCGCGGAGCGCGGCGGAAATGTCGTGGGCTACGGCGTGCTGACGCGGAATTTTTTCGACCGCGATTTCATCGAGCTCCTGTTCGTCGCGGAGACCGCGCGCCGCTTGGGCGCGGGAGGCGCAATCCTCGAGGCCGTCGAGCGCGCCTGCCGCGAAGACCGCGTGTTCACTTCGACCAACGAGTCGAACGCAGCCATGCGCGCGCTTTTGGCCAAGCGCGGCTACTGCGACAGCGGCCGGATCGAGAATCTCGATCCGGCCGATCCCGAACTCGTCTTCGTCAAATTCTTAAGCGGTTAGCGCCGGCGCGATACGAAAATGAGTATCAGGCCCAGGAGGGCCGTTGCCGCGCCGTAATACTCCCAATGCTTATCGCCGATCATGAAGCTCGGATGCATGCCGTGCGGCGTCCAGGTGATGTATCCCATCCCCTGACCGGCCCAGACGACACCCGCGATGAGAAGAAGTACTCCCAATATCAATAGAAGCGTGCGCATCGAAATCCCCCTGTTGGTGCGCCCACTATAGCATTATTTTACCTTGGGGCGACGCTCGGATCCCTGGCGGGCGAGCATCCAGCCGGGATATTCGCCCGGCAGCGCGCTCACCTCGTCGAGTCTGGCGATTTCCTCAGTGGAAAGCGCCAGATTTGCCGCTTCAAGATTGTCATCCAGCTGCTCAGGCGTTTTCGCACCGATTATGACAGTTGTGACAAACGGCTTGGCCAGGATCCAGGCCAGCGCCACCCGCGCCACCGACACGCCTTTCGCATCTGCGATCTCCCGCATGGCCGCGACGCAGGCCCAGGCGCGGTCCTTGTTCACCGGCGGGAAATCGAACGCCGTGCGGCGTGCGTCCTCGGGTCCGTTGCTGCCCGGTCCGAACTTGCCGGAGAGCAATCCTCCTGCGAGCGGGCTCCAGACCATCAGCCCCATTTTCTGGTCGGTGAGCAGCGGCACGATCTCGCGTTCGAGGTCGCGGCCCGCGATCGAATAATAGGCCTGCAGGGTTTCGAAGCGCGCCAGCCCACGGTGCTCGGCAATGCCCAGCGCCTTCATGATCTTCCACGCCTGCCAATTGGAGCAGCCGACATAGCGAACGAGTCCGCGCGACACCAGATCGTCGAGCGCGCGGACGGTTTCCTCGACGGGCGTGACGGGGTCCTGCGCGTGGATCTGATAGAGGTCGATGTGATCGAGCTGCAGCCGCTCGAGGCTGCGCGCGACGGAGTCCATGATATGTCCGCGCGAGGCGCCGATATCGTTCGGTCCCTTGCCGACCCGGCCATAGCATTTGGTCGCGATCACCACGTCGGAGCGTTTGACGCCGCTTTCCTTGAGCGCATGACCGACCAGCATTTCTGAGCGGCCTTCGGAATAGACGTCGGCCGTGTCGATAAAATTGACGCCGGCTTCGAGCGCGCGGGTGATGAGGCCCGTCACCGCGGGCTGTTCGAGCGCGCCGACCACCTTCCACATGCCCTGGCCGCCGAACGTCATCGCGCCAAGACAGATTTCGGAAACGAAAAGACCCGTATTGCCCAGCTGGTTGTAGCGCATGGAATTCCTCCCGATATCAAGCCGGCGCTATCGTAATCTCCGGCCATGACGCTTTCCAGCGCTCGGCTTTGGCATAATAGAGATCGGCCCGGAAATTTGCGGTGACGTTCGGACGCACGATCAGGTCCGCGAGGTCGTCGAAACCCCGCGGGGCATAGATTTCGTAAGCGTCGCCGTTCGCGCGAATACCCACTTGCGCATTGTGCATAAGAAACCGGTCGATGCCGTCTGTCGCGCGCGACAGAGGCGGGTAGGCCGCGCCGAACTTCTGCGAGTACCACAGATGCACCCGCGCCTGATTGCGGATTTCAATGTCCGCCGCAACATCCGCAAACGCATCCCGCACGCGACGAATGACGGCATCCTCGGCGGCCCAGGAATCGTCGGGGTCGAAATAGAAGAGGTCGTAATCCCTGATCCCGCAAGTCACGGGACGGCCGGTCAACACGTTCCAGACGGTCTGGAACAGCGCACCCGAGACAAGCCACGCATCCGGCAGTCCAAGCGCGGGCAGGTGGTCCAGAATCGTGCGATTAATGGGGTTGGACAGAACCGCCGCGATGAAATCGACATCTGTCACGACCGCACGAGTCCGCGGGAAGGACGAAGACGCATGGGATATGTGACTGCCATCGGTCTGGGGGCTGCGTTCTGCACGACCATCGCGTTCCTGCCGCAAGCGATCAAGACTTGGCGCACGCGCTCCACAAAAGACATTTCGCTGGGGATGTTACTGATCTTCTCGCTCGGGATTGCGCTGTGGCTGGTCTACGGGCTCTTGCAGCACGACCTTCGCCTGAGCGCCGCCAACGGCATCACGCTGGTCCTGGCGCTGACGATTCTCGGATTTAAAATCTGCCACGGTTAGCGGCCCGCCGCCCTACCAAGACCGATATTTCTCGCTCCATATCCCGTACTTGGCGATGAACCGGTTGTAGGACTCAATTGCTTCCCGGTGTTCCTCCTGAAACTGCCGGTCCCGCTCGGCCTGAGGTTCACGCTGCCCGCCTTCGTTTGAACTCATCTCGGATTTCTTGCCCATGCGCATCAAGCCGCCGTGCCGCCGACCGTGAGCCCATCCATCCGCAGGGTCGGCTGGCCGACGCCGACGGGAACCGATTGTCCGTTCTTGCCGCAGGTGCCGATGCCGCTGTCGAGTTTCATGTCGTTGCCGATCATGCTGACGCGGGTCATCGCTTCCGGGCCGTTGCCGATCAAGGTCGCACCTTTGATGGGCGCACCCACTTTGCCGTTCTCGACCAGATAGGCTTCGGTGCAGGAGAACACGAACTTGCCCGAGGTGATGTCGACCTGACCGCCGCCGAAATTCACAGCATAGATTCCCTTCTTGACGCTCGCAAGGATTTCCTCCGGCGCTTTGTCGCCGGCGAGCATGTAGGTGTTGGTCATGCGCGGCATGATCGAATGCGCAAATGACTCGCGGCGGCCGTTTCCCGTCGGCGCCACGCCCATCAGCCGCGCGTTCTGGCGATCCTGCATATAGCCTTTAAGAATTCCGTCTTCGATCAGAACGGTGCGGCTCGTGGGCGTGCCTTCGTCGTCGATGGAAAGCGAACCGCGCCGTCCACCGATGGTGCCGTCGTCGACAACGGTCACACCCGGAGATGCGACGCGCTCGCCGAGCAACCCTGCGAAAGCCGACGTCTTCTTGCGATTGAAATCGCCTTCGAGCCCGTGGCCGACCGCTTCATGCAACAGAATGCCGGGCCAGCCCGGACCCAGCACAACAGTCGTCTCGCCTGCTGGAGCCGGGATGGATTCAAGATTGACCAGCGCTTGGCGCAACGCCTCGTCGATCGCGTTCTGCCAATAGATGGGATCAAGATAGGTGTCGTAGCCGCTGCGTCCGCCGCCGCCGAAACTGCCGGACTCCTGGCGGCCGTTTTGCTCCGCCACGACCGACACACCGATTCGCACCAACGGTCGGATGTCGCGATAGATTTCGCCGCCCGGACGAACGATCTCCACCGTCTGCCATTCGCCGGACAGCGAGCAGGACACCTGCCGCACGCGCGGATCCTTCGCGCGCGCATACGCATTCATCTCCTCCAGCAGCTTTATCTTAGTTTCGAAAGCTGCGGAGTGAAGCGGGTCGATATCGCTGTACAGCTTTATGTTAGTACGCGCGGGCGGAGGCGCCACGACGCCGGAATAGCCCTGCGTCACGGCGCGCACGGTCTGACCCGCGCGGCGGATTGCCGCTTCGGACAGTTCCGACGCATGCGCATATCCGGTCGCTTCGCCTGCCACGGCGCGCAGGCCGAAGCCCTGCGTGGTGTCGAATGTCGCGGCCTTCAGACGGCCGTCGTCGAAGACGAAACTCTCGCTCTGGCGGTACTCCAGAAACAGCTCGCCATCGTCTGAATCCCTCAGGGATTCGTCGACCAGAGACTGCACATTGGCGCGGTCGAGTCCGGCTCTTTCGAAGAAGCCTTCGTCTGTCTTTGGCATGGTACGAATCTCCGGTCGTTCGGTGCATATATAGTGACCGATGGCGCAAGACGGGTCACTTCGGGGTCGGTTTTGCAGCCGTCAGTGGCATACTGTCGCAATGACTTCAGTGGCTTAGCTCCCCTAAATCCCGCTGTCGAATCTTCAAGGCAGCGGGGGCCGTTTGGGGCCGCCCGCGAACCGTCTTTCGAGGTCGCCGGATGCTACGCAAGAAATTGGGACTGGGTGCCGGCGCTCTGGCGGGCCTGTTCGCTTCGGCGGGGAGCGCTTTGGCGCTCCCTTATAACTGGCAGACCGGGTTTCAGCCCGCCGTGACTCCGGTCATGGCGCGGATCGAGGAATTTCACACCTTCGTTCTCTACATCATCACGTTGGTGACGCTCTTCGTTCTGGTGCTGCTCGTCTGGATCATCATCCGATATAACAAGCGGGCCAATCCGGTTCCAAGCAAGGTCAGCCACAATACGTTGCTAGAAGTAATTTGGACCGTGCTTCCCGTGGTCATTCTCGTCGTGATCGCGATCCCGTCCTTCAAGCTCCTTTACTACGAAGCCGACATTCCGCCTTCCGACGTGACGATCAAGGCGATCGGCAAGCAGTGGTACTGGACCTACGAGTACCAGACGAACGGCGATTTCCAGTTCGACTCGCTTGGGCTTTCCGACGACAAGGCGAAAGCGGCCAATGAGCCTCGCCTGCTCGGGGTCGACAATGTCGTCGTTGTTCCGGTGAACAAAGTCATCCGCGTTGTAACCACCGGCGCCGATGTGATTCATTCTTGGGCCGTGCCTCAGTTCGGCGTGAAGATGGACGCCGTGCCCGGTCGCTTGAATGAAACCTGGTTCGAGGCCACCCAGGAAGGCACGTTTTACGGCCAGTGTTCCGAACTGTGCGGCGCCCATCACGCTTTCATGCCGATCGAAGTGAAAGTCGTTTCGCAATCGGCTTTCGAAGCCTGGGCCGCCTCCGCGAAGAAGAAATTCGCTGCCGCCGACGAGCCGGCGCCTGCGCCGACGCGCGTCGCCGCGCTCACGAAATAACGAGGATCAAGCCATATGGCCGACATCGCACACGCGCCCGCGGATCATCCCACCGGCTGGCGGCGTTACGTCTACTCCACGAACCACAAGGACATCGGAACGATGTACTTGATCTTCGCGATCTGCGCGGGGCTCGTGGGCGGTTTCCTGTCGATGATGATGCGCTTGAATCTGATGTATCCGGGCCATCTGATTTTCAAGGATCCGCATACGTTCAACGTGTTCGTCACGGGTCACGGGTTGATCATGGTGTTCTTCATGATCATGCCGGCGATGATCGGCGGTTTCGGCAACTGGCTGGTGCCGCTGATGATCGGCGCGCCGGACATGGCGTTCCCGCGCATGAACAACATCTCGTTCTGGCTGCTACCGTTCTCGTTCTCGTTTCTCATCATTTCCATGTTCGTCGAGGGCGACTCCGGCGGCATGGGCGTTGGTGGCGGCTGGACGATCTATGCACCGTTGTCGACCACCGGTTCGCCAGGTCCCGCCATGGACTTCGCAATCTTCTCGCTGCATCTGGCGGGCGCGTCCTCGATCCTCGGCGCGATCAACTTCATCACCACGATCTTCAACATGCGCGCGCCGGGAATGACCCTGCACAAGATGCCGCTGTTCGTATGGTCGATCCTCGTAACGGCGTTCCTGCTGCTTCTGTCGATGCCGGTTCTGGCAGGCGCGATCACCATGCTCCTGACCGACCGCCATTTCGGCACGAGCTTCTTCAACGCGGCCGGCGGCGGCGATCCCATCCTGTTCCAGCATCTGTTCTGGTTCTTCGGCCACCCCGAGGTTTACATCCTGATCCTTCCGGGCTTCGGCATGATCAGCCACGTGATCTCGACCTTCTCCAAGCGGCCCATATTCGGCTATCTCGGTATGGCCTATGCGATGGTGGCGATCGGCTTCATCGGATTCCTGGTCTGGGCGCATCACATGTACACGGTGGGCCTGTCGGTCGACACGAAGGCTTACTTCGTATTCGCGACGATGGTCATCGCGGTTCCCACCGGCATCAAAATATTCTCGTGGGTCGCCACGATGTGGGGCGGTTCGATCGAGTTCAAGACTCCGATGTTGTGGGCGGTCGGTTTCGTCTTTCTGTTTACCGTCGGGGGTGTGACCGGCGTCGTGCTCGCCAATGCCGGCGTCGATGTCGTGCTGCAGGACACCTATTACGTCGTGGCGCATTTCCACTACGTGTTGTCATTAGGCGCGGTGTTCGCGATCTTTGCAGGCTGGTATTTCTGGTTCCCGAAAATCACCGGCTACACCTACAACGAGTTTCTCGGAAAGCTGCATTTCTGGGTCACCTTCATCGGCGTGAACGTCGCTTTTTTCCCGATGCACTTTCTGGGGCTGGCCGGCATGCCGCGCCGCGTCGCCGATTACCCGGACGCCTATGCGGGCTGGAACTATGTGGCGTCGATCGGTGCGTTTATTGCCGGCTTCGGCGTGCTGATCTTCCTGGTCGCGATGGCGGAAGCGTTCGTCGCGAAGCGCCGGGCAGGCGACAACCCGTGGGGCATCGGGGCAACCACGCTCGAATGGACTCTTCCGTCGCCGCCGCCGTTCCACACCTATAACGAACTGCCGCGGATCACCTGAGGCACTATGGCGACGGTCGAGACATTCACCGACGGTTCAAGGATCGCAACGGTCGGCGATTTCTTCGCGCTTCTGAAGCCGCGCGTGATGTCGCTTGTCGTCTTCACGGCGCTTGCCGGCATCGTGGTGGCTCCCGGAACGATCGGTCCGGTGGCGGCGTTCACGGCGCTTCTGTGCATCGCGGTGGGCGCAGGTGCATCCGGCGCACTCAATATGGCCTATGACTCCGACATCGACGGACGCATGTCGCGCACGGCGACGCGACCCATTCCCATGGGACATCTCTCGCGCGGCGATGCGCTCGGCTTCGGCTGGTCGTTGTCGATCGGTTCCGTTGCCCTGATGGGTCTGTTCTTCAACTTCCTGGCGGCGGGACTGCTTGCGTTCACGATTCTCTTCTATGTCGGCGTCTACACGCTCTGGCTCAAGCGCCGCACGGCCCAGAACATCGTTATCGGTGGCTTGGCGGGCGCGCTGCCTCCCGCCATCGGTTGGGTGGCCGTGACGGGAAACCTCAGTCTCGCGCCGTTGGTCCTCGTCCTCATCACCTTCCTGTGGACGCCGGCGCATTTCTGGGCGCTTGCGCTCTATCGTTCCGACGATTACGCGCGCGTGAACGTACCGATGATGCCCGTGGTCAAAGGCAAGGCGTCGACGCGGCGGCAGATTCTGGCCTATGCGATCGCGACATTCGTGGCGGGACTTTTGCCGGCTGTTATCGGCCTGGGCGGCCCGCTCTATCTCGGGGCCGCGGTGCTCGTGGGCCTCTGGTTCGTGATTCAGGCAGGGCTCGTGCTGCGCGAGCGGGACGAGGTGCAGGAGCCCGCGGCGCGGCGTCTGTTCGTGGTGTCGATCTTCTATCTCTTCGTTCTGTTTGCCGCGCTGATCTGCGAACATATCGTCGGCATTGCGCCGCTCCACGTCGCGTCCCTCGGGATGTGGATGTGAGGCGATGGATGAGGACGAACAGCGCAATGCGCGCGAGCGACGGAAGCGGAACATCGCGATCGGTCTCGCGCTGGTAGGCCTGGTGGTTTTGTTTTTCGTAATGACCATGGTCCGGCTCAAGGGCCACGTGTTCGATTGGACAAGTTGATGAGGCGGAACGGCAATGGCGCATAGCGAAGTCAAGCACGACTACCATCTGGTCGATCCGAGCGGCTGGCCCATCGTCGGGTCCATCGGCGCCGGCACGATGCTGATCGGCGCCATATTCTGGATGAACGGCAGCTATTCGGCCTTTCACGGACTGGCCGGACAGCCCTGGATCTTCATCGTCGGCTTCGTGCTCGTGCTCTACACGATGGCCGGCTGGTGGCGCGACGTGATCGCGGAGTCGGTGGTGCGCGGCGACCACACGCCTGTCGTCAAGCTGGGCTTGCGCTTCGGGATGGTACTGTTCATCGCCTCGGAAGTGATGTTTTTCGTCGCGTGGTTCTGGGCCTTCTTCAACAGCGCGTTGTTCCCGCACGACGTTTCGATCGGCACCTGGCCGCCGAACGGAATCGTCACGCTCGATCCCTGGCATTTTCCCCTGCTGAACACGCTCCTGCTTCTCACCTCCGCGACGACGGTGACCTGGGCGCATCACGCGCTCCAGCACGGCGACCGCAAGGGTGCGATTCAGGGATTGCTGCTGACCGTGGCGCTCGGCGCGTCGTTTACGCTCACGCAGGCTTATGAATATACCCACGCGCCGTTCAACTTCGGCTTCCACCATCTGCCGCTGATCCCGTTCACCGATCCGGCCCATATTTCGCTCTCGGTCGGCGCCGGAAACTTCGACGCGATCTATGGCTCGACCTTCTTCATGGCGACCGGCTTCCACGGCTTCCACGTTATCGTAGGAACCATATTCCTGACCGTCTGCCTGTTCCGCGCAATCGCGGGCCAGTTCACACCCGAGCGCCACTTCGGCTTCGAGGCGGCGGCGTGGTACTGGCACTTCGTCGACGTGGTGTGGCTGTTCCTGTTCTCGTTCATCTATGTGTGGGGTCAGGGGCCCATCAGCGCCGCGTGACCGGGCAAGGCGCCGAGCCGAGCACAATCCGCGCGAGCCTTCTGGGCCTGTGTCCGCGATGCGGCAAAGGCAAGCTGTTTGCCGGCTATTTGACCGTCGCTACGCGTTGCACGTCCTGCGGACTTGAATATGCGGGTTTCGATGCGGGCGACGGTCCGGCCGTCTTCGTCATCCTGATCGTCGGGGCCATCGTGGCAGGCGGCGCGCTGATCGTGGAAGCCAAGTTCAGCCCACCCTATTGGGTGCACGCCGTGATTTGGCTGCCACTGATCGTGATCCTCACCGTTTCGCTGTTGCGCCTAATGAAGGCATTTCTGCTGGTGCAGCAATACAAGCACCAGGCTCATGAAGGGCGGCGCGTGGATTAGTTTCCGCAGTCGCAAATTGAAATTCGTTCCATCTTCATGTGTCATGGCCCGCGAAATGCGGGCCACCCAGGTGACGCATCTCTGTACTGGAAGGAAAAGCGACGGATTGAGCCTCATTTGCAAAATAAACTGGTTTCACCTGGGCGGCCCGCTGTGGCGGGCCGTGACAACAAAAGAGGTGATGAATCGAGAGCAGCAGGACAGCAACGCGTCGTGCAGATCATGAAACTATTCTTTCGTCCCATTCCCGTTCTCACGTTGTGCTTCCTGCCGGCGTTCGCGATGCTCGTGGCGTTGGGCGTGTGGCAGCTCGAGCGGCTGCAATGGAAGCTCGGACTCATCGACGAGATGACGCGCAATCTGAGTGCGCCGCCCATTCCCATCGACCGCGCGCTCGCGATGCAGGCGAAAGATGCTCAATACCGGCACGTGTCGCTCGCCGGCCGCTTCGACAATTCCAAGGAAACTTACATTTACACCACTGCATCGAACGGCGCGCCCGTCTATCACATCGTCACGCCGTTCACGCTCGACGACGGACGCGTGTTTCTCGTCGACCGAGGGCTCGTGCCTCCGGCGCTTCGCGCGCCTGCAACACGCAGGGCGGGCGAGCTGGAAGGCGAGCGCAACATCGCGGGCATCTGGCGCACGCCGGATGCGCCAGGCGTCTTTACGCCGTCGCCGGATCTCGCTCATCGCATCTGGTATTCGCGCGACCTGAAGGGCATTGCCAAAGCCGACGGGATCGTGTCGGCGGCGCCTGTCGTCATTGAGGCCGATGCCGCTCCCAACCCGGGCGGCTGGCCGAAGGGCGGGCAGACCGTGGTCGATCTGCCGAACGACCACCTGCAATATGCGATCACATGGTTTGCGCTCGCCGCCGGTCTCATATTCGTTTATCTCGCCTATCATCGGGCGCAGGGACGGCTCGGAATGCCGCCATAGATCGATGCGTTACATCAGCACGCGCGGGAAAGCGCCGCCGCAATCATTCGAGGATGTCCTGCTCGCGGGTCTCGCACCCGATGGCGGGCTGTTCCTGCCCGACGCATGGCCGCAAATCGGCGCCGATGAAATCGCGAGCTTCTCGGGCCTACCTTATGCGGAGGTCGCGTTTCGGATCCTGTCGCGGTTTGCCGGCGAATCTTTTTCCGCAAGCGAACTGAAGGCCGATATCGACGCAGCTTATGCCGCGTTCGACGAACCCTCGATCGCACCTCTGGTCGAGATCGGTCCCAATCTGTTCCTGCTCGAGTTGTTTCACGGTCCCACGCTCGCCTTCAAGGACATTGCGATGCAGGTGCTGGGGCGGCTCTTCGCCCGCGCACTCGCCAGGCGCGGCGCCACGGCGACGGTGGTTGCGGCCACTTCGGGCGATACGGGCTCGGCCGCGATTGCAGCACTCGGCGGCCTGCCCGGCATCGAACTATTCGTGATCCATCCGAAGGGTCGCGTGAGCGAAGTCCAGCGCCGCCAGATGACGACGGATGCCCACGCGAATGTGCACAACATCGCGCTGGAAGGCAGCTTCGACGACGCGCAGGCGATTGTGAAGGATCTGTTCGCCGACACGCAATTTTCCCATGCCGTTCACCTGACGGCCGTCAACTCGATCAACTTCGTGCGCATCGCGGCGCAATGCGTTTATTACTTCACGGCGGCGGCGCAGCTTCGCGCGGCGCCCGTCTTCGTCGTGCCCACGGGAAATTTCGGCGACGTGTTTGCCGGCGAGGCCGCGATGCGGATGGGACTCGGCATCGAAAAGCTCGTCGTCGCCACCAATGCGAACGACATTCTGGCGCGCGTGCTCAACGAAGGGATTTACGCGTCCGGAGCGGCGCAGGCGACATTGAGCCCGTCGATGGATATCCAGGTCGCGAGCAATTTCGAACGTGCATTGTTCGAAGCCTCGGGCCGCGACGCGGTCTGGACGGAGAAGGCGATGGGGGAGTTCTCGCGGACGCGCAGCCTGAAAATCCCCGAGCCGATCCTGCGGGACCTCCGCAGCCGCTATGAGGCCCAGCGAAGCGGCGACACCGAGACCTTGGCCGCGATCTCCGAAACCCATGCCCGGACAGGCCGTTTGGTCGACCCCCATACTGCCGTGGGGTTGGCAGCTGCCGCCAGGATTGCGTCAAAGGCGCGGGGGCCGATTGTCGTTTTGTCGACCGCCCATCCCGCAAAATTCCCGGAATCCGTGGCTCGGGCGACGGGCCTGACGCCCCCCTTGCCGCCGCGGCTCAAGGGCCTCTATGAGGGGGTAGAGCGCGTGACCGTTCTTCCCCATGACGGGGCCCAGGTCCGCGCCTTTATCGAGGCCCGATCGGCGCATTCATGAACATCGAAATATCAAGACTTTCCAATGGGTTGACTATCGTCACCGATCCCATGCCACAGCTGCAAAGCGTGGCAATGGGGATGTGGGTGAATTGTGGAGGACGCCATGAGACGGCCGGCATCATGGGTGTATCCCACATGCTCGAACACATGGCGTTCAAGGGCACAAAACGCCGGAGCGCGCGCGACATCGCGGTGGAGATTGAAGCCGTCGGGGGCTTCCTGAACGCGTATACGAGCCGCGAGCAAACCGCCTTTCATGCGCGAGTCCTGAAAGCCGATGTGCCGCTCGGCATCGACCTCCTTGCCGACATCCTGACCGCGCCTGCCTTCGAGCAGAGCGAGTTGGAGCGCGAACGCCAGGTGGTGCTGCAGGAGATCGGTCAGGCGCGCGATACGCCGGACGACATCGTGTTCGATCATCTGCAATCCGCCGCCTATCCCGATCAGCCGATGGGTTGGCCGATCCTCGGCAGCGAGCAGACTGTCAGCGCTTTCACGCAGGACGATCTCCGAGCCTATATGGGCGCGAACTATCGCGCCGGCGGCATGACGTTCATCGCCTCCGGTGCGGTCGAACATGCTGCGGTCGTGGAGTTGGTGGAGCAGCATTTCGAGGGGCTTGTTACCGGTCCGGCGCCACGCGCTCTGCCGGCACGCTATGTCGGCTCGGATCTGCGCGTCGAAGAAGATCTCGAACAGATCCATGCGACCTACGCGTTTCCCGGCGTGGCGAGCGACGATCCGGACATTTACACGGCGCAGGTTTATGCGACGGCTCTGGGTGGCGGCATGTCTTCGCGGCTGTTTCAGGAGGCGCGCGAAAATCGCGGCCTTTGCTATTCGATCTACGCGTTCGCGCAAGCCTCCACCGACGCCGGCACAATCGGCGTCTATGCCGGCACGGGCGACGGGGAAGCGGCAGAGATCTCCGCCGTCATCGCCGGCGAAATGGCCGCACTCGCGCAAGGCGCGACCGAGACCGAAGTGGCGCGCGCCAAGGCGCAGATGAAATCGGGGATGCTGATGGGCCTCGAACGTCCGTCGTCGCGCACCGAACAGATCGCGGCAAATCTTCTTGCCCATGGCCGCGTGCTTTCGGTCGAGGAAATGACGGCGAAGCTCGATGCGGTCGATGCCGAAGCGGTGCGCCGGTTCGGCGATAGGCTGATGTCCTGCGGCAGTCCGGCCATGGCTGCGGTCGGCCCCGTCAAGCGGCTCGAGAGTTACGAGGTCTTTGCGGCCCGCTTTGGAGCGGGTTTGTCCCGTCGCGCGGCCGAATGAATTCGGGGCCGATGGCGTTCATGCGGGGACTGACGTTCCCGGGAGGCCAGCAGCCCGTCATCCGGGGCGAAAACGTCTATCTGCGCTATCCGCGCGTGCCGGATTTCTTTGCCTGGTCGCGGTTGCGCAGCGAGAGTCGTGAGTTCCTGGCGCCTTGGGAACCCTCGTGGGCGGCGGACGAGCTGACAAAAGGCGCATTCCGCCGCCGTCTGAAGAAATATCAGCGGGAGACGCGCCTCGATTCGGCTTACGCCTTTTTCGTCTTTCGCAGCGATGACGATGCGCTCATCGGCGGCTGCACCCTCTCCAATGTCCGGCGCGGCGTCACGCAATGTTGTGCACTGGGCTATTGGGTGGGGGAGCGTTTCGCGCGACAAGGCTATATGTTCGATGCGGTGCGCGCACTCGTTCCGTTCATCTTTAAGACCCTGGGGCTGCATCGCATCGAGGCCGCATGCCTGCCGTCCAACGATCCCTCCAAGAGTCTTCTCGCCAAGGCGGGATTTCGCGAGGAGGGGCTTGCGCGTCGGTATCTGCAGATCAACGGCGAGTGGCAGGATCACGTCCTGTTCGCTTTGCTGGCCGATGAGACGCGGCTAGGTTAGCCGCGCAGCTGCCTTGCAACTTTTCGGAGCCGTGGTGCCGAGACTTCTGACGCTTGTTCTTGCGCTCTTGCTGACGTTGATGTCGGCCGCCGTCGCGGCGCCGGTCGGCGCGTCGCGCGCCAGCGGCGGCACGATCAATTTCGCCGGCGACGACGGCGTTCTTGAACTCAAGAACGCGTTGACGGAATCGCGAGGACCTTCGGCAAAAGAAGCGGGCGGGGCCGTCTGGTACATGATGACGGCTACGAACCCCTCGGAACGCGCCGTCAGCCGGATCATTCTTGCGGGGCAGCCGCCGAATGAGGGATTGCGAATCTTTCCGCCATCGGCGCGTCCTGCCGTCCTCAACATCGCAAGTTCGGACGCCGACGTGATCGTCGAGCACGCCCGGTCGGACGGCCGCCATGCCTTTCGCGTGACGATTCCGCCTGCGACGTCGGCGACGCTCGCGCTGCAAGTCGCTTATGCCGATCCGCAGCCTTCGGTTGTCGCCTGGGCCGAACCGGCGCTCGTTTCGCACAATCGGCAGCTGGCGGTGTTTTTTGCCGCGGTCGCCGGACTGATCGCTGCGGCGACGGCGATCACGATCGGTCTCGCCGTCATGACGGCTCATCCGGCCCCCCGCTGGGCCGCGCTCACGTTGAGTCTCGTGTTCCTGACAAGGTTGGGCGAGACCGGCATGTTCGATGCCGGTTGGGCGACGTCTGTGGGCGGTCCGTTCGGATTTTCGGCCATGCTTGCGGGCCTCGCGCTGGCAGCTGGTATCCGCCTCGCCGATGTCATCGCACCCATCGAAGGCCTTTGGCCGAACCGGCGGCTCTGGCTCAACCGCGGCCTGATCGCGCTCTCGGGAATTGCCGTTCTCGCCTTCCTCGGATTGCCTGGCGCCACACTCCTGACCGGCATAGCAGTCGTGACGGGAACGGCCGCGCTCGCAGCTTATCTCGTGCATAGCGGACGGATGGGACAGCAGGCGGCGCGCGTGGCCGCGCCGAGCGCTGCCGTCTTCGCACTTGTTGCGGCAGCTGCTGCGATCGCCGCCATTGGCGGATTTCAGGACAATCCCGCGGCGCCGGCAATCATCGGCGGTTTCGCCGCGGCGGGTGCGGTTCTTCTCGCGCTGGCGATCGCGGCGGGAGAAGGGATTGCGATCTTGCCGGCGAGCCGCGCGACCCCGGCAATCGCTTCGCGCAGCGGGGATGTCGACGCGGCGAATAACGCGCACCCAAGTGCGGCGCTTCAGGCGATCGGCGCCTCGCATCAAGGCGTCTTCGATCTCGATTTGCAGACCGACATTGTGGCGTTGTCGTCGGAAGCTTCCGTGCTCATCGGCTTCAAGTCGGCGCAGACATTGAAGCATGCCGGTTGGGTCGAACGTATCCACCCCGAAGATCGTGACATCTACCGCGAAGCGCTCGCGGATTATCGCGGCCACCCCGGCATCGCATTCCGCATCGAATTGCGGGTGCGCAGCGAAAGCGGACGCTTTCCGTGGTTCGAGTTGCGGGCCACGATGATGGGTGCCGGCGCCGAAGCCGATCGCTGCCTGGGCCTGATGGCCGACGTCACCACGCGCAAGGAAGCCGAAGCGGCCGCCATCGATCGCACCACGCGGGATTCCCTTACCGGCCTCGGCAATCGCGTTGCGTTGATGGAAGAGCTGGAGCAACTGGGCACGCGACTCTCAGGTGTGACCTTCGCGCTTCTCGACATCGATCGGTTCAAATCCATCCATGCCAGTCTTGGCGATGCCGGCGGCGACGCCATGCTCGTGTCCCTCGCGCACCGGCTGATCGCGCGCTTCAAAGGCGTCGCGGAAGTTTTCCGGGTTCGCGGCGATGCATTTGCGCTGGTGTTTCCTATGCCGGGAGCAGGCGCCGCGGCTATCGGCGCGGAGTTGGTGGAAGTGTGTCGCGAGCCGATCCTGCACGAGAATCGCAACATCTTTGCGCCTGCAAGCGCCGGCGTGGTGGCAGGCCGCGACGCGCGAGATTCGCTCGAGCTGCTGAAAAACGCCGAGCTTGCACTCAACCAGGCCAAACGCGCCGGCGGCAGTTGCGCGCGGGTTTATTCCGCGGCCATGGAAGCGCTCGCGCCGGGCGATCCGGTCGTGCTCGAGACGGAACTCCGTAAGGCGCTGGAGCAGGAACAACTCGATGTTTTCTATCAACCCATCGTACGGCTTGCCGACGGAAGCGTCGCGGGCTTCGAGGCGCTGCTGCGCTGGCACCATCCGACAAAGGGCTTGGTTTCGCCTTCGGATTTCGTGGCGCATTCCGAAGAGACCGGCCTGATCGTCGAACTCGGCCGCTTCGCGCTCGAACGCGCGGCCGACGATCTGGCGCATTGGCAGCGTTTCTTTCCGCTCGATCCTCCCCTGTTCGCGAGCGTGAACCTGTCGCGCCGCCAATTGCAGGACAAGGATTTCGCGCAATTCCTGGGCGAACTGCTCGCGAGGAACGGCATCGTGCCATCGACTTTGAAGCTCGAAGTGACGGAAGGTGCGGTGTCCGCTGGCGCTGACGTTCCTGCGGCACTTGCGCAAATCCGTGCGACGGGCGCCGGCCTCGCCATCGACGATTTCGGCACCGGTCTTTCAAGCCTCAGCCAACTCAAGGACATTCCGTTCGATACGGTGAAGATCGACCGCAGCTTTCTCGCGCTGCACGGCAGTTCGCATGAAGACGGCGACGGGGCAGTCATCCTCGGATCGATCGTCAATCTGGCGCACGAACTTGGCCGTGTGGTCGTCGTCGAAGGCGTCGAGAATGCGCACGATGTCGCGAGGCTCAGGGATCTGGGCTGCGAATTCGCGCAAGGCTTCTACTACAGCCAGCCCTTGCCGCGCGCCGAAGCGCTCAACTACATCGCGCGCCATTGCCGGATGACAGCCAAACCTGCGTCAGGCATGTCCGGCGTGGGCTGACAGGGTCGACGCATCGATTCCGATCTTGCGCAGCGCCGACGCCCATTTGCCGTCGAACTTCGGATCGAACAGAAGGTCAGCGTCCGCATCGCAATGGACCCAACCGTTGCCGCGCAGTTCGTTTTCGATCTGGCCGGGATCCCAGCCCGCATAGCCGAGCGCGAAGATGGCGCGTCGCGGGCCTTTGCCTTCCGCCATGGCCCGCAGGATTTCCACTGTCGTGGTCAGCGACACGTCTTCGGCGACGGGCAAGGTCGCGTCGTTGCTGTCATAATCGCCACTGTGCAGAACGAAGCCGCGGCCGGTTTCCACCGGGCCGCCATAGAGAATGGGCATGTTGGGCGTGCGCGGCGTCGTCGCCAGTTCCAGTTTTTTCATCAGGTCCGGGAAGTTGAGACCTTCCACCGGCTTATTGATGATGATGCCCATCGCGCCTTCGCCCGAATGTGCGCACATATAGATGACGGTTTTTTCAAAGCGGGGATCCGGCATGCCGGGGAGCGCAATCAGGAGCTTTCCTTCCAGAAAGCTTTCGCCCTCGATTGTGTGGGGTTTTTTCGGCGCGCGTTTTCCTGCAGAAGGAGCTTCGCCTTCCGGGGGGACGCTCGGTTTCGACCCAGCCATGGCGCCACGATAGCACGGACAATGGCGTCCGCCAGTCCGCAATTCGAGACAGTGTGTTGCCTTTTGCATGCGCGGCCCGCTCTTTTCGCGGCGCTTCGCCTGCGCTACAAGCGCTCCGGCTGAATACTCAGGAGAGACATATGACAATCAAAGTTGGTGAAAAGGTTCCGTCGGCGACATTGATGCAGATGAAGGGCGGCGCGCCGCAGCCTTTGAAAACAGACGATCTTTTCAGCGGCAAGAAGGTTGTGGTGTTCGCGCTTCCCGGCGCCTTCACGCCGACCTGTTCCGCGAAGCACCTTCCGGGATTCGTCCAGCATGCCGACGACATCAAGGCGAAGGGTGTCGATGCGATCGCCTGCGTCTCCGTCAATGACGCATTCGTGATGGGCGCATGGGGCGAGCAGCAGCATACGGGAGACAAGGTCCTGATGCTGGCGGACGGCAATGGCGATTTCACCCGCGCGCTCGGCCTCGAATTCGACGGCTCGCGCTTCGGCATGGGAAAACGCAGCCAGCGCTTTTCGATGATCGTCGACAACGGCGTGGTGAAGGAACTGAACATCGAAGAGCCCGGCGCATTCGCAGTGTCGAGCGCCGATCACGTGATGAAGCAGTTGTAGAGTTTTTTCGCGGTCCCCCTTCCGCCTCGCTTCGCTCGGCACCTTCCCCCGCAAGGGGTGAAGGTTAGAAAAAGTTTGGCGCGCTCTGTTTTTTTTGCCTTCCCCTCTCGGGGGAAGGTGGCGCGCGGCGTTAGCCGCGTGACGGAAGGGGAAATCGGCTACCCCCCAATCGCACCTCTTGCCAGCGCATCGGCGCGTTCGTTTTCGGGGTGGCCGGTGTGGCCGCGGACCCAGCGCCACGTCACCTGATGCCGCGCGCATTCTGTTTCGAGCGCGCGCCACAGATCCTCGTTCTTGACCGGCTTCTTGTCGGAAGTTTTCCAGCCGTTCTTCTTCCAGCGCGGCAACCATTGCGTGATGCCGTCCATCACGTAACGCGAATCCGTGTGCACGACGACGGTCGAAGGTTTGGTCAACGCCTCCAGCGCACGGATGGCGGCCATGAGCTCCATGCGGTTGTTGGTCGTCAGGCGCTCGCCGCCGGAAATTTCCTTTTCGTGTGCCCCCGAGCGCAGGATCGCGCCCCAGCCACCCGGGCCGGGATTGCCGGAGCAGGCGCCGTCGGTGAACACATCCACGCGCACAGCACTCATAAACCGTACTCCGCGGCGTTTCTGATCTGCAGATGAAACCGCAACCGCTTGACGAAATCCCGAGGGTCCTTGGGCCGGACGAGCGCGTTCGGATCGCGGTTCTGCCAGTCGGCCAGGCGCGTGAGCAGGAATCGCAGCGCCGCGCCTTGCGCGAGCAGAGGGAGGCTCGCGCATTCCTCCGCGCTCAGCGCGCGTTTCTGCCGGTAAGCCGCGATCAGGCTCCGTCCCTTGGTGATGTTGTAGCCGCCGTCGATCTCGAAACACCAAGCGTTGAGCATCACGGCCAGGTCGTAAGCGTAGAAATCGTCGCAGGCGAAATAGAAATCGATCAGGCCGGACACCTTGTCGTTCATGAACAGCACATTGTCGGGAAACAGGTCGGCGTGAATGACGCCGGACGGAAGATCGCGCGGCCAGGATGTTTCGAGCGCGCGCAAACTCGATGAAATGAGCTCCGCCAAGCCGCGCTGGACGTCGTCGGCGCCGGAAAGAGTCGTCTCGACCAGCTTGCGCCATCCGGCCACGCTCAGCGCATTGGCGCGCGCCGGTGCGAAGTCTTTTCCCGCCTCGTGAAGCCCCGCCAGCGCCGCGCCCGCCGATGCGCAATGATGCGGTTCCGGTCTCCGCAACGAGAGTCCGTCGAGATAGGTCAGGATCGCGGCAGGCCTGCCGTTGAGCGTGGCCCATTGCGCGCCGGACCGGCTTTTCACCGGCAGCGGGCAGGCGACGCCGCGTGACGCGAGGTGATCCATCAGTCTCAGGAAAAACGGCAAGTCCGTCGCACTCACACGTTTTTCGTAAAGCGTCAGAATGAAATTGGCGCGATCGGTCTGCAGCAGGAAGTTGGAATTCTCCACGCCTTCCGCGATGCCTTTGAAGCTGCGCGGCGCGCCGATGTCGTAATCGGCGAGCAGGCCTTCGAGGTCTTCGAACGCGACATCGGTATAGACGGCCATGCGGGACTCAGGACGCCAGCACGCGCGGCACGTTGAACGTGACGTCTTCGCGCGTCACCGAAATTTCCTCGATTCTGAGGTCATAGCGCGCTCGCAGGGATTCGATGACGTCTTCCACCAGCATTTCCGGCGCGGATGCGCCGGCCGAGAGCCCCAGAATTTCCACGCCGTCAAGCAGCGACCAGTCGATCTCGCTCGCGCGCTGGATGAGCGCCGCGTCTTTCGCGCCGGCGCGAATGGCCACCTCGACCAGGCGGCGCGAGTTGGAGGAATTCGGCGCTCCGATGACGAGAACGAGATCGGCACGTGGCGAGATGGCCTTAATCGCGCCTTGGCGATTGGTCGTGGCGTAGCAGATGTCGTCCTTGTGGGGGCCGGCAATCAAAGGGAAACGGCGGCGCAAAATGCTCACGATCTCGCTGGTGTCGTCCACCGAGAGTGTCGTCTGGGTGATATAGGCGAGGTTACCGGGGTCGCGCGGTTGAAACGTCTCGGCATCGGCGGCATTTTCCACCAATGCGATGGCGCCGTCGGGCAATTGGCCGATCGTGCCTTCGATTTCGGGATGACCGGCATGGCCGATCAGCACGATTTCGTGGCCGGCGCGGAAATGCCGCTCGGCCTCGACATGGACTTTGGAAACGAGCGGGCAGGTCGCATCGAGATAGAAAAGTTGGCGACGTTGTGCTTCGGCCGGCACGGATTTCGGCACGCCATGGGCGGAGAAGATCACACGCGCGCCGGCGGGGGCTTCGTCCAGATCTTCGATGAACCGGGCGCCGAGCTGTTCGAGCCGTTCGACGACGACACGGTTGTGCACGATCTCGTGACGCACATAGACGGGAGAGCCGTATTTCTGCAGGGCCAATTCGACGATTCGGATAGCCCGGTCCACACCCGCACAGAAGCCGCGCGGCGCGGCCAGCAGAAGGGTCAATTGCGGCTTTTCGGCCCGCTTGGTCTCCGCTCCGCTTCCCATGCCCAGTCCGCTTGGCTACAGTCCGGCGCCGCTTCGACGCCGGTTGGACAAGTCGACTTCGGCAGCCGAAATGTCAAGCGGAGGCAAGGGAGTGACCACGCCGGAAATCGCCCAGAAGGCGCCGTTCCGCGTCGACGTGGAAGCGGGCAAGACCTATTGGTGGTGCGCCTGCGGCCAGTCGAAGCGACAGCCCTTTTGCGACGGAAGCCACAAGGCGGGACCGTTCACGCCGATCCAATACAGTCCCACCGAAGCCGGCACGGTGTGGATGTGCGGTTGCAAACGGACCGGAAATCAGCCCCTTTGCGATGGCACCCACAACTCACTCTGAGCGATCATGGACAAACTCATTTATCGTATTGCGGGCATTGCGGCCGGTGTCGCGCTTCTTGCCGGCTGCAACACCGTCAAATCGGACAATTGTCCGACCATGGCGGCCGTCCTTGACGCGTCGTCGCTGACGGTCTTCCGACAGGGCACGTCGCCGGACCCGTCCAACGTGCTTTACACCGTGCAAATCGTCGAGGTGGGGGGCAAATGCGACTACGACAAGAAGAAAAGATCCGCCGATTCAGATCTCACCGTGACGTTTCGCGCCACCCGCGCGCCGACCGGCGACGCGGTTGAATATGCGGTGCCCTATTTCGTGGGCATTACGGAAGGCAGCGACCGTGTGCTGACGCGGCAGGCTTACACCGTCCCGCTCTCATTCGCGCCGGGGCAGGCCTCCGTCACGTTTACCGACGAAGTGAAGTCGGCGGACCTTACCGCGAAGCGAGGCGAGTTTCCCTACGACTATCAGATCCTTGTCGGGCTTCAGATCACCAAAGAGCAGCTCGAATACAACCGGACAAAGGGAAATTACGGCCAATGATTCCGCTGACGGCGGAATTGTCGGCGCGCGCCGGGCGCGCCTTCGCCGCCGAAGGCTTCGCCGACGAGTTTGGCGCAGTCCATGTTTCCGACCGGCCCGATCTCGCACAATTCCAGTGTAACGGCGCGCTGGCGGCAGCGAAGCTCGCGAAAGCCAATCCGCGCGCCATCGCCGAGAAGATTGCGGCGCGACTGAAGGCCGATCCGCTGTTTGCGAAGGTCGAAATCGCGGGGCCCGGATTCATCAATCTCGACGTCACCGATTCCGTGCTGGCCCAACGGCTTGACGCCATGGCGAGCGATGCCAATTTGGGAGCGCCTCAGACCGGCGCGGGCAAGACTCTCGTGATCGATTTCGGCGGTCCGAATGTCGCCAAGCCCATGCATGTGGGACATCTGCGCTCGGCCATCATCGGGGATTCGCTGCAGAAGCTGTTTCGCGCCAATGGCTGGCATGTCGTCAGCGACGTGCATTTGGGCGATTGGGGCCTGCAGATGGGCCAGCTCATCTCGGAAATAGATCATCGCGGCATGGCGCCGATCTATTTCGACGCGAATTATTCCGGCCCCTATCCAGACCAGTCTCCGGTGACGATGGAGGACCTTGAGGAGCTTTATCCTGCGGCGTCCGCGGCGTGCAAAGCCGATCCGGCGCGGTTGGAAGAGGCGCGGCTTGCCACGGCCGAGTTGCAGGCCGGACGTCCCGGTTATCGCGCGTTGTGGCAGCATTTTGTCGGTGTCTCCGAATATGGGCTGACGCGCGAATATGCGAGCCTCGGCGTGAACTTCGATCTGTGGAAAGGCGAGGCGGCAGTCGACCATTTGATCGCGCCGATGGTCGAGGACCTGAAGGCGCGCGGGCTCGCGGTCATGAGCGAAGGCGCGCTCGTCATTCCGGTGGCGGAACCCGGCGACAAGAAGGAAATGCCGCCGCTCATCCTGCTCAAATCCGACGGCGCGGTACTCTACGGCACGACGGACCTTGCGACCATCGTCGATCGCGTTCAGACGCAGAATCCCGATTTCATCCTCTATGTCGTCGATCAGCGCCAGCATGGGCATTTCGAGCAGGTCTTCCGCGCCTCGAGAAAAGCGGGACTGAACGGCCATGCCGGGCTCGAACATGCGGGCTTCGGCACCATGAACGGCGTCGACGGCAAGCCGTTCAAGACCCGTGAAGGCGGCGTTCTGAAGCTTTACGATCTGATTGCGATGGCGACGGACGAAGCCGGCAAGCGCCTCGCGGAACAGGGTCTCGCCGAGGAATATCAGGCCGAGGAGCGCGCTTCCATCGCCAAAGTCGTGGGCATCGCCGCGATCAAGTTCGCCGACCTCTCGAGCCACCGCATCTCGAATTACATTTTCGACCTGTCGCGTTTTACGCGGTTCGAAGGCAAGACAGGTCCCTATCTGCAATATGCCGCGGTGCGCATCCAGTCGATCCTGCGCAAGGCGGAAGCCGAAGGTTACGCGTCGGCCGCGCCGGTGGTGCGCTCGCCCGAGGAACGCCGGCTTGCTCTCCTGCTGCTGTCGATCACCGACGCGATGGAAGGCACGGAAGCGAAGCGCGCGCCGAATATCCTGTGCGACTACGTTTTCACCCTGGCGCAGGAATTCAGCCGCTTCTATGCCGAGCATCACATCATGTCGGAGAGCGACACGGCGTTGCGCGCGGCCCGGCTTGGCTTGTGCGCACTCACCTTGCGCACGCTCAGCAAGGTGCTCGATCTGTTGGGCATCGAAATTCCTGCGAGAATGTGAGTCGCACCAAAACCGTCGAGCAGTTTGAATCTACATTCCTTCTCCCCCACTAGTGGGGGAAGTGTGTCGCGCGCGGGAGGGCGGGGGTCACACGGGGGTTTGTTTTATACCCCCAGCGCCCCACGTAGTGGGTCGCTTCCCCCACTCGTGGGGGAAGAGGAATTTGGGTTCACCCAAACCTTCTTTCCGCCTCGCGCGTGAGACCGAAAGCCACCGACAGGAAATCCGAGCCTGTCGCGATGCGTGCGTTGGGTGCGGCTGCAGCGACGGCCGCGCGTACCGCTGGAACGCGGCTCGAGCCGCCGGTCAGAAAGATCGTGTGGATTGCTTCCGGCTTGATGCCCGCGCGCGCCACGCAACCCTGCGCCACGCCACGCAGGCGGTGCATTTTTTCGGCAATTGCGTTCTCGAAGCCCGTTTGCGTCGCGTTCGCTGCGAGTCCGCGCTCAAGGAATTGCAGCGGGATCGCAATCTCGGCCCGGTCGCTCAATGCGATCTTGGCGTCTTCCACGGCAAAGGCGATGCGATGGCCGAGATGGCGGCGCAAGGTGCGCAAGAGGCGCCTGACCTTTTCGGGTTCGCAGGATTTCGCGAGCAGCTCCACCACGTCTCGCTCGGTGCGGTAATTGTAAGCGAAATTGATCGTCGACCAGGTCGCGAGTTCGAAATAGGTCGCGCGCGGCATGGGCAGATCCTTTTCGTTCAGTTGCGTGCCGAGACCGAGCAGCGGCATCACCGCATCGAGGCTCAACAGGCTGTCGAAATCCGTGCCGCCGATGCGGATGCCTGCATTCGCGAGAATATCGTCGCGGCGATCCGTGCGCCTGCGCCGCTCGGGCCCGATGCGTATCACCGAAAAGTCCGACGTGCCACCGCCGATGTCGGCGACCAGCACAAGCTCCTCGCCCGCAACACTGTCTTCGTAGTGATAGGCTGCCGCCAGCGGCTCGTAAACGAAAGTCACGTCGCGGAAGCCAACGCGCTTGGCGATGTCTTCGAGCACCGATTGCGCCTTTGCGTCCGCTGCGTCGTCGCGGTCGACAAAGCGCACCGGCCGGCCATGCACCACCTGGTCGATCTCGCAGCCGAGAAAGTTCTCGGCGCGCTCTTTGAGGTGCCGCACGAACATCTCGACCACTTCGGTCAGCTTGATCCGGCGGCTGCCGACCGCCGTCGATTCGTCGATCAACGGCGAGCCCAGGATCGATTTGAGCGCCCGCATCAGCCGGCCTTCATGCTGCGAGATGTAGGTGTCGATCGCCTCGCGGCCGAACAGGATGCGGCCTTTGGTTTCGAAGTCGAAGAAGATCGCGCTGGGGATCAGCGTGTCGTCACCTTCGACGGGGGCGAGCGCAAGCGCGCCGTCCTTGACGACGCCCAGCGCCGAATTCGATGTCCCAAAGTCAAGGCCGCAGGCAGTCATGAGAATCCCCTTTCGAACCGCGAAGGGGTCCTCATCTAATGTACATAAAGTGCTCTTGCCAGTCTGTTCGACACCCCCTAAACTGTAGCAACGCATGAGGGATCGCCGGAAACGGCGGTCCCTTTTTTGTCGAAACAAGTCCGTATACGGATCGTCAGAACACGGTGTAGCCGCCGTCGACGATGAACAGGTCGCCCGTGTGATAGGCCGACGCGTCGCTTGCGAGATAGACCGCGATGCCGCCGAAATCTTCCGGCTTGCCCCAGCGCCGCATCGGAACGCGCGGAATGACTCTTTCGGCAAAGGCGGGATTGTCCTGCGCGCGCTGCGTCATGTCGGTGGCGATCCAGCCCGGCGCGATCGTGTTGGCACGCACGCCATACCGCGCGAGTTCCACGGCAATGCCGCGCATCATGGAAATCACCGCACCTTTGCTCGCGCCATAATGCTGGTTGCGGCCCGCGCCTTCGATGCCTGCAAGACTGGCCACTCCCACCAGCGAACCTCCGGTATCGCCGTTCTTCGCGCGCTCGGTCATGTGCTTGGCCGCTTCGCGCAAGGTGTAGAACACGCCGTCCTCGTTGACCGCATGCACCTTGCGGAACGCGTCAGCGGTGATCTCGGTAAAGGAGCGCGCGGCCAGGCCGATGCCCGCATTGGCGAACACGGAATCGACCCGACCCATCTGCACCACCGCGTCGCGCATGCCGTCCACCACTTCGCCTTCCTGCGACACGTCGATACGCGCGGCGGCGACGCGCGTGCCGTGCGCCTTCAGGGCCGTCACGGCCTCCGCGTTGCGGGCCTCGTTGGTGCCCCAGATGACGATATCGGCGCCTGCCTGGGCCAGGGCTTCGGCCATGCCGAGCCCGATGCCGCGATTGCCGCCGGTCACCAGTGCGACTTTTCCCGTGAGGTCGAATGGCTTGTACATGCCGATTTCCCGCTTGTTTGCCCGTCGAGCCTAGCGGGACCGGACCGGCGCCTCAATCGGCCGGGCCGTAACCATCTCCGACGAAGCCGTCTCCCCTTGGCGGCAGGCCTATGACATGCTCCCGCTACACAGGGGTAAAAAGGCCGGGCAGGGCTGCAAGGGCATGACGTCCGAAATAGCAGTAATGAACCAGCGCGCCGTGGCGCTGGCCGCGGATTCCGCGGTGACGCTCGTCGATGGCGGGCTCGTCGCCGTGCGCAACGACCAGCGCAAGCTGTTCAATCTGGTCGAGGGCCGGCCCATTGGGATCATGTTCTTCGGGCTGGCCGACATGATGGGCCATCCCTGGGATCAATTGATTCTGCACTATCAATCGAAGGTGAAGCCTGCGTCCTTTGCCCATGTGCGCGACTATGCGGCGAGCTTCACGGGCATGCTCGACAATCTGAAGGAGTTCTTCCCGCGCGAGCGCTATGGGGAGGAATATCGCCGCCTGCTCGCCTCCGTTTTCCGCTACGTGTTCCATCTGGCGCAATTCCTGCGCGACAGCGCCGAAGGCGACATGGCCCAGGCGAGCGACACTGCCATCCTCGAACTCGCGATCGAACAGATCTGGCGCGACTACCAATTCAAGGACGACGGCAGCGCGCGTCCCGACCTGTCCTGCTTCCCGAAAGATTTTGGTCGCAAGATTGCCGTCGATTATGCAGCCCAGATCGACGAGCTGATCGCCTACGGCTTTGCTCCGTTCGGCCTCAGCAAGCAGGCGATCCAGCGCTTGCGGGAAATTGGCGTCTATTGCGGCGTCAAGGATCTGTTCCTGGAAGATGTCGCCGGTCTCGTGTTCGCGGGCTTCGGCGCCGACGACCGCTATCCCTCCGTCGTCACCTGCTTCGTGTCCGCGATTGTGGGCGGCATCGTCAAGCGCGCGGAGGCGACGGTCGATGCCATCGACGGCGAGGTGCGCTCCAAGATCCGCGTCTTCGCCGACAGCGAAGTGACGAACGCGTTCATCCGCGGCATCGATTTCAATCTCGAGCGGCGCATCTATGGCGGCTTCCGCATGATGATGCACGGACTGGTCGATCAGGTGGTCGGCGCCTTCGGAAACACGGATTCCGCGCTGCGCGACGGCGTGCGCGAGCGGTTTCAGCGCGATTTCGTGCCGCGCTATTTCGCGGCATTCCACCATATGATCGCCGAATATCAGCAGCACGCCTTCATCAATCCGATTTTGCGGGTGATGGAGATCGCGGGCCGCGACGAGTTGGCCGAGACCGCGCGCGATTTGGTGACGCTCAATATCTTCAAGAAGCGCATCATGGCGCAGAAGGAAACCGTGGGCGGGGCTGTCGATGTGGCGGTCATCAGCCGCGAGGGCGGCTTTCACTGGACCTCGAGAAAGGGATAGCTCCATGGCCGAACGAAAGAACCTTTCGGACACGCCGCCGCGCGGCGCATTGGCGGAAGGCGCGGAGCGTCTCGATCGCATTGCACGTTCGGCCCGAACCCAGCCAACGGGTGCGGCGCCAGGCTCGACCATCGATGACACCAGCCGCGTGCTGGCGATCAGTCCCGATGAAGTGTGGGCGAAGAATTATATGAGCCACGGAATCGGACCGAAACTCGAAACCAGCACGCTTGCCGGCATGGCGCCCATCGCGCATCTGGTCTCGATGCCAAAATTCGTGCCGCCGACCGAATTGCGGCAAGAGCCAGTCGTGAGCAAGACGGCAGCGTTGATCGAGCGGCCATCAATAGATGACAGGAAATCCCCCGGACCCATCGGCGCCCGCATCGGCAAGCCGATTCGCCGCCGTTCCTGGTTGGGACGCGTGCTGCTGGGCGGGGCTTAGACGGGCATCCTCGGCATTTGCCGACGACAAGGCGAGAGCCTGATCCCCGCTGGAATTGCCAGCGAAATTTATATTTGTTACAAGCACAATTGCCGCGAAGGGGATCGCGTGACTTTTGGGTTCAGGCGCCAAGCCGCATAACGGCTTTCTCCGAGGTGCCGACAATTGGGGGGTAAATGCCCGTCCACGATTCGGCGCGGTTTCGCGCAGGTCTCAAGTCGTCCGCATCGTTCCGTTGGAAAATTGCCGCATCGCGAATGGGGCTAATGCTTGCAGTCCCTCTGTTCGCAGCACCGGCATTGGCCAATCCGCTCGGCAGCACCGTCACAAGCGGCGCGGCGTCGGTCACGACGGCATCCGGCAAGACGCAGATCAACCAGACAAGCGAAGGCGTTGTTATCGATTGGTCGAGCTTCAATATCGGCTCGGGCCAGACCACGCAGTTTGTGCAGCCGAACGCGCAGGCGATTGCGGTCAATCGCATTGGCGGCGCCGCGCCCTCGCAAATATTCGGCACGCTCGACGCGAATGGCCGCGTGGTCCTCATCAACGGCAACGGTATGCTGTTCGGCAAGGGCTCGCAGGTGAATGTGGGCTCGCTGGTCGCGACATCTTCCGGTGGGCCGGATGCAAATCTTCTTTCCGGCAAGTTCAGCCAGGCCGGTAGCCAGAATGCGTCGATCGTCAATCAGGGACGGATCGTGGCCGGCCAAGGTGGGTATGTGGACCTTGTCGCTCCGAGTGTGACCAATGGAGGAACGGTCACCGCAAAGCTCGGCACCGTGACGCTGGGAGGCGCGAACGCCTTCACCGTCGATCTCGCAGGCGACGGACTTGTCTCGTTTGCCGCGCAAGGCGTAGGTCCTGGCAATGTCACGAACACTGGAGCTCTTTCCGGCGCTAATATTTCGCTGACGGCCAGGGCCGCGGAAGGTCTCGCTACCGGTGTCGTCAATGTGAGCGGCACGATCTTAGCCCAAGGCGTGCGCAATCAGGGCGGCACGATCGTTCTCGATGCGGGTGATGGCGGCAACATCGCAGTGTCCAACGCGACTCTGGACGCTTCGGGCACCAATGGCGGCGGCAGCGTCGCGATTGGGGGTTGGAACCAAAACTCCGTTACAATCGACAAAGCAAGTCTCATCAATGCATCGGCGACGAGTTCCGGCAATGGTGGGAGGGTCACACTCGAATCGAAGTCGAACACGAATTTTGCAGGACAAATCGCTGTCAGCGGCGGCCCCGATGGCGGCGGCGGCGGATCTGTCGACGTTTCGAGCACCGGCGCAATCCAGTTTACCGGCTTCGCCGATCTTCATAGCGCTCGCGGCGCCGCCGGTAGTCTCACACTCGATCCCTCCGATCTATTCATCAATGCCGATGGAGTTGCGCCCGAGGCCGGCGCATCGGCCATCGCCGCGTCGGTCGTAGAGTCCGAGCTTGCGTCCGGCAACTTGACCCTCACGACATCGGCAAGCGGGACACAGTCCGGCAACATCACGATCGCCGCGCCGCTGCAGTGGACGCAGACCTGGCAATTCTACACGAGCGAAAATCCTTACGTCGAAAACTGGCTTTCAGTAACCGGCCAATTGACGCTGGATGCGGCCAACGACATCGATGTGAAAGCGCCGATAAGTGTCGGCGGTTGGGCCGGCCCATATGCGGGGCTGAATTTCAGTTCTCTCGAATTCACGAATCACGCGCCATTTCCGACCTACATCGGTTCGTCCGGCGAATCTGCGCTTACGTTCAACGCGGCGCATTTCATCAACGTCCAGTCCCAAATGACATTCGAGGGCGACGCAACATTGTCGCTGAACGACGGCGGCCAGCTAGGAGCGCTCTCGTTTGCCGAAGGCGGCAACGCCAATTTTTCGGCATCGGCATTCCTGGATTTCAGTCCTTATCTGATTTGGCACGGTGTGGGCAACGTGCCTGTCTTGCCGGGTACATGTCCGACAACCTGCTATGCGAGCGGCCTTTATATCAACGGCAATCCCTATTTCCTGGCCAACAGTCTTGCCGAGATGAGCACCGGCCTGAGCATGAGTTTTCCCAATAGCCAGGGCGGAAACGATGCGCTGGGATTCTATGCGTTCGCCAACGATTACAATGCCGCCGCAGACGGCACGTACACGAGCACAGTGCTCGAAGTTCCAGCAGGTTCGTTCGTCGAGGGACTGGGGCACACGATTTCAAATCTGTCGATGGCTTCCGTCCAGAACGGGGCAAATCTCGGACTGTTCGACGGCGGCTCGGTAAGCGGTGCCACGGGATTGTTCGAAAATCTCAACGTCACGAACGCATCGATCGTATCGACCGGAAGCGGAGGCACAAGCGGCATTTTCGGCGATATCATGACGCCTACGCTGTTCAACATCTATGTCAGCGGAACGATAACGGCCACTGGTTTGCTGACGACGATCGGAGGAGTCGCGGGCAGTGTGGGCGGCGGCAGCGTTCTGGATGAGGTGTATTCGGCGGTCAATATTGTCACCGGGCAGCAAGCTTATGGCGCGGGCGGGTTGTTAGGAACGATCGATTACAACGTCACTATCGAAAATTCCGGTGCAACCGGATCGATCACATGCGGCTCAGGCGCGTGCGCCGGCTTGATCGGCCAAACTTATGCCTACACGCCCGGCTATCCGTCGATCTTCAATTCCTTTGCAACGGGCAATATTTCCGGGGGCGCAAATTCGTCGTTAGGTGGACTCGTCGGAATTCTCGGCCCGGGATCGACGATCGTGAATTCCCATGCCTCAGGCTCGGTCACAGGCGGTTTCGGAGCCACGGTCGGCGGTCTTGTCGGAAATTCCAGCGGCGCGATTTCAAATTCCTATGCGCTGGGCGCAGTGACGGCCGATGGTTCGAACGCGAACGGATACGCCAATGGCATCGGCGGCCTTGTTGGATCGAATTCGGGCACGATTCAGCAATCCTACGCGACCGGGACGGTCAGCGCGCCGTCCGGCGGAAGTATCGGCGGCCTCGTGGGCAGCGATACGTCCGGAGGCGGGGTTACATCCTCTTACTGGGATATAAGCACCAACTCCGGCGCCAACGAAGCCACCCAAGCAGCGGGCAATATTGCGGAACCGGGGGTCACCGGCGAAACCGCTGCGTCCCTGATGACCGCGAGCACCTATTCCGGCTGGACATTTGGCGCACTTGGCGGCAGCGCCAATTGGGTGATCGTCGACAGCGACGGCACGCTCAACAACAATGGAGGATCAAGCGCCGGTGGCACCTTCCCCATGCTGCTGAGCGAATACTCAACAAACATCGAAAACGCCCATCAGCTTCAACTGATGGAACTCGATCCAACGGCCAGTTATGCCCTCGCTGCGAACATCAACGCATCCGGCACTGCTGGTGGTGACGTGTGGGGCCCCCATGGCTTTGTTCCAATAGGCGAGAATGCCGACGAAGGCTTCTCTGGTATCTTTAGCGGCGAGGGATATTCGATCTCGAATCTGACGATTAATTTGCCGTCAGGGACGGCCGTGGGGTTGTTCGGCGCATCCACCGGGACAATCACCAACGTCGGTATCATCGGAGGATCGGTCAACGGCGGATCGGACGCCGACGGCGCGTCGGTAGGAACATTGCTCGGACTCAATTTCGGCATCGGTACCGTCAGCGACAGCTATGCCACCAGCAGCGTCAGTGGTGGCCCGGGGGGCTCTGTAGGCGGACTGGTCGGGTATAATTACGGCGCGATCTCCAACTCATATGCCACCGGGTCGGTGGCCGATACGCAGAGCAATCCTCGCGGAAATACCGGCGGATTGGTGGGAGAAAATGACGGTACCGTTGCCAATTCCTATGCGACTGGCGCGGTGAATGGCGGCGTCTCGGTCGGCGGCCTCGTGGGATACAATACCTCCTCGATCACTTCGTCTTATGCAACCGGTCCGGTCACAGACATGGACGGTTATGTCGGTGGGCTGGTCGGCAGCAATACGGGAGCCATAAGCGATTCTTATGCGACGGGCTCAGTGACGGGTCTCGGCGCGTCGACCAGCAGTGCGGGGGGGCTCGTAGGATACAATTACGGCAGCGGCACGATCGGCGAAACTTATGCGACGGGCGCCGTGGCGGGGGGATCATGGGTCGGCGGACTGATTGGTTTTGATTCCAACACCGGCGATATCGCGTCTTCGTATTGGAATACGCAAACAAGCGGTGTCGGGGGCCTTTCGCAAGGCGTCGGCAATGTTGCAAATGACGGCGGCGTCTCGGGAGAAACGACCTCCGCGTTAATGACCGCATCGACGTTTTCGGGATGGACATTCGGCGGTCTCGGCTCAAGCGATAATTGGGTGCTTGTCGATAATGACGGCACGATCAACAACGCGGGTGGCAGCACGGGCGCGACCACACCGATGCTGCTCAGCGAATACTCTACGAACATCGTCAACGCGCATCAGCTTCAGCTCATCGCGTTGGCTCCGACGGCGAGCTATACGCTTGCCAATGACATCGATCTCACCGCCACAAATCCGACTAATGGCGGCGACGTGTGGGGAGCGTTCGGTTTCGTGCCGATCGGCGGGAACAATGCCGCAGCATTTACGGGCTCGTTCAACGGCCAAGGCTACACAATCAACGGCTTGTACATCGACCAAATAAGCGAGATTGCTTTCACCTCAGGCGGTCTTGGATATGCCAACGGCTACGGGTATGTGGGTCTTTTTGGCAGCGTCGGAAGCGGCGGCGTTGTCGAAAACGTCGGAATTACCAATGCCGAGGTGACAGGCGGCGCCGCCATGGCGGCCGGTGCTCTCGCTGGATGGGATTATGGCGCCATTAAGAATTCCTATTCCACAGGATCGGTCACATCCGGCAACGGCGTTGAGGTCTCCGAAAATACCGTTGACCGTTCAGCGGCTGGGGGTCTCGTCGGCGTTCTCGATACGAGCGGCACGATTTCGAATTCCTATTCGACTGCTAATGTCACGGTCGGCGGCAGTGGCGACGCCGGCGGCCTGGTCGGCGGAGCCGTGTTTGGCGGCACGATCGCGAATTCTTATGCAACCGGCACCGTGACGGCCGGAAACGATCTCTTTGCGCCCAACTTCTTCGGTCCGACGGCGGGAGGGTTGGTCGGAAACCTCTACGATTATGTAGGGCTCGACGGCAGCGGTGCGAGCGTCGTGCAGGACTCCTTTGCGACCGGCAATGTGAGCGCGGGCTCGGGTACGGCCGTCGGAGGCCTTGTCGGATATGCGACTGGCGGCGCGCAAATCATCAGCTCCACTGCATCCGGAACTGCGACGGCCGGAACCTATTCGACGATCGGCGGTTTGGTGGGACAGCTCGACGGCACGAATTCGCCCAGCAGCATTACGAATTCTTATGCCATAGGTTCCGCATCATCCACGGGTGACTATTCGGACGTCGGAGGCCTCGTCGGCGAATTGAGCAACGGCGCCACCATTGCGCGAACCTATTCGCTCGGATCTGCAAGCGGCCCCGAATCCTATCTCGGTGGCCTCGTAGGCGACGACGGAAATCCCGGAGGGATCACTGCATCCTACTGGAACACCCAAACGAGCAACATCTCGAACGCATCACAGGGTGCCGGCAACATCGCGAACGACAGCGGCATCACCGGCGAAACGACGGCGGCGCTGATGACACCATCCACATTTGCGGGCTGGCAATTCGGCGGGATTGGCAGCACCTGGGTTATTGTCGACGGCGACGGATCGCTCAACGGTGCCAACGGCGCGGTCGGTGCGACAATGCCGATGCTTGTCAGCGAATACTCGGCCAACATCGTCACTGCGCACCAGCTTCAGTTGATGGAGCTTGCTCCGACCGCGATTTACACACTTGAAAACAATATCGACCTAAGCGCCACCAACCCTGCGGCCGGCGGCGATGTTTGGGGACCGTCTGGTTTCGTGCCGATCGGCGGCAACAATGCTGCGTCGGGCTTTACGGGCGCCTTCATCGGCCAAGGACATACAATCAGTGGTCTGTTTATCGACGATACGACTGAAGGCGCCGACGTCGGATTTTTCGGCTATTCGTATGGCGGAACGATTGACGGGGTTGGGCTTGAAAATGCAACGGTCGAGGGCGGCGTCAATTCTGCCATCGGAGGCCTGGTCGGCGACAATCGAGGTCAGGTCGACGATTCCTTCGTCGCATCGATCTCCGGCGGATCTATTTCCGGCGAGTCCGGCGCCGAGATCGGCGGATTGGTTGGTATCAACGACGGCGGGCATTCGCGACCGAATGGAGAGATTGACGCGTCCTATTCGACGGAAACCGTTTCGGGCGACGGTGGACTGGAATCGGCCGACTATGTCGGAGGTCTGGTAGGAGAGAGCACGGGAATCGTCGACAAGTCCTATGCGACCGGAGCCGTGAGCGATTCCGCGACCGGCGAAGCTGCAGTCGGAGGCCTCGTCGGGTACAATAGTGATGTCATCAACGCTTCATATGCCACAGGCGCAGTCACGGGCGACGGTACCGGCGTCGGCGGCCTGGTCGGCGTAAATTCATTTGTCAACGATTCCTTCGCAACAGGCACAGTCAATTCGACCAACGCCGCATACGTCGGCGGGCTGGCGGGTCTCAGCGACGAAATCATCGATTCGTACGCGACCGGTACAGTCAATGGCGGGGATGCTTCATACGCGGGTGGCCTGGTCGGCAATGCGCAAGAAGGCTTCGTTACCAATTCTTATGCCACCGGAGTGGTCAACGATAGCGCGAACGGCAGCGACGTAGGCGGGTTGGTGGGATCGCAGAACGAGCCGATCGTGGGCTCCTACGCTACGGGTGCGGTCAATGCTACCGGCGCCAACGGATATGTCGGCGGCCTGGTGGGTTATAGCGGCGCGGATATCACGAACTCCTATGCCACGGGAGCCGTCGCTGGCAACAGCGGGACCTCTGCCGCGACCGGCGGACTCGTGGGGGCCAGCGGCAGTATCATCGATAACTCCTACGCAAATGGCGCCGTTACCGGTTCCTTTGACACCGGCGGTCTTGTTGGAAACAACGGCGGCACGATCGTCAGTTCTTACGCAACGAATGCGGTGAGCGGATTTGGGTCGGTCGGCGGCTTGGTCGGATATAATGCAGGCACAATCAGTAACTCGTATGCCGGCGGCGCCGTGAGCGGAGCATACGATACCGGCGGCCTGGCCGGCCAGAACGACGAAGGCACAATCGGCGACTCCTATGCCACCGGTGCGGTCAGCGGCAGCGGCAGTAATATCGGCGGTCTCGTAGGCGTCGAGTTCTACGGCGCAATCACGGACAGTTTCTGGGACATCGAGACAAGCGGCATCGGCGCCGGCAACGGCGTGGGCAATATGCCCAATATGACCGGTGTGGCCGGCGAAACCACGGCGCAGCTGCAAGGCGTCTTGCCGGGCTCCTTCAGCTCGTCGAGTTGGGGCACAGGCGTGGGCTTATTCCCGTATCTCTTATCGCAATATCCGAACGGTACGCCGCAGGCGATCTCCGGCTTTGCCTTTGAGAATGGCGGCGTCATGCCGGTCGCATCGACTTCCGCGGGCGCGGGAATTGTTTCGGCATTCGTGAACGGATCGAACGCCGGATCGGTGACGACCGGCGTGAACGGGTATTACTATGTCCTGTTGGCGCCGGGCGCGATCTCCGCCGGCGGCTCGAACGTGATTGCCTACAGCACTGCGAACGCAGCCACGGGCGAGACCAACGGTGCAACCTTGCAATCCACGACGGGTTCACTCGGCAATTTCGACATCTGGGGCAACACATTGATCGCCCCAACGACGGACACGACCTATTCCACGGCAAGCGCAACAAGCCTGCAATCGCAGGATGCCTCGCTAATCTCGCAAGCGGTCGGTTCGAATTCCTCCGCCCAAACTCTTGTGTCCGGGCTGACGGACTACGGCTACATCGCCACCGGCAGCGGCTTCACAGTCGATACGCCGGTAAATCTGTCGAACGGTCTTTATGTGCAAGCAACGGCAAGTAATTCCGGCATCACCGTCGCCGATACGCTTGACGGTGGAGCGGGCGCCGTCGCACTCGCGACCGCAGATGGAAATATCGCCCTCGACGCGGCGGTGAACTCCGAAACGCTGACGCTTCAGAGCACCAGAATCGTAACGCAATCCGAAGCATTCGATGCGGCCAATGTCGAACTTTTGGGATCTGGCGCCACCTATGCGCTGACGCAAAACAACAATATCGGCACTCTGGCAGCCGACTCCGGCACGATCAGCGTGACGGATCATGGCGTGCTCACCATCGGATCCGTAGGCGGCACAGACGGTGTGACGGCGACAGGCACTCTCACGCTTACGACAAGGGGGAGTGGTGCGGACTTCGTGATCGACAATTCGATTTCGACGCCAGGGACGGCGACACTGCAGTCGGCCGGAACTCTCGCCGAAACCGGGGCAGGCGCGATCGATGCGTTGGTGCTCGGCGGAGGCTCGGTCGGCGGCGCGACACTGAACGGGCCCAACCAGATCGGCTCACTCGCGACTTTCACGAATGCCGGTCCGAATGGATTTTCGCTCACCGACGACGCGACACTGACGGTCATTGGCGCAGTGTCTGGCGGAACGGGCAATCTCACCTTGAAGACGGCGGGTACGGGCGACAACATCTTCATCGACCAAGTACTCACCTCGACCAAGACAGTCGATCTCATTTCGTCCGGGACGATCGGCGAGGATGGGGCCGGATACGTCAATGCCGAGACCCTGACCGGGAGTTCGTCCGGCGGCGCTTCACTGTCCGACGCCAATCAGATCGCCAATCTGGACGGCTTCACAAACGTGGGCGGCGGCAACTTTGCGCTTCTCGACGACATAGCATTGACCGTGAATGGCGCGATCTCGGCGGGAACCGGAAACGTCACGCTGACAACGACAGGAACCGGCAACGGCATGGCTATCGACAGCACGGTCGCGACAGGCGGGACTGTCGACCTGGATTCGAGCGCGGCGATCAATGAAAGCGGTGCCGGCGCGATTGCAGCTGCGGCACTGACAGGCAGTTCGTCCGGTGGCGCGACGCTGTCGAGGGCCAATCAGGTCACGACTCTCGACACGTTCGCCAATGCGGGTACCGGCGGCCTCGCGTTCACGGACGCTACGACATTGACGGTGGATGGCGAGCTCCATGCGGGAACCGGCAACCTCACGTTGAGTGCGACAGGGACAGGCAGCAATATCGTGCTCGAAAAGTCGATCACAACCGGCGGAACGGCGGATCTGCAATCGGCGGGTTCGATCAGTCAGCTCGCATCGGGTACCGTTACGGCGGAAACGCTCATGGGAAGCGCCGGACTTTCGACCACGCTCAACAAGAACAACCAGATCGCAGACATGGGCTCGTTCACCGACACCGGCGGGAATTTTGTCCTGAGCGACGACCAGAATCTGACGATCACGGGAGTCCTGAAGTCTGACGCGAATATCGTAACGCTGACGGACACCGGGACCATCGCCGAAAGCGGGGCGGGTCTGGTCGACGCTCGTACGTTTAAGGCATCGTCATCCGGTGGCGCGACATTGAGCGGCGCGAATGCAATCGTAGATCTCGGCACCGTCACAAATGCCGGTGCCGGCGGCTTTGCAATGACCGACACCAAAGCGCTGACGATTGCGGGCACGCTTGTCGCCGGAACCGGCGACCTATCCCTGACCACGTCCGGCGTGCACAGCAATATCGCCATCGATGCAGCGATTTCGTCGGGCAGCACGATCGATCTTAAATCGGCGGGCACAATCAAGCAAAATGCCGCCGGCATTATCACGGCGCAATCACTGACCGGCAGTGCCGCCGGCGGAACGACGCTGAACGATACGAATCAGATTGTGAATCTTGATGGGTTCACTGATACGGGCGGCAATTTTGCACTTAGCGACGGCCAGAGTTTGACGGTATCCGGCACAGTTAACACCGGAAAGAACAATCTGAGCTTGCAAACGACCGCGGGCGACCTGGTCGTCGACGGCGCGCTGGATGCTGGGACCTTAACGCTGGGGTCGACGCTCGGCCAAGTCTATGGCGATGGCGCCATCACCGTACACCTGATCAATGTGAGCGCGAACACGGGCATCGATCTGAACGGTCCAAACCAAATCAAGAAGGAAGGCACCGTTCACACAAATTCGGGAACGATCACGATCGACGGCGTGGAGTAGCGGTATCGGCGCGCCAAGAGTTTCCCATTTTACACCTGTAGGCGACAACCGGCCTAGCCGGTCGCCACCGCTCTTTACCGCTCCGCGCTCAGCGCGATGATTCGGCGCATCTCCGACCACAGCGGCAGGTCGTCGAGTTCTGCCATGGAAAACCACCGCGCCTCGGCCGCGTCGGAGGCGGCCTGGGCAGTTCCGGAAACGACCCACGCGCCAAAGGCGAGCGACACTGCCATCCTCGAACTCGCGATCGAACAGATCTGGCGCGACTACCAATTCAAGGACGACGGCAGCCCGCGTCCGGACCTGTCGTGCTTCCCGAAGGATTTCGGCCGCAAGATTGCGGTCGACTATGCAGCCCAGATCGACGAGCTGATTGCCTACGGCTTTGCCCCGTTCGGGCTCAGCAAGCAGGCGATTCAGCGCCTGCGCGAGATCGGCGTTTATTGCGGTGTGAAGGATCTATTCCTGGAAGATGTCGCCGGTCTCGTGTTTGCGGGCTTCGGCGCCGACGACCGCTATCCTTCCGTCGTCACCTGCTTCGTGTCCGCGATTGTGGGCGGCATCGTCAAGCGCGCGGAGGCGACGGTCGATGCCATCGACGGCGAGGTGCGCTCCAAGATCCGCGTCTTCGCCGACAGCGAAGTGACGAACGCGTTCATCCGCGGCATCGATTTCAATCTCGAGCGGCGCATCTATGGCGGCTTCCGCATGATGATGCACGGACTGGTCGATCAGGTGGTCGGCGCCTTCGGAAACACGGATTCCGCGCTGCGCGACGGCGTGCGCGAGCGGTTTCAGCGCGATTTCGTGCCGCGCTATTTCGCGGCGTTCCACCATATGATCGCCGAATATCAGCAGCACGCCTTCATCAATCCGATTTTGCGGGTGATGGAGATCGCGGGCCGCGACGAGTTGGCCGAGACCGCGCGCGATCTGGTCACGCTCAATATCTTCAAGAAGCGCATCATGGCGCAGAAGGAAACAGTGGGCGGAGCGGTTGACGTGGCGGTCATCAGCCGCGAGGGCGGCTTTCACTGGACCTCGAGAAAGGGATAGCTCCATGGCCGAACGAAAGAACTTGTCGGACACGCCGCCGCGCGGCGCATTGGCGGAAGGCGCGGAGCGTCTCGATCATATTGCGCGTTCGGCCCGGACCCAGCCGGCAAATCCGGCGCCTGGCTCGCCCATCGATGACACCAGCCGCGTGCTGGCGATCAGCCCCCGATGAAGTGTGGGCGAAGAATTATATGAGCCACGCAATCGGACCGAAGCTCGAATCCAGCGCGCTTCTCGGCATGGCCCCGGTTGCGCACCTAGTCTCGATGCCGAAAATCGTGCCGCCGACGGAATTGCGGCCCGAGCCGATCGTGACCAGGACGACTCCCATTGCCGACCAACCGATAATTCCCGCTGTGAAAGCGAGCGGCCCCATCGGCGCACATATCGGCAAGCCGATGCGCAAACGTTCGTGGTTTGGGCGGATGTTGATGGGGCGAGGCTAGCATTACAGTTGTTTTTTCCTTTTGAGGTGTGCGCGGCGTGCTTCGGCTTGGTGCGTGCGCCGCCAGAGTGACCACGCGAACAGGGTGAGCGGCGCTCTCAATAGGTCGATGCAACACCATCTAACGGGCAATCGTGATGGAGGTGATGCAAATGGAGCAACGAGGTCGGATCGGGTTGAGCCCGCAGCAGCATCGGGAACTGTGGGACCGGTGGAAGGCCGGGGAGTCATTAAGCGATATCGGACGAGCCCTGGGCAG